>VOFJ01000008.1_pt1 | contig 25864 bp, 34 predicted proteins | sample 5384081 | NCBI WGS metagenome assembly VOFJ01 (sample SAMN12384729, study PRJNA508395) | human gut metagenome | isolation source: healthy gut I | host: Homo sapiens | reverse complement strand
CGTAATCTTCCAATCCTTGCAAGTTATCCTTTTTCGTTGGCAATGGCTTCTACGATGTAGCTTCCTTTGCCGGGGAAAGTGATGGTACCTTCTTTAATTTGGGTTTCCTGAGTGCTTACATACGCTTCTGTTTCTTCATTGAATACGTAGAGTGTCACTTGACCCAAGAAAAGGTCGTTTACGGCACGAGTATTTGTTCCTATATCAAAAGTCACCGCAACGCGGATTTCCTCGCTGTTGCCCGTCTCGATGTTCTCCTTATCGGAACAACCGGAGAAGCCGAGAGCTAAAAGGGCGGAGAGGAAGAATATTTTTGTTTCTTCATAATGATTGCTTGTTTAATGATTAATCAATTTTTTATGCAACGGACTAACTGAGCGTTGTCTTTAGGATAAGCAGCTATTTGGAACCAAGGTCCATAGTTGCCAGTCTGGTCATCGTCTCTTCTAGTTGTTCTAAATGTCATGACCCATGCAGTTCCACTTACCGAAGCACTTTCAGAAGTCCAATAATAAGCAGTATTATCCCAGTCAAATGTTACAGGTGCAGGGTTTGTGGGGTTACTATGGCTACCATAATAAGCTCCTAATCTTGAACCACCAGTATAAAATACCCTTGTTACAACATGACTATCCGACCAATCAACTGAAGAAGGATCCGTACATGTATTGGGTACAATCAAACAGTTTATCGTAAGATGTTCGTTCCATGCTGAACCTACTGTAAAAGTAGGATTATCATCAGAATAAGCCCATCTTATTGCGTATTTCGTACCATCTTCCAGTGTTTTCAGTTCCACCAGACTTGTGAATGATTTTGTCTGATTTTCTTTTTTTTGGGCATGATATACAGATATTCTGCTGTTGTGGGTAATCGATATCCTTCCGGACAGGGCCAAGGACGGGGATTATTATAAGATGCGTTTCCGTCATTATTATAAAGCTTAGAAGTACGGTCAGTCCATGTTTCTGTAGTTGTCCCATCCGATACATAATCGTTCCCATCTCCGTTTATCAAGAACAGATGTTGATTGGCTGTTTTTGCGGCTACCTTTTTTGTGGGAAGAGCAAATGTTACTTTAACCCAAGAGATTCCACCGGTATTTGAATAAGGAAGATTATAGTTTGTGGGGAAAGGGAAACCCGCATTTCGTCCCCATTGATAGTAAGAACCTATTCCGTTAGCCCAATCGCTTTCCGGATAGTCGCTTGAGGAATATTCATACTTCAATGTCCACCATTGTTGGCTCGAGCCATATTGTTTTTGCAAGTAATTGATTGAATTCTTTTCCGCCCACTTCAGCAGCGGATTCTTACTATGATCCACCACTTCTTCCTTTCCTGCTTGCGTAAACGTAATTTGCACAAATTTATCCGTATCGTCTTTTTCTAACTTATTTACGGCTTTTTATTGTTACGCTTTTGGCAGCATCCGTTTCATTAGCGGGAACAGTCAGTGTCCAGTAAGACTTTTTTCCCCATAGGTATTCCGTTCTGGTGGAAGCAGGTTCCGCAATCGTCCAGCCATTAGGCAATTCGCCCCATGAAGTCACAGCTTCGATGTTGGCACTCCCTACATAGATTTTATAAATCTTGGCATCGTCAGCTGCCAATTCCACAGTTACAGTCTTACTATCATCCGTAGGATATACAGCAGTGGCAGTCGGCTCATCTGAGAGTTGCCCGCTAATTTCTTCTGTAGCTGTCATCTTCAATTCTTCACCTGCCAACAAATTTCCCGATGCCTCACCTGTGCTCCAGTCGCTAACGGTGATGGTTGCTTCTGCAGAATAGAATCCATCAATACGGGCAATCTGCACAGTATAGCGGTGGTTGCGCTCGATGGGAATGCCATCTGCATAGGTTTCATTCGTGAAAGGCACAGCGAAAGTAACCTCTTTCGTCACTTCACCTGCCTGCACGCTACCGCTGACTTCCACTTCCGTCACCACGCCTCCGGGCGTTTCATAAGGGGTAAAGGAGCGAAGTGTAGGCGGTATTCCCATCTGCATCAGTGCTACCTTCGCCTGCCGTTCCGGTAAGTTCCACAACGTCTTCACCGGTATACAGTGCATCGTTAGGGGAAAAGATAGGAATTGGCACGACTTTTCATCTTAATATCTTTGACGGTGAATGTCAGCCCTGCTTGTGGCGCAACCACAAGGTCAATGCCGGCAGACACACGCTTCAGTTGCACGGTTTTCTGTATTGTAACATTGTTTGCCCCCTCGATCCACTCCGCCAGTTCGGCCTCCGCCGTCATGGTCAAGGGAGTAGCGGGATTTTCCTTCATCTCATTCATCAGCAGAGCTTTGAAGTCAGTTTCAGAAATACCGGTGCCTACATTGCCAAGTGCGGTTATACTTCCACCGTTGGCCACAAAATACACCTTCTTGGGACCACGCTTCGCAATGCCGGTCAAGGCTACGGTATGAGCAGGATCGTTCTCATTCCAAGTCAGATTGTTATAAATTGTTTCTCCAATTGATAACCGCTCTCTTCATTATTATCGAAGAGATAAGCACTGAGGCTTTCTACGTTAGATTCTCTGTCGGAAGCTATCTGCGTGCGCGTAGTTACACCGACGTCGGTGGTTTGTAAATTGACGGACAATGTGTTTCCGTCCGTTCGAGTCCCGTCAAGACATCCGTTTCGTTGGAGCAAGCCGTTGCCGCAGACGGCCAATGCTCCAATCAGCATTCTGGAAATCTGTTTTTTCTCATCATGTCGATTAGTTGTTTAAATAGTTAAATTTGTTACTCCCCCAAGGGACTACCTCAAAACTGGAACTGTACCCCTCTTCTACATTCACTGTGATTACTTCCACTGCTGGCGGAACATAGCTTTCAGATTCTTCTTTTTCCATAAATAAACTGAATTTGTAAGCCTTCCCAGTTCCTTTCGGGCTTGTGATTTGTTTAAACAACGAAGCGTGGAACTGCTGTGCCGTCTTCAGACTAAGAATGAACCGGAGTTCTTTCTTCATACAGTAAACGGTCAGCAGCCCCACGCTTCTCAGCATGAGAATCAGCAGTGCCATTTCTATATGTGTTCGTTTTGAAAATTTCCTAGGTTTTCTTTAAACAAGAATAGAGCACAACGCTTCGATAAATATGGTTATTAATCTTATTTTTTCTATTTTCCTCCTTTTTTTATTTCGGTCTTCTTGCAGTTCCGGGGTGAGACCAACACTTTTTGTTGACGTATAGATACAAAGAAGCGTGGAACTGCGTGTCATTTAACTATAAAGAAGGCCCTAGGAAGCCCGAACACAGCTTAAACGAACAGCAGACCCACGCCTTATAGACGTGAGAAATCCACTGTGCCATCATTTCGCTGTATTCATTTAGAAAATTTCCTAGGTTTTCTTTATAATACCGAAGACACAACGCTTCTATCAATTATATTAGTTGCAAACGCTATCGCAGTTTATTGTGAGACAAAATTAAGAAATTATTTTGAATTATATAAGAGCCTGTTTAAATTTTGCATAAAAAGTTTTTTATTCAGCTTCTTTTTGAGCTTCTTTTTTCGAATGGGTACGGACGACAAGGACAAATCGGATTCATAAAAAGCAGAATAATGAAACCAAGACCGTAGTTGGGTAGTATCTAAACCGTACCAGCTCCGTACCAAATCCAGTTAAAAGTACCTCTATCCGAAGAAACTACGGAGCAAATAGGGATTTGGTCCCTTTTGGGTAAGGCTCTGGCCTATGAAAACTAATCTACTAAATTCCAGTGAATGGAAAAAAATCTATTCTGAAGAACATAGGCGGAAATCCGAGATTTCCAATGAGGCATTCTAAGTTGAGAAAAACCGACAAATGAAACAATATTGATTCTGACAATAAACAGACAACCGATGGGCAAATGGTTCGAGCAATTTAACAAATTACGGCAAGTCTTGAGGAAACCAGCAGAAGAACCAAGAAAAAGCAGAGGTTTTAAGTTATAATTCTGTCCTCTATAATGCAAAACCCCGATAAAATAACTAATTTTGCAATTGGATAGAAATAACCTATTTCCAAGGATATGTTAGAAAAAGCATTAGCACATCACATTTAAAATAATTTTTTAATTGCAATATTATGATAAAAAAGATTAAGGAACCATGTTATGCTATTACTCATAGTGTTTATATCTATGGGAGTACAAAGTTGCTCATCTGAAAGTGAGAAAACGGCCCGTCGTGCTGAATACACACAAATTGTTGAGAAGAAATCAGCTATTGATGCCATGAACGAACTATATGTAGCAGCAGATGGAGATATTGAATCATTAGCACGAATATTGCAGACTACCCCATCGGTAATAAATAGGATTCGTCAAGGTGAAACCTCCCCCACGCAAGATTTCGAAGGAAAATTTAAAGAGGTTCTGATATATTATAACATTAACAACCGTTCATTCAGCAAACTACAATCAGCTTTAGATGATGAGTACGGTTGGTACGATAGTATTCTCAACTTTCCAACCCATCATCCATGGTGGTTTTGGAGTATCAATATCCTACTGATTCTTATCCTTGCTTTTGCTGCACTAGTAGCTATTTGGCCTATTTTAATAGAACTTCTTATTTTCTTAATTGCATGGATTGCTATGCTTGTTTGTTCACCAGACCCAATGGAGGATAAATATATTGATAGCATTAATCCCGTAATGGAACAAATATTATGAACATGAAAATTGGTCAGGGAAAAGGAACGAAATTATAAAACAGGGTGGGTGTTTTTAAAAAAAAATAGGGACATTTATGCGAGATATAGGGATAAATAGATACTATCTATACGGATTGTTAATTCTCTTATTAAGCCTCTTTTTCTTGTCAAGGTGATGACGAAAAGGCACTCCGAGAGAAACTCTCCTCTGTGGTGGAATATTCAGCTGCAAATGTTCCCCAAAGTCTTTCTCAAGCAGTTATAAATGAGTATAGGAAAGCTGAACTGGCGATTAATCGTCGTTATATCTATGCTGAGACTAAAGATATAGTCTCTAAAGACTTTTGAAGAAAAAACTAAAAACATTTGAAGATAATGAATTTAGTTTTTGGAAGAGCTATAAATATATGTTTAAAGTGGTTATAGAGGATAAGGAAGAATGGAACGACTATTGGAATCTTAAGAAATCAAAATATTTTTCATATATAAGCACACAACAGAAACTTCACGATTGCTACCAAAATTACAACACCGACATACAGAAGTTAAGAAAACAAATCTCGAAATCCCCCAAATGCAAGGCTATCCCAAAAAGAAATTATATTCAATATACAGCCACAGGAAGTTTCTCTATCAAAAATGAATCAATATTCTTATACTAACTTGGCCATTGAATTCGGAATAGACATAGCCATTTGGCTTTTTATCATGGGGATAGTTGCTATAATTTCTTTAATAGTAGGATGTGCTGCCCCACCAGCATGGATTCTAACTGTTATCTCTATCATCGCTTCTGTCATTCTTTCAATTTGTAATGACAGGCACATGATTAACTCAATCAGAGAACAATATATTAATGAAATAGAACTTGACAATAGCAATGTTCTAAAACAACTAGACAAATCAACAAATTTATTTTATGATTATCTTTCGAAATAACATTGTATGCCTATTGCTCTTTCTCGCTATCTTATTATTATTCACTGGATGTAAAAGAGGCTGGAAAGAACTATCAGAAAAAAGATCACCAAAGAAACAACCGAGGAATCTGTAGAAATAGTAACAAAGAAAGCTGGAAAGTCTTCTTTAAAAGAATTGGGAGAAAAAGGTATTCGGACTTTAAATCATGAAGATTTTATTGCTTTATTGCGAAGAGATTTTCCGGATATTCATACATCTTTTCTCAATTTTGATAGAGATTTCCAGAAAGACATCGTGAATGCTATTAACAGAAATCCTAAAACTTTGGATATTATATTGTCATCCAAAACCATACTGGACGAATTCGTTGTAGCTACCTCAAAGATTCCATCTTTATCAAAAAATGCAGGATTCTTTTGCCATTATATCTCACATCCACAATTTGCAGCTGAAATCATTTTGCGCCAATCTGATAATAGTGTAGAGTTTCTTTCTAAATCAACGAACAAGATTATTGGCAAATACAAGGACGGCGTTATTAACGTAATTGAACCATTTGCAAAAAGATGGACGTACTTTTTTCGAATCAAATTTTAGGAGGGGACTTAATTCCCAATACACTCTATAAAGTTAGAGGAGAAATGGGTACTTTATATCAGATACAAACTGACGCACTAGGAAATGTAACTACTGCCCAAGGCAGAAATATCTCCCCAGAAAATTTAACAACAAATATTTTAAGAAGAAATACTGATGTCAATTTAGGTGCATCTTGGCCAACCTCTTATAAACGATTAAAACAATATAGCAATGGAGCAGATCTTGATGTGCAAATTAAGTTTAACTATACAGCTGAGAATCCTAATCCCAGAACAATAAAAATTGTAGCCACAAAAAGGTGACAAAGAAATCCTTAACGAATTATTTGAGAATACCAACCACTTAGTTCCTACAAAACATTCATCTGCTTCCAACTCGTCTCTTGTGAAGAGTCTGCAGAAAAAATTAAACATACCGACCAACAAATCAGTCACGCTTCAAAATCTTATGGATGCTGACAATGCTTTTGCTGATTTCATCCATTCAAATCCTGAATTTAACATTAAACGATGGCTGAAAACTCGCAACCATGTAGATGAGAAATTAATTACCAGAACTCCAAAAAAGGAAGATTTCCACCAAATGCACGAGTATATGCTGGAAATGTTTACTATTTCAATCCTTATTTGAATCCCGGGCTTGCCAGCAGACTGTCTAATAAAAACGGGATGGCTACATTGAAAAAAGCAGGTATTTTATCGCGCGAACAATTGGAAGAACTTGATAGACTTTTCCCTAATGGAGTCCCATTCAGCAAAAGTGGTTTTCCCGATTTTACTGGAGTAGCTGCAAAAGGAACAGACGGCAAACCAATAGCAATAGATATAGGTAAACTTTCTGGCGACAGCAAGACTGATATCACAAAAGCGGAATCACTATTCCAAGCTCAAGGGAATAAATGGGAAGATGGTTTTACATGGCATCACATTGAAGGAACAACATCATTGCTAAGAGTTCCTACTACAATTCATCAACTCATTGACCATGCCGGAGGGATGTCAATGTCTAGATAAAGAACTTTATATTCAGGAATACCTCATAGATAAAGGTTGCTTGTACTGATAAGCGACCTTTATTCTTATCAATGATAACATATTAGTTTTGAGAAACATCTTAAATAATAAAAAAACGCCCAACTTTACATTCCTAGGGATGTAAAATTGGGCGTTTACCTTATAAACCATTGATTTTCAATGATTATCGCGGAGAGACAGGGATTCGAACCCCGGGTACCTCACAGTACAACGGTTTTCAAGACCGCCGCAATCGACCACTCTGCCACCTCTCCAAAACCCCTCTTTCAAGAAGTGCTTTTCTCTTAAAGCGGTGCAAAGGTACAAATCATTTTTAAATCTACAAACTTCCTGCCATTTTTTTCACGAATTAATCGTACTTTTGCAACATGATATATCCACAGAACTTTGAACCTAAAATAGGTTTCGACCAAATACGCCAGCTGCTGAGTGAAAAATGCCTCAGTACATTAGGCGCCGAACGCGTAGCCGATATGACGTTCTCCGACCATTTTGAAGAAGTGGAGGAACGCCTGAACCTCGTTACAGAGTTCGTACGCATCATACAGGAGGAAGATAACTTCCCCGCACAATATTTTTTCGACGTCCGTACGTCACTGAAACGAATATGCATAGAAGGAATGTACCTGGATGAGCAGGAACTTTTCGACTTGCGCCGTTCGTTGGAAACGATACGGGACATCGTGCGTTTTTAGAAAAGGATGACATAGAAGGAGAAGACTCCCCCCTACCCTTGTCTCCGGAACCTCGCCAAGGATATATTGGCATTTCCGCAGCTGATTCAGAAGATAAACAATATACTTTCACCTTATGGAAAGATAAAAGATAATGCTTCTTCCGAACTGGCACGTATTCGTCGTGAACTGGCGAACACCATGAACAGCATATCCCGTTCTCTGAACAGCATCTTACGCAATGCCCAGTCTGAAGGTGTAGTAGATAAAGACGTTACCCCGACCATGCGCGATGGCCGTCTGGTAATTCCGGTTGCTCCGGGATTAAAACGAAAGATTAAAGGTATCGTACATGACGAATCAGCAAGTGGAAAAACCGTATTTATAGAACCTGCCGAGGTAGTGGAAGCCAACAACCGTATCCGCGAACTGGAAGGGGATGAGCGTAGAGAGATTATCCGTATTCTGGTGGAATTCTCCAATCTGCTGCGTCCTTCTATTCCCGAGGTATTGCAGTCTTACGAATTCCTTGCCGAGATAGACTTTATCCGTGCCAAGAGCTTGTTTTCCCTACAAATATCTGGTATAAAACCTGCACTGGAAAATACGCAGTTACTGGATTGGACTATGGCTGTACACCCGTTGCTGCAACTTTCCCTTGCCAAACATGATAAGAAAGTAGTTCCGCTCGATATTGAATTGACTGAAAAGCAGCGTATCCTTATTATATCCGGTCCCAATGCGGGTGGTAAGTCTGTTTGCCTCAAGACAGTGGGATTGTTGCAATATATGTTGCAATGTGGTATGCTCGTTCCTATGCACGAACGTAGCCATGCCGGTATCTTCAGCAGTATATTCATCGATATAGGCGACGAACAGTCCATTGAAGATGATCTGAGTACTTACTCTTCACATCTCACCAACATGAAGATAATGATGAAGAATTGCAATGAACGCAGTCTCATCCTTATAGATGAATTTGGTGGTGGAACCGAGCCACAAATCGGTGGCGCCATCGCCGAAGCCGTACTGAAACGTTTCAACCAAAAGCTGACGTTCGGTGTTATTACTACTCACTACCAGAATCTGAAGCACTTTGCCGAAGACCATGAAGGAGTAGTGAATGGAGCCATGTTGTACGACCGCCACCTGATGCAGGCACTTTTCCAACTTCAGATAGGTAATCCCGGAAGTTCATTTGCCGTAGAGATAGCCCGAAAGATCGGTCTTCCGGAAGATGTGATTGCAGATGCATCCGAAATTGTGGGTAGCGAATATATTAATGCCGATAAGTATCTGCAAGATATTGTACGCGATAAACGATACTGGGAAGGCAAACGTCAGACTATCCGCCAGCGTGAAAAACACATGGAAGATACCATCTCCCGCTATCAGGCAGAAATGGAAGACCTGCAGAAATCCCGCAAAGAGATTATCCGTAAAGCTAAAGAAGAAGCAGAACAGCTGGTACAGGAAGCCAATGCACGGATTGAAAACACCATCCGCACCATTAAGGAAGCACAGGCTGAAAAAGAGAAAACCCGCCAGGGCACGTCAGGAACTGACCAAGTTCCGTGAATCGATGGAAGCTCTTGCCTCTAAAGAACAAGAGGAGAAGATAGCACTCAAAATGCAAAAATTGCAGGAAAAGCAGAACCGGAAAAAAGAAAAGAAGAATAAAGATACAAACAACACTCTTTCAGCTCAGGAACTGGCTGCCCAAAAAGCCAAACAGGAAGCTGAACGCCTGGCAAGCATTGCCCCGGGAGCTATGGTAAAGATAAAAGGCCAAAGCTCGGTGGGCGAAGTATTGGAAGTAAATGGCAAAAATGCCATTATTGCTTTTGGCAGTATCAAAACCACTGTTAAGCTGGAACGATTGGAGCGCACAAATTCCGCCCCAAAAAGGTGGACAACTCTACTAAGAGTACCTTTGTCAGCAATCAAACCCAAGACAGCATGTACGAAAAGAAATTGAACTTCAAGCAAGACATTGATGTACGCGGCATGCGTGGTGACGAAGCTCTACAGGCAGTAACCTACTTTATTGATGATGCCATCCTTGTAGGTATGTCACGCGTACGTATCCTTCACGGAACAGGTACGGGTATTTTGCGTACCCTCATCCGGCAATATCTGCAAACAGTTCCCGGTATCAAACATTTTGCCGACGAACATGTGCAGTTTGGTGGTGCAGGAATTACAGTTGTTGACCTATAAATAAAATAGTTATGAAATCAATCAAAGAACTCTACCGTATCGGTACAGGGCCATCAAGCAGCCATACAATGGGCCCTCGCAAAGCTGCCGAGCTCTTTCTGGAAAAACATCCGGAAGCTTCCTCATTTAAAGTGACCTTATACGGTAGCCTAGCTGCCACAGGAAAGGGACACATGACTAACATAGCCATTACCGATACCCTGCAACCAGCCGCTCCGGTAGAAATTATTTGGGAACCCAAAATATTTCTACCTTTCCATCCCAACGGCATGAAATTCGTTTCATTGGATGCTTCAGGAAAAGAGACTGATGCATGGACAGTATTCAGTGTAGGCGGTGGTGCAAACTGGCTGAAGAAAATGATGGTGCATCATCTGTCAACACCCCGGATATCTATGATATGAATCACATGATGGAGATTCTACAATGGTGCGAAAAGACCGGAAGAAGTTACTGGGAATACGTCAAGGAGTGTGAGGAAGAAGATATATGGGATTACCTACAAGAAGTCTGGAAAACCATGCAAGCAGCCGTTCGCCGCGGATTGGAGCAAGAAGGTGTACTGCCCGGTCCATTGAACTTACGCCGCAAAGCCTCTACTTATTATATACGTGCCAGCGGATACAAGCAATCTTTGCAATCTCGCGGGTTGGTATTTTCCTATGCCCTTGCCGTAAGTGAAGAGAACGCCTCAGGAGGAACAATAGTTACCGCTCCGACTTGTGGTTCTTGCGGTGTAATGCCGGCAGTATTATATCATCTTGCTAAAAGCCGTGATTTCAGTGATACCCGAATCCTTCGTGCGCTTGCCACAGCCGGTCTTGTAGGAAATATCGTAAAGACCAATGCATCCATTTCAGGAGCAGAAGTAGGATGTCAGGGAGAAGTAGGCGTAGCCTGTGCAATGGCCTCAGCTGCTGCCAACCAATTATTTGGTGGTAGTCCTGCACAAATAGAGTATGCAGCCGAAATGGGTCTGGAACATCACCTCGGCATGACTTGCGACCCGGTATGCGGATTAGTTCAAATTCCTTGCATTGAACGCAATGCATATGCTGCCGCCCGCGCACTGGACGCCAACCTTTATTCTTCTTTTACTGATGGCATGCATCGTGTATCCTTCGACAAAGTTGTAGAAGTAATGAAAGAGACCGGAAACGATTTGCCATCACTCTACAAAGAAACCAGTGAAGGCGGATTGGCCAAGGGTTATCGGCCAATGGGAGAATGATAATTTAGTGCATAGCGCTAAAATTAAGTGACGAGCTACAGCTCGTCACTTTCTCACACTTTCGGTGGATAAATCGTATCATCCTTTCCCGTTACATTCACAGTATTCATCAGCTCCTCCATCTTCCGAGTAGAATAACTGATACTTCTGATTTCCCTGTTTTACCTCAATCACATATTGCATGGGCTGCAATGGATACAGCAGGAAATAATAATCATCTTGTACCCAGTTTGCATACTCTCCGCTACCAAATGCAGTCTGTACAGCTTCAGGAAGATCATTCCAGAATATTTCCGATTCCGTCATCAGCCAATTGGCATTGGGATCAAACCATATATTTGATTCTTTTCCATCCAACCAGCAATCGGCCACAAAATAGGCTCCTTTTTGTTCCCATTCTATTCCTGTCGCACTCGGATACTTCTGTTTCAGGGCTTGTACCACAGACTCAGGAACATTAATGCTTTTATCATCATCATCGTCGTCACTGCATGCACTGAACATAACAGCAGCCATACACATCATCATCGCTAACATTAAAAATCGTGTCTTCATCTTTTTCCCCTCCATTAATCATCCATACTGACGAATTGTCCTTTTTTATTAAATTTCAATGAGAAATCATTGGCAAGTTCTACTTCTATACCTGTACCTTTACGTTCTATCTTGGTGATAATTTCATTTGGGAAATTCTTTTCACATAGTCCTTGATAGAAACAGGGATAAGGGCGGCAGGTACAGCACCTTTCTTGCAATCTACTTCCGTCCAGTTACCTTTCTTGTCGAAATCAATCTCTGTACGGTCAGTCAAAGTCACTTCATACTTCTTAGATAAGAATTCACTATCTATCTTGATGTATGAGATCTGCGGTTTACTGAAATACTGATTGATAAAGTTACGCGCATTCAAAGGGAGCTCCTTTGCGTCTTTGGTAATCACATCACCTGCAAAAGCGAACTGAACGGCCACGATAGCCAATACGAGAATAGATAAAATCTTTTTCATAATCGTTATTCTTTTTAAGTGTTACTAATTTATTTCTTGTTTTTATTCACACTGCAAATAACGATAGCGAATCGGGAAAGATTTGGGAATATTCGCCTTTAGCTTTTCTTTTCAGATTCTTTAACAAGCAAAAACAGATGCATTCCTTCCTGCCACTTATAAGTCAGACTGAGAGAAGCAGAAATAGCAATAGAACGGGCAATGGCAAGCCCCAAACCTGTAGAATCTTTTTTTCCGTCAATACTGCGATAGAAACGCCGGAATAGTTTTTCTCCATCCAATGGATGTTCACCACTATTTTTAATAATCAATGAAGAAGAAGTCGTTTCAATATACAACTCTCCCCCCCGCATGATTGTGTACTAAGGAGTTTTTCACCAAATTGGAAACCAGAATCTGTGTCAGAGACAAGTTACACCGGATCACAAAAGGTTCTTCTCCCTTTATACGTACCAGATGTATCTTTTTTTCCCTTCATATATATCCATCAAATCGGGCAATAGTTCATCCAAAACTTCATCTACAGATACATCTTCCGTTTCGGTATACTGCCCATTCTCAATGCGGGACAATAACAATAAAGACTTATTCAACCTGACCGCCCTACCTTGGCCCAATGTAGCGTATATTTCATCCAGTTCTTTCAACTGTTGCTCGGTCATCGACTCATTCTCTGCAAGTAATTCGACCTTGCCGCGCACAATGGCAAGTGGTGTCTGCAACTCATGCGAAGCATTTTCTATAAACTGCTTCTGTTCTTCATAAGCTTTATAACTACGATTTCCCATATCCACAGCTGCCTCTCCCAACTGTTGGAACTCCCGTATCTTCGTAGGATTATCCAGCACCGGAAGCTCTTTCCCCGGTTGAATTTGTTGTAACCAGTCCAGCAGGCGCTGCAGCGGGCGGAACACACTTTGCAATATCAGGCGTGTACCTATAGACGTACAAATCAGAAAAAGTAAAAACAGTGCTCCCAGATACCAAAGAATGGCCTCTACCATATCATCACGTTCCAGAATGGAAATCATCAGCTCCAATTCATAATACTGTCCGTCCGGCATGCGGAAAACTGTTTTAAGTACCCGCACCGGTTCATCCTCATCTTCGCTTTCGATATAGACGGTAGAGTCATAGTACTTTTCGTCGTAGTCTTCCGCCTCTTCTTCGGATATAGGCCGGAATTTATAAAAAGACATCAGCGTCCCCTCTGTTTCAAGAACAGATGGGTCCATCAAGGCATTATTAATCAATATCTCACTATAGTTTTCAAGCGTGTCATCCGTTTCATCCATCACTTCATCAATAATGGCATAATAAAACAACACACCCCATGCAGCCATCAGCAGAAGTAGCAGTAACGAGAGCTTTCGGTAGGTATAATGGAGAAGTTTCATGACTCGGAAAGTTTATAGCCAAAACCATATACCGCTTTCAGTTCCACGGTAGCATCAGCTTGTTTCAATTTCCGGCGGAGATTTTTCACTTGAGAATAAATAAAGTCCAAAGAATCTGCCTGATCGATATTATCGCCCCATACAGACTCTGCAAGGCTCATTTTATTAATTACACGATTTGGGTTGACTATAAAGTAATAAAGTAAATCGAATTCTTTCCGGTTAAGTTGCAAAGGCACTCCCCCGACCTCCACTTGCCGTTTATCAGGATAAAGCAACAGATTCCCCACCGTAATGGAAACATCCCCTTTGCCTGCCTCCGACGAATAACAGATTTTACCCGCGCATTCAATTCCGCCAAATGGAAAGGTTTGGTCAGATAATCATCAGCTCCCAATTCCAGTCCTTCTACTTTGTCATCCAAGGAATCTTTTGCTGAAATAATTAATACACTGTCACTACGATGAAGTCGTTTCAGTTCGCGCAACAAATCCAGACCACTTCCACCGGGCAACATGATGTCCAATAAGATGCAGTCATAATCGTAGTCATTCACTTTGTCCAGCGCCGAAAAATAATCGGCAGCAGTTTCCACTACGAAATGTTCTTTCAAAAGGGAAATGCGGATTGTTTCCCGCAAATCCGGTTCGTCTTCTACAATCAGGATTTTCATATCGGCAAAGGAAACTCATAAATTGGGAAACATTCTGGAATATCTTATCAAATACTGTCCGTCTCGTACACTTCTTCCAGTAATTCTTCTTTCGCTATAGAAATCTTGCCATCAGCAGATACAGTTATTGATAATGGAATATAGAGATCGGACTGCGGATAGCAGATGCTTGCTGCATAGACCATGCCTTTGGATGTGTTTTTATCGTACACCAAGCCTTCAAGAATAGAGTGTTTTTAAGAATTTAGCATCCACCAATGAAGCAAAACTCTCTTTCGTGAATTCTTTATTCACAATAGACTTACCACCGGAAGTTATACGTAGTGTAATACGGTTATCTACAAATTTTTCTCCCTGTTCATTCGTCACAACAGGCAAACTGTCATCTGGACGACGAACCACATGAGAGTGATACTCCTTACCGTTATAAGTAAAACTCATTTTACTATCAGACACCTGCATACGTTGCAAACCGTTGGCATCCACACTGTCTTTCATCAATACCTGCACATCTTCCCCATCTCCTTTTTTCTGAGAAGAACAAGCTGACAACAGCCACACGGCCATACATATCCAGAAGTAAAATACATTTTTCATTCTGCCATTTGTTTACAATTAACGGAACAAAGGAACGAAAAGAGAGGCAAAAATACAAGGGAAAGCCGGAATAAATGAAAAACGGACGGATAATGCTCCGCCCGTTTTTGAACTAATACCTTCTTTATTCTTTTTATATTACCTATTGAATCCTGTTGTTTATAAGACAAAAATAAAAGCGAAAAGTTTAATGGAACCTTTCGCTTTAACATAAAAACAATATTTCTGTTTGTTTTTTTATAAGTCTCAGGCCTTCAAAGTTATAAACCGTCTACCGCTTAACTTTATTTCAATCTCTTTGATAGAGGGTATGACTCCTCCCACTTCGGCAGAAATCCGCATTCAGCCTACAATTAAAAGTTAGCATCAATTTACTCTCACTACTCTCACTTTTCAAAATAGCCGTTGATAATTAGAATATTAAGTGTGAGTGAGAGTAAAAAAATAGCGTGAGAGTTAGTGATTTACTCTCACACTGTCTTGTCCTGATTGTAAGGTGTTAATTTGTCTTGTACAAGAGAATGTTCTGTTTTTCTCCTAAGAAACATTCCTTTCAGCCATAGGAATTATCAGATGTCGACCTCAGTCAACAGGCCTGTTAACCTTGGTTGACAGGCTCATTAGCCTTAGTTAACAGGCCTGTCAACCAAGGTTAACACCCAATAGGACTTACTATAAAATATCTCCTTGCACACATGATTTGCTCTTTATCATCTGAGTGGATGGTTGTCCTCCTCCCAATGATATCTGTACTTTTCCTTTCATGGGTACAGATTTTCCAGAAATATCAACGACGGACAGTTCCTTAGATGTCAGGACAAACTCCACCGTTTGTGATTCTCCCGGCTTCAGATTAATCCGTTTAAAGCCCTTCAGTGCCCGAATCGGAGTTACAAAATCACGAGGATTGGAAACATACAACTGAGCAACTTCCTCTCCTCTTCCATCTTCCCTGTATTGGTGATTTTTTGCTGTAACCTTAACTGACCGTTTATCCGGTGACGGTTGCAATTTCAAAGAGGAATATTGAAAAGTCGTATAACTCAATCCATAGCCAAAGGGATAAACCGGCGTTCCTGTAAAATAACGGTAAGTACGATTCTCCATGCTGTAATCTTCGAAATCAGGCAAATCGTTTACACTCTTATAGAAGGTCAGCGGTAAACGTCCTGAAGGATTATAATCTCCAAATAACACATCGGCTATAGCTTGTCCGCCAGCCTGACCGCCATACCATGCATTCAAGATAGCCGGAAGATGGGCAGATTCCCATTCAAGTCCTAAAGCACTTCCTGTCATCATAACAAAAACGACCGGCTTACCGGTTGCATATAATTCTCTCAATAAGTTTTGCTGCACGGAAGGAATAGAGATAGAAGTCCGGTCACCCCGTTTGAAACCTTCTATTTCCACCCCCATCTCCTCGCCTTCTACTTTGGCAGAAAGACCACCCACAAAGATAATCACATCCGCATCCTTCACCGCAGCAGCAGTTTGTTTGTAATCAGCCTTCCGAAGTATTCCCATATCAAACTTGATTTCTGCATTATCCGCATGTTGAACATAGCGGATTTCTATCGGATAGGATTTACCCTTTTCTGCATTCAACAGATAATATGAGTTTATATTTCCAACTTTATTCTGCTTTACTCCATCAATATACAGTTCTGCTTTATCATCAGCCTTCAGTTCAAAAGCAAACCTCACCTGTCTGTTTCGGTGTAAATACAGTACTCCAAACAGCAGACATCTGCTGGTAATGATGCCATCGCCAACATCCTGACCATCTCCCCACTGATAATCAACAGTCTTTTCCAAACGAGATAATCCGGGATTTCCTTGCCACTGCGTATTTTGATAATAGTCAGCCTTGAAGCCCTGCTGCCCGTCATAACAGAACAAAGCATCTTCATAAGCTGAGGTGAAAACAAAATCATCAGTCAGATTAACACCTTTCTCGTAGACCACTTCCACCTGATTGCCCACTTTCTTTTGAATACCTTCCAGTGCTGTAGTTATATGTGACGGATAACCATAGTAGTTAGCAAGTAATACACTTTTATCATCAGCATTCGGACCGACCACTGCTATCTTCTTTATTTTATTCTTATTCAAAGGCAACAACTGATCTTGATTCTTCAGCAACACAATAGACTGACGAGCCATTTTCAATGCATGAGCTTTATGAGCGTCACACTCCAGAACTGATAAAGGTATATTTGAATAAGGTACACGGTCATCCGGATCGAACATACCCAGCCGGAAACGGATTTCAAATAATTTCTTCAAAGATTCATCTATCTGCTTTTCTGCTATCAATCCTCTGAGAACGGCATCCGCCAATGCCCGGTAAGCTCCATTACCACATTCACAATCTGTACCATGCAACACAGCATCCGCAGAGGCTGCTGCTGCATCCTGATGTGTTTTGTGAGTATTATAAAAGTCTTCAACAGCCCCGCAATCCGAAGTTACATAGCCGCCAAACTTCCACTGATTTCGCAAAATATCCATCATCAAAAGATCATTGCCACAGCAGGGTTGCCCAAAGAAGGAGTTATAAGCACACATTACTCCCGTCACTTTTCCTTCGACCACCAATTCCTTAAATGCCGGAAGATAGGTATCCCACAAATCATGGTTATTCACTTTAGCATCATACGTATGCCGGTTCCATTCCGGACCACTATGTACTGCATAATGTTTAGCACATGCTGAAGATTTCAGGTAAACCGGATCATCACCCTGAAGACCTTTCACAAATGAAACACCAATGGAAGCAGTTAAAAAAGGATCTTCGCCATACGTTTCCTGTCCCCGCCCCCAACGCGGGTCCCGGAATATATTGATATTCGGACTCCAGTAAGTTAATCCTCTGAATATTCCGGGAGTCCCTTTCCGGGTAGCATCGTGATAAATGGCACGTCCTTCATCCGAAGCATACACTGCCATTTGATGAACAGACTCTGTATCCCAGGTAGCTGCCATAGCAATGGCTTGAGGGAAAGAAGTAACTGGATAGGGGCTTCTGGCTACTCCATGTAAACACTCATTCCACCAATTATATGCAGGAATTCCCAGCCGATCTATGGCAGGAGCATTATTCAACATTTGAGAGATCTTTTTCCTCTAACGTGAGACGCCCCACCAAATCATTTACTCTTTCCACTATCGGAAGTTCCGGATTCAAGAATTTGCATGTTGCTTGTCCCGCCACTGTGACAGAGAATAAAAGCAAACTGCAAATAAGATTCAATTCTTTTTTCATACCTTTTTCAATTCAATATAGCAGCAAAATTACTCCCATCTCATTAAAGGAATCATAAAAAAGAACTTAATACAGGACAAAAGTTACCTCACAAAGCCATTTTTATAATAATCATAAGCAACATCAATCCTTTCCGGAGTATCAGCATTCAAAAGAAGTAATAATTCACGGGTAAACTCAAATGTCCGGTTCCGTTGGCAGTTACGATATTCTGATCGCTGACTGCCTGCTTTTCCTGATATCCGGCTTCATTAGTATATGCGCTACCTGCGAATTGTTTCAGATATGGAAGTGTGTTACTGGTATGCTTCACATTATTCAGAAAGCCATGTGCCCCCATAAAGGCAGAAGCATTGCAAATAGCTCCAACTATCTTGCCACGCTGTAATGCATCCTGCACAATTGGCACCACCAACTCCGATTCGGGTGATTGCCACTGCATGCCGCCTATCAGAACCAATGCCGCATAATCGGCAGGCATAGTCTGAAAACTATAATCCGGCACTGTGCGGAACCCGCCTATAGAACGAACTTCATCCAGCGTCGGGGCAACTGTCTTTGATATATATTTTACTTCGTTACCCGGTAACACTCCGGCATTTAAAGAAATAGAAAGGAATGCACCTTCCCAATCGGCATAATCATTCAATAGAAGAAATAAGACTTCCTGCTTCATTGTTTTCTGTTTTCAGCGAAATTAAGATGCAACCACGCAATCTTATTTTCTTATGGTTGAAACTCAAGTTCAAAATAGATATAATCTTTTATACTAAACTTTTCATACCATTCCGAAGGATGGGTTTTGGAATAGCGCACTTCGCAAAAATTGATAGCATCCACTGTCTGACCATTGAAATCCATCTTAAATTTTGCCCCGGTAGTATAAGCCATCAAAGGAATGCGATCTGCCGGCGTATAAGTTTTAGTTGGCAAAGTTTCCATCAGAATGCGGCTCTTGGTTGCAATAGGAACATGCAAAATGGTTCCTACTCTATGCTGGCAATCGATATGAACACTATCTGCGGACTCTGCCTGTGCAAAGAAATAAAAATGCTGAGCACTATCCATCTTACAAGGAATTTCTTCATTCAAAGCCTTCCTTTCTGTTTTTCCATCAGTACATCTTACCATATACAACTTATAAGGCAAGTTCTTGTGAGATGTCCCTGACTATAACATCAAAACCAAAGATCCCCTGAAAGTCCATCAGTTTTTGCACAAAAGCATCTTTAGGCGATTCATAAGATACTGAGATAGTGTCTTGCGCTATCAAAGGCGTCATGCATAAAAAAACAACGCCAATGTACATAAAAAGCTTTTTCATTTTTTTTTCAAATTTGCATACGATGCCGCAAATATAACAAAAACGCTGATATCATTGTCTCTATATGACAACAATATCAGCGCAATCCACTATTTATTACAAAGATGAAAATTTTTCTATAAATGTCAATGTAGGGAGGGCTACAACGTTTCCTGTTTCAACTGCTCCACGAACCCGTCGATACGACGCAACTCCTTGGGAATATTAATACTCTGCGGGCAGTGAGGCGAACATTGATCGCAACCAATACAATGATTTGCCTGTCGCAGGCGTGGCACACTACGGTCATAACCAACAAGAAAAAGCTTGGCGTGCCTTTCTGTAATTCTCGTCTTGTTGGCTCTTCGGTACATTCCCCTCATTCACACATTTATTATAATGTATAAGCACAGCAGGAATATCAATACCATACGGACAAGGCATACAGTATTTACAATCATTGCACGGTACGGTAGGGTACTTCAACATCAATTGTGCCGTTTCTTCTAGAAACTCCTTATCATCATCTGTCAAAGGAATCAGCGGAGAATAGGTACGGATATTATCCTGAAGATGCTCCATATACGTCATACCACTCAACACCGTCAACACCAGTTCCGGTGAGCCTGCAAAACGGAAAGCCCACGAAGCCACGCTATCTTCCGGACGACGCTGCTTAAGACGTGTCATAATATGAGTAGGTACATTAGACAACCTTCCACCCAGCAATGGCTCCATAATGATTGCCGGAATATTACGTTTTACCAATTCATCATATAGATAGTCCGCATTTACATTACGTCCCGAAGAATGTTTCCAGTCCACATAATTAAGCTGTATCTGTACAAAATCCCATTTCACCTCATCATGCAGAGAAAGCGCATAGTCATAAGTATCCACTGTACCATGAAAAGAAAATCCCAGATTACGGATACGTCCTGCTTCCCGTTCCTTCAACAGAAACTCCATCATACCATTGTCTATATATCGCGCTTTGAACGCTTCTATTCCACCATTACCAATAGAGTGCAGCAAATAATAATCGATATAATCTGTCTGCAAATCTTCGAAAGACTTACGATACATGGCTATGGAGTTTTCACGGCTATAATTACTAAAGTTAGATAACTTTGTAGCAATAAACAATTTCTCGCGCGAATGACGTTTTAATGCAATACCAGTAGATTTTTCCGACCATCCCTGTACATACACCGGAGATGTGTCGAAATAATTCACACCGTGCGCAATGGCATAATCTACTAATTCGTTCACAGCATCCTGATCAATTATATCTCCTTTCCCGTCCGGCGAAGGAACTGTCGGCCAACGCATACAACCATAACCCAGAAGTGAAACACGGTCTTTCTGAGCCACAGAAGTACGGTAAGTCATCTTATCAGTGGGCACCAGAGTCGATGCACTGCCTCCCGGAATCACCCCATCCTTCTGTTTGCAACTATAAAGAGTAGCAGCAGCCGTTGTCGTAGCGGCACTGATGCCCACAATTTTCAGAAAATCCCTACGGTTTATATTTTTATTATGTTCTTCCATATCTGTTCTTCTAACATTTATCACTTTATCACCCTATCACATTACCACCTTTATATTACTCGATGTCTCTCATGTCCCTCTACATAGATAGCACTGAAAGGGCGTGCCGGACAAAGATTCTCACAGGCACCACAACCAATACAACGCTCTACATTAACAACCGGAATCTTTGGAGAATCCGGATTATCTACCTCAGACGGAACCATTTCTATCGCCGCTACCGGGCAATGACGGGCACAATTGCCGCAATTTACTCCATCAGTCAACGGCACACAATTCTTCCTGATCCATACGGCATGACCGATCTGGATAGACGATTTATCTGCCGGGCTGATAGGATGGATGGCATCTGCCGGACATACCTCAGCGCACTTGGTACATTCCGGACGACAATAACCACGTTCATAAGACATCTCCGGCTGCATTAACGTCATCAAATTACCGGATGGACGTAAAACCTGGTTAGGGCACACTGATACACAAAGCTGGCAAGCCGTACAATGCTGCGCAAAATTACGAATACTCAATGAACCTGCCGGTACAATAGGTGTCGTCCGTTCCGGTATTTTCTTATCCTCAATGACAGCCAATCCACCATCCACTTTTTTCTCCTGTGCCTTCAGCAATGTACTTGCAGCAAACACGGCGCCGGCAGAAAAGAAAGCACGACGTGCATTGTCCACCTGTTCCGGTGACACACCAGTTACTTTTTCAGCAGCTAACGGTTTCTGCACTTCCTTATGAGGACGCTCATAACGGATAGCTCCTTTCTTACATTTACCGATGCAATCCATACAAACCACACAGCGGCTATAATCTATTTTATGATTTTTAGAATCAATGCATGCCGCCTTACAATTGCGTGCGCACAAACCGCAGCCATTACATTTACTCGTATCGATTACCGGTTTCAGCAAAGAAAAACGTGAAAAGAATCCCAATACTGTTCCTACCGGACAAATTGTATTGCAATATGTACGCCCGTTGCGCCAGAGCCAGCACAGTCAGAATAACAAATGTCAGAACAGCTATCACAAAAGTTCCCATAGTCTTCATCCAGACATCTACAGAATAAAACATATAGCTATCTGCCCGTTCGGCCAAAAGAGCAAGCAGGTTGTTTCCCCACTGATAAACCGGAGCAAACAGATTAGAAGCTATTCGTCCGTACGAACTATAAGGTGCCAGTAAGGCAACCAATGAACCAACTCCTCCTATCAGAGCCAAAATAAATACTCCCAGCACTCCGTAACGCAACCAATTAAGTGCAGGTGAATACGAATAGCGATTCTTTTTCCGCTTTTTACCCAACCATGAAACTACATCCTGAAATACGCCCAACGGACAGATTACGGAACGATACACACGCCCAAAGAGCAGTGTCAATGCAATAAGGATTATTACAACCCCGACATTCAAAGCCAACAAAGCGGGCAAAAACTGAATTTTAGCCATCCAACCGAACCAAGCATGCAATGTACCCGTAAAATCGAGAAACAAAAGCGTGATCAGCACGAAAAAGAATATGGCAAACGTTAGTCTGATTTTTCGTAACATACTTTTATTTTATGGAATATCATTTATAAACCAAATACTTGATAAACAAATAACCGCCGAGAATCTGTAATCCCATTCCTGGTATGCCGATGCGGAAATCCTGGAAAGCAAGTGCAAGGTCGCCTACCATTGCCCACTCACCCAGCGTTCCGATAAACTGATAAGCCAGTACTACTAATGCTAAAACAGGAATAGAGATACGTTTAAAACGATTGGCTGCATATCCGGCAACCACTGCCAGTAAAACGGATTTTAAAAGGATGGCCGGCAATACTCCTGCAGGAGGCATACCGAAAAGCAAATGGTTCAAAACCGGTGAAAAGACGGCTGTCAGCAATCCAACTTTCCAACCGTATTTATAAGCAGCAATAAGCGTAAAGAAATAAATCGGTAACAAAGTAAGGCCACCCTGTGGAATAAGATGGCAAAGTTGTGGCAAAACCAGATTACCCAAAATGAAAAGAGCTGCGGCAAAATATGTCTTCACATTGCCGTAATCCAGAGAATAAAGTCTGATAGTTGTTGTTTTCATAATTAATATGCTTATTAAAAATTGATATTTACTCCACCCATAAAAGTTGCTTTCGGCATAGGATAGCCGGCTATTATTTCGTAACGTTGTGCCAGCAAGTTCTCGCCACGCACATAGAACGACAGGTAATGGGTCGCTTTGAAGCTCCCCTGCATATCCCACAGCACAAAGTTCTCCTTGGTTTCCGCATCTAGGTCGGTATAGAGTCCTTTCACATATTGGATGCCCGTAGATGCGCTCCAACGTCCTTTCCTGAAGTTCACGCCTCCGTAAAGTTTATGTTCGGGAGATGCCAGCACAGGATTCTCCATGTGAAGCCAGCTATAATTTGCCGTGACACCCCATGCCGGATTGAACCGATATCCTATGTTGGCTTCCGCTCCCCAGTTCTCAATCTCACCGGAGTTCTGGTTCAACATGCCGCTGCCGGCCGGATTGGGAAGACGCAGAATCAGGTTTTCGCCATTGATATAGAACACATTTACACCGTATGACAAACGGTTTTCCATAAGGCGCTGCGAGAAGGAAAGTTCATAATTCCATAGTTTCTCGGGCTTCAAATCCGGGTTTTGCGGAGGGAACATATACATTTCGCGAATGGTTGGATTGCGAAATCCCTTACTTGCCATTGCCTTGATTTCCGCATCTTTCGGGAGGTGGAAAGCCAGACCGGCTTGTGGAATAAACTCCGTCCCTGTCTGCGAATGATGGTCATACGCGTGCACCGGCATTCAGTGTGAGCCGGTGACGATGTCCTGCCGGAAGTCTACATATCCGGCTACTTCATTCAGGGATTTGTCCGCCGAGGTTTCACGATGTCCATCAGAGAATTTATTCCATGCTTCACCGCCGAAATGAAAATAATCGGCTCCTACAGTCACCCGGTTCCCTTTGAAAAGTTGCAGGCTCTGATACCATGATACACCGAGCATCTGGTCGTTGGAGTTGAAGCGGTAGTCAAGCGGTTTTCCGCCGGGCTGGTAGCCGTCGTTTATCCAGTGGTCGCCCCAGTTATAGAAGAAACTCAATGCTCCCGAGGTCTTTTCGTAATGATTCTCCAGAGCAAAAGAGGTCATACCGCGAGTGATGCGCTGGTCGTTGTCGATATAAGGGCGACTTACCGACCCCGGATTGGTGGCATTGAAACGGGTGATATTCACATCTCCCCACAGCTTCCAGTTGTCCGTGAAGTCATAACCCAACTTGGTATAACCGCCGTATTGTTCAAAGCCCATATCGGCCCGATGCCCGTCTGTGCGATTATAAGAAGCTGTCACCGTAGTGCTGAAACGTCCTTTCCGGATGCGGTTGGTAGCTTCGGTCTGCAAGGTTCCATAAGAGCCGGCACCGATGTTAATGCTTGTATTCACACCGTCTTCCTGCATCTTGCGGGTGACGATGTTGATGACGCCACCCATAGCATTGGAACCGTAAAGCACTGATGCCGGGCCACGAAGCACTTCTACTCGCTCCGCCATCATCGTTTGGTAAGCATCGGCGATGGGATGTCCCATCAAACCCATATATTGAGGATGTCCGTCAATCAAAACCAACAGTCCGGTAGTGGGTAATCCCGCCTGTGCAGGACCTCCGATTCCACGCAGCGACATCTGTCCTGATGCACCTGTAGCTACCCCATACCCCATCACACCGCGTGAAGTAGAGAAGAAACCGGGCACCTGGGAGTTCAGCACCGGAAGCACGGAAGCCTGTTGGCTCGCTTCAAGTTGCGAACGTCCCACCACTGATACGGTCATGGGCAGATGGCGTACATCCGTTTCGCTGCGTGTGCCCGTCACCACCACTTCATTAATAGCGTAGCTTCTCGCTACCTGTGTGCTGTCCTTGCCGGTTTGTGCTTGCAGGCTTGCCGCACTTATCAGGCAGCCTGTACATAATGCAAGTATCGTTCTCTCTTTTTTTTTCATCTTTAAAATTACTCTTATATTCTATAATAGTTTTCGATTGCAAATATAGGGACTGTCGCCTACAGAACCTGTAGACAAATTACAGTAGTATATACCTAAATTACTGATTAACGTCCTGTAACCTAACCGTTATTACTCACCAGCCACGACTTGAACTCAGACGCTTTATTCTTACTGATATAGACACGTTCGGGAACCTCCACATCGAGCGTCACCAACAATCGGCTATCGAACCAGATGGTTATATCCGTCACGCTGTTCCTGGCTATGATGAATTGCTTATTCGCCCGGATAAAGTCGGCGGGATTCAGAGAGGACATTATCTGTTCCAACGTCTTGGAATACGGATACAGGGTCCCGTCTTTCAGATACACACACGTATTCTTATCCGCCGTATAAAAACACGAAACATCCCTCAGGCTGACAGGCAGCAATTTATCTTTATAGGGAATCAATAGCTTGTCTTTATATCTGGGCGCCGGTGCCAACAGGTTCAACTGAGACAAGTATTGCAGAATATCCTGATGAGTCAGCTTGCTATATTTATCCAGTGCATGCTTCACATCCTCCACCTTCACCGGTTTCAGCAGGTAGTCCACGCTGTTCACCTTAAAGGCTTCTATCGCATAACGGTCGTATGCCGTCGTAAAAACAATGGGGGTTTCCAGTTCCATCTTGTCGAAGATGGTAAATGCCGAGCCGTCCGACAAATG
>VOFJ01001734.1_pt1 | contig 25872 bp, 31 predicted proteins | sample 5384081 | NCBI WGS metagenome assembly VOFJ01 (sample SAMN12384729, study PRJNA508395) | human gut metagenome | isolation source: healthy gut I | host: Homo sapiens | reverse complement strand
TTTCAAAATGATTAAGCAGCTTAATACTGTTTCTTGTATCCTCTGCTGCAATCAGGTCTGCTTCTGAAAGCACGCAAAAACCCTGTAAGTAATATCCTCAAGATTACCAATAGGCGTTGCACACAGATACAGCATACCCGGTCCGTCTTTCTTTACATTTCTTTCATTATCCATAATAAACCTCTATCTATTCATACATTTTTAGAAGCGCATCAGTGTAAAGTACCGTCCGTCTTGTATACAATAAGCGGTTCGCAAGCATTGATGCTAATTTAAGAATTCTGCACTTTGACTTTTCTGTTACTACGCTCATGTTCTTATCTCCGTTTTCTGATGATTAATGATTATAACATGGGATTGTGGATTTTTAAGGGGTGGGATGTATACATCCCATATGAAGCTAATTCTGCATCGTAATCTGTAATATTTCCCTCTTTTATCATTTTTAATAATTCTTCTAGTGCTTGTTCTTTTGACATTGTGTTCTCCTGTATAAACCCATTACAGCTATCTTATAAATAAAAAAAGCATAATTATTATTGGATGGGCGGTGTATCCATCATCTCAGGTACTCTGAGGAGTGTGTCAGGAACCATTTCCGACCTCAATAATAACTATGCTAATCAACAATATATTCTTTTGAGCAAAAATATACACACCATTTATTTCAATAATTCTACAGCTCCCTTAAATACAGTAATTATCATAACTTTCATTAAGGTCATAAGGAGTTATCTGGTATACATAATAATTCAACCAGTTAGTATAGAGATTGTTGGCGTGGCTTCTCCATGAGAGCAATGGTTTTCTGTTGCAGTCGTCATCAGGGCTAATAATTTACCAAGGTCGAACTCCAATTCCTTTGTCATCCCGAGCGCGACGCGCCATTTACCGGTCGTTGGCAATTCATCATAATAATGTGTAGAAGCCAACTTCACCGTCAGCAAGTTCTTTTCGGCAGAGGTACCGCCGATAACGAATGCGATGTGATAGGGAGGACAAGCTGCCGTACCCAAAGTCTTGATCTTTTCAATGATGAACGGAACAAAGTGCCCGGGTTGAGGATAGCCTTTGTCTCCTGGTAGAGATAAGTCTTGTTGGCAGAGCCACCACCCTTGGTTACGCAGAGGAACTCGTACTCCATACCTTCCGTAGCTTCGATGTCAATCTGTGCCGGCAGATTACATTTGGTGTTCACTTCGTCGTACATATTCAAGGGAGCATTCTGCGAATAGCGCAGGTTCTCTTCGGTATAAGTCTTGTAAACACCCAGTGAGAGAGCTTCTTCATCACAGTAGCCGGTCCATACTTGTTGTCCCTTTTCGCCGTGGATGATTGCCGTACCCGTATCCTGGCAGAAAGGAAGTACCCCCTTAGCAGCAACTTCTGCGTTACGCAGGAAAGTCAACGCTACATATTTATCGTTATCACTTGCTTCCGGATCGCTCAGGATCTTAGCTACCTGTTCGTTATGCGAGCGGCGAAGCATAAAGGAGACATCACGGAAAGCAGCATTAGCCATTGCCGTAAGACCTTCTTTCGCTACTTTCAGAACCGGGGTTCCTTCGAACTCAGAAACCGAAACATAATCTTTTGTAAGCAGATAATACTCTGTTGTATCCGGACCCAATGGAAACGGAGCCTGATACTTGAAAGGAGTTGTTGCCATAGCGTTTGTATTTTAATTTATAATATTGGTTTTAAAATCGTATCCTTGAACGGACTGGCAAACTTAATTAAAAATCATGAGATTCGACAGTTGTTTGCCTTTTTAAAATGATCATTTCAAGTTTATTTTAAATTCACTTCGTATCTTTGGAAACAGATAAGGTGATATTTATGAAGATATTAATAGTTGAAGACGAACCTTCGCTCAGGGAACTGATGCAAAAAACACTGGTAAAAGAGCGATATGTAGTGGAAACAGCGAGTACCTTCCACGAAGCGAGCCTAAAAATAGCGGACTACAGCTACGACTGCATCCTGCTCGACATCATGTTGCCGGACGGGAACGGCCTGAAGCTGTTGGAAATGCTCAAGGAGCAGCAGAAGCGGGAAAGCGTCATCATCATCTCAGCCCGCGATTCCATCGAGGACAAGGTCTTGGGGCTGGAACAGGGAGCGGACGACTACCTTCCGAAACCCTTCCACCTGGCCGAGTTAAACGCCCGGATCAAAAGCGTACTGAGACGACAGCGCGGCGACGGTTCGCGCTCCCTCCGATTGGGAAACCTACGGATCGAACCGGATAGTTTCCGGGTATTCGTTGGCGACAAGGAGCTGGAACTTCTCAAGAAAGAATATGACATTCTGTTCTATTTTGCCAACCGCCCGAACCATATCATCGACAAGGCCGTACTGGCCGAAGCCGTCTGGGGCGACCATATCGACCAGGCGGACAGTTTCCATTTCGTCTATGCACAGGTCAAAAATTTGCGGCAACAACTAAAGAAGGCGGGTGCAACAATTGAAATCCGCTCCATCTACGGCTTCGGATATAAACTAGTCATCAACGAAGAGGAGTAAGGCACGACAGACATGAAACTAATTTACCGCATATTGATCCGCCTGTCCCTGGCATTGCTGGCCGTCCTGACGGTATGGACGGTTTTCTTTTACTTCACCATGATCGACGAGATCAACGACGAAGTAGATGACGCATTGGAAGACTACTCCGAAACAATCATCATCCGCTCACTTGCCGGCAAAGAGCTCCCTTCGAAAAACGACGGGAGCAACAACAGCTATTCCATCCGTCCCATCACAAAGGAAGAAGCCGGACAACACCCGACGATCGAATACTACGATGCCGACATATATATAAAGGAAAAGGAAGAAACCGAGCCGGCACGCGTGCTGCGTACCATCTTCGCCGACAAAGACGACCATTATTTCCTGCTGGAAGTCTCGACTCCCTCTTTTGAAAAAGAAGATTTACGGGAGGCTGTCGCCAACTGGATTCTCTTCCTTTATATCGTCTTGCTGGTCACCCTGCTTACAGTCTGCATCTGGGTCTTCTACCGGAGCCTACGCCCGTTGTACGCGCTCCTAAACTGGCTGGACAGTTATTTGCCGGGCAAACAACACGAGCCTGTCCCCAACGACACCCGTATCCCGGAATTCCGCAGACTGAATGAGGCAGCCGCCCAAGCCGTCGAACGTTCGGAACAGCTATTCAAACAGCAGAAGCAATTTATCGGCAATGCATCGCACGAACTCCAGACACCACTCGCCGTCTGCAACAACCGTATCGAATGGCTGCTCGACAATACGGAACTGACAGAGGAACAAATGGAAGAACTGTTCAAAACCAAGCACACGCTGAACTACATCGTCCGGCTGAACAGATCCCTGCTGTTCCTCTCTCGAATCGACAACGGACAATTCACAGACAGCCGCCCAGTCGAAATCAACAGCATCGTCAAACGACTGTTAGATGATTACAAAGAGATATTCAGCCACCACAAAGTCCAGATCTCACTGGAGGAACAGGGTCAGCTGACGATAACGATGAACGAGACACTGGCGGAGTCACTCATCTCCAACCTGCTGAAAAACGCTTTTATCCATAACAAGGAAAAAGGACACGTCCGTGTCACGATCCAGGCAGACTCGCTGACTATCGCCAACACAGGGCAAACCGAACCTCTCGACAGCGAGCATATCTTCGAACGTTTCTACCAAGGGAACAAGAAAAAGGAATCGACCGGACTCGGCCTCGCCATAGCCGAAGCGATCTGCCGCCAATACGGGTTGCACATCTCCTACCGGTATCAGGGTGAAGAGCATATCTTCCTCCTTCAATTTTACCTCGATAAATCATGAGGAATATAGGCGATGGATTCCATAACTGAAATTATATTTTTACCTTTGCCACTATTATGTATTATTGGTTCCATCAATCGTTTTATATGGCAAAAGCCCTCCCGTTCATCGGCGGATGGCTGGCAGACCGCCTGTTGGGTGATCCTGAAGGATGGCCACATCCAGTTGTTGGTTTCGGCAAAGCGATTTCTTTAGGAGAGAAGACGTTGAACAAAGGAAATGACCGGGCTGTCAAAGGAGGCGTCATGGCACTCATACTGGTTGCCGGAACGTATTTGCTCTGCGAACGGATACTGATGCTTGCCGGATACTTTCACCCAATGGTCGCTTCGATTCTAGTCGGGATAGGCGTCTTTTACTGCCTGGCGGGGAAAACGCTAGGCAAAGAAGTGAAAGCCGTTTTTGAGGCAGTAGACCGTAGCACGGAAGAAGGACGCAAACAGGTCGGACGGATCGTAGGCCGCGACACCGCCCATCTCTCCCCACAAGAGATACGAGCCGCCGCTCTCGAAACGCTCGCGGAAAACCTAAGCGACGGAGTGATAGCTCCCATGTTTTGGTTTGCCCTGCTCGGACTTCCCGGCATGATGGCTTACAAAATGGTGAACACGCTCGATTCGATGATCGGCTACAAAAACGAACGTTACTTAGAATTCGGGCAGATTGCCGCAAGGCTAGACGATCTTGCCAATTATATCCCTGCCCGGTTGACAGCATGGTTGATGCTGGCTGTTTCCGGCAACTTGAACAAAATGGATTTCGTTAAGCGCTTCGGCCCGGCTCATGCCAGCCCGAACTCAGGCTATCCGGAATCTGCCCTTGCCGCTATATTGAATTGCCGTTTCGGAGGAACCCACGATTATTTCGGGAAGCCGGTAGAAAAACCTTATATCGGAACCAACGAACGGACTTTCACAACAGAAGACATGTTGATTGCCATCAAAACAAACAGCAATGCCGAACTTGCCATGGGGCTTATTGTTTGTTTAATATCAATAATTATCCACTAAATAAAGATGTACAGAATGGAAGTAAGATTAAATAAACTCATCAGTGATTCCGGCCTTTGTTCACGCAGGGAAGCGGACAAATTCATCGAAGAAGGACGTGTCACCGTAAATGGCAGCCTACCTCAAGTCGGGCAGAAAGTAACCGAAGCCGATATCGTCATGCTGGATGACATACAAATTAAAATCGGAAAGAACACAGGCAAACAAACATCTTCCGCACGGATCAATATCCAAGAGTTGGAACTTGCCGGACAAGAAAAAAAGGCGAAGAAGACAAAGCCTTTGTCTACGGCGACTTCCGAAAAGAAGGCGGCTTCTCCTGCAACCGGTTCAAAAGGCCTACGCCCCGGCAAATATGTAAAATACAATAAATATGCAGCCGCCCGCCATGCTGCACGCAATGGAGAAAGTCCGAGAAAAGAGACAAAGGCATCCGGCATCGACAAAGAGATGCTGAAAGAGGCTTTGCGCCCCAAATTCGGCAAATCATTAGGACGGTCGGCCGTTGCACAACGCTTGGCTTCTTCTCCAAAATCGGCTGCGTTGCGCAAGACAAGCAAGAACAACCCGCTCAACAAGGCAAAACGCGCTGCCGCCCGCAATAAACCGAAAGGAGAATAAGACAATGGGAAAAAAGCATATCGTTTTAGTGACAGGCGGCCAACGTTCCGGAAAAAGCGGATATGCGCAAAAACTTGCTTTGTCACTGACAGCTAATCCGGTTTACCTAGCGACATCACGTGTCTGGGACGAGGAGTTCCGCGAGCGTGTACTTCGCCATCAGGCCGACCGGGGACCGGAATGGACGAATATCGAAGAAGAGAAATACCTGAGCCGCCACGATCTGAACGGCCGTGTGGTCGTTATCGATTGTGTCACCCTCTGGGGTACAAACTTTTTCTTCGACAATGAAGGTGACACGAACCGTTCCCTGGTCGAGTTAAAAGAAGAATTTAATAAATTGACAGAGCAGGACGCCTATCTGATCTTCGTTACAAACGAAATCGGGTTAGGCGGTGTTTCTCCCGATGCGGTGCAACGCCGGTTCACGGACCTGCAAGGGTGGTTAAACCAATACATCGCATCCCGTGCCGACGAAGTTGTCTTCATGGTGAGCGGTATTCCCATGAAGGTAAAATAATAAAAACACTATACCATGATCTCTTTCAACATTCAAAAACCTGATATCGCCATTGCCACAGCCCTGCAGGACAAAATCGATAATCTGACGAAACCCAAAGGGTCATTGGGTACGCTTGAAGAAATTGCACTTCAAATCGGTCTGATCCAACAAACATTATCCCCGGTGCTCCATCATCCGGTCAACGTTATATACGCATCCGACCACGGGATCGCCGACGAAGGCGTCAGCAAATCACCCAAAGAAGTAACACGCCAGGTGATACACAACTTCCTGAACGGGGGAGCAGGCATCTGTTTCCTTTCACGCCAGCACGGCTTCGAAATCAAGATAGTCGACGGTGGTGTGGATTTCGATTTCCCTGCCATCCCAGAGTTGATCGACCGGAAAATCAGGAAAGGGACCCGCAACTTCCTGTATGAAGCAGCCATGACACAGGATGAAATGGAATTGGCCATCCGATATGGAGCCGACATTGTCACGGATTGCCACGACAAAGGGAGCAACGTGATCAGTTTTGGTGAGATGGGAATCGGAAACACCGCTGCGTCAAGTATGTGGATGACTTGCCTGACAGGGATTCCACTGGTCGATTGCGTAGGCGCCGGAAGCGGCTTGGATAACGAAGGGGTCAAACATAAATATAATATCTTAAGAAAGGCACTCGAGAACTACAAAGGGAGACAACAGCACGTTGGATGTAATCCGCTATTTCGGCGGCTACGAGATGGTGATGGCTGTGGGAGGCATGCTCCGCGCGGCAGAATTGAAGATGGTTATTCGGTAGATGGCTTTATCATGACAAACTGCGTACTGGCTGCTTCACACTTGTATCCGGAAATGCTTCCCTACTGCATATTCGGACACTGCGGAGACGAGGCCGGACACAAACGTGTACTGGATATCCTACAAGCCAAGCCGTTGCTAAATCTCGGCTTACGCCTGGGTGAAGGTTCCGGCTCCGTATGCGCCTATCCGATTGTGGACTCGGCAGTCCGCATGATCAACGAGATGCACAGCTTCCAGCAAGCCTCCATCACCAAATATTTCTAACTCCTTTTTAATTATTAATTTCCAATCCATGCTCCGTATCCTTGCCGCCTTTATATTTTTCACCCGGCTACCATTCTGGCGACTGGCTGAAGTTCCTTCGGAATATTTCAAGAATGTAGTCAGCCGCTGGGCGTTAGTCGGCTGGCTCACAGCCGGGCTTTCCGTAATCGTACTTTACACAGCTTCACTGATACTGCCGGCAAGTGTTGCCGTACTATTGGCAATCGTCACCCGGCTGCTGATAACCGGTTGCCTACATGAAGACGGACTTGCCGACTTTTTCGACGGCTTCGGGGGAGGGACTTCGCGCGAACGTATCCTTTCAATTATGAAAGACTCACATATAGGAAGCTACGGGGTGATCGGGTTGATTCTTTATTTTGCACTTCTATATACATTGTTGAGCAGCCTGCCACTGACTCTTGCCGGAAGTGCGATACTGGCAGGCGATCCTTTTTCCAAAGGAGTTGCCGGAATGATCATCAATAGGCTTCCCTACGCACGCAAGGAAGAAGAGGCCAAAAACAAAACGGTCTACAGCCGGATGACTACAAGTGAATATACATGTTGCCTTTTCTCCGCTCTGATTCCGATGTTCTGGCTGCCGGAACCCGTTTATCTCCTGGCAGGTCTACTGCCTGTTCTTGTCTTTTATTTTCTCACCTCTCTAATGAAAAAGAAAATACAAGGCTATACAGGTGACTGCTGCGGAGCAACATTTTTGCTTTGCGAACTGAGTTTCTATTTAGGGATAGCCGTTATTTATACGACAATCATATAAAACATATATTACATGGAAATTTATCGGTCAGACATACATCCGTCGACATTCCCGCCGGCTAATGCATACGGACAAACCGATGTTCCCCTTCGTCCTTCATTCGAAGATGAAGCCGAAGCCGTAAAAAAAAACTTATCCGGCCATACATTCGACAAAGTGTGGAGCAGCCCGCTTACACGCTGTACCCGCCTCGCCGCCTATTGCGGCTACCCGGACGCAGAAAAGGAAGACCGCATTAAGGAAATCAGCTTCGGGGAATGGGAAATGAAATCTTGGGATGAACTATCCTCCGATCCTCGATCGGAAGCCTGGTTCAACGACTGGATCAATGTTCCGGCTCCTTCGGGCGAATCCTTGCAAGATCAATATACCCGTGTCAGTCATTTCCTAAATGAAATAAGAGAAAGTGACCTGCAGAAAGTATGCATTTTCGCACATGGCGGAGTCTTGACCTGTGCCCGTGTCTATGCCGGAGAATATGACTTGAAAGAAGCATTCAAAAATGTCCCTTCATACGGAACGGTCATCAGGCTGGAATTGGATTAAGCAACATGCGTCCGTTTCTCCGAAGCACTAATTACCTTGGATGCTACTGCACATCTCCTACACGACTGCAAATACTAAGTTTTGGACATGGGAACGGGCTATCACCTGTTTGGTGGCTGGAAAACAAAGCCGGATTATCTCCGATATACCGGATACCATGTCCAATTTTCTCTCACGAACCTGAAAGCGATAACGGTAGGTTTCTACAATATCTTTCCGGTAGCGTCTATGCGAAGTTTCACTTCCTGCTTGCCGGATTCTAGTTCAACGAGATACCATTCGCCAGTCAGAGTCTCGATGAAATCAGCATCGTCGATCCTATAGGTTGCATATTGCGAAGCCTTGATAGCAGCCATTACCGCGTCCGGCAGCGCTGTAATACGAAGTTCCGTTTTAGTCTGCATCCAAGCGCCTCCATCGTCGAACAGGAGTTCGCGGCAAACTGTTCCATCCAATATTTCAACTTCCGTAACACCTTTTTCCCGGTCGATATCCAAGATACGGGCAGAAGGATAATGTTCTTTGACATAAGCATCTACGGAAGAGGAAGGCTGTGACGGGATGAAATCTTCATATCCATCGTTCCCACCCGCATCGAGAACGGTTTTCACCAAGATACCGTCCGGAGAATAATAAAGATCCACCTCACTATTGCCCTGTTCCGTCTCGATCACATAGACGGTCTCGACATCCCGGCGTTCGATCATATCCACATCGTCCACTTTCCAAGTCGAATATTCACCTTGCTGGAAAGCAGTCTTCACCGCATCGGGAAGCTGTGCAAAAGGGATATCCGTTTCCGTCATATACCAAGTTCCGCTATTGTCGAACCAAGCTTCCTTCTCTACTTTATCTTGTTTGAAATCCACAATCAAATAATCGTTACGCGTCTCCCACTCCACATCTTTTGCCGCAGGATATTTTTCGTCAAAAGCAGCTTTGGTTTCGGCACTCACATAACCGGGAACCGGTTCGTTATCATCATTGTCACAACTTTGGAACAGGCACAGAGATAGTGCCGCAAGTAAAAATACATTTTTAATCATACCATTTCTATTTAAAATCGGTTCTTAATTAATTGTCTATATCTATCAAGTTAAACTTATTGTCAAACTCCAGCTTCATACCGTTGGCAAGTTTCGCCTCATACCCCCGGTCTTCCTTTTCGATCTTAACGACCTTATGATCGGGATAAGTAGCCTTTACATAGCGTAGGATGGCTTCGGGAATGACAGCTTCGGGAACAGTGGAATACTTGCAATCCACTTCTTTCCAAGTTCCGTCCTTAAAGAACTCCACTTTGCTGCTGTTGGCAAAAATCACTTCATACTTCTTGTCGAAAAAATCCTTTTCCATCTTTGCCAGCGCCACCTTTTCCTGTGGGAAATATTTCTTTACATATGCCTGTGCCTTAGCGGGCAGCTGGTCGAAACGAACCGGACGGTCATCGTCCGCGCGAACGCCCGTACTTATGGTAAGCAGGCAAACTAACAGTGCTAAAATTTTCTTCATTTCATTCATCTTTTATAGTTCTACTTTTTATCTGTCTAATCTTTTGACAGGACAAATATCAGGAGCAATTTTAAAATGAATCTGAAATAGCTGATTATTTTCCTAAAATCGTATATTTGTCGCTATTATGGCAAAGCATCTTATTATTATAATATATTTCGGATTATGCCTGTTTCTCGGTGTTTCCGTCAAGGCACAGATCAGTCACGGAGGACAGCCACTCCCTCTCACGGCCACCAAAAGCCTGACAGAGGATATGTTTTTATTACAATGCCCCCATTCGACCTGGCGGAACAGCTCCGGCTCGATTCGCTAGAAGCAACCGGCCTACGGAATGGATTCCGCTTTGCCTATAAGTTCGTGACAGACTATACGCCGGAGAATTCCGGAGTCCATTTCACCCTGTCCGACGGGACAAAGGTCTGGCGACTCGGGATACGTTCCGAAGGTGCGCTCTCCCTCAATATAATGTTCAGTAAATACCATCTGCCCGAAGGCGCACGCGTATTCCTGTACAATAGCGACCAATCGGAAGTCTTGGGCTCGTTCAACCACCTGAACAATTCGGAACGTGGTATTCTGCCCGTGGCCCCGATCCAGGGAGACGAGTTGATCATCGAATACCAAGAACCGGCGAAAACCGCTTTCTCTGGAAAACTCGCGGTCGGCGAGGTGAACCACGGCTATCGAAACCTCAGACTCTCGGAACCGCAGCCCGACTTTGCGGCTTTCAGATGTATGCCGGTCATCGCCTGCTACCAGGATTCGACAACCCGTTACGACGCTATCGAACGCAGCGTAGTCCTGATGATTATCAACGGGACGACCGGTTGCACGGGAACGCTTGTCAACAACACGGCTAACGACGGAAAACCTTACCTCCTTACAGCCTCGCATTGCTTGAATAACCAGTTCCAGATCAAAAACCCAGATTATGAAGAGGTGGCAGGCAATATTGTCTGTTACTTCAATTACAACAGCCCCCAATGCAGTCCGGTTGAACCTGGACGTACTGACCAGACAATCGCTTCGGCCCATTTCCGGGCTGTGAATGAATCAACGGATATGGCATTACTGGAATTGCAGGACACACCACCCGCCGATTACCGAGCCTATTATGCCGGCTGGAACGCTCGATGCGGGGACAGCTCCTTATACGTGTATCCACCATCCGGGTGGATCGCTCAAGAGGCTTAACCTCGCCGAAGGAAACGTAGAGCTGACGACCTATAAAATACAGGTTACCGACTTCAATGAAAATTCACACTGGAAGGTAGCCCGTTGGGCGACAGGATGTACAGCCGGAGGCTCGTCCGGTTCTCCCCTTTTTGATAGCGACAACCGGATCATCGGAGGCTTGACAGGCGGTGCTTCCAGCTGTCTCAATCCGGTCGAAGACTTCTTTTTCTCCATACAAAAAAGCTGGTCCGAACCGGCCGATAGTAGCAAAGCAGCTCAAATACTGGCTCGATCCTATCGGAGTAACAGCTCGCAGTTGCAACGGAATGGATCCGAACGAAGGAAGCGGAACGGCCAACGAGCACATAGAAGCGGCAACAGATGTCAGCCTGTCTGTCGACAGATACCGGCATACGATCCACATCGACTTTGCAGTTCCCGTCAGCCGGGCCTCCCTCACCTTTGTTTCGCTCACAGGAAAGGCCATACGCAATTATTCCATCACCGGGCAACAAACGACCTTGCCGATTGGTTCGATCCCGGCCGGCATATATATTGTGAAAATTGTTTACAATAACAAACTTTATACTCAAAAAGCCCTGTTTTGATTAAAATTTGACAATAAGGGTTAGACAAAATCCGAAAGGATTCACCGGATTCATTTCCTATCTGTTTTGACATCAGACTGAAAAAAATGGAGACAAGATTCATTAATAAGTATTAATTGGAAAGATTTTATCTCTTGTTTGCTCTTCATAACAAAAAAAATGCTTTAGTTTTGCACTTTGATGGCTAAGGGATATTTGAAAGTGAATATATAAACATAGTAACATTTTAAACTTACATCAAATTATGAACAAAAAGTATTTAATGCCTTTCCTCGTATTGGCAGCAATTCTGACTTTTTCTTCTTGTTCAAACAAGTTGAAACCGTTAGCTGAAGAGTACATCAAAGCTGAACCGCAGCCGCTTGAGGCCATCGGAGGCAAAGTTCCTGTGACTATTAATGCCACATTCCCTGCAAAATGGTTCAACAAAAAAGCAGTTGTAACTGTGACTCCGGTTCTTCGTTATGCCGGTGGTGAAGCATGGGGAACATCTTACACTTACCAAGGTGAAAAAGTAAAGGGCAACAACCAAGTTATCCCACAGAAAGAAGGTGCTAACGTAACCATGAAATCTGCTTTCACTTACAAACCGGAAATGAAGAAATCTGAATTGTATCTGACTTTCGACGCAAAGATCAAGAACAAGACAGTTAAATTGCCGGATGTAAAAAATCGGAGAAGGTGTGATCGCTACATCCGAACTGGCTGACGCAGCTACTGCTAATGCAGCTATTGCAGCAGACAAATTCCAACGTATCATCAAAGAAGCTCACGACGCAAACATCATGTTCCTTATCCAGCAAGCTAACCTGCGTGCTCAAGAGTTGAACTCTGACGCAATCAAAGAATGGAAAGAACTTGTTAAAGAATGCAGACGAAGCTCCTAACCAGAACGTAGCAATCGAAATCTCTGCTTACGCTTCTCCTGATGGTGGTGTTAAACTGAACACTGGCTTGGCTGAAAGACGTGAAGGCAACACAAGCAAATACCTGTCTAAAGAATTGAAGAAGATGAAGGTTGACGCTCCGGTTGACGCTCGTTACACTGCTCAGGACTGGGAAGGCTTCAAAGAATTGGTAGCTGCATCTAACTTGCAAGATAAAGACCTCGTACTGAGAGTTATCTCTATGTACCAGGATCCCGAAACAAGAGAAAAAAGAAATCAAGAATATCTCTGCTGTTTACTCTGATCTGCAGAAACAATCTTGCCGCAACTTCGTCGTTCTCGTTTGACTGCCAACATCGAAATCATCGGCAAGTCTGACGACGAAATCAGCGCATTAGCCAAGAGCAATCCTTCTGAACTGAACATCGAAGAAATTCTGTACGCTGCTACTCTGACTAACAACGACGCAGAAAAGATGGCTATCTATACAAAAGCTTCTGAACTGTATCCTAACTGCTACCGCACTTGGAACAACATCGGTATGATGGCATTCCGTGCCGGCGACCTGGCTAAGGCAGAACAGATGTTCAACAAATCAAACTCTGTAAAAGCTAATCCGGAAGCTAACATGAACTTAGGTTTGATCGCTCTGACTAAGGGTGACCAGGCTAAGGCTCAACAGTTGTTCGGTAGCGCAGCAGGCGTTGCTGAATTAGGCGAAGCTCTGGGTGTTCTGTATCTGAACAGGGCGAATGGGCTAAGGCTGCTAACTCTTTCGGTTCAGTTAAGTCTAACAACGCTGCTTTGGCTCAGATCCTGACTAAAGGATTACAGCAAAGCTTCTCAAACTCTGAACGCAGTTGCTAAACCCGACGCTACAACTTCTTACCTGAAAGCTATCGTAGCTGCTCGTACAAACGACGCTAACGCAGTTATCAGCAACCTGAAAGCTGCTATCGCTGCTGATAAGGCTATGGCTAAAGAAGCTGCTATCGACCTGGAATTTGCAAAATATGCAACTAACAGCGAATTCGCTGCATTAGTTAAGTAATAACAAACTTATTCCATATATCCGAAAGGCCGCCTCTGTAAAAAAAGGCGGCCTTTTGTTCTTACCAGGAAACGCATTTTCGTAAGAATTAAAACAGTGATTGCCATGAGGAAACTGATCTATTTCCCAATCGTCAGTCTGATGGCCGTAACAGGCAAATCGCGTCCGCAAGGGAAACAGGCCGGTTAGGACCAGCGTCCGCTTTTCACCATTTAGCCAAATATCTAAATAAATCCGACAAAAATACATTTGCATATTTGCGACTTTGCTTACTTTTGGACATCCTAGAAAATAAGAAAAACACACATATGCAAAAACTAATGAAATCACTGATCGTCGCCTTTGCCTACATGAGCATGCCGATTATGGCACAAAAGACCGATCTGGTAAACCCGATCATCGGAACAAACGGGATGGGACATACATTTCCCGGCGCCTGCGCTCCGTTTGGTATCGTACAAGTAAGTCCTGATACCGATACCATTCCTCATAACATTGACGGTGTCTATCAGCCTCGCGCGTATGAATACTGTGCCGGCTACCAACATAAAGACAGTTCCATCGTCGGCTTCAGCCATACCCACTTCAGCGGAACGGGGCATTCCGACCTCGGTGATATTCTGCTGATGCCCTTCACCGGAAAATTGCAGATCAACCCTGGTACGGCTGATAATCCGGACAGCGGCTATCGTTCCCGATTCAGCCACGACACCGAAATATCCCGTCCAGGCTACTACGAAGTGTTGCTGACCGACGATCAGATCAAAGTGCAACTGACAGCAACCGAACGGACCGGTATTCATAAATACACCTATCCGGCCGATCAGAAGAAACAGCTGATACTCGACCTCAACCACGGTATCTACAATTACGATGGCAAGGTGTTATGGGCAAACCTCCGGGTCGAAAACGACACTTTGGTTACGGGCTACCGTACCAACGGATGGAGTCGCGTAAACTATATCTATTTTGCCATCTCGTTCTCCCAGCCGGTCACCCGTTACGGATATACAGACCGGGAAAAAGTCAACTATCCGGGTGGTTTCCGGCGTTTCAATACAGCAGAGAACTTCCCGGAGATCGGAGGACGTAAAGTTGTTTCCTATTTCGAGTTCAAAGAAGGAAGCGCTCCGCTCGAAATCAAAGTGGCTCTTTCGGCTGTCGGAACAGACGGAGCCGTAAAGAACCTGCAAGCAGAGGCTACCGGTAAATCGTTTGACACGATCCGCCAGGAAACGAATGGGAAATGGGAGAACGCACTGTCCGTCATCGATGCAGAGGGCAGTAACGACCAGCTATCCATGCTTTACACATCTTTGTACCATACGATGATCAACCCGTCCGTTTATATGGATGTAGACGGGAAATACCGAGGGATCGACCACAACATCCACCAGGCCGAGGGCTTTACAAACTATACCGTATTTTCAGTCTGGGATACGTACCGGGCTTTACATCCGCTGTTCAACATCATCAAACGGGATGTCAGTACGGATCTTGTAAAGTCGATGCTCGCCCATTACAGCCAAAGCGTGCATCATCTGCTGCCGGTCTGGGTCGCATATGGGTAACGAAAACTGGTGCATGATCGGCTATCACTCGGTTTCCGTCCTGGCCGATGCCATCACCAAAGGCTTGCCAATCGACAAGCAGGAAGCAGTCAAAGCGATGGTCAGCAGTTCAAACGTGCCTTATTATGATCATACGGATGAGTATAAACAATTAGGATATGTCCCTTTCGACCAATCCCCCACTTCCGCCTCCATCACGTTGGAGAATGCCTATGAAGACTGGACGGTCTATCACACCGCCCTTTTGCTGGGAGACAAACAGATTGCCGATACTTACAAGAAACGTGCCCTCTACTACCGGAACGTGTTCAAACCCGGTCTCGGTTTTGCCTGTCCGCGTTACAAAGACGGTAGCTGGAAAGAGGAGATTGATCTGCTCAGCAACACACGAACAAGGTTTTATCGAGGGAAATGCCTGGAACTACTCTTTCTATGTTCCGCAGGCTCCATCCGATCTGATTCGCCTGATGGGTGGAAACCGCAGTTTTATCAACAAGCTGGACTCCTTGTTTACCATGCATCTGCCAGATGAATTCTTCGCCCAGACCGAAGATGTGACACGAGAAGGCCTGCTCGGCACTTATGTCCACGGTAACGAACCGAGCCACCATATCCCTTATTTATATAGCTGGACTACCGAACCGTGGAAAACGCAATACTGGATTCGTGAAATCATGAACCGTATGTACCGCAACAATATCGACGGTTTATGCGGCAACGATGACTGCGGCCGATGTCCGCCTGGTACATCTTCTCAGCCATGGGCTTTTATCCGGTATGCCCAGGAACCGATCAGTATGTGATCGGAGCTCCTTACCTGCCCTATATGCAGGTAAACCTGGAAAACGGAAAAACATTTACAGTCAGAGCAGACAAGGTCAGTGACAAGAACCGCTACATCAAATCTGTCACCCTAAACGGTAAACCTTACAAAAAGGCCTACATCACCCATCAGGACATCATGAACGGAGGGGAACTCGTCTTCCAAATGACTTCAAGCCCCAATAAGAGAAGGCAGTTCACAACAGAAGAAAAGCCGTACTCATTAGTCGAATAAACACACAACACACCATGAAATCACTTATAATTAACTATTTCTCGATTCTTTTATGTGCACAGGCTTTCTTTGCCTGTGCACCCGATGTAAAAAAGACTCCCGAACGGACATTCCGGATCATTCATAACAACGACGGTTCCGACCTGTTAGGAAACCGCTGGTTCAAGTATCGTCCGCTTACGCTTGCCGACTTGACTCCTGCGTCGATATGGTGGCGAACTCACAGGTCACGACCTATATGATGTGTTCCGGCAGCGATTTCTTCTATGTCCGTTCCAAATATGGGCATGTGATGGGAGACGATCCGACGGGACGTTGGATTGCGGTTGCGACACAGCTCAATACAACTCTTTTCCGAAAATACTACCGGAACCATCTGAACCTGGAAAAGAGGGGACGGACTTGGTCGCTTATACTTTAAAGAGAGCCAAGGAGAAAGGGATGGAAGCCTTCATCACCTACCGGATGAACGACTTGCATTTCAATGATACGACTACCCATTGTCCGATCCGGTATACCGATTTCGATTCAGCATCCTGAATACTGGCTGAACGACACGACACAAGGTTATAACAGCGGCGGGGCTTTTGACTTTGCCATAAAGGAAGTGCGCGACCGCAAATTGGCGATTATTTCCGAGCAATTGGAAAATTACGCCGACATAATCGACGGATACGATCTCGACTTCATGCGCTTTATCGTTTACTTCAAGTCCGCACAGGGCCGCAGAACGCACCGCTGATGACACAGTTGGTGAAAGACATCCGTCAGAAGGTGGATGAAATTTCAGCCAAACAAGGCAGAAAGATCCTACTCTCCGCACGTAGCGCCGACGGTCGAGCAAAACATGATGAAAGGACTGGATATACGCGAATGGCTACGCCTCGGATTGCTGGACTTTATCAGTACAGGTGTCCATTGGAGAGGCGATCCCGCCATGCCGGTAGCCAAGTTCAGGGAAGAAATGGGGGAAAGACCAACATTCCGTTCTACAGTTCGGATCGACGACGGAGGCTACCGCCCGCGGGAATTTCGGGTCACACGGCATGCACAGGGGGATGTGTTCCCATATCCTCTCACAGGGGCAGACGGGATCTACCTGTTCAATTATTATTTCGGCACGCTCAATACCGAACATGACGGGAAACTGTATCTGGAAGACGGCGGCCAGGTTTGCCGGGTCATGATGCCGGAAACTGCTTCAGGAATTAGGATCGTTGGAAACTTTAAAAGGCAGGAATAAGATATATGCACTGTCTGACGGGGTTGTCCAGTATAATATAAAGCCGGACTCTCCACTCCCGCTAAAAATAGGCAAGGGAGAAGAGAAAGAAGTCAATCTTTATATCGGCGATTCGGTAGAGGAAGGATATCCGGAAGAAGCAATCCTATTCATCCGCACCAGTCGGCCGGCATCCTGCCGGTTGACAGTAAACGGAAAAGACCGTTGAGAAAGAAATGCCGGCCTACACCCACCTATACGATAGGGAACGAGGGCTGGAAAAAGAAGAAAAAGGAATATGCCTTTATCCTACCCGACGAAGTTCTCAAACAGGGATACAACCGCATCGGGTTCCAGTCCGAAGATGACGGTGCATTCACTGTCAAACGGGTAGAGATAGCCCTCAAATATGGAGATGTGGAAACGCACGGGTATTTCTAAAGCCGTCTTTATCACGAAAAGAAAACAAAAACATACAGGTATTTACGGCCATTACTACCACACCTTTACTTTTCGCCCTTGGTCAAAAGCCCTTTCGACACTGGTCAAAAACCTTTTTGACTAAGGGCGAAAACGTATTCGACTAAAGGCAAAAGGTCTATGACCGGGCTGTTTGACAACAGAAGCATGGCGATCGTCACTTAAATAAGCCCAGTCTTTCCTAATCGTATTCAGTAATTGCCAGATAAACTATCCTTTGATTGGTTCAGTCTTTCTTAAACAGTTTTTTTCCTTCTTATCCTGCTCTGAGGAAGGAAGGGGAGTATTGTCTGTTCCGCTACATAAAAAGGAGGGATATGCACATTTTGCATTCCCTCCTTTTTATGTGTCTCCCGTATCTCCGTTCTATTTTTTTTTATCTTCGTAGACTTGTAAACGTGTATCTTTTCCTTCTTTCCGGCAGACGGTTCAACCACTTTGATCTTTTTGTAAATGCCCCGTTGTGCACATCGTCCAAGACGATAGCCGGACGATAGTCTTTCTTCAAAGCAGTCAGCTTCACATTCTTGAAAGTGACCCCATCGACATGGCGGACATAAAAATCCCCAGGCAGGCAACTCCTTATGCTGAGAGAATTCAGGATAAGCTTTCGGCATTTCCGGTACTTTATCCAGTTCGTCCAATCCAACTTTAGCATACAACGGATTACCACCGCCCGGATAGACGATCTCGACATTCTCGATAGAGACATTCGTAATCTTGTTATCTTGCAAGCCGACAATGCCGGAAGGCGAGACATTACGCGGATTATCTTCCGTCGGCCCTTCGTAGTCATATCCTGCATCCGGTTTCGTTGCCGGGACTTCGGCATAAACATTCGAGATATGCACGTTGTCCATCCGGCTGCGACGTCCCTCACGACGTTCTCCCACGACCAAATAGATAGGATTTCCGGTATTGATGGAACGAAGGCTGTCCACCACTATATTCTCAACCAGTCCGCCATCAACCGCCTGGATCGTTATAGCCGAACGGAACGTGTCGAATATAGTATTGTTGATGATCTTTATGTTCTTGAAGCCACCAGTCGAAGCCGTTCCGAACTTGATACCGCTTGCACTTGAACAAGCCGTATTGTTGCGGACCTCGATATTCTGGCAAATGGCATCGGCACTATGGGATTTCAGACAGATCGCATCGTCTGTCGCATCCACATAACAGTTTTTGGATCAACGCGCCGTTACAGTCGACAATATCCATCCCGTCGTTATTCCAGTAAGCACGGCTATGCACCGTGATACCATCGATCAACAGGTTCTCGCACTGATCGTAGGTCTGTGTCCAGAAAGCCGGATTCATCATCGTCACACCTTTTATCTCCACATTCTTGCACTCGCGGAAATAAACCAGCTTCGGACGGTTGGCCACACGTCCCAACTGCAGTTTGTCCTTGATCACCCCTGAATAAACCTGGTTGATGAAGTTATTGGCAAGCTCACGTCCACGACCGTCGATCACCCCTTTGCCGGTGATACCGATATTATCCTGCTTATTCGCCAAGATCAAACCATACCAAGCATTCAGCTCCATATCATAATCATAAGGATTAGTGGAACCGACCAACACGGCCCCTCTCCCAAATGGATCGTCACATTTGACTTCAGATGAATACTGCCAGTCAGATAACGTCCGACAGTAAACACCGTACGCCCCCCGCTCTCGGAAATAAAGTCGATCGCCTTTTTGTATGGAACGGGTATTCATGGTCGTCCTATCCGACTTGATCCCGAACATAGTCATCTGCAATCTTTGCCCACACCGGCATCAGCATTCCTGCCAACAAGCACAGGATCATTATTTTCTAATCACATTCATAATTCTTCAATTTCTTAATTTCAGCTTCTTAATTTTTTTAATTTAATTTCTTTAATTTTAATTCTATAAGCGGTTACCGGTCCGACTAATCCCGCCGGCTGCACAACATCCTGCCTCCGTCCACGCCTGAGCGATCTTATTATCCTTCAGCGTCTTCATATAGTTTCCCATAACAGTTACTACATGTACCTCTACCGAATTCTCCCCTGTTTCAACCAAGCTGAGACCGGATGGATACGGCGGCCATACCATTTGACACCACAACTCTGCCCGTTCACGAATACTTCCGACACGCCATGTACCAACTGAGGTTGAGCACCATCCCGACAGGCGAAGAGACGTTGACTTTTTCTATAAACAATCGTTCCGCAGAAATTCACATAGTCCGTATCCTTTAAATCCTTCAGTTTGTCGAAATGAGTATTCTGCACCGTATTCTCACGGCTATGACGGAACTCCACATCCCAATCAGACGAAAGATCTTTCAAATCCTCACCGGAAACCGGAAGCGGCTTGTAATCATTTCCTCTCTTTTGCTTATCGAACACAATCAGGAGAGAGTCAGCCGGACCGAAGTCGAACAGGAAACTGTTGGCTGCATCCAGCGGCAACCGGTATCGTTCACCCGTTTCCGCATCCCACACCCAACCCTGTCGGCCTTTTACAACCTCGTTGCTGAAGGAAATACGGGTCTGATGCGAATTATAGCGGTGTGCATAACTGAAAAAGAACATCTCTTCTTTTGTTATCACCCTGATAACGGTTCTGCATCAGATAAGGATCAGGTTTTTCAATCGTCACTATACGGTGTCAATCCATAGTCTTTCTGCACACCCTGATACCAACCGACAAAGTCTTTTTCCGGTTTATGAAGCAGTATGAAACGCCCGTCCATCTGCTTCATCTTTTTCCACCCATTCCTGCACTTCCTTATCATGCTTGTCATGATCCTTCAGGCCGACCGATTTATGCGGATAAGCCTCTATACAGAAAATACGCCCGCCGAGGCCACAAAATCATATAATTTATGCGCGGTAGCCGGTTCCATACTCTCCACTTCGATCAGGAAAAGAGTTTTATATTTGCGGGGACCATAGCACAAGTAACCGTCTTTCATCTCGGCATCCCGGATGATCGATTCGGAAACATAGTCGCAACCGCTGCCGTTCTTATGGATCGCCTCCCATACCAATGTCTTATATTTCACATTGGTAGTAGCTGGGAACGGTTCGTTCTGCATTCCCAAGGTACTCCACATATCGGCTATCGGATGCAGGATTGCGATATCCGCATACATGATTCCATGTTGCAGAGCGGAAGCCATACGGCCTTTTTTATAAGCGGTATATTTTTTGAAATACGGCCACCAGTTGTTATTTTCGTTATAATAAGCCCCGTAACGAATCCATCCGGGGAACGGAGCTTCTTTAGGAGAATAGTTGAAACCGTGGAAGATAGAATGCGTCACACCGGAGATAGCCGTCTCGGTCACCTCAATCTTCAACAACTCCAATGTCATATTGAACACGGTATAAGTATTGGTCATCTCCTCACAACTCACCAAGCGCTTTCCACGTAAGTGGGCAGCAGAAGACACATATTTATTAACCATCGTATAGGCACGCCCCCGACGATAATCCTCTTCCGACATCTCCTCGCCCAGACGATGCCTCAACCAAGTCATCGTCCAGGATTCGCATTCGGGTATATCATAATCCAGACTGCTTTCAAGCGGAAGAAACCACGTCCGTAGGCCTGTGCACGCGATTTCACATTCAGCCCCTTACACCAGTCCAGGTAAGTCTGTGTAAACGCTCGCGCAGCAGTTCGGCTTTCGTATATTCAAAATCATAACGCACACGCTGGATCGTATCGTCCAGTTCGGGTGTAAACTGAACCTTTGGTTCATAGGTCAACACATTCCCCATGCTGCCCATTTTAAATAGGATGAAGGGCAGATAGGTTGCACGTCATATCCCCCGGCGTTTCTTGAATTCTTCCGCCATATCATATACGACCAGTTCGATCCTTCCAGTTCCATACTGTCGGTAAACAAGGAACGGATATTGCCGGACAACGGACCCAAACGGTTCTGAATCTTATCCGATGCATATTATTCAAATACTTCTGCACGGCCGGCTTGTTGAAATGGTTCAACACCGGTCCTGTAGCACCGGGAGCACCATTGATCACTTCGAGGAAACCGCGTATCTTGACCAAGGCAAACAAGACATATTTTCCATCAGGCACTTTGAACTTGAACGTTCCGTCTACCTCTTTATCCATCAGATCGATAGCCTGATCAAGACTGCCAAACGGCTCAGGAAACCAGCTGCAGGGAAACCAACTCCATCTTCTTTCCAAGAAAAGGAGAACTGATAGCAGGGATCGGCCGCACAGAACAGACCGTCGCGAGAGACTTCATAGTCGATCGGACCACTCAGCTTCTCGGAATAGTTCACTACAACATCCGCTCTCTCGTCTCCTGTCAGGAACTCCGCTCCGAACGGCCAGCCAGAAACCGACGATCAGATCGCAGGTCATATCAAGCGACTTCGCCTCGTCAAAAGCCACCTTCAACATGTCGATCCATTCGTCGCTCAGCCAAGGTAACGACTTCTTTCCCAAATCGTCCGTGTCATTGCCGGGGAAATTTAACCGGATTGATCTCCACTCCTCCGATACCCGCCTCCTTCAATATATGCAGTTCACGTTTCAATTCATCCGCTTCTACTTTATCTCCGTTCCACCACCAACGGACAAACGGGCGATAAATGGATTGTGGATCACGAAACAATTTATATAGCTCACCGGAACGCAAAACCGTCCCCTTCACCTCATCGGCTGCACTAACCGCACCCCATAGCGACATACGGCTACCGACGGCACAACCGGCTGTCCATAAAACACTCTGTTTGATAAAAAGATCTCCTCTGCATAGTTTTCTCCTCCTTCTTATTGATCGCTTGAGACAGCTTTGCCGTCTGGTGTTATACAATTTGTAAATATCAGATTGCGGGATGTTCCGGCACTCTCCAACGGATTCCCCGCCATATTGAAGTAGCAATCCGTCATCTTCACTCCGTCACAGCCGAGAAATCGAAATTGCTTTTCCGGTCCGATGCACCGGCATTCACAACGACTTTGTCGACTGTCACATTATGGCAATCCTTATATTTTCAGCAATGTTCGCTGCATCTTGCAAGGTGACCTGTTCGATTTTCACATCCTCGCAGCCTTCCATACAGATCAAAACTGGTGCATAATCGGATACATTTCCTTCGATATGCCCTTTTTGCAATTGCTCTTCCACGCTTGCCCGCACAGCGATGCTACGGCCATCGATAATGCCTTTTCCACCGATACCGATATTCTTTTGCTTGTCTGCGTAAATAATCGCATTACATCCCCAACCCCTTTAAAATCATAAACGGAGGGAACTGCAACCAAGACGGCTCCCTCTTCGATACGGATCGTCACATTCGACTTAAGTTCGATTGAACCAGTCAGATAACGGCCCACATAAAAAATAAGCCGGCCGCCTCCCTGTTCACTGATATAATCGACAGCTCGCTGGATAGAACGGGTATTGAGTGTCACTCCGTCCGATTTGATTCCAAACATCGCGACTTGGTAATCTTTAGCTGAAAGTCCCGTCACAAAGACCAAAAGGCCTATCACACTTGCAAATAATTTATTTTTATTCATATCGTCTCACTTTTTTTTTGTTTTTAATCCTATACATCCTTCCAGTCCGATATCGTACTCTCATTTTATCACTTTTGACTTATAAGGGAATATCTGTTTCTTTCCCTCGCCCTCCGGCTCGATAAACCGGACATCCTTGAATGTCACCTCCCCGGCATCATCCATCACGATAGCCGGACGGTAATCTTTTTCAAAGCCTTAAACGTCACATTATCAAAAGTGATTCCCTCGGCATGACGGATGTAGAAGCCCCAAGCCGGCAATTCCTTAAACTGCGAAAACTCCGGATAGGAAGTCGCCATTTCAGGAATACTGTCCAGCTCGGCCGGTGCCAATCCACGGTAAGCGTAGTAGGGATTACCACCTCCGGGAGAAACAATCTCGATATTCTGGAGTGTCACGTTCTTGAATCTTATATTCCGGCAATCCAACAATGCTGGCGGGTGAGATATTGCGGGGAAGATCTTCGATCGGTCCTTCATAATTATATCCGGCATCCGGTTTGTCCATCGGGATCTCGGCATAGACATTCTTGATCGTAATATTCTTCATAATCGGTTTCTTCCCTGCACTCCAACGGTCACCGATACGGAGGTAGATCACATTTCCCGTATGAATGGAACGAACGCCATCTACTTCGATGTTTTCGATCAGAGCACCATCGACTGCTGCAAATGTTATGGCCGAACGATACGTATCATATATCTTGATGTTTTTCACTTTGAAGTTACGGAAACCACCTCTCGATACCGTCCCGAATTTCAAGCCACTGGCACTCGAACGTCCCACACAGTTCTCGACAACCACGTTCTGACACATGCTGTTCGCATCATGCGATTTAAAGCAAAGCGCATCATCCGCCGCATCGATAAAAGAGTTTTTCAGCACAACGCCGTCACAGTCTACCACATCGATACCGTCATTATTCCAATAGGATTTGCTATCCACGTGGATTCCGTCGACATAAAGATTCTTACACTGGTCGTATGTCTGGTTCCAGCTTGCCGGGTCCCGCAGGGTGATATCCTTTGATTGTCACATTCTCGCATTCACGGAAATAGATGTTCTGCGGACGGTTCGTTTCGTTCGGACGGCCCAGTTTCAGTGGATCTTCGTAGATACCCCGCTGGATATAGTCCACCATATTGTTGGCTGTTTGAAAACCACGCCCGTTAATCGTCCCTTTCCCCGTTATACCAATATTCTGCTGCTTGACTGCGAAAATCATAGACATCCAACGAATATACGGATCTTTTTCGTAATCCCAAGGATTGGTCGATCCCAATAAAGTCGCTCCTTCTTCAAGATGGAGTGTCACGTTCGACTTCAGGTAAATCGTCCCAGTCTGATAATTACCCGCAGTAAAGACCAAGCGCCCCCCACCTTGTGCATTCACAAAGTCGATTCCTTTCTGAATGGAACTCGTGTTCAATGTCTTACCATCCGCTTTCACACCGAAATCCGTGGCATAATAATCTTTGGCCGACAAGTGCAGTCCACACATCAAACCTAGGCAAAGAGAGAAAAATCTGTATCTGTTCATCATAATACGGTATTTACAAAAATAAGATTAATCCATGTTCCCATGTGTCTTTCACAATGGACAAAAATATTCACCCTCGCACAAATTTTATCTATGCTTTTGATATTTATAATTAAAAATTTGATACATCTTTGCAGAGTGCTATCATAAACAGAATGAGCCATGAAACAATTATTATTATCTTTATTGACCTTCTTTCTCTACATCGGATGTACAGAAAATAGAATCGCATCTAAACTCGGAAATACCTATCCGGATATATTTCCGGATTATAAAGGAATAAGTATCCCCATCAATATTGCACCTTTTAAACTTTACTGTCAGAAATTCCTCTCATATAAAAGCTGTTTTTTCCAACAATAACCAACCATTATTCAGCATCGAAGGGAAAAACAAAATCGATATACCCTTAAAGAAATGGCAACATATGTTATCCGATAATACTGGCAAGCAAATAGATATATCCATATCCGTATGGAATGAATCTTATCCGGAAGGTATACAATACAAATCTTTTTCCTGTTTATATTATAACAGACTCTATCGACCCTTATATTGCCTACCGATTAATCGAACCGGGTTATGAATCTTGGCATGAAATGGATATCCGCCAAAGAGCTTTTAAACTGTTTGAAAAGAGGATATTATCATATCCAGCAATATGAATGAAAAAAGGATGTGTCAATTGCCACTCATTCTGCAATTATTCCCCTACAGAGTTCATGTTTCATGCACGGACTTCTCCAGGAGGGACAATCATTATTAAAAAATAACCAGCCTACCAAAGTGCAATTATCGCAACTCGGATCATCCAAAGAAGGAACTTATCCAGCAATACGTAACTGAACGAAGTAATACTGAT
>VOFJ01001040.1_pt1 | contig 25893 bp, 40 predicted proteins | sample 5384081 | NCBI WGS metagenome assembly VOFJ01 (sample SAMN12384729, study PRJNA508395) | human gut metagenome | isolation source: healthy gut I | host: Homo sapiens | reverse complement strand
ACCGCGGAGGCGCCGCGGATGCGCAGCACATCGTGGGGGTTCAGAGCGCCATCCTGGATCTGGCGGCCCTTCGATGACCTCGCCGTCCTTCACCAGCAGGCTGGAGTAGGGCAAAGAGATAGGTAGCAAGTACATCAATGTCGTCGGCGGTGATGTTGACGTTGACCAGGAACCCTTCTTGGACTCCTCGATGGACACCTTGCCGGAGAGATCTCCGCCAGCTGGCCATCTTCTTGGGCTTGCGGCCCTCGAACAGTTCCTCCACACGGGGAAGGCCCTGGGTGATGTCGCCGCCGGCCACGCCGCCGGTGTGGAAGGTACGCATGGTCAGCTGTGTGCCGGGCTCGCCGATCGACTGGGCGGCAATGATGCCTACCGCTTCGCCCAGGTTGACCTCTTCAGAGGTAGCCAGGTTCATGCCGTAGCACTTGGCGCACACGCCGCTTCTGGCCTGGCAGCCCAGGGGGTGCGGATATACACCCTGTGGATACCGTGCTTTTCAAAGAGATCGGCATCCTCAGGCATCATGAGCTTGGTCTTGGGATGCAACAGCTCCCGGTCTCCGGGTCCACAATGTCGTGCACCGGATAGCGGCCCCGGATGCGGTTGCCGAAGGTGCCGATGACGTGACCCTTCTCCACCACTTCCCCCACCCAAATGCCGTGGGTGGTGCCGCAGTCGTGGATGCGGACGATCATATCCTGGGATACGTCCACCAGACGCCGGGTCAGGTAGCCGGAGTCTGCCGTACGAAGCGCGGTATCGGCAATGCCCTTACGGGCGCCTCGGGAGGAGATGAAGTATTCCAGCACGCTCAGGCCTTCGCGGAAGTTGGCCTTGACGGGGATCTCGATGGTGCGGCCGGCGGTATCGGCCATCAGGCCGCGCATACCGGCCAGCTGACGGATCTGTGCCATGGAACCACGAGCACCGGAGTTTGCCATCATGTAGATGGTGTTGTACTGATCTAGGTTCCCCTGCAGGGCGTTGGTGACGTCCGCGGTGGTCTTTTCCCACTGCTGAACCACCAGACGGTAGCGCTCGTCGTTGGTGATATAGCCGCCGCTTGAAATACTGGTCGATCTGAGCCACCTGCTGCTCGGCCTGGCGAATGAGGGTGTACTTGGCCTTGGGAATGTTCATATCCGCAATGGACACGGAGATGGCGCCCTTGGTGGAATACTTGTAGCCCAGAGCCTTCACCCGGTCCAGCATCTCCGTGGCGATGGTGAAGCCATGCTTGCGGATACACTTGTCAATGATCTTCCCCAGCTGCTTCTTACCCACCAGGAAGTCCACCTCCAGGCCGAACTCCTGACCCGGCACAGAGCGATCGACAAAACCCAGGTCCTGGGGGATGGCCTCGTTGAAGATGAGGCGGCCCACAAGTGGCATTGATGAGGCGGTACTCCATTTTTCCCGTCTATCTCCTTGCCGTAGCGGACGCGGATGGGTGCGTGCAGGCCCACATCCCCCATCGCCGTAGGCCACAATGGCCTCTTCCACACTGGAGTAGCTGTGCTTCGGCAGGAAGGAGGCCTCCGCCTTCCCTTCCGCCTTAGCGGCCTTATTGGCAGCCAGAAATTCGTCGGCGTCCACCATCTGCCCCTGGGGCAGGCCAGTGTCCCCGGCGTCCACCACATAAACCTCTTCTGCGCCCCGCTCCGCCTTGCCCAGGCGGATATAGGTGAGGTAGTAAGCGCCCAGAATCATATCCTGGGTGGGGACGGTAACAGGCTGGCCGTCCTGAGGCCGGAGCAGGTTGTTCGCCGAGAGCATCAGGAAGCGGGCCTCGGCCTGGGCCTCCACCGACAGGGGGTACGTGCACGGCCATCTGGTCGCCGTCAAAGTCGGCGTTAAAAGCGGTACAGCACAGGGGGTGCAGCTTTAATGGCGCGGCCTTCGACCAGAACCGGCTCGAAGGCCTGGATGCCAAGACGGTGCAGGGTCGGGGCGCGGTTGAGCATGACCGGACGGTCCTTGATGATATCCTCCAGCGCATCCCAGACCTCGTTCTTGCCCTTGTCGATCATCTTCTTGGCGGATTTAATATTGTTGGCCAGGCCGTCTTCCACCAGCTTTTTCATGACAAAGGGGCGGAACAGTTCAATGGCCATCTCCTTGGGCAGGCCGCACTGGTAAAGTTTTCAGTTCCGGGCCCACCACGATAACCGAACGGCCGGAGTAGTCCACCCGCTTGCCCAACAGGTTCTGGCGGAAGCGGCCCTGCTTGCCCTTCAGCATATCGCTGAGGGATTTCAGCGCCCGGTTGTTGGCGCCGGTGACGGCGCGGCCCCGGCGGCCGTTGTCGATGAGGGCGTCCACAGCCTCCTGGAGCATCCGCTTCTCATTGCGGACGATGATGTCGGGGGCGTCGAGCTCGATCAGCCGCTTCAAGCGGTTGTTGCGGTTGATGACCCGGCGGTACAGGTCGTTCAGATCGCTGGTGGCGAAGCGGCCGCCGTCCAGCTGCACCATGGGGCGCAGCTCCGGAGGAATCACCGGCAGCACATCCATCACCATCCAGCTGGGCTTGTTGCCGGACTGGCGGAAAGACTCCACCACCTCCAGCCGCTTCACAATCCGCAGCTTCTTCTGGGCAGAGGCGTCCTTCAGCTCACTGTGGAGCTGGGCGGACAGTTCGTCCAGGTCGATGGCCTCCAGCAGCTCCTTGACGGCCTCAGCGCCCATGCCGGCCTTGAAATCATCTTCATATTTCTCCCGCATATCCCGATATTCCTTCTCGGTCAGGATCTGGTTCTTGGCCAGGGGGCAATCGCCGGGATCCGTGACCACATAGGAGGCAAAGTACAGAACCTTCTCCAAAACCTTGGGGCTGATATCCAGAATGGTGCCCATCCGGGAGGGGATGCCCTTGAAATACCAGAATGTGGGAGCCGGGGCGGCCAGCTCGATGTGGCCCATGCGCTCCCGGCGCACCTTGCTCCGGGTGACTTCGACGCCGCAGCGTTCGCAGATCTTGCCCTTGTACTTGATGCGCTTATATTTACCGCAGTAGCACTCCCAGTCCTTGGCCGGACCGAAGATCTTCTCGCAGAACAGGCCGTCGTTTTCGGGCTTGAGCGTACGGTAGTTAATGGTTTCAGGCTTCTTTACCTCGCCATAAGACCACTGCCGGATCATCTCCGGCGAAGCAATGCCGATTTTAATGGCATCAAAGGTGGCATTTGCCATACAATCGCGCCTCCTTATTCGTCGCCATCCAGCTGGCCGTCTTCCGGCTCTGCCAGATCGCTGAACACATCCATAATATCCTCAGGTCCGTCCTCGTCCACGTTATAGCCGGATTCGAAGACCTCCTGCTCATCGGTGACGTAGGTTTCGTCCTCAGAGGAGTAGATTGCCTCATCATCCTCGTCGTCGTCCTTGAGCTCGATTTCATTTCCCGCCTCATCCAGCACCCGCATATCCAGGCACAGGGACTGGAGCTCCTTGACCAGCACCTTGAAGGACTCGGGCACGCCGGGCTTGGGCACATTGTGGCCCTTAACGATGGCCTCATAGGTCTTGACACGGCCGGTGACGTCGTCGGACTTGACGGTGAGGATTTCCTGAAGGGTATTGGCCGCGCCATAGGCCTCCAAGGCCCAGACCTCCATTTCGCCGAATCGCTGGCCGCCGAACTGGGCCTTGCCGCCCAGAGGCTGCTGGGTGACCAGGGAGTAGGGGCCGGTGGACCGGGCGTGGATCTTGTCATCCACCAGGTGGTGCAGCTTCAGGAAGTAGGGGTAACCCACGGTAACCAGGTTGTCAAACTGTTCGCCGGTACGTCCGTCGTAGAGAATGGTCTTGCCGTCCTCCCGGAGACCGGCCATCTTCAGGCACTCCTGGATGTCCTGCTCGTCGGCGCCGTTGAAGACGGGCGTCGCCATCTTCCAGCCCAGGGCGTGGGCCGCGTATCCCAGGTGCACGTCCAGCACCTGCCCGATGTTCATACGGGAAGGCACGCCCAGGGGGTTGAGAACGATTTCCAGAGGCGTTCCGTCGGGCAGGAAGGGCATATCCTCCTGGGGCAGGATGCGGGAGACCACGCCCTTGTTGCCGTGGCGGCCAGCCATCTTGTCGCCCACGCTGATCTTGCGCTTCTGGGCGATATAGACGCGGACCACCATGTTGACGCCAGGGGCAGCTCATCGCCGTTTTCCCGCTTAAAGACCTTCACGTCCACAACGATGCCGCTCTCACCGTGGGGAACCTTCAAAGAGGTATCCCGGACCTCCCTGGCCTTCTCGCCAAAGATGGCCCGCAAGAGCCGTTCCTCCGGAGTGAGCTCGGTCTCTCCCTTGGGGGGTGACCTTGCCCACAAATAGTCGCCGGAGCGAACCTCCGCGCCGATGCGGATGATGCCGTCCTCGTCCAGGTCCTTCAGCGCATCCTCGCCCACGTTGGGGATATCCCGGGTAATCTCCTCGGGCCCCAGCTTGGTGTCCCGCGCCTCGATCTCGTATTCTTCAATATGAATGGAGGTAAACACGTCCTCCCGGACCAAGCGCTCGTTCAGGAGAATGGCGTCCTCGTAGTTATAGCCTTCCCAGGTGACGAAGCCGACAAGCACGTTCTTGCCCAGCGCGATTTCCCCCTGGGAGCAGGCCGGACCGTCTGCAATGATCTGCTCCGGCTCCACCCGCTCGCCCACCTCCACGATGGGCCGCTGGTTGATGCAGGTGCCGTGGTTCGACCGGAGGAACTTGATCAGCTTGTGGGTGACGGTTTCACCGTCGTCATACTTCACGGTGATGTTCGTGGCGGAGACGGCGGTCACCTCACCGGCGCCCTTGGCCTTGATGCAGACCCTCGGAGTCCACGGCGCACTTGTGCTCGATGCCGGTGGCCACAATGGGAGCTTCGGTCACCATGAGGGGCACGGCCTGGCGCTGCATGTTGGCGCCCATCAGGGCGCGGTTGGCGTCGTCGTTCTGCAGGAAGGGGATCATGGCGGTGGCCACGGAGCACATCATCTTGGGAGACACATCAATGTAATCGATGGTGTTCCGGTCCACTTCAATAATCTCGTTGCGGTGGCGGCAAGTGATACGGGCATTGGCCAGGCAGCCGTTTTCGTCCAGGCGCTCATTGGCCTGGGCCACATAGTAGTCGTCTTCCACATCTGCGGTCATATACTGTACCGTATCGGTGACGATGCCCGTCTCCTTGTCCACCTTCCGGAAGGGAGCCTCCACAAAGCCGTACTCGTTGACCTGGGCAAAGGAGGCCAGGTAGGAGATCAGGCCGATGTTGGGACCTTCCGGCGTCTCAATGGGACACAGGCGGCCGTAGTGGGAGTAGTGCACGTCCCGCACGTCGAAGGAAGCCCGGTCACGGCTCAAGCCGCCGGGGCCCAGGGCGGACAGCCGGCGCTTATGGGTCAGCTCCGCCAGGGGGTTGGTCTGGTCCATGAACTGAGACAGGGGGAAGAACCGAAGAACTCCCGGATCACCGCCGTCACAGGCCGGATGTTAATGAGGCTCTGGGGGGTGACAGAGTCCAGATCCTGGACGGTCATCCGCTCCCGGATGACCCGCTCCATCCGGCTAAAGCCGATGCGGAACTGGTTTTGGAGCAGTTCGCCCACGCAGCGCAGGCGGCGGTTGCCCAGGTGGTCGATGTCATCGGGGGTGCCCACACCGGCAGCCACGCAGCACAGGTAGTTGATGGAGGCCAAAATGTCATCTGCAATGATGTGCTTGGGGATCAGGTCGTCCCGCCGCTGAGCAATGGCCTCAGCCCAGCCGCCCTCGGGAACGGTATCCAGCAGCTCCCGCAGGACGGAGAAGCGGACCTTCTCGTTGATGCCGTACTCCTTGGGGGTCAAAGGAGACAAACCGGGACATGTCCACCATGTCGTTGGAGAACACCTTCAGGGTCCGTCCCCCCCTCCAGGACCAGAACGGCCTGGTTCACCCCATGGGCAGAAAGCTCCTTGGCCTGGGCCCGGGTGAGGGTCTCGCCGGGCATAGCCAGAATCTCACCGGTGAGGGGATCGGCAATGGGCTCCGCCAGGACCTGCCCGGACAGCCGGGACCACAGAGTCAGCTTCTTATTGAACTTATAGCGGCCCACAGTGGACAGGTCGTAGCGCCGGGCGTCAAAGAACAGGGTGTCCATATAGGCCTCGGCATTTTCCACCGTGGGAGGCTCACCGGGACGCAGACGGCGGTAGATTTCCAGCAGGGACTCCTCCCGGGTCTTGCAGGTGTCCTTCTCCAGCGTGGCGTTGATGAGGGGGATCCTCGCCAAAAGCTCTTTGATCTTGGCGTCGGTCTCCACGCCCAGGGCGCGGATCAGGCAGGTGATCGGGAGCTTGCGGTTCTTGTCGATGCGCACGTAGAACACGCCCTGGTTGTCGGTCTCATACTCCAGCCAGGCGCCCCGGTAGGGGATGACCGTCGCGGTGTAGGTGTGCTGGTCGGCCTTGTCCACCTCGTGGCCGTAGTACATGCCGGGCGAGCGGACGATCTGGGAGACGATGACGCGCTCTGCGCCGTTGATGACGAAGGTGCCCGCATTGGTCATCAGGGGGAAATCCCCCATGAAGATCTCCTGCTCCTTGATCTCCTCGGTCTCCTTGTTGCGCAGGCGCACCTGCACCTTGATGGGGCGAGCGTAGGTGGCATCCCGCTCCACGCACTCCTCCACAGTATACTTGGGCTGATCCCGCATGGAGAAATCCAGGAAGGACAGCTCCAGCTTCCCGCTGAAGTCCGTGATCGTGCCCACATCGCGGAAGACCTCATGCAGGCCCTCCCGCAGGAACCAGTCGTAGGAGTCCTTCTGGATCTTCAGAAGATTTGGCATTTCAGGATTTCCTGATATTTGGCATAGCTCTTACGCATAGTCTTGCCAAACAGCTGATCCTTGACCATTGCCATTTGGATCATCACAGCCTTTCTTTCGGCAAAATGCCGGAATATTGTGTATGTTTCATTGATACGTCTGGGCCCGTTGCCTCTTTTTTCCTTTTCCAGGACTTGACACAAACCCGCCGCTGTGGTACTATGTGTCTACAAGATGGGGAGATAGGCAGTGCATACCACCACAGCATGGACAGTTATGATAGCACATTTTCCCCCTTTGTCAATATTTCGTAACCAAAAGCTCAGTTTTGCCGTTCTGCACAAAGGAACGGCCTTTCTTTTATATTTTTCTCTACACGGAAACTGGCAGGAGGCGCTCCCATGGACCGGGAAACATATACCATTGAAGACGTTGCGCAAATGACCGGTCTATCCAGCCGGACCATCCGCACCTACCGAAAAAAATGGGCCTTTTAGAAGGAGCCCTACAGGGCAACACCTGGACCTTCACCCCAGAGCAGGTGGGAAAGCTTCTGAATGAGCCTTATGTGCAAGGGGCCATAGAAGCAAAGCGGAACGCCATTTGGACCGGCTTTCTCCAGGACACCGGGAAGCAGGTTCCCAGTCTCTGCACAACGGCAGACTTCCCCGCCACAGACGCCCAAGGGGCAAGCGCACTGCTGGACCGGCTCCTGGAGCAGCTCCCAGCAGGCGTGCGGATGAACTACTGCTATGACCACCGCCGGAACCTCGTTCGAATCTACCTGTCCGGCCCAAAAGATCTGATTCTGCCGGTTCTTACGGCTCTGTAATGCAACCCCGAACAGAGCCCAGAGACGGCAAAATGCCATTGGGGTGCAGAGACCGGCCCTTCAGCGTTGCCGTATCATACCCTCCCTGCACCATAGAGGGCATCAAAATGGTAAAATATGGCGGAAACCTCCTCCCAGGGGCTGGCCCATGTGTCCTCCCAGCAGAAACACCGTGCGGTTCCCTCCCAGTCTTCGGCGAATTCGGAATGCCTACCACGGGCGGACACATGGGTCCGCCCCTACGATCAGATCCCCAACATCGTGCAGGAACGGATTCTGCAGCCTTGGCGTAGAACACCGTCCCTTCTGGCCTTATAAAATTCTCGCAAACTGGGCCTTTCTTTCATGCCAGGTGTCATTAAAATACAAGGCAGAAAGAAAGTAACAGGAGTGAGAATGAATGTCTCATGTCAAAATCCGCAAGCTGGTGCTGGCTGCCCTCTTTGCCGCCCTGTGTACCATCATGACCCTGGTCATCCAGGTTCCCTCCCCCATGCAGGGCTACGTCAACCTCGGCGACTGCGCCGTGCTGCTCTCGGCGTGGGTGTTGGGCCCTGTCTACGGCGGGGTCGCCGCAGGCACCGGCTCCATGCTGGCCGACCTGTTTTCCGGATATGCCCACTATGCCCCGGGTACCTTCCTGATTAAGCTGTGTATGGCTGTGGCCGCCGCGCTGATTTTCCGCTTTCTCCGCAATCGCCCCGCATCCAAGCTCCTGCTGGCTCAAAGGGGCAAGCGGCCTCGTGGCGGAGGCCTGTCATGGTGGCAGGATACTTCGGCTATTCCTGCTTGTGGCTGGGCAAGGGTCTGGCTGCCGCCGCTTCTATCCCGGGCAACGTCGTACAAGGCGCCCTTGGCCTCGTCACGGCCACTGCGATTTATGTCCTTTTAAACCGCAGCTCCGCGCTGGCCCGTATTTGATCTCCATCCGAACCGCGCTCACAAGCTCCGGCCCCTTCCTTTTGAAAAAGTCCCCCTTTTTCCAATTGCAGCCCTCCCCTTCCCCGTGATACCATGGTGGAAAAGGAGGGCTTTTTATGCTACAAACAGCCTATTATGAAGTCGCCAACCGGCTGGAACGTATAGACTTTCCGTCCATCTGGCCCGGCTTTTCCTCCGGGTCTTTCGCCTTGTACCAGGAGAAACTGGCCTGCCTCAGCGGGCAGCTGGTCCCCCGTCCCCCGGAATTTCGCGGCAACACCGCCATCTTGTGGCAGGGCAGCCCCTGGCCATCTGGAACCTGGAGCAGGAAATGGATCTGGACCAGCTCGCTTCCTACCTGGTCCATGAGCTGTTCCATGCCCATCAACTGGCCTCCGGGGAAACCCGCTTTCCCCAGGACATTCGCCTGGCCCTCTCCCCTGCGCCCTTGCCCAGTCTGGCCTCCCGGCTGCAGGAGGGGCGGCTTCTGGCTCAGGCGGCGTCCGCCGGGCCGGAAGCCGCCCGGGCGCACCTAACCGATTTCTGCGCCCTGCGGCGGCAACGGCAGGAGCGCCCGGAGTGCCTCCAGGAGTGCCTGGTGGAGACGGTGGAGGGTACCGCCGAATTTGTTGGGCTTCAGGCCCTTCGGACGCTGTCCCCGGAGAAATATCAGAGGGAGCTGGACCGGTACCGGGCCTTGCTGCAGCAACCCGGCCCCCTGCTGACGGACGCCCGGCGCATGGCGTACTACACCGGCGCCCCTGACCCTGCTGTCCGCCCGGAGGGCCGGATTGGACCTGCGCCATCCCCTACCTGGGCAAAGCCAGCCTCTCTTCTCCTTCCTGAACCGTCTACTTCCCTCCGTTCCACCTCCCCCCTTGTCCTCCGAAGCCCTGGAGGAGGCCGCCGCCCTGGCAGAACAAGAGGACCGGACCCACCACCAGGCCGTAGCCCGATTCCTGGAGCAAACCCCGCGGTACCGGGCGGGCCCCTTCCGCATCTGCGGCTATGATCCCATGAACCAGTTTGCCGTGGACGGAAGCTGTTCTGCACCCATTTTCTGGCATTACAGGACCCCAACACCGGCTCCATTCTCTCCCTCCCCGGCCAAAGCCTCCTGATCCTGACCCCGGCAGCGCCGAACTGGCGGAAGGCGTATACCACCGGTAGCCCAGAGCCACTATCGGGGCGCAATGCAATTCCCCCGCATCCATGGGTCTGAAATCTGTAGGGTGCAGCCTCCTGAAGGCACCCCTATGCTGTTCTCCACTACCTGAGATGGCATTGCCCTTGGGGCAGTAGAGAGAATCGTTTATCAGAGCCCCATCCTCCAGCGCAACCACTCGGATTTCAGTCTTTCCATTTAAGCGCCTGTCCGCACCCTTTGAGTGACAGCCTTTGCCTCTTCTTTTTTTTGAGAACCTTGCCATAAGACACCACCTTTCCGTCTACCACCAGCGCCGGGGTGGACATCACGCCGTAAGCGGCAATCTGCGCGAAGTCCGTCACATGGTCAATGGATGTGTCCATTCCCAACTCCGTCAAAGCGGCCCGAACCGCATCCTCCAAAGCGTTCCTTCTTTCTGACCATAAGTCTGTAACTCATCATTGACAAATCTGCACTCGCTGCCCGGTCCCAGAGCAACCGCATTTGCGTGCGCCACAAGTTATTATAAAATGCCTCTGTCAATAGGCAATTAGACCTTTGCAAAAAACGGAAGACGCAACGCACGATGCTGCTGTTTCTCACTGGCGCGACCGCACCTTTGGCTTCCCGGGGAAGACAAGGGTGCGGCCATAACCGGACTTTGTGCTCCTTCAAATCTGGGTTTACGGTTTACCTTCCACAGCGTCTCTGGTCAGAACTCACAAAATGGGTGCTATGGTTTTGTGCAATAAGACGGATTGCGTAGAAAATCCCTGGTTTTCAAGTAAGTTTTTCTATGTACTTTTATCTAGGAAGCCAGTAAAGTATACACATGCGGAACACCCGCAACTATAAAACATATGGAGGTTCGTTTGAAAGGAAGATGAAGAAAATCCTGGCCCTGGTTATGGCGCTGGTTCTGGTTCTGTCTCTGGCTGCCTGCCAGAACAGCTCCGGCAGCACCACCGGCGGCGACTCCGAGAAAAAGAGCATCGGCATCTGCATCTACAAATTTGACGACAACTTTATGACCACCTATCGGAAGAACCTGGAAGACTCCCCTGAAGGCCAAGGGCTACGATGTCACCATCGTAGACGGCAACAACGACCAGGCCAAGCAAACCGAGCAGATCAACACCTTCATCAGCCAGGGTGTGGACGCGCTCATCATTAACCCCGTGATGGAACCACTGCCGCCGACGCCATTGTGAATCAGGTAAAGGCCGCTGGCATCCCCACTGTGTTCATCAACCGGGAGCCCACCGCAGAAATCATGCAGCTCTGGGACAAGATCGCATACGTGGGCTGCGACGCCGCTCAGTCCGGCACCTTCCAGGGTGAACTGATCCTGGAAACCGCCAACAAGGGCGATATCAACGGTGACGGCGTCATCTCCTACATCATGATCCAGGGCGACCCCGAAAACATCGATGCACAGCTGCGGACCCAGTACTCCGTAAAGGCTCTCACTGACGCTGGCATGGAGGTCAAAGAGCTGGACATGCAGCGCGGCGACTGGGACCAGAACAAGGGTCAGGAGATCTGCCAGAACGACCTGACCAAGTACGGCGCTGAAGTAGAAGTTGTCTTCTGCAACAACGATGCCATGGCGCTGGGCGCTCTGCAGGCCATTGAGGCTGCCAACCGCGTAGTTGGCCAGGACATCTATCTGGTAGGCGTGGACGCCCCTGTCCGATGCCCTCACCCAGGTAAAGGCCGGCAAGATGACCGGCACCGTTCTGAACGACGCCGCCAGCCAGGCTGCCAAAGCCATTGAGGTCATGGAGATGCTCCTGAATGGCCAGGCTGTGGAAAAGCAGTACTATGTGGACTATGTGAAGGTCACCCAGACCAACGTAGACGAGTTCATGAACTAATTCACTGACCTGGAGGAGGTGCGTGTGCTCCAAGCCCACACACCTCCTCCTCATTCCAGCCCCGATGCTCCGGCGGCAAAAAAATCTAGGTACTTAGGGGGGGCCTTTCATGGCGGAATACCGTTTGGAAATGCGTGATGTGTGCAAATCCTTTCCCGGCGTCAAAGCACTGGATCACGCACAGTTGAAACTGAAGCCGGGCACTGTGCACGCGCTCATGGGCGAAAACGGCGCGGGCAAATCCACGCTGATGAAGTGTATGTTCGGTATCTATAAAATGGACGAGGGCGAAATTTACTACGAGGGCGAGAAAAAGGTCCACATCAAAGATCCCCTGGACGCTCTGAAGCGAGGCATTGCCATGGTGCATCAGGAGCTGCAGCCCATCCCGGAGCGCAGCGTGGCGGAAAATATCTTCGTGGGCCGCTATCCCATGCGGAGCATCCTGGTAGACCACGAGAAAATGTATGAAAAAGGCGGCCCAGGTCCTGAAGGAGGTCCATTTGAACTACGACCCCCGGGCCAAGCTGAAGACTCTATCCGTGTCGCAAATGCAGCTGGTGGAAATCGCCAAGGCAGTTTCCGCAGATTGTAAGGTCCTGATTCTGGACGAGCCCACCTCTTCTCTCACCGCTGCAGAGGTGGAAGCGCTCTTTACCATCGTGGATGAACTTCGGGCAAAGGGCGTCTCCATCGTATACATTTCCCACAAAATGGATGAGATTCTCAGAATCTCCGACGACGTCACCATCATGCGCGACGGGCAGTATATCGGCACCTGGGCAGCCAAGGAGTTGACCACCGATATGATCATCACCAAAATGGTGGGCCGGGAGCTGACCAATCTGTTTCCCACGCGGTGCAACACCCCCGGCGAAGTGGTCTTTGAAGTCAAGAATTTCACCTCCATCAATCCCCGCTCCTTCCGGGATGTGAGCTTCCAGCTCCGCAAGGGAGAGATCCTGGGTGTCGGCGGACTGGTAGGCGCCCAGCGCACCGAGCTGATGGAAGGTCTCTTTGGCATCCGTGCCCACCAGAGTGGCAAAATCTACTACAAAGGCAAGGAGTTGCGGATCAACAAACCCCGGGATGCCATTTCCAACGGCCTGTGCCTTTTGACAGAAGACCGGCGGGCCACGGGCATCATGGGCGTCCTGTCCGTGGAAGACAATGTGGCCATTTCCTCCCTGAGCAAATACTTAAGCGCCGGCATTTTCATTAATAACCGGAAGGTGGACCAGCTGGTAAAGGACAATGTGGCCAAGCTGTCCATCAAAACTCCCTCGGGCAAGACCCAGATTCAGTCCCTGTCCACAGTCCGGCGGCAACCAACAAAAGGTGCTCATTGCCCGCTGGCTGGCCAACGACCCGGATATCTTCATTCTGGACGAGCCCACCCGCGGCATTGACGTGGGCGCCAAATACGAAATTTACTGCATTATTGCCGATCTGGCAGCACAGGGGAAGAGCGTCATTATGATCTCTTCGGAAATGAGTGAGCTCATCGGCATGTCTGACCGGGTGATGGTCATGTGTGACGGCAGAGTCACCGGTTTCATCGACGGTCAAAAAGCCACCCAGGAGTCCATCCTGGAGCTGGCCACACAGTTTGCATAAGAGGAGGCCCTGGGAACATGGCAAATAAAACACAACAAACAAGCGGCAATGTCACCGTGCCGGAGCACGCCCGGAAGGCGCTGCAGGCCCGGGAGGTAGGCAACTTCCTGTCCAACTACGCCATCATTATCATCATCTCCATTATGGTTCTGGCAGTCGGTTTCTCCAAGCCCAATTTCTGGACCCTGGACAACGGCAAAAAATTTGATCATCAACATCGCGCCCCGGTTTATCATCGCTGCCGGTGTTTCCGGCTGTCTCATCACCAAGGGCACGGACCTGTCCGCCGGCCGTCTGGTGGGGTTGAGCGCCTGCGTGGCTGCTACAGTCCTCCAGGAGGTGGGATATGGTGCACGGTTCTTCCCCAACATGCCGGATCTGCCTGTCATTGTGGGTCTCTTGATCGCTGTAGCCATTACGGCCCTCTTCGGTATGATCAACGGTATGGTCATTGCCTGGCTGAAGGTTCCTCCCTTTATAGCCACCCTGGGCATGCAGACCATCGTCTACGGCATTTGCCAGATTTACACCGGCAACGATCCCCAGGGAGGCTTGAAGGACTCCTACAAGGCTGTGGCCAACGGCTCTCTCTTTGGGGTCATTCCCTACCTGTTCCTCTTTGCCCTGGTCGTCGGCGTTTTCATGTGGCTGCTGTATAATAAGACCCGGCACGGCAAGTATATGTACGCCATCGGCGGCAATGAAAACGCGGCAGCAGTCGCTGGCGTCAACGTTCCGGCCACCCTCATCCGGATTTACACCCTGGCCGGCGCGCTCTACGGCCTGGCCGGCTTCCTCCCTGGGCGCCAAGGCCGGCGGCGCTTCCACTGCTACAGGCTTCGGATATGAGCTGGAAGCCATTGCCGCCTGTACCATTGGCGGCGTATCCACCAACGGCGGCGTGGGCACCGTCCCCGGCATCCTGCTTGGCGTTCTGGTATTCGAGGTCCTGAAAATCTGCCTGCAATACATGCAGGTCAATCCCGCCTACACCTACATCGCCCAGGGCATCGTCATCGTCGTGGCCGTGGCTCTGGACCTGCGGAAATACCTGGCGAAAAAGTAACGCTTCCTAAAAAGGGTCTGTTGCAAAATAGCTTTCTGTCAAATTGTCCCTAATATTTTTAGCGGGAGAATACACAAATTTCCGTGTTTTCTCCCGCTATCTTCAACTTTTAGAAAGGGATCTGTTGCAAAAAGCGCATTTTGCAGCAGACCTCTTTTTTACTCAGACCGGCTGAATCTGGCACCGGGCCTCCGGCCAGCATTCTGCTGCCGCTGCCTGGATTGTCTCCAAATCCGCCGGACTCAGCTCCGCCAGGGGCGAGACACGCAAGCTCCGTCCGGTTCGCTTCCACCGGGCCACCACCTGCCCCCGGAGCAGAACTGCGGGATTTACGATCCCAGCCAGGCTAAAGATCCCACGGAGGCACTGGGGTGGTAAGCAGGGATTCTCCCTTTTTCTCGTAGCTCAGCAGAAGCGGGTCGAATCCCGCCAAAAAGAGGCACTCCGGGATGGCCGCCGTCCGGCTGTCCCCCAGGTCATAGTAAGTCCGTCCTCCGCAAGTCACTTCCTTAAGGTCCAAGCCCTGCATCCGCCGTTTCAGCTCCCTCTGAGCTGCTCCCAGGAAGTAGGCTGCGTCCCGCAGGCTGGCAGGGCCGCAGTATGTAAAATACCGGCGAAGTATTTCCCGCCAGGCTTCCTCCTCCCCCATCGGTGTAAAGGGAGGCGCCAGGCGAAAGGCCTTCTCCTCCTGAACCAGGTGGACAATCTTCCCCCCTCCGCCAGGGCGGATGGTTCCGCCCCAGGGCTGGAATACGCTCTCCTCCTCACGGTCCGTAAGCCCCTTGCTCCGGCAAGTCTGGCGCAGCGCCTCCCGGGTAGCCGGTCCCCGGTCAGGGTATCCAAGATGAGGGCGGCAAAGTAGTCTTTCCGCTCCCTGGTGATCCATCCATCCGCCTCCAGGGTATCACAGGGGCGCAGAGCATGGCGACGTCCCTCATGGAGGTACAGGGGCAGATCCTCCTCCCGAAACACGTGAATCGTCCCCCCGCAGGGTCCAGCTTTTCACCAGTCCCCGGTTCCACTCTGATCCGCCGCATCCCCGGATGGCCAGGGCATGGCGGCTGTTGGAAAGGAACTGAGCCTGAATTCCGTTTAAATCCCGGCAAATCTCCTCCCCCGGCGCAGGGTTCGTCAAATGCTGGCGGTACAACCGGAGGGCGATCAGCTCCTGCTCCGTCATGGCAGCTCCGGCCTCCGCTTTCCGGCGTAGACCTCCCGGTACAGCCGTTCCGCCGCCTGTCGGGCCTCCTGATCCGTGAGCGGGGCAGGCCTGGACATGAGCAGCAGGGGCAATGCCGGGCCATCCCCGTGGAGGCAGGGCATTTGATAGGGGGTATGCATTCAGGCAGAAGCCGTTTCGCTCATAAAACCCAATTCTTCTGCGCTGCATATCTCCCTCTGGAGGCTCCACCTCCAGGAGCATCGGCTTTTTCCAATGTTCCCACACATATTCCAGCATTCTGGCCCCAATTCCCCCGGCCTCGAAGGCAGGCATCCACGGCAAAGTTCTCCAAAAACATCAGTCCCTCCAGGTTCCATAGCATGAGTAGGCCCTGCACCCGGTCTTCTTCTTCCAAGGTCAGCAGCTCCAGGCTGGTTTTTACCCAGAAGCTGCCGCACCTCCTCCATGTCCCGGCGCTCCTCCGCTGGAAACGCCTCCTCCAGCAGGGCCTCCGCACCGGCCCCCACAGCAGGTGATAGCTCCTGCCACTGGCGGTATACTCGGAATTCCATGTTTCCCTTCCACCTTTCACAGCATGTGCCACCATTATAACAAATAGACGGCGGCTTTTCTACCCCAAAGCATCGCGCATTCATGGCAGCAGCATTTCCCCAATCCTTTACACCCTGGCCGTCTCGTGGTACAATGGCCAAAAAAACGGGGAGGGAGTCTCTTGCTTCATGTATATCCGCCCTTTTACAAGGACTTTCATTGCACCGCCTCAGCCTGTCCGGACAACTGCTGTGTAGGCTGGGAGGTGGTGGTGGACGATGCCGCCGCCGGCTTTTATAACCGCCTGCCCGCTCCCTTGGGGGGACGCGCTGCGGCAATCCATGACCATAGACGGAGACGGGGACCGGATCATCGCCATGACCGGCGGCCACTGCCCCTTCTGGACCGAGGACCACCTGTGTGCCGCCTGGGCTGGAGCTGGGACCGGAGGCTCCCTGCGCCACCTGCCGGAAGTTTCCCCGGCTCACCCAGGACTACGGCGTCTTCACGGAATACGGCCTCAGCCTGGCCTGCCCCGAGGCCGCCCGCCGGATTCTCACCCAGCCCGGGCCATGGATCCTGGAAACGCAAGGCGAGCCGGGGAACCCCCCCAGGAGGCGGAATACGATTGGGAGTCCCTCCTGGAGCTGGCCTCCGCCCGAAAAACGCTCCTGGAGCTTCTGTGGCGGCAGGACCTGACAGCCCGGGAGGCACTGGCCCTCTGCCTGGCTATGGGCAGCCGGTTCCAGGCCGCCTTCCATGGGCAGACGCCGGAGCCCCTGGCAGGAGGCCGAAATTTTGTCCCAATTCCGGGCCAGTCCTACGGGAGACTTTTGTCCCCTCCTCCGGCTTCACAGAGGCCTGGAAATTCTGACGCCCCAGTGGCAGGACCTGCTGGACGAGGCCCTGGCAACGCCCCTCACCCCCTGCCGCTTTGCCGCCGCTGACGCCCAGTCCGATCTGGAGCTTCGGAACCTAGGGGACATACTACCTCCTGCGGTATTGGTTCCAGGCTGTTTCAGACTTCGATCCCTTGTTAAAACTGCAAAAACTGGCCGCCGCCTGGGCAGTGACCCGGTACCTGGAAGCCGTCCACTGGGCCAAAACCGGAACTCTCTCCCAAACCTACCGGATCCGCCTGCACCAACTCTACTCCAAGGAGGTGGAGCACGACGGAGAAAACGAAGCCACCCTGGAAGAAGCCTGCCTCTCCAATCTCGCCTTCTCCCCTGGAGTCTCTCCGGAACCTCATCTAACCTGCATCTTTTGCCTGCGCCTCACCACCCTCCTCCAATATCACACACTGAGTGTAAAAATAAAGATTGGCAAAGTGCAAAAAGAGGAGGGGCAAGTGGCCCCTCCAGCCACCATGTGCTAAAATGTAAGTTGAAGCGACAAACACGAAAGCAGGTGGCAATATTGATTATATAACAGTTACGGTGGAAATTAAGAAAGGAAAAATGAGAAATTTTGAGGAGTTGGATGTAGGATTTGCAATGATGTGTGACACCGTGCAGGGGCTGCAAAAGGCGCCGTTCGTTTTGACGCTTACGATTAAACGGCCTTTTTCAGCAGGCCTGCATGTTCCAAGGCGGGGCGGAGGGCCAGGTAAAAGGCGCTGGCGACTACCACGGCCACCACGGCGTTCACCAGGGGGTGGTAACGGCGCCGATCTTGGCCCAGGTTGCGGCAGCGTCCTGGGGGCACGCCCAGCACATAGGTTTTATAAAAATACCCAACCACGGGATCTGCCACCACGTTGAAGGCCATGCCGCAGGCTGTGGAGACTACCGTTCCCAAAACCCGTTTCCGGGACCGCTGTTCCCGGTCCAGGTGGAACACACGGCGAGCCACCAGACCCACGATGAGGCCGATGCACAGCTTCAGCAGGAAAGTCTTGGGGGCGCTGGTGACGTAGCCGCTGGTGAGGTCGGCAATGGTCATACCCACAGCACCGGCCATGCCGCCCCACAAGCCCCCAGGAAGAGGGCCGCCAGGACGCAGAACACATTGCCCAGGTGAAACGCCGTCTTTTCCGTCCCCACAGGGATATCAATTTTGAAAAAGGAAAACCCAATGTAGCACAGAGCCGCAAACAGAGACGCCAAGGCCAGGGTTCGGACGTCGGTCTTCCGGCTCTCCAGTCCGTTCCGGCCCCGGAGCAACCCGGCGATGCAAGTGACCAGGCCCACCCAGAGCCAAAAATCAGACTCAGGGCATACAGGAGCTTCCCTGTGTCTCCGGCTCCCTCGCCAATGGCGCCGCCCCGGGCCAGGATGCTGCAAACGACCCCTGCCACAAGCAGGATCAGGCCAACCACTGCCAAAACGGGGCTGGATTTCTTTGTTTTCATACGTCTACCTCCCAAGTTCAAATTCCTGCTCTATTATAGTCCGGCCTGGCTATCTGAAAAGTGCCAACTTCCTTTCATTTCACCAGGCCAGATATCCCTTGCAAATCGAAAACCGCCGTGGTATCATACACGTCATCATAGATTTCTGTCGAAACGAGGAACATCACCATGAAATTGTTGATCGCATCAGACATTCACGGCTCCGCCCTGTTTTGCCGCCAGCTTTTGGACCGGGTAGAGGCGGAAAATCCGGACAAGCTGCTCCTTCTGGGGGATCTGCTCTATCACGGTCCCGGAACGATTTGCCCCAGGGCTACCGGCCCAAGGAGGTCATCACCATGCTCTCCGGTCTGAAGGACCGGATTCTGGCCGTTCGGGGCAACTGCGAGGCCGAGGTGGACCAGATGGTGCTGCCCTTCCCCTGTATGGCAGATTACGCCCTGGTTCAGGCGGAGCCGGATCTCACCCTCTTTGCCACCCATGGCCACCTGTGGAATCCAGACCATCTGCCTCCTCTGGCTTCCGGCGCTGTCTTTCTATTTGGACACACCCATATCAAAGCCGTCCGCCCAGAGTCCATGGGGTTTTGACCCTAAACCCGGGCAGCGTCTCCATTCCCAAAGACGGCAGTCACAGCTACCTGACTTACCAGGCTGGTGAATGCTGCTTCCACACCCTGGATGGGGCCGTACTGAGCCGGGTTTCCTGCCGCTAGTCCGTCGTGGGCGACTTCCTGGGGTGGGCTTCTCCAGCTTCCAATCCGGTAGATTGGTGCAAGAAATCCCAAATCGGGGGGGCAGTTTTTGTCTCTTTCGTGGGAAATGAAAAAAAAAGAGTTGTTTCCCCCTTAAAAATGGTGTAAAATAGGATAGTCTAAATCCCAAAATGGATACTTTACAGCTGGAGGCTATCAAATATGAAAAAACCGATCGTACTTGTGATCATGGACGGCGTTGGACGCGGCGACGGCGGCCCCGGCGACGCAGTCAAGCTGGCCCAAACGCCAACCCTGGACATGCTGCTGGAACATTACCCTCACACCTGGCTCAAGGCCCACGGCACCGCCGTCGGCCTGCCCACGGACGACGACATGGGCAACTCCGAGGTCGGCCACAACGCCCTCGGCTGCGGCCAGATCTACTCTCAGGGGGGCCAAGCTGGTGGAGGAGTCTATTGAATCCGGCAAGCTGTTCCAGTCCAAGACCTGGCAGGATCTGGTGTCCAACTGCCTGACCCGGGACAAGGCTTTGCATTTTCTGGGCCTGCTGTCCGACGGCAACGTCCATTCCAATATCTCGCACCTTTTTTGCCATGCTGAAAGCAGCCAAGACCGCCGGTGTGCACCGGGTCTACTGCCACATTCTGCTCGACGGCCGCGACGTGCCCGCCACCTCCGCGCTTACCTATGTGGACGCACTGGAGCCGGTTCTGGCAGAGCTGCGGGAGCCTGGTTTTGATGAATACGCCATCGCCTCCGGCGGCGGCAGTATGCAGATCACCATGGACCGCTACGAGGCCAACTGGCCGATGGTGGAGGCCGGGTGGAGAACCCACGTCCAGGGCCTGGGCCGGCAGTTCCCTTCTGCCAAGGCGGCCATTGAAGCCTACCGGCAGGAGACAGGCTGCATCGACCAGGACCTGCCCGCCTTCGTGGTGGCCCGGAACGGAGCGCCCGTAGGGAAAATTGCCAACGGCGACAGCGTCATCCTCTTCAACTTCCGCGGCGACCGCGCGCAGGAGATCTCCCTCGCCTTTGACCGCAAGGACTTTGACAACTTCGACCGCGGCGACTATACCGGCGTGAAGTTTGCCGGTATGCTGGAGTACGACGGCGATCTCAAGATCCCGATGCACTATCTGGTCGAGCCGCCCGTCATCCGCAAAACACCCTCACCGAGGTCCTCTGCGCTCATGGCATCCATGGGAGTACGCCGTGTCCGAGACGCAGAAGTACGGCCATGTCACCTACTTCTGGAACGGCAACCGCTCCGGCAAGGTCGACGAACATCTGAAACCTACGAGGAAATCCCTCGGATGTGATTCCCTTTGAGCAAGCACCCGCTATGAAGTCTGTGGAGATCACAGACCACATGGTGCGTGCCATGGCTTCTCATCAATTCGACTTCCTGCGCTGCAACTTCCCCAACGGCGACATGGTTGGCCACACCGGCGTTCTGGAGGCCGTGGTCACCGCCATGGAGTGTGTGGACCGGGGTCTTGCCCGGATTCTGAAGGCCGCCGATGCGTATGGCTACACCGTCCTCGTCACAGCCGACCACGGCAACGCTGACCAGATGCTGGAAACTAAGAAGGGTAAGACCTCTATCCGCACCGCCCACAGCCTGAACCCCGTTCCCTTCATCATCTATGACCGGGACACCCGGTATGAGCTGAAGGAGGGTTCCTATGGCCTGGCCAATGTGGCCCCCACCGTGGTCAAGCTGATGGACATCCCCGCCCCCCGCGTGTTGGGAGGCATCCATGGTCTGACCGCGGGAAAACTCCCCTTGTGCTTTTGGGCCAAATCAGGTAAAATAACTCCAAACAATCCGCCGGGTTCCCGGCAAAGGAGGTCCCTGTATGATTCGTCAGAATACGGAACGAGGTGCTGTCGTCATTGGCAGCAATGTCTATACCAACATTGCCGGTGTTGCCGCCTCCAATTGCTTCGGCGTTAAGGGAATGGCAATCCGCTCTATGACCGATGGGCTGGTCCATCTGCTGCGCAAGGAGTCCATGAGCAAGGGCGTCCGGGTGCAGTTTCACGAGGATGACACCATTTCTATCGACCTGCACATTATGGTGGACCATGGGGTAAACCTGGCCGCCGTGGGCGCTTCCATCATATCTGAGGTCCGATATGTGGTACACAAGTGCACCGGTACCCAGGTTCGCGCGGTGAACGTCTATATTGATTCCATGATGATTGGGTGACCCCATTCTATATATTGGGCTTGTTCCAATTTCGGAGGTGTAATTCCTTTGAGGCAAACCATCAACGGGGCCGATTTTCGCAGACTGATCATCAGCGCGGCCGCCTCTATTGAAATCCACAAACAATCGATCAACGACGAGCTGAACGTCTTTCCCGTGCCCGACGGCGACACAGGCACCAATATGTCCATGACCATTCAGTCCGCCGTAACAGACCTAAAAAAGGCGGAGGACCCCCACCTTGGAAAAGGCGGCCTCCATTGCCGCCTCCGCGCTGCTGCGGGGGAGCCCGGGGCAATTCCGGCGTCATCCTGTCGCTGCTGTTCCGGGGGCATCTCCAAGGCCCTGAAGGGAGTCTCAGAGTGCGACGGCGTTCTGTGGGCGCAGGCGCTGCAGGAAGGCGTTGACGCCGCCTATAAGGCTGTCATGAAGCCCGCCGAAGGCACCATCCTCACCGTCGCCCGCCTGTCCGCGGCCAAGGCAGGCCAGGCTGCCCAGGAAAACAGTTACTTTGAATTTGTCCACGAGGCCGCCGTAGAGGAGGCCCGGGTGGCCCTGGCCAATACGGTCAATCAGAACCCGGTGCTGAAAAAGCCGGCGTGGTGGACGCAGGCGGCAAGGGCTGGCTGTGGGCCCCCTGGAGGCCATGCTCCTGGCCCTGCGGGGGATGTGACCATCTCCGAAAGCGCTCCCGTGGAACCTCCCAAGGAGCAGGCCGATTTCTCTGAATTTAACACAGAGGACATCACCTTCACCTACTGCACCGAATTCATCGTCTCCCGGGAAACAAGCCGGGACCCGGAGGAGGAGCTGCGGGCCTTCCTCCAAGAGCTGGGCGACAGCCTGGTACTGGTGGACGACGACGAGATCATCAAGGTCCACGTTCACACCAATAATCCCGGCACCGCACTCCAGGAAGCCCTGACTTACGGCTCCTTTGTCACAGTGAAGATTGAGAATATGCGTCTGCAACACACGGAGAAGGTCATGAGCGAGCAGGAGCTCCAGCCCCAGATTGCCCCTCCTGAAAAAAAAATTCGGCGTAGTCACCGTCTGCGCCGGAGACGGCATTGCATCCGTCTTCCGGGATTTGGGCGTAGACGGCGTCATTTCCGGGGACAGACCATGAACCCCTCTACCCAGGACATTCTGACAGCTGTCAACCAGGTCCCGGCGGAGACCGTCTTCGTCTTCCCCAACAATAAAAACATCATCATGGCCGCCGAGCAGGTAGATCCTCTGACCGAGAAGACGGTCATCGTCATCCCCTCTACAACCATTCCCCAGGGCATCACCGCCATGCTGAGCTATGACCCGGAGGGTAGCAGGGAAAAACAACGTGGAGGCCATGACCGGCGCCCTGGACCAGGTGGATACCATGCAGATCACCTATGCCGCCCGGGACTCCGACTTTGACGGCCATCAGATTCATCAGGGCGATTACCTGGCCATGTATGGCAAGTCTCTCTTTGCCACCTCCCGGGATCTGAACGCCGTCCTGCGGAGCCTGGCCGAGAAGGTCCGGGACACCGGCCGGGGAGTATATCACCATCTTCTACGGAGAGGACATCACAGAAAAGCAGGCCTCCAAGGCGGCCGGTATCTTCTCCTCTGTCTGTCCCCATGCCGACGTCAACCTGTTGTCCGGGGGACAACCTGTGTACTATTATCTCATCTCTGCAGAATAATGCAACCATGCATGCCGCTCAGGCTGAAGGCCTTACTTTAGCGTGAGCGGCGTTTTTATATCATTCACACAAATAATACTTAAAATTTGTAGCTCCGAGATTGACCGCGCATAATTGTTCTGCTACAATTATAAAAATGTCTTGCAGCTTAGCTTCCAGGCAAAAAAAGGACGTGGTTCCAATGTTCAAGTAAGTCCGGTCATTCCTTTAGGTGATTGCCCATATTCCGGAACCCTATCATATTGAGTCCGGTAATATCTGGTCAGATTGTGAGGTTCTGATTTGAGAAAATATCTATATTTACTATGCTTACTATGTTTGTTCACTGCTTCAGGCTGCAGTGCTGATCAGAAAGACACATCTGACCCCATTCCAAACGTGCTTGCGATGGACGATCTCAGCGATGCGCAAGCATCGGCGCTTTTTTGGGCTACTCCATGGGAGAGGCGCATACCGAAATGCAAACGTCTCCCGCCTGGCAAGGGACTTATGATGAGGAGCGTACCTTGGTACTGACGGAGAACAGGGGCAAAAACGGCATCACGCTCTCGTCCAAGCACCTACCTCTGCCATCTATCGAATCTACCTGCCCGAAGGAACGGTCTTTGATGATGGCACCCGGCAGCCTCATGACTCTCAGTCTTCACGCTTGTATTGGACCGAGGACGGCGCCGGGCTTGGTCTTCGCGCTCCAGCTGAACCGGGAGAATATTTTTACAAAATCGAACTACAATGGGAGGACCCAAAGATTACAGCCACGTATGGCTTGAAGCTGGTGATGACCGGGGAACGCAGCGCCTACGATGAGGCCCCTAGACGCTGCTTAAACCACTTTCCAGAAGCAGATGCCCTGTCGTTTCTGGGAACGCAAACCGTAGAAGGAGAAGCATGCTACTGGTTTGAGGTCTCTGTCAGAAGGAAGCAAGCAAGTGGCCGTTTCCAAGACGGACGGAACCCTGTTCGAGCTCCCAGCGGCCTAAGGCAACACAGTTTCCCAGAAAATTACCGCGCAGCCAGGACAGGCGCCTGGTCTGCGCGGTATTGATTTCTGCGTTCATTTCCCATTGATTTGAGCCGACAAGTGGACCGACAGGACCGCCAAAGAGGTGGCCATGTTCTCATACTGGACCAAAATGTGAGGCGGCACATCCAGATGGGCCGGGGCAAAGGTCCAGACGGCTTTGATGCCGTTGGCAATGAGGGAGGTCACATACCTCCTGGGCGGCGGCAGCGGGAACGGTGATGATGCCCATCAGCACCTTCCGTTCCTTGCAAAACTGGGGAAGTCTGGAAATGGCATAGATGGGCTTGCCGGATTCCATCTCGCCGTCTATGGCCTCATTGGTGTCAAAGGCGGCCACAATTTCCAGGCCGTATTCTGCAAAACCGCTGTAGCCCAGCAGCGCCCGTCCCAATTGCCGGCTCCAATGAGCACCGCCTCTGTAGTGTTGTCATAGCCCAAAAACTGCTCAATGTCGGCAATCAGATTCTCCCGCAAATATCCCACCTTGGGCCGGCCGCCGTCAGAAACCAGGGCCAGGTCCTTGCGGACCTGAACCTCCCCCATGCTCAGCGCAGCCGCCAGTGCGGTGGCGGAAATGTTGGCAGGTCCGTCTTCCGGCAGCGACTTCAGATAGGTCAGGTAGCCGGGAAGCCGTTTCAGTACAGATTTGGATATTTCCTTCGGTTTCATGGCCTGTCTCCCCTTATTTTCGTCTTGAAAGCCTGACTATTATAACACCAAAGTCCGGTTTTTGCAATGAAAAATACCCGCATTCCCAGGGCGGGAGCATTGACTTTTTCCGTACTGGCGCGGCAGCGCCCCTGGCTCCCCGGGGGGCTGGGGCGCTGCCGCACCAGGGAAAAAAATCGAAACATCCTTCCGGCCTTAAGCTCGTGGCGATCACCAGTATATCCCCATAAACCGGCTGCTACTGTGTTTGCTCCGGCCTGTGCCTGGGGAAAACTACGGTGATTTTGGTCCCCACGCCGGGGGTGCTGTCCAAGTACAGGGCCGCTCCGTGGTACAGCGCTCCGTGCTTGACGATGGACAGGCCCAGGCCGGTGCCGCCGATCTCCCGGGAGCGGTTTTTTTATCCACCCGGTAGAACCGCTCAAACACCCGTCCCTGATGCTCCTGGGGAATGCCGATGCCGGTGTCCTCCACGCTGAGAGCCACAGCCTCTTCCTCCCGGGATTCCAGACGGACACAAACGGTGCCGCCGGGCCGGTTGTATTTGATGGCATTGTCGCAGAGGTTGTAAATCATCTCATCTGCAATCTGCCGGGCACCGCTCACCCCATTGGGACTCCCCTTCCAGGAAAATCTTCACCCCCGCACTGTCCGCCGCAGGCTGCAGGTGCTCCAGCACATCTGCACACAGAGCCCGGAGATCCAGCTGCTCCCGCTGGATAGGCAGCTGCTTGTCATCCATTTGGGTAATTTTAATGATATCCTCCACCAGGGTGATGAGCCGCAGGGCTTCCTTATGAATGTTCCCTGCAAACCGGGGCACATCCTCGGGCCGTACCAGGCCGTCCCGGATGATCTCGGCAAAGCCGGAGATGGAGGTGAGGGGGGTCTTCATTTCATGGGAGACGTTGGCGGTGAACTCGCGGCGGTAGCGGTCCTGTTCTCGATATGCAGCCACGCATGACGCCCCGGCTGCTGGAGCCGTCTTTCATTGCCGCGTCAGCGAACGCCGAAGTGACCTGGCCCAGCTTCGCGCTCTTGATGCCGATGGAAGCCCCAGATTGCCAGTGGAGCCCACCGCGATGGAATACTGCAGGACAGCTTTTGCGGAAGCGCTCTTCTGCCAGAACGGCGTAGTTGTCGGTAAAGGTGCAGCATTCCCGCTGTTGCAGGGCCAATGTCCTCAGCAGTTTTCAGCACCTCGTAAATGCCCCCCGCGCCTTGATGGAGCCGGAAATGGGCAGCAATACGTAATA
>VOFJ01001669.1_pt1 | contig 25899 bp, 45 predicted proteins | sample 5384081 | NCBI WGS metagenome assembly VOFJ01 (sample SAMN12384729, study PRJNA508395) | human gut metagenome | isolation source: healthy gut I | host: Homo sapiens | reverse complement strand
ATCAGTGGCGCTTCGTTCAGTTACGTATTGCTGGAAGCCGAAAGTCAAAGGATTTTGACACTCTAGTCAAATCGGCAGTTTCACTGACCAGAGCGGCAGCATATAAACGTAACGCCGATCTAAAGTCCAAAGAGCTTCTTGAAACGGAGCGGATCAGTTTAAAACAATGATATTCGATGCCATGGCGGTAAAACGCCCTGAATTATACAGACAAGTCAAGGGAATTTTTTTAAAAGAGGAGGAAGAAAAAGCTATGATGTACGTTGTTCAGACTAAAACAGGCTGTGAGCTTTCCTCCGGAGTTTTGTTAAAAAGACTTGGATTTAATATTAAAATTCCCGAAAAGCTTATGAGTATACGCCGTGGAGGCACATGGAGATTGGAAAATAAGCTTGTATTTACTGGATACATATTTCTTGAATCGGATAAATCCATAACCGAAAAAGATTATTATAAGGTTAAAAATACCGATGGAGTTATAAATTTTATCGGAAAGGGAAAACCGCAGGCAATACGTGAAAATGAAATCCGTTTATCAATTGGCTCTGGAATAACGGTAAGCCTATAGAACCGTCAAGGGTTTTTGTAACTGTTGACGGAAGAAAGATGATAATGTCAGGACCTCTAAGAAAATACGGAGGAGAATATGCTTCGATCGATATTCGTCAGAGGCGTGCAAAGACTGTAATATCTATCTGCGGAATAAAACATAAGGTCACACTGCCTATTGAACTTATTTAAAAATCCCTGCGTTATGCTGAAGTACGGTTGATGCGTCCCGTACCGATCGGCGCAGCGGAATATAAAAACGGCTTTTAAAACTGAATTGCCGAATGGCGAAGCATATCTGAATGAAATATGCGTTAGAAAACGATTCAGACCCTCTTGAAAACCGTTTTAAGAAATTATTGGTGAGTATAGGGGTAAAAACAAAATCGCTTACAGGGGGCGACAGGCCTTTTTATTTGTATATTCGGAAACGGATTGAAATAAAATATGCCTTTAATAAGCATTATACACTCTTTATAACCGTTTAAAATTATTTGGACGTAAAATTTATCTCTAAAAAACAGAATCGCTTAAAAGGGCATAATTTGCCCTTATTTTTTTACCGTGAAAGGACGTGGTATTTTGGGCGCATTAAATAAAAAAAGCATTAGATCTCTGCTTGAAGGAATTGATGAATATGAGGTCAGTCAGAAAAGGATAAAAGGCGGAAATTTAAATAGTATAAAGAGCCTGTATGATGAGTTTTTAAAAAACAGACAGCAAGCCGCAGCGTGATAGATTAATCAATGAATTTAAAAAACGCAATGAGGAGTTTGCCGAGTTTATACAGTCAAATCCCGACCTTGTAGAAGCAGAGCTTCAAAAAGCATTGATTCTGGCAGCTTCCGGCGGAGAATATTCAGAAGAAGAAATCACAGTTGACGGTAAGGGAAGAAAAAAGTAAAAGCATATTAAGAAAACGGCTCTGCCTGATGTTTCGGCAGTTCGTGAATTAAAGGGAAATGCTGGGCAGCAGCGAAACAGCCGAAAGCAGTATGGTTGAAGCTTGATAGACGCTCTTCTCGGAGAAGATGAAAATGAACAGGAAGAATAAATACCACAGGCTTATAAAAGCTTTTAAGAAAAAAATCCCCGAATACCGCAAATCTCCCGAATTATTTGCATTGGAAGTCTGTAAGTTTGAATGCGACCAATGGCAGAAGGAAGTATTTGCAGATATAGCGGAGTTTCCGAAAGTTACGGTGCGTTCCGGTCAGGGCGTTGGTAAAACCGGCTGTGAAGCCGTTTTGTGCTTGTGGTTTCTTTCATGTTTCCCCTATTCTAGAGTTGTGGCAACTGCTCCTACTAAACAGCAGCTTAATGACGTACTCTGGGCAGAGGTTTCAAAATGGCAGTCAAAAAGTCCGCTCTTGAAAGCGGTTTTAAAATGGACTAAAACAAAGGTTTCTGTCGAGGGATATGAAGAACGCTGGTTTGCGACTGCAAGAACTGCCACAAAGCCTGAAAACATGCAGGCTTTCACGAGGACAACATGCTCTTTATCGTTGACGAGGCTTTCAGGTGTTGCCGATCCGATAATGGAGGCGATTCTCGGTACGCTGTCCGGCGCAAATAATAAATTGCTGATGTGCGGAAATCCCACAAAGACCTCCGGAACTTTTTATGATTCTCATACCTGTGACAGAGGGTTGTATAAATGCCATAGAGTTTCTTCCCCCGTGACAGCTCCAGAACCAACAAGGAAAACATAGCGGCTATGGAGCGCAAATATGGGAAAAAATTCAAATTTTGTTCGTGTTCGTGTTGACGGAGAATTTCCTAAACAGGAAGACGATGTTTTCATTCCTATGGAATTGATATTAACGTCAACATCGTCTGTGAAAGATTTTGAAGAACCAGAAATACCCGACCTTATCCATATTGGCTGTGATGTTGCAAGATTCGGGGACGATAAAACCGTTAATCGGTTCACAAAGTCAAATGAAAAGGCAGATATTGTCTGCAAACGTCAGGGGCAGGATACCATGAAGACAGCTGACGATATAGTGATGTGTTATGATAAAATGCTTAAAAAATATCCTAAATATAAACGTCCTGTTGCCGTTAAGATAGATGACGGCGGCGTAGGCGGCGGTGTTGTGGACAGATTAAGACAAATGAAGCGGAGTAATCCTCAGCGTTTTAAACAAAATGGAAATATTCCCCGTTAAATTCGGTCAGAGAATGAAACATGCATATTATTATGATTCCACCACCTACATGATGAGTGTAGTCAGAAATCTTTTGTCACCTCATGATGAAGACGGGAAACCTAAACCTGTAGAACTGATTCTTCCCGATGATGCGGACTTAATAGCGCAGCTGTCAACCCGAAAATATGAAATGACCGACGATTCCAGACAGAGAGTCGAGAGTAAAGACGCCATAAAAGAAAAGGGGCGGTCATTCTCCAGACGAAGCAGATTGTATTTTATTATGCTGTCTGCCTGTTAAATTCAAAAAAGAAAGGAGGCAAAAAAACTTGAGTAAAGAAAAAAAGAAAGGTTCGTGCCGAGATAATAAAAACAACAGCTCAGATAAAGAAATCCGATAGTCCGTCACATCTTGAAGAAAAAGAAGATTCCGGATATTCAGACTGGCTTGAGCCGGACTATACCTTAAAAGGTCTTGAAAAATATGACAAGGCACTCCTCTATACTTCCTCAGTGCATTAGTGCGTATAAGTCCAATATAGCGGGATTTGGTATTGGCGTTAGGTATAAAGAGGATGTTACAGACACACGGAAGAGCTTGAAGATGAATTTAACAGACTTTCAGATATTGTGGAACTTCTTGCATTGGACTGTGATACAAAAAAGAAGTTTTTGAGAAGGTTATTGCCGCCCGTGAAACTTATGGAACTGCATATCTGGAGATAATCCGAAACGGGATGGACGAAGTGGTACAGATCGAATTTATTGAAAACGTTCCCAGCGTCCAAAAAATCCAGACTGTTTGAAGAGTCGGTTGAGGTTGAATATGTTTACAAAGGAAAAGCTATAAGACGTAAAAGCGGTTTAGAAAGTATAAACAGACAGTAGGTAGTAAAAAACGTGTATTTCAAGGAGTTCGAGACAAACGAATTATGAATAAAGAAACAGGCGGATATGTTTCTGAGCTGGATTCTGATAAACGGGCTAATGAGATACTGGAGTTTAAACTCGGTTCCAGACCTTACGGTCAGGTTCGCTGGATTGGTCAGGCGCTGAATGTTGACGGAAGCTGCAAGGCTGAAAATCTGAAATAACAATTACTTTGAAAACGGTCGGCATACTCCTATGGCTGTAATTATCAAGGGCGGTACTCTGACAGACGAAAGCTATGACAAGCTTCAGACCTATATGAACGACATTAAAGGCGAAGCAGGTCAGCATAGCTTTTTGCTTCTTGAAGCTGAAAAAATGAAAACAGTACAAATATGCAGGAGGAAAACAACCGGATATTGAATTAAAGAGTCTTGCGGATATTTTACAGCACGACGAGCTGTTTCAGGACTATTTGGATAATAACCGCAAGAAGGTACAGTCGGCTTTTCGCTTGCCTGATTTGTATGTGGGATATACCACAGATTTTAACCGTGCTACAGCTCAGACCGCAATGGAGGTAACAGAAAAACAGGTGTTTCAGCCGGAAAGACAGTCTCTTGCGTGGATAATCAATAATAAACTTCTAAATGAATATGGTTTTTAAGCATGTTGAAGTTTATTTCAGGGAGCCGGACATCACCAATCCAGATGACTTGTATAAGGTACTTACTCTTGTAAACAACGCAGGGGTCTTACTCCTAACAAGGCCAAAGAAATCGGGTATAAGGCTTTGGGTGAGACCAGTGATGACTTTTGAGGAAGATTGGGGGCAATATCCCACTTGCATATAGTAAAACACAATCAGCTTTAAACGGTCTTGAAACGCAGATTGCAAAAAAGCCGAAAATAATCACGATGATGAAATTGTGGCGGTAATGAAGTCAGTGCGCTCCCTGCTTAATGAAACAAAGCAAAGGGGGGCTTGATTTTATGTGTTCCGAATGTCAGTTACTTATTAAAAGCTATTGACGCATACATAACCAAAGCCGACAATGATCTTGCTGACCGATTGAAAGAAGAAGGCTATGCAGATTCCAAAAATACAGTAAAAAAGCATATTGAGAACTGGAAGAAAAAATAGCCGAGGTTTTGCAGGAGCAATCAAAAGACTTTGAGGATTTGATTGAATCTGCTGATAAGAAAGGTATTGACCTTGAGGAATTTCTTAAAGGTTCATGGCAGGAATTTAAGACAACAAATGATATCAGGGAAAAAGCTTTTCCCTATTTTCTTCAATGAATTTACGGAATATGTTCCTGTTCTGGCTAATTTTTACATGAAAGAAAAATGGATTCGAGTTGATTGTTGAACAGATTTCCGAAAAGACAACCGACTGGATAGCACAATGGAGCTATGAGCTGTCAGATCTAATGCACCTTTCTTCTCATGAAGAAATTGAAAATATTCTCGTCAAGGGGCTTGAAAAAACGGCAAAGGAATTGCGGGAGACTGCCCGTGACGTTTTGGAAAGCGGTATCAGGGACGAATTTTACAAGGCAAGACGTGCGGCGCTTACAGAAACCTTAAGAGCGCACAGCTTTGCCCGTGAAGAATCAATACAGCAGTGTCCGGCGTCCGAGTATAAGGAATGGATTCATACGGGAAATCATAAAATTGAACCCAGACCGAATCACGTAAGAATGAATGGTCAGAAAGTACTTATAAGTGAAAATTTTAAGCTTAAAGGTGCAGACGGAGTTACATATCTTGCCGATTTTCCCCAAAGACCCTGCACTTCCAGCGGCGGAAGTAATTTATTGTCATTGTATTAATAGAGTATCACCTCGGAAGAAATTTTAGGCTTACCTCTTGAAGAACGCAAAAAAAGCTACAGCAGCAGGCTATTGACGAAATGGGCGATGAATGGAAAAAAGAGCTTGACGCACGTAATAAGGCAAGAGCCGGAATTAATGAGGATACTATTAAATGTGACTGGCTTAGAAACAAAAAACTGTTGAAGAAAGAAAAAAATATTTCCGTTCCGATTCACGATGGGCGTTGTTTGAAAGCGGAGTAATTCAGAATGATGCTGACCTTGAGAGACTCTACAAAACAGTCGATACAAAATACGGTCCTAGAAAAGTATTTAAATCGTTGACTGAACTAAAAAATGATGGTATAATGACAGTACCGCATGAAACTTTGAGACATTCGTCGACGGTTGGGGATTATATTAAACCTTCTAAAGATTATCCTAATGGAAGATTAAAAATGGTGGACATTCCCAAAAATGCATAGAAGAACTCAAAAATAAAGGTATTGATTATAAAATAACTAAAAAGTATAACAACGGTGTTATGATTGAAGGAAGTTGTTGGTATCTCAATGTTCCTGAAACATAAGCAAAAAACCAAACAATCAGGAATAGGACAATCATGGTTTCCGGAAAACTGGGATGACAATGATATTTTTAAAAGCCGGTACATATACTGCTAATCATTCTAAAGATAGCGGTATGCCAAAGTTTGCAGAATATGATGGAGTTTTCAGAGTTGGTATATTTCTTGATAATGATGGTTTTCCGTCGACAATTTTCCTGATAATAGTGAAAGCAACCATAAGGAGTTGAATTAAATGGTAGATGCAAAGAAGATTCAAAAAAAATTATAAGCGAAAGAAAAAATAAGCACATATAAACGATCCTGATATAGAAAAAAATACTGGATTGCTATATAGCTTTTCTGAATGCGCTTGGCGAAGATGAGGACGATATTATTGATTACCTTGAAAGTCTTGAAGATGATGTTTTGAGCTTCATGGTTTAGTGAGATTTATGAAGAAAAAGTAATTGAAAAATTTCCAAGTGATGAAATGAAAAAAGTATTTCATAGAATTAGATATGATTTAAAAAAAGCACCTTGTAAAACAGGTGCTAATTTTATATCCAAAAATAAGAAAAGGAAGTATACTATGATTTCAACATTAATACTGCTTTATGCACTGGATACAGGTCAGATACCTACAGGTTGCTATATAGCTGCATGGTTTTTTCGGCAATTATTCGGACCGTTGCCAGATTAATAAAAACAGTTGCCGATATTGCTGATTATAAAGATTAAGTGCTTCAAAAGAGGCACTGTTTTTTTATAACAAAAACGGTTGATATAAAACGCCTTTTAAAGGCGTTATTTTTATACCCAAAACAAAAATAAACCATCGAGCAGTTAACTGAAATTTTAAGTTAACTTTGCCCGATATGTCCCGTGCGGTCACGCACTGCCCTAAAAGGCGTAAAACTGCTTAAAAATTTAAATGGAGGTGCAAAATGGGCGAGATAATTAAAACACGCAGTATTTCAGACGCACAGATACAGTTTGTATCCCTTTGTGGACAAAGCGGCAAATAAGAAGTCTTTCCTTATTGCCAAAGCCGAAGACGGTAAAGCTTCATTTTCCGCATACGGTAAAATCGTAAAGACGGATACCGACAGTCATTATGTGACAGGTATTGTCTACGAGCCAATGACGGAGGATTCACAGGGGCGACTACATGACTGAAGAAGAAATACGCAAAGCAGCGCATTGGTTTGCCAAAAACGGAGACGGTATTGACATTCAGCACAACTTTGAAAAGTTTGAAAAAGCCGAAGTTGTGGAGAACTGGATAGCCAAAGCGGATTTTGAGATCGGTAAGGAAAAAAGTCAAAAAGGGTACTTGGCTGATGACCGTTGAAATCACAGACCCCGATGTCTGGGCAGCAGTTGAAAAGGGCGAAATAACCGGATTTTCAATGGGCGGCACGGGTATTTACAGCGAGGATGATGTTGATCCGGACTGTCTCAGCAAATCAGAGGGCAAAAAGTTTTTTCAAGAAGCTTGCTAAAATGTTCGGTTTTGAGGTCGTGGAAAAAAGCGAGGTGGCTGTAAGGTTTAAGCAGAAAAACAAGTCAGAAGAATTCTGGAATGCCTTTTACAGCTTACAGGATACGTTGTTTAAGCGTAATAGCTTGACCGGAGATTCTGAAATTGAAACAGATTCTGAGAAAATTAAAGAATGTCTTTCAGATTTTTCGGAGATTGTTCAGGGTATTCTGGCAGATGATACTGACACGGTCATGAAAGCCGGAAAAACTCTCAGCGCAAAAAATATTGCAAGTCTTAAATCAATTTATGAAAGTATAGGAAAACTGCTTGAAGAAGCAGGAGAAACGGAGGAAAAGATGACAAAAGCAGAAGAAAGTAATGGATTTCATAAAAAATGAAATTCAGAAAGCCGAAAGCGGAAGCAGTAAGAATTCGGATAAGCTTGATGAAAAAAACCAAGAAGTTTATTGTTGATACAATAAAGGAAGTTCTTGCCGAATCACAAAAAGAATAAATCGGTTACTAAGGAGGAAGTTGCTGAAATGGTAAAAAGCGCTATGGAACCTCTGTACAAGGCAAGAGGAATTGTAACAAATCTCAACGGCGAGCCGGAGCCTTTAGGCAAAAGCGACGATCTTTTTGATGGACTATTTGTATAAAGGAGGTACAAGAAAAAATGAAATCTAACAGAAATATAATCGCCAAAGCGGCAGTAGACACTTCCGCACTGGGTAACGGCGGAAGAATGAATGCCGAACAGGCAAATCAGTTCATAACATTCATGAGAGATTATTCTTCATTCCTGAAGAAAGTAAATTTTATCAAAATGACCAAAACAACCAGAGACCTTGACAGTCTTGAAGTTAATAAGCGAGCACTTCGCCGACAGGTTGAGAATGCCGATAATCCCGCAACAGGTACGGTAACTCAGAAAAAGACGTTCTCTTAAAGCGATAGGCGTTGTGATGCCTTATGACGTTTCATTCCAGTACATGAAAGAAAATATTGAGGGTAAGAACGTAAATTCTACTCTTGCAAAGCTTTTTGCACAGCGGTTTGCCAATGATACCGTGGAGCTTGCCTTTTTTGGGAGACGAATCCGACACAGATAACTTCATCAATATCAATGACGGCTGGATCAAGATTGCCAAAGAGGACAGCGACACTCACAAGTTTGACACAGAGGGCAGTGCAGATTATTTAAATACTGTTTTTCCCGGACTTCTTGCGGCTATGCCTAACAAATATTACAGCCTTTACACCGAGGAAGATAAATCTAAGATAAAGATTTTCTGTTCTCCGACAGTCAACAGAAAGTACAAACAGCAGCTTCAGGCAAGAAATACTGCTCTCGGTGATGCGTTGATAACAGGCGGTAAAAACGTAAGCTATGACGGATTTGAAATAGTGCCTGTAGCATTTATCCCCGACGATATTCAGATTGTTACCCTTATGAAAATCTTATCTATGGTATTTACGGTCAGAGCCTTGAAGTTTATCATGATGTTGTTCCCGTAAAACAAGACATGAATATACTCTTCTTGCTGATTTTGATATGGAAATAAATAATCCCGATGCGCTTGTAATCGGCGGAAACTTTACAGCACAGACCGATACGGAAAAAAAGACGATACTGAGCAGACAGCTTAAAGGAGGTTTTTAAAATGCCGAGAAAAAGGTCGATGAAAATCACAAGATAACAGAGCCGGACTTCGTTGAAGAACCGGCTGATAGCAGTACAGAAGATACTGCCGTTTATGTCGCGGATATGTCGCCGATGGCTGCTGAAGAACCTGATGTTGCAAAGGAAAAAAAGTTTTTCAAGAAAAAGTCTGTTGCTGCTGATCCGAACAGCAAAGCGGTGCTGCGTCTGGCGAAGGAGCAACATTTACATCCGGCGGAAAGGTATATAACAAGGGCGTTCTTGAGCCTGTTCCTCCGGATATAGCAGACAAGCTGATGAAAACCGGATTTTTTGAAAGAGCGTGATAACATGGCGGTCAGACCGTGGGTAACTCCTCAAGAGGTACGGGACTATACGGAAATTAAATCAGTTCAGGAAAGAAACGATACACGTATTGCCATTGATATTTCAAGAGCCGAGCAGTATGTAATTTCATATACAAACAATGATTTTTCCGATTATGAGGAAATACCGCAGAATGTAAAAACAGCCGTGATTCTCTTAGCCGAGACTTACGGCTATAATTCTGTCGTTTCAGCAAAGGAAGTAAAGTCTGAAACCTTTGACGATTACAGCTATACTGGCTGAAAAACAATACCATAAGCTTTCGATACTCTGGGTATTAAACCGCTTCTTGAGGAATTTATAAAGGTAAAACCCAAAAACGGCGTTACAATGCGGTTAAGGAGGCTATAACTTACTTTTTGAAAAAAGTAAAAAAGTTAAAACTTTTAATTCGAATTTAGTCAACTGGTATTTTTTCAAAAAACTCGACAGGTAAGTAAATACAGCATTAAAGAAAAAATTTGAAGAGGAGGAAATTTATGTCATTGGAAATCTTCTGGACCATAAGTGCGATATCTATCACTTGAAAAAAGTCTAAAAAGTACTGTAGGATACGGTTTGCCTAATACTGTTTCTTTTTTGATTACGGAGACGTCCCCGATCTAAAAAAATGTTACATGCCATTTCGGGGTAGAGTCTCTTAATTCGTCTGTTGAACAGAAAAATCCGCAGAATATATTAACTGAAAGGATAAAGCTTACATTGCCCATCGGTACGGATATACGAATTAATGACAAGGTAGTTGACTGTGAAACAGGACTTGAATATACAGCTGAAAGACCTAGAAATATCCGTGGTCATCACATTTTTGTATATATCAAGCGCACAAAGGAACAGGAGGCGCTTAAATAAATGTTTGAATCAGATGACATGAAACAGTTTTTCGGCAAATGCAGTTCTGCCGGAAACAGTGACTTTAAAAAAGGCTCTTTCTGTATTTGTTCAGGGACTGGGACTTGAATTCCTAAGAGTCATTCAAGATGAAATAATTCGGCTTAAGGTTATAGATACAAGGCTTTTGCTGAGCAGTTTTCATATCGGAGATAACGGAAATGCGGAACTTTCCGAAGGAGACTTGACTGTTGAAGTGGGTACAAATGTTGAATATGCAAAATTTGTTAACGACGGTCATTGGACTTGCGGCAAAGGAGAGGCTATGAGATTTGTCCCCGGACGTTGGGCGAAACAGATTCATTTATGATCCATCTGCTAAAAAGCGGTATGATGTTAAAAAGCAAAAATGGATTGAGGGGAGACATTTCTGGGAAAGCGGAATAAAAATCATGGAAAAAATGATACCCGGACTTCTTGAAGCAAAAGGTTCAGCAATGGATGGATAATTACTTTTAAAAAATATATGGCCATGCCAATAAAAAAAAATCGGATTCCGTAAAATAAAATTCGATTTGTCCGGTGCGGTCATGCACTAAGGAGGGTTTATGCTTGAAAAAAGAGGTTGCAAGTATAATTAAGTTTATTCTTGATTCTGCCGGAAATCCTATACCTTACTATCATAACATGCCTGAAAACTTCGTTGTTCCGTCAGTGTATTTTCCGTCTCCGGAGATTACTTTTGAACCCGATACTTTCAGTACCTACGGTGCGGATTACAATATATTTGTGAATTTCTTTCACAGCAGTACTGAACTTGCCTTCATGAGCTTGCATTGCCTGTGTTTCACAGTATCAACGCTGCTCGTAAGCTTATCCCCGCGATTGACATTAACGGAAAAACCACAGGGCAATATATAAGAATTCAGGATGTTCAGCTAAAAAAAATCAGATGAATGCGCATATCAGATGCAGGTCGGCTGGGTAAGCAGAAGACCGTACAATTGCGAAGAAGCGCAGTTAATACAAAACTTTTACTTGAACGGAGGTAAAAATATGAAAACCAAAAATGAAGATATAAAGCGGGAGATTCAGACATCTCCTGCGCCTAAGTTTACAATTGAAAAGCTGAGGGAAAACAGTCTTAAGCTTTTTCGGTGTAACTCAAAGCACCTTTGACGGTGTGACATACGGTCTGAGCGGTGAATTCACTGTCTCGGAAATGAAGAAAATTATTTCAAATTGGCAGAACAAGGAGGTTAAATAATTATGGCAGGAGGAACATTCGATAAGTCTGTGGGAAAAGTAAGACCGGGTACTTACATTAATTTTGAGGCTTCAAATCAAAGTACGCTGGGTTCTTCCGACAGAGGAACGGTTCTGATCCCACTGATCAATCATTCATACGGTCCGGAAAAGGAATTTATAACTATTTCAAATGAATCGGTGGATTCGGCAATTGACAAGCTGGGTTACAGCGTATATGACGATGATCCGTCAATGCTGCTTATCCGTGAGGCATTTAAAAAAATGCAAGTACGGTAATTGTGGCTACATTGCCAAGGCAGGAACTAAAGCAACGGGTACAGGCGGAGGCTTGTCAGCTCAGGCAAAGTACGGCGGTTCAAGAGGTAACGCTCTCAGTTATTCCGTTGCGGCGAATCCCGTTGCCGGATTTGACGTTTCCGTTTATCTTGACGGTTCAACTGTTGAAGCGTTTGAGGGTGTTACAGATGTTTCGGCGCTAGTCGACAGTAAGTACATAACATTTACAGCCTCAGAGGGTACTTCTCTTGAAGCAGTAGCAGGGGTTTCGCTTACAGGAGGTACGGACGGTACGGCTGCAAATTCTGACATTGCAGCGTTTCTTGACGATATGGAAAGCGTTAATTTTAATACCCTTGCTTTTCCTGTAACGGAAGAATCATTGCTTGCGGCGTGTGTTACAAAGATAAAGTATCTGAGGGAAAATGTAGGAAGAGGCGTCAAGGCTGTTGTTCCCGACTACAAAGCCGACTATGAGGGTATTATTAACGTTACAAATTCCGTTGTAATAAACGGCGTTACGCTTAGTAATGCACAAGCCACAGCATGGGTCGCAGGTGCGGACGCTTCCGCTTCAAACGTTCAGAGCAACACATATAAAATCTATGTGGGTGCGGAAAGTGTTGCAGGAGCTAAAACCCATGAACAGGCAGTTGCGGCAATCCAGAACGGCGAGTTTTTCTTTTCATATTCCGAAAACGGAGATGTTGTAGTTGAGTATGACATAAACAGTCTTACATCGTTTACAGACAGAAAAGACAAATCCTACAGCAAGAACAGGGGTTCTGAGAGTATTTGACAGCTTTGCAGAATCTATTAGATTGAATTTCCCGCCTAATAAATACAGCAACAATGAAAACGGCTGGGATATTATGGACGGTATGGGAAGAAGTATTTTAAAAGCAGTTCTTTTGACGCAGGAGCTATCCGGAATGTTGACTATGATTCTGATTTTGCAGTGGTCAGGGGCGAAAGCAAGGGCGACAGTACTTATTTCAATGTAGGAATTTCAGCCTGTAGACAGTGCAGAAAAGTTATATTTTACAGTAAAGACCAGATAAGGAGGTTAGGTTATGGAAAGATACAACGATAACCCAATAGCGCTCAGCGAGGGAAAGGTTTTTGTAGACGGTGTGCAGATACTTGACGGTGTTAAGTTTGAATTGAAATTTACACCTGATGTGTATACCGGAAAGGTATTGGGAGAACGTTCCCCAAGCTCACGCTGGATGGGATATACAATTACGGAACTATCACAAGAAGAATATCAACTCCATGGTATAAAGAGATAGTTCAGAAATATCAGAAAGACGGAATAACGCCCGAATGCACGATCCAAGGCGTAATGGACGATAAAGGCTCTGATTATTATCAGATGTACGGTTCTGATACTGTTACCGCAGTAGGCTGCGTATTTACAGGCGACATTCCTCTTATGGCTCTGGATACTGCCGGAGGAGTAAGAGAGGACGCTATTTCTTTTAATGCGAAAGATGTGATTTAAGACGTATGTTAACGTCTTATTTTTATGTCCGAAAGCGGTCAAGACGTAAAACTGCTCGCAAAAAATTATTATAATATTATGGAGGTCATAAAAATGACAAAGAATTTAAGCTATTTCATGAGAGAACAGAAGGAAGAAATCGTAAACGCTCCTGCACCGGAAAGTTTTGTAGACGAAAACGGAAACCGTCTTGAACTTGAAATTAAAACAATTTCCAATGACAAGATAAGAAAAATTCAAGACAATTACCGCAAGCGTTCTATTGCTCTGATAATTCAGGAAATCCTTATCTATCGAACGGTGAAGTAGTATTCCAGACAGAAAATGATATCAACAGAGCAATGAGACATATCGTCGCTGAAGCGTTGGTTTACCCCGATTTAAAAATCTAAGGGAACTAATGGACTTCTATCACTGTTATGATATCAGTGAAATGCCGCTTAAAGTATTTCACAGACCGGGGAGAATACAGTCAGGTATTTAATTCCGTTATGTCAGTGCTGGACTTATAAAAAGGACGAAGATTCAGACGAAGTTAAAGAAGCAAAAACTAATAACCTGCAAGGGATCGTTTGAATACTGGGGCGCATGTCTTATGGCAGCGCCACGGACCGCGCGTATGAAAGAGTTTGAGAAAATGCCCTAAAACGCACAAAACTCTTCTACATTGCGTCCGAATTGTGCGAGTTAAACGACCCTTGCAAGGATAGATACACATAAATTTTGCTTGCTATGCTTAAATGCGGGGTGAGGCTGTAATGTCATATGTAATGAATGCCGTATTTAAGGCAACAGACGGATAAGTCCTATATTAAACAAGCATGGTCAAATCGGAGAAAAGGTTGTTGCCGGTCTTGAAGACAGTTTCTCGGCGTAAACTCCTCTGTTGGGCAGTCGGCAAAATGTTTTCGGAAGCCTCCGCCTCAATATCAAAGATTTCCGGCGAAATGTCGGGTATTGTATACAGTCAGAACGGGTTTCTGCTGCAATAGACGGAGAATCTGGGAGACATTGAGAAAAATGCACAGTCATTGCAGCTGAAAGCAGATGAAGCCGAACGTGCGGCAGAAGCTGACAGAAAGCATTATGAAGAACTTTTTAAATCAGAGTACGGCCGAAGAAAAAGCTTCTGAATCTATGAGCCAAAAGCGTAGAAATTGCACGTCAAAGCGGCTTCGAGACCTCAAAAACAAATCGCTGCCGGATTGCGTGAAGAAGCGGATGCTGCCGAACAAGCATATATTAATTTGGATAATAATGCTCAGGCGGCTGTTCAGGCGGCTCAGGCGGGAAGATAAGCTTGTCGATTCGGTAAATAAGGCGGCACAATCTGAACAAAAAAGCTGCTGATGCGTTGGAAAATTCTGATTCTTCCATGAATCGTACTGCTAAAACCGCAACATCGACGGCAACCTCTTTTGCGAAGCTTGAAGCCAGTGCTTCGGGTAATATATCCGCTACAAGAGCTCTTTGCTAAAGAATTTTCTAATGAAGCTGAAAAGTTAAGACTGGCAGCGATAGAAGCAATACAAAGACGCAGATGCCAAAAGACAAGCTGCGCAAGTGGCAAAAGAGTTGCATGAAAATCTTAAATCGGAGCTTTTGACAGTACGGGAAAATACCGAAGCTTCAAAAGAAGAAAGGTTCTTGCCGAACGAACCGAACAAGCAAGACGTTTTGCTAAGGCTAAGGAAGAAGCGGGCTAAGCGAGCTGAAAAGAAGGCACAGAATTTAGAATCTGACACTGCCGCAGCAAAAAAAATGCCGTTGCTGGAAGAAAGCTGCACAAGCAGACGAACAATTATATAATCCCTGCAAACAAAAACTGTTTCTGCTGAGCAAAAAAGTAGCCGACTCCTTCAATAGATCCGAACAGGAGGCTAAGGAGTACGGTGACGCCATGATAAAGGCGGCTGATGACAGTGAAAAGTTGGGAGACAAGGGCGGTAACGCTATTTCTGAACTGGAATCAATTATTGCAGGTGCAGGAATAGTCATGGGGACTTAAAAAAAAATCGGCGAAGCGTTTCTTGATTGCAGTAATTCAGCGGCACAGTTTGAGGCAAGTATTGCAAAGGTTTCCACAATTGCCGATACAAGTCAGGTTTCCTTTGAGTACTATAGAAATCAGATATTATGGCTTTTCACGTTCCACCGGACAAGGTGCAGGCGATTTAACAGAAGCTTCGTATCAGGCAATTTCAGCCAGTGTCGATACTGCCTATGCCGTTAAGTTCGTTGATGAAGCCAATAAGCTTGCTGTGGGCGGATTTACTCAACAGGCAACAGCTGCGGACGTACTGACAACGGCTATAAACGCTTACGGGTTAGTTGTATCAGAAGCGACACAAGTGTCAGATATGCTGATAACAACTCAGAATCTCGGTAAGACAACCGTTGATGAACTTGCTCAGAACATGGGGCGTGTTATTCCTCTTGCAGCGGCATATAACGTTGAAATGGATAATCTTTCAACTGGTTATGCTATTCTCACGAAAAACGGTATTGCCACGGCAGAGTCAACAACATATTTAAAATCCATGCTGAATGAACTCGGTGATACAGGAAGTGCAGTTGCCGGAGTTTTACAGGAACAAACCGGACAGTCTTTTTGCACAGCTTACAGAAAGCGGTTATTCACTGGGTGATGTACTGACTGTCATCGGAGACAGCGTAAACGGAGATACAACGGCATTTAATAACCTTTGGGGAAGTCAGGAAGCCGGAATCGGTGCGTTGGCTTTGTTTAATGCAGGAGCGGCAGAGTTTAACAGCACTCTGGGCAAAATGCAGGATTCAGCCGGAGCGACTGAAAAAGCGTACATGACTATGACCAATACCACGGAACATGCTCAGAAGAGAATGCAGAACGCTTTCAGCAATCTTGGTATTACAATAGGTTCGCAGTTGAATCCGATTATTTCAGATTTGTATAACGGTGTTGCTGATGTTGTAGACGGGTTCTCGGAATTTACCGATGAACATCCGGGCGTGACAGCGGCAATTACAGGGGTAAGTGTTACTTTAGGAATAGGCACTGTAGCTTTGACCGGATACAGCGTCGCTTCTAAGGTGGCTTCGGCGGCAACTAAAACCTTTACCGCTGTTTTACAAGCGAATCCTCTGGTAAAAGGAGCTATGATTGCTGTTGGTATAGCAGGTGTAGTTGCAGGAGTAGCTTCGTTTACAAATGTAATTAAAAAGCAATACTGATGCCGTTGAGGACTACAACGGAACGCTTGAACAATGCAGTACAGAAATTGACAATACCAGAACAGCTTATGAAAATGTCTGCAATATGTACGGAGCTGAATCTCAGGCGGCACAAGGTCTTGCTTCTGAACTTGAAACTCTTAATGCTCAGTATCAAAAGGTGGAGGATTTGCAGCTGATTATGCTCAGCGATTGGAAGAAAGCAAGCAAAGGTGCCTTTTGCTTCGTTCACTACTGAATACAACAGCAAAATGGACAGTATCGACAAAGATTGGCAAAATGGAATGGTTGCAGTAAAGCTCAGCTTGAAGCATTATCCAAGCAGTCTGAATTAACCAATGCTGACCTTGATATGATGTCTCAATATGCCGATTACCTTAATGATACGTTTAATTGTAATATTGAGGTTGATTATGATACGGGTAAATTAACAGGGTTCGATCCGACTAATATAAATTCACAGATGGTTAAGATAGCCATGGATAATCGCAAACAAGCAGCAAAGTGAATCTGTGACTAGCGCCGATTTTACTAACGGTTATTTAGACGGTCTTAAAGAGCTTAAAGATTTTGAGACAGAGTATAAAATAGTTAAAGATGAAATAACAAAAATCCATGAATGATCCCGGTCATGCCAATATGACAGGCTATACTATGTCGGAAGCTAATGAATATTTCGGCAAAAAATCGCAGAAGCTCAAAAGGTTGTTGATGGGTATAAAAAAATACCGCTTTTGAAGCCTTTAGTATAATGGATAATCCCGACGGCGCTGAAGAATTTCTAAAGACTATTGAAGATACTGCAAATGCTTACAACGATTTAGGGAAATCAGCGAAAGATGCTCAGAAAATATGACCCTGAAGAAGCAATTTCAAAGTATGGGCAGTTAATGAAGAACAAAATCAAACAATTTGTTGAAGAATAATATGAAGAAGCATATGATTCTATTCGTGAAAGCTTAGATGGTATGTTCGGATTGTTTGAAGAAGCAAGTATGAACCTTTGAAAAATGCCTTATCTCCCGATACTGCAATTGAAAATATTGAAAGTCAAATAGATTATTTTAATCAATATAAGGAAGCGGTTGCCGCACTTTCCGATTTAGAGCTTGATAGTAATATTATAGAGCAGTTAGACCCTGAACAAGCTGTTGCCTTTGCCCAATCATTTAATGAAATGAATGTTGACGAGGCTAAGGGGAAGGTCAGTGAACTCAATGAATCATTTGGAGAATTAAAAAATATTAAAGATGACACTGCACAAACGATGCTTGAAGTTGACGAAGAAATTTCACAAAGGCTTGATGCAATAAAAAAAAAATATGGATAAGTCTCTTTGATGAAATGGTCGAAGAGATGAAATTGATAGTGAAGCGGCAGATGCCGCAAAAACTTACAATGGACGGATACATATCCCAACTTAAATCTAGTGGTGACAGCCGTTCAGCAAGTTCAAAACATTGCAAGCAGAATCACAGCTGCAGGCGGTTGTTGACGTTTCGTCGGCAGTTTCAAATGAAATATCTTATTCATCAGGTTTAACACCGTCAAAACAACAACGCCTTACGCTTCCGGTACGCTATCGGCAGAACCCGGTATTGCATGCCGATGGTCGGGTGATGAGGGCCCCTGAGCTTGTTATAGGAAAAAAAAGGAGCTAAGGTCTTTACCGCCAGATGAAACGGAAAAGAATCATTGATGCTGTAACAGATGATAATCATTTCAACATTCCCCTGCCGAATCTCCTGTAAAAAGTTTGAAAACAAAACCGAATCAGTATCACGCCGTGAAGTTGATCTCAACATCAACGGCAAAGGTTCTATAAACGTAAAAAAGCAATATGGATAAGGAACAGGTGGCGGAGATCCTTATAGAAAATTTAAAGCCTGCACTTATGAGTATTATTTCAACTGAATTATTTGAGGAGGGCGAAAACTCTTATGACTTCTAGCAAATATCAAATATGGCTTGAAGCAGGAAAAAAGAAACATCAATTACCTGTGAATCCCGAAAGTATCAAGATTCAGAGAAACGGCAACAATCAGAGTGTAACCATTGCCGGACTTGGAGAAACTACCATATTACAAGAACCCAAAGCCGTTACGATTTCATTTTCGTCCTTTTTCCCCAAGACGTATTTCCCCGGCTGTACTGTGAAAAAACCTCTTTTACCCCATGCGTATATCAATGCAATATCCACATGGCTTAACGAAAAGACTGTTGTCCGACTGTATATAACTAAATGCGATATTGTATGGTATGCAACGATTGAAAGCTTTTCCTACTCCCAAAGCGGCGGAGACGTTGGCTCTTATGATTATACCATTTCACTGAAATCATATAAGACGGTAAGAGTGCGGCAGATAAACATCAACAAAAACAAAGCGTCTGCCCCCAAAAAAGACAAACGCAAGAGTCAATACCAAATCAAAGCCTAAGACCTATACCGTAAAATCAGGAGACAGCCTTTACAATATTGCCAAAAAGTATTACGGAGACGGCTCTAAGTATACTAAAATTTACGAAGCCAATAAAAAATCATCGGCTCTAATCCTAATCTGATAAAGGCAGGTCAGGTCTTAACAATACCGTAAGGAGGCAAGTTATGTCCGATATCAGTTTAATTTTTATACCGTGACAGCAAAGACCTACGATATTTCAGAACTTGTGGAAAGTATTAAATGGAAAGGGAGAAAGGGTTCTGCCGCACGGTCTGTAAGCATTTCGCTTTTGACTGCAAAGGCGCACAAAGCGGAATAGATGTCACAAAAAAGGTCATCAATTGATTTTCAGTTATAAGGGGCAAGGAATTATTTAGGGGTATGATAATGTCACAACAGCAGTCCGAAATCTTTAAAATGCCAATTACCGCCTATGATAACGGTATTTACCTGTCAAATAATAAAGATACATTCGTGTACGAGAACAAAACCGTACACGATATTTTTTATTGATGTATGCAAGCGTTTCGGTATTAAATATTCAGACGTTGCAAAGACATCATACAAAATTCCGGAGCTTACAAAGTCAAAAACAACTGCATGGGACGCAATACTCGACGCCATTTCTCAGGATTTTAAAGCTACGGGAACAAAGTATTATGTGAATTCCTCAAAGGGAGTTTTAAGCCTAATAAAACGTCGTGAAAATATACTTCAATGGGTTCTTGAGACAGGCGGAAACATTATGTCATATACATACAAAAAGAGTATTGAGGATATAAAGACACGTTTAAAAAAATTCTCTCTGACGAAGATAAGGTTTATGCCGTTAAGAAGAATACCGAGCTTGAAAAAGAAAATCCGGTATTTTTCAGGATATCGAAAAAAGGACGATGATCTTTCCGAAGCCAAGCTTCCAGGAGCATATCAAAGGAAACACTGAAAGAAATCAGTACTCCCGAAATAAGCCTGAGTGTTGAGGCTTTGGGTATACCCGATGTTATATTTCAGGAGTTGGGGTTTATGTAATAATTGACGAACTGGGGAATCAAGCGTACTTTCTATGTCGATGAAGATACTCATACTTTCAAAGGAGGAAGTCATACAATGAATCTTACGCTTAATTCCGTAAACGAATAGGAGGTCTGAATGGATAATCCAACGAGTATTAAAGGATTGATGCAGCAAATGCTGCCAAAGGGAAATGATATTGTAATAGGCAGGGTCATTTCCGTAAATCCTGTCAGAGTACAGGTAATAAATGATGAAAAAGCTTACACCGATCCCAATTGTCCCTCAAAGACTTTCCGATTTGCATACGGGGAGAATATGTACATTTACTGGTATTTAATAACGGCAAAAAAAGTATTATGCGTTGGACAGGGCGGTGATGTAAATGGCGGTAGATATTGAAATTCCCATTGATACTATTGAAGAAGAAGACGGAAAACCCACACGCACATACCGTCTTGACCTTGATTCGGGAAGAATTATCGGTACTGTTGACGGAATCGAAGCAGTAAATCAGGCGATAAGAAAAGCGATAATAACGGCACGTTACAAGTGCCTTATTTATGATGACGATTACGGCGGAGAGTTGAAGGATATGGTCTATGACGAGGTATCAACTCCCGAACTGATAGAAACAGCCTTGCCAGAATTAGTCAGGGACGCTCTTTCACAGGATACACGAATACTTGATGTGTATGATTTTGAAATAAGTTTTAAGAATGATGAAGCCTTTATTGTGTTTAAAGCCGATACCGTGTTCGGCGAAACTCAGATAAGTGAGGTGATATGATGTTTGAAAGCTATACTTATGAAAAAAAAACTTCTTGAAGAGGTTTTAAATAATGCTCCCGACGATATTGACACACGTCCGGGGGAGCATTTTTATGATGCAGTTTCCGGAATCCTTATTAAAATCGCAAAAATACTATACTGATCTTGAATTGATATTTTCGCTTTCACAGGTAGAAACCGCTTCGGGAGAATATCTTGATTCCAAAGCGTCTGAGTACGGAATTACACGTCATGGAGCTGAAAAGGCAAGATATACTGCCGCAATTATGGGAACTGTTACAGAAGAAAAATGAACGTTTCTTTTACAATGGACTGTATTTTTGTACTTAAAACCGATGAATCCGGCTGGTACTTTGAAGCCGAGGAAACAGGAACGGAATACAATAATATTTTCCCCGGAACAGCGGCAGTTCCGTTGATACTATATCGGGACTTGAAGGAGCAGAATTCGGTACGGTAATTGAATACGGTACAACGCCGGAAGATGATGAAAGTCTGCGCCGCCGTCTGAAAGACAAAATATCCGGTTCGGGAGAAAACGGAAACAAACAGCATTACAAAAATATGGTGCGAAAGTATTGACGGCGTAGGCAAGGCAAAAATCTTTCCGCTTATGGAACGGTCCCCAATACTGTAAAGGCAGTTCTTATAGATTTAAACGGACTTCCGTGCGGAAAAGATATTTAAAATGAAGTACAGGAGTATGTTGACCCTGACAGTCTGGGACTGGGCGAGGGCTGCGCTCCTATAGGCGCTCATTTTACAGCTGCGGCAGCTGAAAGTGAGTATATAGATATTTCCGTTACGATTGAGGTAAAGCAGGGGTTTAGCTTTTGAATCAGCAAAGGAGTCAATAAAATCAGGGATAGAGAATTATTTTAAAACTCAGGTAATGAACAGCTCTGATGCAGAGGAAATTATGATACGAATTTCTGAAATAGGCGCTGTGATTTCCGATGTTACTGAAATAGCAGATTACAGAAATCTCGTCATTAACGGTTCGGACGAAAATATTGCGGTAAACGCTGAAAGTGTGCCTATTTTGGGGGTGACTGAAATTGAAGCTGTTTGAAAGTCATTACAAAAACAACTATGAGGAGCTTATAACCTATTATCCGGTCTTTTACCGTGAAGTATATGAAATGACTGAAATTCTCAAGGCTCAGGGCAGACTTGCCGACAATCTGCAAAATAGTATTGAACAGGTATTTTCCAATCAGTTTATAGACAGTGCGGATGAAAGCGTGATCTCTTCTTATGAAAAAATTATGGGGATTATTCCGGATTCTTTAAAACCGATTGAAGAACGCCGCCGACTGGTAAAAGCAAGACTGATCGGTTCGGGCAAAATTTCAGCTTCTGTAATTTCCGATATGATAAAGGCGTATACGGGCGGAGAAGCAAAATGCAGCCTTGAGCCATTTGATTCGGAGGGAAACAATAAGCTGTACATAAATGCCGAAAGAGGAAACAGTCCGCAGATTTATTTGCAGGAAGTAAAAAATCTTTTGAGTGAAAAGATTCCGGCGCATATTGAATATGAGCTTTCATTCGGTATAGACGCACCGATATATTTAAGCTGTGAAGTTGAATCGTACAATACCGACTTGCCGTTATGCGGTCTTTACTCATGCGGACAAATACCATTTTCAGGAGGTGTATAAATGTTCTGGAAAGAAAATATTTTAAATATGCTGAGTTCCACGGTACTTAATACAGTAGACAGCTGTCAGTTTCAGATTGACGGAGATCAGTGGAAGTATGCGGAAATAACCGACACCTCGGAAATTGACGGAAAATATGTTATTACAATAACAATACCCGAAGCCGCAGACGGTACAGTAACCGGAATTCAGCTTTTTGGGTATGGGTTCGGTTATAGGGCAGAGAGAAGAACATATAGTAAAAAAAATCCGGACAAATACTGATTATGAAATTAAAATTCCGTGTATATGAGGAGGGCGAATTATAATGGGATATATTCCGACAAAATGGAAAGACCATATTCTTTCCGACGATAAGTATTCAATCACTAAAAATAATGACGGAACATATTTCGATAATACCTCATGGAAAAGGTTGTTCAGCAGGGAACTCCTATGTCAGCTGAAAATTTTAATCATATGGAAGAGGGCATAAAAAGTGTGTCAGAGTTATCTGACAGCGCCAAAAAAAACTTGAAACAGTCCCGTAAGATCAACGGAGTACCGTTTGACGGAACACAGGATATAACGATAGATGTGACCGGCAAGACCCGCCGCTATGAATTGGGACCGTATGACAGCATTTCCAGATATTCTATGTTTGCCAGAACAAGCAATATTAATACGCTTGAAAACTGCGGAGCAACCTTGCTTGTGACAGACGCAGGCAATTTTGGTTCTCCCCAGACAGGCGCATGGCTGATACAATTGAGCAACCGTGAAAGCAAGCCGACTATGTTGGTTACAACGCTGCTGCCGCATAAAAGGGTACAGTAAATTTTGGATATTATGAGGACAGTGAAAACGGTTATTTTTATTTTGGAGCATATACCGGAACATACCGTTCTGTTTTTTTTGCAGTAACGGTTTTGAGGGGTACAAATGTAACGCTGTCAGATTTCGGTGACACTACGGACGCTCCGGGCGGCTGGACAACGGTAACTCCGAGAATCCTACAGGACAATACCAATTTACAAAGCTATCTTCCATTGACCGGAGGAACGCTGACCGGTGATTTAATTGCGCCGCACATAACGCAGTACCAATCGGGAACACTTCTTGCTGAAAACTCAACAAATGAAAACAGTCTGACGGTAACCAATGCTGAGATAGCAAAATATTCACAGGTGTATATGGCTGCAAGCTGGACTCAGCAAGAGACGGTAAACTTCTGCGATGTGATTCCGATTTCCGCTATTGCGGCAGGGGCGGTGTTTACAAAACAAATTTATACGGGTACAAGGATTTATACTTATACAGTCACCTGTACAAGCGCAGGAGTATTCACATTAACGCAAAGTAATTCCACAGGTACAGCAGGAACGTTGAGATTAAAATTGTATGTTATTTTGTTAGGAGGTTAATTATGAAAAAATAATGGGCAAAGCGAATGCACATATGAACATTTTAAAGAAAAATTGGGAACACTGGAACATTTTTACAGACAGTTCTCTGGGAGGTAAATTCGCCGCAACAAATCTGACTGTAAATTCCGCTGTTCGGGATTCAGCAGCTTGAAAATCAAGGTATGGCGGCGGTTAATAATCTTAAAGAAAACAGCGACATATTTCCATAATTGATGTATAATAATGAAGGGCATACCGATAGAAAGTCGCTCCCTCATAGAATTGATTAAATAAAAAAGGAGATGCAAGTTTGTAGCCGTGAACATTTTAAAGAAAATTGCGTAAAGAGTAACAGCATTAAGAAGATAACTGATTTTCCATGACAGCAGTAGCCTGCTACATAGCGGACGAATAAGTAAGTTTATGGCGTAAGGATCTGACCAAAGTCCGCTGTTTCTGGTATGCCCATCAAAATTTTACATATAATCTGCAATATGTCAATATGCAGTTTTTCCATGGCGGCGGTTATATCTAAATTTAAGAAATGAGGGTAAATAATTATGAGTAAAAAAAGTATTTATAGGAGTAGGGCACGGTGGAACAGACAGCGGAGCGGTTAAGTACATAGTCGAAAAAAGAGTATACACTAAAAACAGCCTTTGCATTGTCTGAAATTTTAAGCAAATATGGAGTTGATTTCAAGCTGTCACGTACTCAGGATATTGATACCGATATGGACAGTAAAGTCGCAATGTGTAATAAATATGCTCCTGATTTGGTGGTGGATATTCATTTCAATGCAGGCGGCGGACAGGCTTTGAGGTATATTACAGCCGTGTGGGAGGCACGTCAAAAACATTGGCAAACAATATTAATACAGAAGTAAAGAAAATTATGTCAAGCCGAGGTGTTAAGACTAAACTCGGTAATGGCGGTACGGACTATTTTGCGATTATCAGAGAAACGGCAGCTCCAGCGGTACTTTTTAGAAGGGCGGATTTGTCGACAGTAAAAAGGACGCTGATTTCATCAAGTCCAATTACAAAAAGCTTGCTGAGGCATACGCTAAAGGTATTTTAAAGACGTTGGGTATTTCTACAGCAGCAAGTCCTGCAAAAGCCTATACTGGACAAAACAGGCTATAAAAAAGGCGATAAGACTATTGGTGTGTTATCGCTTAAAGAATTACTGTTGACAGCCAAAACACTAGGTATTAACAAATACGGTATGGACAAAAATAAGTCGTTTTCGGAGACGGTACTCTGAAAGCAATAAATTATCTTCTTGATAAGTGGGGGATATCAGCAAAACGGTATTGCGGGGGAAAACTTCATTAAGCGCTTACATACCGAAATTGAAAATAAAGTGAAATAGTTTTTGGAGGTATTTATATGAAAAGCTTTATTCCATGGGTTGGCGGCAAGAGTCTTCTCGCAAAGAAAATTGTATCAATGTTTCCGGATAATTTTGACAGGTACATTGAAGTGTTCGGAGGCGGCGGTTCTGTACTTTTTGCCAAGGACAAACATGCTCCGCTTGAGGTATATAACGATATTAACGGTCAATTAGTAAATTTATTCAGGTGCGCTCGTTTTCATTGTGGAGAATTACAACGTGAAATATCAGGCTATTTTAATTCAAGAGAGATTTTTGAAGATATAAAGGCGCAGATAAATGTCAGAGGTATGACCGATATCCAAAGAGCAGCGATGTTTTATGTTCAAATTAAGCTGAGTTATGGAGCAAAATGCAAAGAGTATGACGGTAGTAATAATAGCAGAAAACTTTCATATGATTATTTGACTGAAACTGAAGAACGTCTTAAATACTGGTGCAGGAGTTGTTATTGAAAATGAAGATTTTGAAAAATTGATAAAGGTTTATGACCGTCCGAATGCACTTTTCTATTGTGATCCGCCGTACAATACTAAAAAGAAAAAATTTATAATAATCCGTTTACCCAAAATGACCACGAACGATTAAATAGATCTTTAAGCAATATTAAAGGACGTTTTATTCTCTCTTACAATGACGATGAATATATA
>VOFJ01003125.1_pt1 | contig 25946 bp, 25 predicted proteins | sample 5384081 | NCBI WGS metagenome assembly VOFJ01 (sample SAMN12384729, study PRJNA508395) | human gut metagenome | isolation source: healthy gut I | host: Homo sapiens | reverse complement strand
TCGGTATGCTTCGTTTCAGTTACGTATTGTGCTGCTGGACGAGACCGGCTCAGCCACCGCATTCGCATCCATCCTCGCCATATCGTTCGTGCCGATGATCCTCGGCGCCCCGTTCGGCGGCGTGTTGGCCGACCGGATGAACCGCCGCACGCTCATGGTCATCCTCGACGCGGCGTCCGCCGTGACGGTCGCGCTCGCACTCGTCTGGTTCTCCGCCGCCGGATTCAGCATCATCGCCGTGGGCGTAATGCAGGTGGCGCTATCGCTGCTCGGTATCTTCGAGACGCCGACCGTCGAATCCGCGCTGCCGCAGATGCTGCGCCAATACGGGGATGCGACGCTGAACACCAGCGCCGCGATAGTCAGTCAGGTGCAGCAGGTCAGCGCACTGATACCCAGCTTCCTCGGAGGCGCCGTGTACTCGTTCTTCGGCATCCGGCCGATGATGGCCGTCTCCGTGGCGGCATTCGCCGGCGCGGCGGCCATCGAATGCTTCATCCGGCTTGGTATGCCCGAACGCGACGAGGAGATGCCGACGCCACTCGACGACCTCAAGGCCGCTCTGCGGTTCCTGACCCGGAAAAACCGAACCTGCTAAAAATGGTCCTGCTCGCCTCCGCGCTGAACTTCGTCGTACTCGGCTATGGCGCCGTCGGATACGCGTTCGTCATCCGCACGCAATGGGGGTTCGACGCGACCGTCTACGGCATTGCCGACGGACTGATCAGCGTCGCGGCCCTGATGGGCATGCTCATCGTGACGATGATGGCCGGACGGCTGAAAATTGGCCATATGACGAAGATCCTGACATTGCTCGGACTGACCGTCATCCCCCAAGGCGTGGCCTGCATGCTGTCTGGCGGCAACTGGACGCGGCTGATGGCGCTCGTGGCCTTCGCCTGCATCGGCGATGTCATCTGCTCATGCGCGAATATCATCGCCGTGCCCGCAATCCAAATGCGCACGCCCGATGCGATGCTCGGTAAAGTGATGGCGCTGCTGTCTGCGCTGGCCATGTGCATGCAGCCGCTCGGGCAGATGGCGTACGGCTGGGCGTTCGATCATCTCCCCGCCGCCGCGATATTCATCGCGTCAGGCGCAGTGCTCATCGCTATGGCGTTGCTGTCCGCGTCGCTGTTCGCGCACTTCGACGACTGACGACGGCGGGGCATCCTTTTCATCGACCATAATCAGTCACAGAGAAGGCCCCGATTCCTTCAGCGGAAATCGGGGCCCTACAGGCTCTCTGTACCGTTACTCGAAATCGGCACCGAGCGCGGCGAGCTTGCCGCGGAAATCCGCGTAGCCGCGGTCAATCAGCGAAATGCCATGCACATTGACGGGCCGGACGCGGCAAGCGCCGCAATCAGATGGCTGAAACCGCCACGCAGATCCGGCACGTCGATATCGCGGCCGGTCAACGGGGTCGGTCCGAAAATCACAGCGGAATGCTTGTAGTTGCGCTGCTGGAAACGGCACGGCAGCGAGCCGAGGCACTCGCGATACAGCTGAATCGTCGCACCCATCTGCACAAGCGGCTTGGTGAAGCCGAATCGGTTCTCATACACGGTCTCGTGCACAATCGACAGGCCATTCGCCTGGGTGAGCGCCACGACCAGCGGCTGTTGCCAGTCGGTCATGAAACCGGGGTGCACATCCGTCTCGATGGCCACGGGCTTGAGGTCGCCGCCCGGATGCCAGAAACGGATGCCCCTGTCGGTCACCTCGAACTTGCCGCCGACCTTGCGGAACACGTTGAGGAACGTCATCATCTCCGGCTGCGTAGCACCCTTGACGAAAATGTCGCCGCGCGTGGCGAGCGCCGCCGACGCCCAGCTGGCGGCCTCGATGCGGTCGGTCAGCGACGTGTGCGTGAAGCCATTGAGCTCCTTGACGCCCTCGATGCGGAACGTGCGATCCACATCCACCGAAATGATCGCGCCCATCTTCTGCAGCACGGCCACCAGATCCATGATCTCGGGCTCGATTGCGGCACCCGACAGCTCGGTCTTGCCTTCGGCGAGCACGGCGGCCAGCAGCGTCTGCTCGGTCGCGCCCACGGACGGGTACGGCAGATGGATCTTCGCGCCGTGCAGGCCGTTCGGAGCGGTGATGTGAATGCCGTCCTTGTGCTCCTTGTCGACCGTGGCACCCAGCTTGCGCAGCGTTTCCAGATGGAAATCAATCGGACGGCCGCCGATCGCGCAACCTCCCAGCGCCGGGATGAACGCCTCGCCGAGACGATGCACCAGCGGGCCGGAGAACAGGATCGGAATGCGCGAAGAGCCGGACAGCGTGTCGACATCCGCCACATCGGCGAGCTGCACATGCGTCGCGTCGATGTTGACGATGCCGTTGGTGCCATCCACCTCCACATCCACGCCATGCAGGCGCAGCAGATCGGACACCACATGCACATCGCGAATCTCGGGCACGTTCTTCAGCACCGACTTGCCGGGGGCGAGCAGCGCCGCGACCATCGCCTTGCTCACGAAGTTCTTCGCGCCACGCACCTTGATCGTGCCGTTCAGCGGTTTGCCGCCGACCACATGCAGAACATCGTTCTCCGATTCCGCCATCCTCAACACTCCTATTCATTCGCCGGGCCACCCCGGACATCACATCCATTAGTTTGCCATACGGCATGTGGCGGGCACGTGAAATGCGCCGGAAGCCGATTACCATGTCGCAGCGAACGGTTCTCAATAAGAAACATGCGAGTCCCGTCGTCGGCAAAACGAACATGATTGTATGCATATGGCCGATATTCCAACGAGTAAGCCGATGTTCGTTTTGTTCGCAAATGTGAGGAGTACTCGCACAAACGCTATTGAGAACGATTCGCTGATACAGCGGATCAGTCATCCGCCTTGATCTTGCGGGCCAGCTCGGCATCCCACATCGCGCCGGTAGCGCTCATCACCGCATCGGCGCCGGCCGCGCGGTACGCCCGGTAATCCTCTGGCGCCACGACACCGCCCACGCCGATGATCGCATAGTCAAGCCCCAGCCGCTCGCGAATCGCCGCAAGACGCGACACCATGTCAAGGCCTGCCCCGCGAATCGCGCTGCCGCACACACCGCTGCGGTCGCGCCCCTTGCCGGGCAGCGCCTGCCCGCCGTTCGCGTCGACGAGCCGGGCCGAAATCGTATTGATCGTGCTGAACGCCTGCACCGTGCCGCGGGCGGCGGTCTGACGCACCATGAGCTCCAGAGCGGCATCGTCAATCACGCGGCGATCCGGCCCCCAGCCACCCTCGACCTCGGTCGGCGGGATATACGCCAGCTTGACGATCAGAGGCCGGTCGCCGATTTCGCCCTTGACGGCCTCGGTGATGCGGCCGACCAGATGCGGGTCATGGCACAGCAGGCGATTATGACCCTCGTTCGGGCAGCTCGTGTTCATCTCCATGAGGTCGGCGCCGGTCTCGCACACCAATCGTGCGGTTGCGACATGATCCGCGATATAGTCGTCGCCGCTCATGCCCTCCACGCGCGATCCCTGGAAGCTCGGTAGCAGCACCTGCCCGGGCCGGCCGCCGCGATGGCCCGGCGCATGTCCGGCTGCCACTCATCCGGGTCGCGGGACGGCACACCGAACGAATTCGAAATGGAAATCGGCAGGCGATAGTCCGTGTCCGCAAGCACGCCCTCATCAAGTTCGGCGCTGCCCGGCGTCAGTGAGCCGTCGACACTGGTCGGGTGCACGGCCAACACGTTCGGGAACGGATTGCACCCCCACGCGCGCGAGCGCACGGTCTTGTACGTGGCGATGTCGAACCCCATGCGGAACGCGGCCGTGGTGAACCGCTCGTTGAGCAGCGGCCCGGCCGGAATGCCGAACGGCAGGTCAACGGGGATGCCAAGGAACGACGACTTCGCCGGCGAAGCGGCCTCGCAGGCCGGCACATCACCGCGCAGCACCGCGGCGAACTCGCCGAACGGGCCGCGCGCATAATTATCCTCATAACTTAAGTCAACGTTGTAAAACGGCTCGAAATCACTCATGGCTCTCCAGACACTCAACCGACGCCGGACCGCTGCCGGCGCCACAAACACGACGATATACCCACTGTAAAAACAGCGGCAGACCCGCAACGCCGGGAGCATTCGCCAGGCCGTCTGCCAGGCTGGTCAGACGCCCATCATCGCGGTGACGAACGACAGTATCGTGATCGCCACATTCACGATCACGAAAATTAGGAACGCAGGAGACGTCCACCCCCAATACGTTCCCGGCGCGCTGCGGTTCACCCGCCGATAGGCGCGCAATCCCCGCCGTATTTCACCAGCACGACGATCAGGCCGATGATCGAAACACCCAAAAAGTCCCAGCGTATACGCCGTGTCCCCCGCGTCGCCGAACAGGCCCGCCAGCCACGGCAGCACGCCTCCGAGCACGGCGTTGTTGAACACGTGCAGCACAATCGACCACACCAGCGAATACTCCATCGCCACGAACCCGAACAGCAAACCGCAGCCGAACGCGAACAGGCCCTGCACCACATCGTCATGGAACAGGCCGAACATCAGCGCGCTGGTCACGATGGCGAAATTCCGGCCGAGCGGCTTCAGGCCGCGCATCAGCACGCCACGGAACACCAGCTCCTCGGCGACCGGCGCGGCAAGGCCGACATACAGCCACATCCAAATGTTGGTCGAGGCCTCGCTGATGTTGTCGGATGTGGGCGATTGCAACGTAGTGCCGAACATCGAGAAGCCGAGCTGGATCAGGACGATCGCCGTCTGGATCGCCATGACCAGGATGATGAACGTCAGCAGCCACGATGGTTTCATACGCGCATGGCCGGGCTCGCCGAGCCAGAAGTCGCGACGGAATATCATCCTGCGGCGCATCGGCAGTATGAAGCCCATGCCGCCGAGCACCGTGAGCAGCATGATCACGCCGGTCAGCTGCACGAGGGCGGCGCTGAGCGACTCGGCCGTCAGCGTTCCTCGCCCCGCGGCTCCGCTCAGGCCCAGTATGATGCCGATGACGAACGAGGCCAGTACGTTCACGCCCATGAACACGCCCTGGTAGGCGAATATCAGGCCCGCGTGGCGGGTGACGGTGCCTCGCAGCCAGCGGCGGCGGGCCTTGACCGGGTCGATCGGGACGGGCTGGGCGACAGGGATGGGCGGCGCGACGGGTCGTTGCGCCGAGGAATATGGAGGATACGGAGGGTATGGAGGTACAGCTGTGACGGATATGGCGGATACGACTGGATCGGCTGGCGCATCCCCGGCTGACCTGTTCCCTGACGGAATCGGAGGCATTGGACGTGGCTCAGAAGCCGGTGCCCATTGTCCCGCCACCGGCGGCTGCGAGTGGCCGACCGGCTGAGGCCGGTTCACGGATTGCGGCGGATTCACAGGCCGTAAATACGGCAAAGGCTGCGGCGTTTCGCCGGCCGTCCATTGCATCGGCTGCTCAACTTGCTGCGGGGCGTCACCAGCAGGCATCTGGAGTTTTTCGGGGTTTCCGTCTCCAGCAGCCGGCTGCCGCTGGCCTTCCGGTTCCATCTCATCATCAGGTTGCCCATGGTCCTGTTGCCGATCGTTCATGCTCATGGTTCAACAGTACGCCGTGTATCGCCCATCAACGTCAGTGTCGACATCTCATGTGGGCCCGATATGCCTGTGGGCGACATTTTGAAGCCTTGATTGGCGATATCTCGCTTTCAAGGGGTTGATTCGAGTCCCATGGGACATCTATCTGCGTTTCAGGGGGTTGGTAGCCAAGTATGAACGCCTCCAGAACGGCATGGTTCCAATGGCGATTAGCGCTCAATACTCCAGGTATCGCGTTTCGGCACCCCCTCGAAACGTAGATAGATGTTTCGCGACCGTCGAATCAACCCCTCGAAATGCAGATAGCGTCGGATCGTAGACCTCGAATCACACTCACGATGTGGGACCACCCCCAGTCGCTTCGCGACAGCCCTTCGGGCCCTGCAGTCAAGGACGCCCGTCCTGCGGGCGCGACCTTATTCGCTCGCCGGCCGGCTCGCCTTCGCCTACGGACGGCACCACCGGCCGTAAGGCCGACTGGGGGGGGGGACACCGGCAAAACACCATGTCAACGCAAAAAGGCCCTCCGAAGAGGGCCTTTTGCACATTGCGGTTATTCCGGAATCACTCGGAGTCGCGGGATTCCCCCGAACCGGCGTCAGAGTCATCCGCGGCCGGAGCGGCATCATCGAACTGCACGGTCTGCGTATCAGCCGTATCAGCACCATCGGCCACCAGTCCGCTCTCGTCGGCGCCCTCGCCCTCGCCCTGCACGTGTGCGCCCGTAGCGCTCTGACGCTTCCGGGCCACGGTGACGCCCACGCCAATCGCGGCCAGCACCACGACAAGCACCACGACGATGGCGATCGACGCACCCGTGTCGGACAGCCCCTCCTGCGGCACGGCAACAACATCAGCGGCATTGGCAGCGACACCGGTCGCGCCCATGGCAGCGGCCGTCGCCACCGCGGCGACCACGCTCATCAGCTTCTTACGCACGCTCATCACGTCCTTTCCTTTACGAACATCCAAGCACCGATGGTATCGCGACGAATTGACTGTTGCGTGGGGAAAAACCTTCAGCCCAGCAGGGCGAGCAGGTCGTCCTTGGTGAGCGCGGCCATCGACCGTCCGGTGGCGGAGGACGCGGAATCCACGAACCGTTGCGCGAGGTCTGTCTTGCTGCGCTGGAGGTTGAGGATGCGCTCCTCGATCGTGTCCTTCGCCACGATCTGATACACGTTGACGTCCTGTGTCTGGCCTATGCGGTGGGCGCGATCGGTGGCCTGATCCTGCGCGGCCGCGTTCCACCACGGATCGGCGTGCACGACCACGCATGCGCCGGTCAGGTTCAGGCCCGTGTTTCCCGCCTTGAGCGAGATCAGGAACACCGGCGTCGCGTCGGCGTTGAACCGGTCCACCAGCTCCAGACGGCGTTTCTTCGGCGTCGCTCCGGTGATCATGTCGTATTCCACGCCGTCGGCCCGCAACCGTTGCGCGATCAGGTCGAGGTAGCTGGTGAACTGCGAGAAGATCAGCATCTTGCGGCCGGCATCACGGCAGGAGTCCACCAGTTCGATGATGGCGTCCAGTTTCGCGGAGCTTACGGTCTTGCGCGCCTTCGACTGTTTCACAGGCTGTTTCACGGACTGCTGTGGGTCTTTCGCGGCGGATTGCACCCCTGCGCTCAAGGCACTGGCATGCCCGTCGGCGTTCTCGTATATCAGCCGCGGGTCGCAGCATACTTGCCGCAGTCGGGTCAGCTGCGCCAGAATCTGGATTTTGCCGGTGTTGAAATCGGCCGGACGCTGGCTCAGGATGACCGAGCGCAGCTGCTGCTCCAGTGCCGCATACAGCTTGCGCTGCTCCCCCTGCAGCTGCACTGTGATGACGTTCTCGATCTTGTCGGGCAGATCCTTGAGCACCTGCGACTTAAGACGGCGCAGAATGAACGGCCCCACGAACGATTGCAGTTTCTTCTGTGCGGTCTCGTCGCCGCTCAGCACCGGCATCTCGAACCGTTCGCGGAAATGCGCGTACGAGCCGAGCATGCCGGGCATCAGGAAATCGAAGATGCTCCACAGCTCGCTCAGCCGATTCTCGATCGGAGTGCCGGTCAGGGCGAAACGATGCACTGCGGTGACGGAGCGCACGGCTTTCGACACCTTGGTAGCGGCGTTCTTGATGTACTGTGCCTCGTCGAGCGTCATGCAGTAGAACTCAAGTCCCGCATAGTCGTCGATGTCGCGCCGCAGCAGGTCATACGAGGTGACGAGCACGTCGGGAACGTCGTCGGACGCGGCCGCGGCCGATGCCGGCCTTGCGGATTCCCGCGTCGGAGACACACCGGTGTCCTGCTGTGCGGCGCGCACGCCGTCAAGCATCGCGCGACGTTCCGGTTTGGTGCCGGCGATGGCCTCCACGCGCAGCTCGGGAGTGTGCTTCGCCACCTCGGCTACCCAGTTGTACACCAGCGAGGCCGGGCAGACGATCAGATTCGGACGGTGCTCGGCCCGGGACTCCTTATGCCGCGCAAGCAGCAGCGACAGCAGCTGCACGCTCTTGCCCAAACCCATCTCGTCGGCGAGGATACCCCGAATCCCTTGTCGCACACGGCATTGAGCCAGCGGAACCCCTCGACCTGATACGGCCTCAGCACGGAGGCCAGCGCAGCAGGGAACGCGGTACGTGGACGGATCGATCACGCGCAGGCCGTCCAGGTATGCGGTGAAGCTTGCGTCCTTCGCGTCGTCGTCGACCTGATGGTCCAGATAGTACGCCTCATAGGCGGGCACCGTGATCGAGCCGGATTCCAGATCGGCGGCCCGCAGTCCCAGGTCATCCGCGATCTCGTCGACGTCGGACATATCCACGTTGCGCATGTCGACGAAGGAGCCGTTGCGCAGCCGGTGGAATCTGCGGCGCCGACGGTAGCTCGCCAGCAGGCCCGGCACGTCGTCCGGGTCGATTTCGTCGGCGATCGGCGATATCTCCACGAGCCCGGATTTCACCGAAAGGCCTATGGAGATCGTCGGGCGCGGCATGGCGGTCAGGCCGTCGAACGCGGGCGTCGCCATCACGTCGCCCAAACCGCGCAACACCGCCAATCCTTCGGTCAGCAGACGGTATATCGCCTCGTCATCGGACTCGGGGATGGCGGCCACGGCACCGGACGGGCGCGGGAAATAGTGGAGCATCGCCTCGACTGCGAGTCGCTCCATCTCCTTGTCGCGCATGGACGCGTCGACGCCGACGCCGTCGAACACGTGGTAATGCTTGTCGCCATAATGAGCCTGCGCGTCGCATGTCACCCCGGCGCGGTCGCGGTCGAGGTAAAACGCGAGCCTGCAGGGCACGCGCATTTTCGCCAGCAGCTCGGGTGGCACGTCGATGATCAAGCCGCCGTGCGCCGGAACTCCGGTTTCACGCCCAGCTGGCGGCACGAGCCGGTCAAAGACCGATGACGCGGCGGAACCGTCCTCCGCGTTCGGACCGGCGGATGCGCCAATGGCGTCGACCGACCGCCCGGCCTCGTTCTCCTGGCGGGAGACCAGTTGCGGCAGTACCGTGCGCACGAAACGATCCACATCACTTTCGCTCAGATACATCGCCTCGCGATCGTTTTCACCGCACAGCAGGCTCAGCAGTGCCCGTTTCTGCGCAAAATCGGCATCGCACCGGTATATCGTCGCACGATCGACGCTCAGCAGCGCCCGACCACCCGACCCCACGCCCGCGCCCGATTCGGCTTGGGAAAACGGCCGCGCGATCACGTAATGCGAGCGCTGTCCTTCAATGAATCGTTCCACGCGCTGCGCATGCCGTATCACGTAACCGGCCGCCGCCGTACTGCCGTTCGAGGCCTCGGGATCGTCGCCGCGTTCCACCGCAAGGCCGAGATCGGGATTGCCGTCCACGACTGATACGCGCATCGTCGGCGCGTAGAACCGTGCCGGAGCCGTGTATTCCACCGTGTCTTCGGTGCCGACGTACGTATCGAGCAGTTCGGCGACCTCACCGTCCGACAACGTCAGCGTCGCGTCATCCGACTGACGCCGGTAATAGTAGGAGTATGCGCTGTTGTCGTTGTTGATGACGGCGCGGATGTCCTGCGCGCGAGAGAGCACGTCGAGCAGGTTCCGCGAGCGCTCGTCAAAGGCGTCGCGCGAGTGCACGAACGCGAGCTTCTTGCCGTATGCGACGAACTCGCGGTTTTTCACGGATTGCAGCAGCGAGGCGATGTCCTTGACCACATAGGAGATGCCGCGCGACGGCACTTCGATGCGGAATTTCGCCACGCAGCTGTTCAGCGAGAAACTCAAGGAGAGCCGCAGCGACACGCTGGCGATGGGCATGAACCGCGCCGTCTGGGCTGCGCCGGCGACACCTCCGGAATCAGCCAGTCCGCCGATTTCCTTCAACAGGTCGAGCTGCCGGCTCTGCGATCTGCGGGTGCGCTCGTCGTCCCTGCTGCCGCATGAACAGGTCAAGCGCGCGGGTCGTGCGCACGGCAGGTTGCCGGGGAACCAAGCCCTGCGGCTCCGCGACCGATACCGTTCGTGGAGCCGTTACCGTCGTCGGCCGCGGCGAAGTCATCCGGATGTTCGTTGTACGCCATGACCAGCGCGATGACATGCTTGCACGCCCCGGAACCGGCCGTATGCGGGGCATGTGCACGATGACTGGCCGACCTTGCCCGCGTCGGTGTCGATCGCGGCGGAGACGCGGTAATCGTCCGCGTACCGGTCGGCGCCTTTGACCAGCGCTGTCAGGCGTACGTTGGCCCGCGCGCCCGTCAGCATGGTGCCCGAGGTACGTGGCGAATCCGGCACGTTGAACGATACGGCCATGTCGTGCATACGCCCGGATTTCAGCACGTCCTTCGCACGAAAATACACGGCGTTGCCGCCGAGCCGGCGCAGTTCGGCGTCGTCGACGAAGGGCGTCAGCGGCGCGGCACCGGCAGTGTCGTCTGCCATGTCGGCGTACGAGCCGCGAGCGCCGTACGTGACGCCGTCATCGTCGGCATCACCGTCGGAGAAGTCGCGGTACTGGCCGCCGCCGGAGCGGGAACCATACACGGACGCATGCCAATCCATCAATGCCCCTTCCGTTGCAGCGGGCGACAATCACGCCCGTGCATGCCATCATGACCGGCCAACATCCCGGTCGATATACGGATACGACATTAACAGGTTTCACTCCGCTCAACCAACACCGGCGCAAAGGCATCGCTGGCTGAGGCTGGCCCGATCGGTCAGATGATGCCGCGGTCGCTCAGCGGGCCCGCCCAGTCGCTCTCTTCGGGCTCGCGGGCGGACTGGATGGGTTCCTCGGCCCAATGCTTGGCGGGGATGGTCTTGGGCTTGAACGGGAACTTCTCGGCGCGCATCTTCTCGTAGGCGGCGATGTCGTCCTCATGCTGCAACGTCAGGTCGATGTCGTCGTAGCCGTTCATCAGGCGCCAGCGCACGTAATCGCCGACCTCGAACGGCAACGTCACGTCGCCGCAGGTGACGGTGCGCTGCTCAAGGTCTACGGTCATCTGACGACCGGGCTCCTCGTCCAGCAGCTTCCACAGGAGTTCGACGGATTCCTGCGGCATGATGGCCGCCAGCACGCCGTTCTTGGCGGTGTTGCCGTAGAAGATGTCGGCGAAGCTCGGCGCGATCACCACGCGGAAACCGTAATCGTGCAGCGCCCACACCGCGTGCTCGCGCGATGAGCCGATGCCGAATTCGGGGCCGGCCACGAGAATCTGCCCCTTGCCGGCATATTCCGGCTGGTTCAGCACGAAATTCGGGTCGCGGCGCCAGGCGTAGAACAGCGCGTCATCGAAACCGGACTTGGTCACGCGCTTCAGGAACACCGCGGGGATGATCTGGTCGGTGTCGACGTTGGAGCGGCGCAGCGGCACGCCCACGCCGGTCAATGTGGTGAGTTTTTCCATGGATATCAGGCTTTCAATTCTTGCCCCCGCTGGCGGGGGCTGTCGGCTTTGCTGACTGGGGGTGGCGCCAGTGCGCGGCACTCCGCCCCCACCCTCAGTCAGTCTTCGACTGACAGCTGCTGCCAGCGGGAGCCAGTGTGCAGTATTTACAGGTCGGCGGGCGACGAGATCGTGCCGCGAATGGCGGTCGCGGCGGCGACGGCGGGCGACGCGAGATGCGTGCGCGAGCCCTTGCCCTGGCGTCCTTCGAAGTTGCGGTTCGATGTGGAGATGGAGCGCTCGCCCGGCACCAGCTTGTCCGGGTTCATGCCCAGGCACATCGAGCAGCCGGCGTTGCGCCATTCGGCGCCGAAGTCCTCGAACACCTTGTCGAGTCGCTTCCTTCTCCCGCTTGCAGGCGCACGCGCGAGGACGCGGGCACGACGAGCACGCGGTGGATGTTCTCGGCCTTGTGGTGTCCCTTCATGATCGAGGCGGCCTGGCGCAGGTCGTCGATGCGGCCGTTGGTGCACGAGCCGATGAACACGGTGTCCACGGCGATGTCCTTGATCGGCATGCCGGGCTTGAGTCCCATGTAGGTCAGCGCCCGCTCGGCGGCGGCGCGCTTGGTGGCGTCGGCGATCTTGTCGGGCTCCGGCACGTTCGCGGTGATTGGCAGGCCCTGGCCGGGGTTGGTTCCCCACGTCACGAAGGGGCCGAGCTTGGTCGCGTCGATGTCCACGACCTTGTCGAACACGGCGTCGTCATCGGTCTTGAGCGTCTTCCAGTAGGCGACGGCCTGATCCCACAGCTCGCCTTCGGGCGCGTGCGGACGGCCCTTGAGGTATTCGAACGTGGTCTCGTCCGGCGCGATCATGCCGGCGCGGGCGCCCGCCTCGATGGACATGTTGCACACGGTCATGCGTTCGTCCATCGTGAGGTTGCGGATCGCCTCGCCGCGGTATTCGATGACGTAGCCCTGACCGCCGCCGGTGCCGATCTTCGCGATGATCGCCAGAATAATGTCCTTGGCGGTGGCGTCCGCCGGCAGCTTGCCGTTCACGTTGATCGCCATCGTCTTGAACGGCTTGAGGCTCAGCGTCTGCGTCGCCATCACGTGCTCGACCTCGGAGGTGCCGATGCCGAACGCGAGCGCGCCGAACGCGCCGTGCGTGGACGTGTGGGAGTCGCCGCACACGATGGTCATGCCCGGCTGGGTCAGGCCCAGAATCGGGGCGAACGCGTGGACGATGCCCTGATCGGCGTCGCCCAGCGGGTGCAGCCGCACGCCGAACTCCTTGCAGTTCTTTTCCAGCGTGCTCAGCTGCAGGGCGGATGTCTTGTCCGGGTTCGGGCGGTCGATGTCGACCGTCGGCGTGTTGTGATCCTCTGTGGCGATCAGCTGATCGACGTGACGCGGCTTGCGCCCGGCCAGGCGTAGACCCTCAAACGCCTGCGGGCTCGTTACTTCATGCATGAGCATCAGGTCGATGTACAGCAAATCGGGTGCGCCGTCGCTCCCCTGCCGCACCAGATGGTCGGCCCAGACTTTCTCGGCCAATGTGGTTCCCATTCGGGACCTCCTCAAATTTCCTCGCGCAAGGTATTGCCCTCACGCTTTTTATGTGGTAATAAGCGTATGGGCAAGGGCACGTCGAGAACTTCCCTAGGCCGATATATGAGATAAATACATGGCCATAAAACGGCGAAAACACGGCGATGCTTGAATTATTCTTGTTTTTTTGCGGTTCTTGTCGAAAATATCGCGATATTACCGGCCTGCCATTAACAGAAAAGCGTCTACGTTACTTTTGCATTTCATTATGTGAGATGGCATAATGCTTCATTATGACTTCTCTGACGCAACCACTGGCCACAAGCATGGCCGATGAACGACAGCGTGCCGACGACGAGATGCATGACGACGGCACCGTGACCAGCACCATGACAGCGGACGCCATCGAGTACACCATCAGCGGAGAGATCCATTCCGGCGTCGGTGTACTCGACAAAACCGTGAAGATTTTGGACGCGCTGGAATCCGGTCCCGCGACTCTCGGACAGCTGGTGTCGACCACCGGCCTGGCGCGACCGACCGCCCACCGTCTGGCGATCGCGTTGGAGCGCCACCGTTTCGTGCTGCGCGATCAGCACGGACGATTCGTGCTTGGCTCGCGTTTCGCCGAGCTTGCCGCCGCAGCGGGCGAGGATCGTCTGCTGACCGCGGCGGGGCCGATTCTGCAGACACTGCTTGACCGGACCGGCGAATCCGCGCAAATCTACCGCCGTCAGGGCGATCAGCGCGTGCATCGCAGCGGTGGAACGCGCCAGCGGCCTGCGCGATTCGATTCCCGTGGGCGCGATGCTGTCGATGGAGGCCGGGTCGGCCGCGCAGATTCTGCTCGCCTGGGAGGATTCCGAGCGGCTGCATCAGGGGCTGAGGCACGCCAAGTTCACCGCCGCGAAGCTCGCCGCCGTGCGCAAGCGCGGTTGGTCCGAATCGGTGAACGAGCGCGAAGAGGGCGTCTGCTCCATCTCCGCGCCGATCCGCAACGCCTCCGGTCAGGTCATCGCCGCGATTTCCATTTCCGGCCCGTCCGGCCGTATGGGCAACTCGCCCGGGCGCCGTTACGCCCCGCTGGTCATGGCCGCCGGCAAATACCTGACCGACGCCCTGCTCAAGGCCAGCTCCGTTCGCTGACAGCGCCGACAACGGACGGGTGCAGAGCCCAGCAGGCTGTCGAGCGCAGCGGATCAGTGGAGCGCCCCCGCTGGCGGGGGGGGCGCTCCTTGGCATCAGACAATGCCTGACGACTCAGCCCGTCAGCGGGGGCGTCCCTTTTTGCTCAGATCTTCTTCAATGCGGCGGCGACCCCGGCGAGCAGGCCGGGTTTCCTCAGCAGATTGACGCCATCGGCGGCGTTCGACTGCCCTTCGACCGCATAGGTGTACGCCTTGTTGGAGCTCGGTTTTCCGACCAGCTCGCCGAATGTCAGCAGCTGCGTCCGCGGGCTGTACGGGTGGCGGATGTCGAACTCGAACAGTCTTGCCGCACGATTCGCCGCGGCCGGTCCGTACGAGCCGAATCCGCAGGTCGGCGTCGCCACCAGCATCATCCCGTTGAGCGAGCCGACGAAACCATTGCGATGGTCATGGCCCACAACCACTCCTATATATCCGTCCGTGTCGCGCAGTGCGGCGAACTCGCCGCAATCCTCGTCAGGACAGCTCACGCCTTCGCCCAGATAGCCGCCCGGGAGCGTCCGGTCATCATCGAGCACGTAATACTGCGCATCGTACTTGCGATACCCCTTGGTATGGCGTTATCGGCGTTCGCCGGCATGGCCTTCAGCACGTCATAAAACTGCGGCAACGGCATATGCTGGAACACCAGGGGAGCGGACGCCGAGCCACCGCGGCACGTCGTGCACGAAACGCAGCGCGGCGTCGCTCGGCCGGCCATAGCCGCCCTCCCGTGCGTAATCGCCGGAATTGAGCACCACCAGACCCAGCACGGCACGTTGGCGATCCTGATCCAGGACAGGCATTGCGAACGTGCCGGGCTCGCATGCGGCCACTGGCTGATCCGGCAAACCGGATGACGGCACCGAACGCACCAGGAAGCCGGGATTCGCGGCGGAATCGTCCATATTGCACGGCGGGTTGATGCACCCCGGGAACTCACGGTACAGCGCGTCCAGCTCGGCCGGGCTCAGCCCGCACTGCGCATCATGGTTGCCGTAGGTGACGGCGAATGGTATGCCGCGGTCGATCAGCGGCTGCAGGAACGCACTGATGCCGGCACGCACCTTGGCCCGCGTGCGCTCGATCTTGCCGCGCCGCGCCGGCTCCCACTGCCGCTTGCGGAACGTGTCGCAGTACGCGTCGTCGTATCCGGCGATCTGGTTGCCGGTGAATATGACGACGTCGGGGCGCGCGGCGTCCAGCGACGCCTCGATCAGCCGGATGGTGTCTTTGGAGACCTTCCGGACCATCCTGTATGTCCGCCAGCTGCAACACGCGGAACTTGCCGGAACGGTGGAACTGGAGACGTCCCAGACGCGCCGAGATGGACACCGGGCGCTCGTCATCGGGGCCGCTAGCGGATGCCGGCGCTGCAATCTGGTTGAAATCCGTCATAACTCACAGCGTAGTACATACCACCTTGACCGTGCCTGACAGCACCATGGCGTGTCTTGAGCGGGCCGGGACACTGAATTACGGGTTGAAATAGCCGTTCTGGGCAATTCCCCGTGTGAAATCGCCGTTTTAAGATCCAAAAACGGCGATTTCACACGGGGAATAGTAGATTTCGGCTATTTCAACCCGTATTTTGGACGGATCCGGCCTATAGGCCACGAATCCGCCGGCTGAATGCGCCGGGAAACAAAAAAGCCCTCGCTTCCGCGAGAGCTTCATTCGCTGGGATGCCTGGACTCGAACCAAGAATGGCTGAACCAGAATCAGCTGTGTTGCCAATTACACCACATCCCAATTTGGCTAGATGCTGTAACCGATTGGGATTATAGCACCTTCGTACCCCCAACCGGATTTGAACCGGTGTTGGCGCCGTGAGAGGGGCGTAGTCCTAGACCGCTAGACGATGGGGGCTTGAGTTATCCGCTGTGCGGCGTGCCGCGCAACAGATGAAAAACTATACGGCAATATCCAGCCCACTGCAACTCACGGCGTGTCGCGAGGATTTCCAACGGTTTTGGGACGGGCTCTTGACCACCGACGAAATCCGATAGACTCCAAAAATATCCCAACCAATCCAGTCAACAAAAGCGTTATGCGGTAACATCGAACGAGACGGCACGATGCAGATACGTTAGGCTGCATCTCCACCGACCATCATCGAGGATGGCGAAACGGCTCACGTCAATTGAGCCGCGGGTCGCATGACATGGTCGAGATTCTCACGAATGCGCCATTACCGCACTACCATCGTCAACTGAGCCACAAAGACTGTCAAAAAACCTTATATTGCAACGATATAAGACATGCACTGACACAGATTATCACGAATCCTACTGATGAATTTGCATGAATCCTATTGATGAATTATCAGACACTGTATTGATGAAATTGCAAATGAGACAATGATGATACCACGGACCGTCGCGCAAGAGCTCACCCCGATGCTGTCATGGTTCCCGGTCGTCTCAGTGACAGGGCCACGTCAAAGCGGCAAATCCACGCTCATCAAAAACATGCTGCCCGATTACGAATACGTCAATCTTGAAGACGAAACCACTCGCATCAGCGCCATCGATGACCCGGTCGGGTTCATTCGATCACACGGCGCGAAACTCATCATCGACGAGGCGCAACATGCTCCGGGACTGTTCTCGCAGATCCAGGTCGCGGCCGACGAACGAGGCGGCATGGGGGCAATACGTGCTGTCCGGCTCGCAAAACTTCCTCCTGGAGAAGCGCATTGGGCCAATCTCTGGCGGGGCGCATGGGCATGCTTCAACTGCCGCCCCTCTCGCATGAGGAGGCGATTCAGCCGGAACCCGACCTCACCGCGGACGAATTCATGTTCCGCGGCGGCTATCCTCACCTCTATGACGCGGGTCAACGCCGAACGACATCTATTTCCACGACAATGGCCTGCTCAACTATCTTCTCGGGATTCATTCTGCGGAAGAGCTGCCGAACGACCCCAAGCGCGGTGATGTGTTCGAGAATCTCATCATTTCGCAAACCGTGAAGCGATACCTCAACAAGAACAAAGACGGCGAGCTGTACTTCTACCGCGATACCAACCAGAGCGAAATCGACCTCGTAGACGCTACGCAGCGCCGTAGCCCCACCCTCATAGAAATCAAATCGAGAATGACTCCGCGACCAGATTTCTTCAGGCATCTCGCCACCGTCGGGGAAGAACTGGGCGTGCCGGTCGATCGCAGAATCGTCGTGTATCGAGGAACAGAAAACTTCACGGGGTAAGAACGGGAGGTATGTTACGGCGGAGCGTTATTTGGGGCGGTAAATCAGCGGAGGAGTTCTGCCCGCCTGATCGGCGGAGACTCCCCCAGTCGCTTTCGTGACACCCTGCGGGGGCAGTATTGTCTACTCGTATGTCGGCTCGCCTTCGATTACGAACGACACCTCCGTTCGCTTCACGGCTCAGCCCGCCAGCGGAGGCGCAAACTCCGCAGATAGCAGACGGCGGGCGGCGTCTTGCGACAGCCGCCCGCCGGATTCCGCATGCGCACAAGCGCTGCGTTACATCACAGGTGCTCGCGCAGGCCCTTCAGTCGAGCGATGGTGAGCGGCTTGCCGACGATCTCCATCGACTCGAACAGCGGCGGGGAGACGCGACGGCCGGATATGGCCACGCGAACCGGGCCGAAGGCGAGACGCGGCTTGTACCCGCCATCCTCCACGAGTGCCTTGTTCAGGGTCTCGTGCAGGTTGTCGGTCTTCCAATCGGCCTCGTCCACGCCCTCAAGCGCGGCGACGGCGGCATCGAGCACGTCGGCGGCGGAGTCCTTGAGCTGCTTCCTGGCATCGTCAGCCGGCTCCAAGTAGCCCTCGGTGGAGAGCAGGGAGCCGACCATGCCGGCGACCTCGCCCAGCAGGCGCACGCGCGGCTGGATCAGCGGAGCGGAGGCGGTCAGGACGACCTTCTCGCGGTCGGTCAGCGCATCCCAATTGTCGGCCGAGACCACACCGTCGCGGTGCAGGTACGGCACGGAACGGTTGAGGAAGTCCTGCGGCTCAAGCATGCGGATGTGCTCGGCGTTGATGGAGATGGCCTTGTCGATGTCGAAGCGGGCCGGGTTGGCCTTCACGTCGCGCACGTCGAACTTGGCGATCATCTCGTCCATGGAGAACACGTCACGGTCGGGGGCGATGGACCAGCCGAGCAGAGCCAAGTTTGAGCAGACCCTCGCGGATGAAACCGTTGTCGCGGTGGTTGAACAGGTTGGACTCCGGGTCGCGCTTGGAGAGCTTCTTGTTGCCCTGGCCCATCACGTACGGCATGTGACCGAACAGCGGCATCTGGCTTGGCGATGCCGAGCTCCATCAGGTAGCGGTACAGCACGATCTGACGCGGGGTGGAGCTGAGCAGGTCCTCGCCGCGCAGCACGACGTTGACGTCCATCATCGCGTCGTCAACCGGGTTGGTGAGCGTGTACAGCGGATCGCCGTTCGGGCGCACGATGACATAGTCCGGCACGGAACCGGCCTTGAATTCGATGGTGCCGCGGATGAGGTCGTCGAAGGCGATGTCCTCGTCGGGCATGCGGATGCGCAGCGCGGGCTTGCGGCCCTCGGCGCGGAAGGCGGCCTTCTGCTCCTCGGTGAGGTCGCGGTCGTAACCGTCGTAGCCGAATTCGGCCGGGCGGCCGGCGGCGAGGTTGCGCTCCTTGATCTCGTCCGGAGTGGAGAAGGACTCATAGGCGTAGCCGGCTTCGAGCAGCTTTGCGGCCACATCCTTGTAGATGTCGCCGCGCTCGGACTGGCGGTACGGGCCGTGGGGGCCGCCCACGTCGATGCCCTCGTCCCAGTCGATGCCCAGCCAGCGCAGGGATTCGAGAATCTGGTTGTAGCTTTCCTCGGAGTCGCGCACGGCGTCGGTGTCTTCGATTCGGAAGATCAGCTTGCCGCCGGTGGCGCGGGCTTCGGCCCAGTTGAACAACGCCGTACGGATCATGCCGACATGCGGCGTGCCGGTCGGCGATGGGCAGAAGCGCACGCGAACATGAGCCGGAAGTTCTGGTTTGGTGTCTTTTGAATGTTCAGCTTCAGTCATACGTTCCATTGTGCCGCGTCAACGGGACGTGAGCCGGTTCACTCACTTTTGGTCAATCGGTCTCACGGTCGCGCCGTCGATGGCAGAAGGAACGGCTGCTGGTATGGCGGTCGAAGCGCCGGCTTTGATGGCGGCTTCGACGGCGTTGCGCATGAAGGTTGCTGCGTCGTCCTGCCGATGGGTGACTGTCGGATTCCATGTACGGCGATGTATCGTCAATCCGGCAAGTGCGCCTCGGTCAGGATATTTTCGGCGCGCTCAGGCGGCGAGACCGGCGAACAGCGTCGCCCAATCCTGCGACTCGTCCTCGCGGATCTCGCGCTGGTCCATGACCTTGTTCTGATCGTTATTCATGATTGTCCCCTTGTATTACTACTTATACAGCTCCAATTGCTTGTTTCGATTCCATCACCGCAACCGAAATTATCGTTGATACTCATATATCGCAACCACTGGCAAAACGCAAATCGTGTTAGCGCGCACAGCGAGTCGTCACACAATCCCTACACTCATGTATGTAAACGGTCACACGCGGCACTCCCCGTTGCCTTGTTTACACCCCTTTCGTTCCGCCGCTCGCTCCCGCCAGTCAATGCGGTGCGCCAACTCCTTCCATGCTGGTTCGCCTCGCAAGCCCGCCCCTCCTACTTGTCAGCGCGCTGGATCGCTTCCGACCATTCCGCCCGAGACGCACCACCGTTCCTGCTGATTGCGCATTGCCCACCTACCCCGTGTTCGTACATGCCGCGCTCATTCACACCGCTACCTTCACCCGGTTTCTTTGGGACTGCCCCATATCTTTGCTGCGCCGCAAGGCCCACATACGTGCCTACACTCCCGTCACTCCCCGAGTTGCGTCTTTAAGTGCGCGCCGGAACGACAAGTGCGCGAACATAGGGACGCAAATGGCCCTGTTTGCGTACTTAAGTGCGCACGGTCGTCGTTTCAGCGCGCACTTAAGGGGACGCAAACGAGCGGATTCGTGCTCGTACACTGGAGATTCCACGCTTGACGAGCTTCATATCATCGAATGGCATCCCCACCGCCATTCACTCATCATCGACAGTGCACTCGCAATATGTCGCAGCCAAGCCACAACATAATCAAGCGCCACCACACGAAAAGAGTCCGCAACACCACTTTCTCGGTTTCAAGGGGTTGATCGCAGCCCTCGCAGACATCTATCTGCATTTCAAGGGGTTGCTTTTCGTCAATCCTCCCTATATTGATGGCGATATTCCGCCCCCTCATACTTCGTATACTGGCAGACAGCAACCCCTCGAAACGTAGATAGATGTTTGGGCGAGACGAAATCACCCCCTCGAAACGCAGATGCCGCTTTCGCACCGAAGGATGAAGTTCCTGTTATCCGACCGAGTCGCGCGAAGCCCAAACACGTGCGAATATGAGGGAACAACCCATGAAACCGTTGCAACGCCACGACAATCTGGCTGGCACATCACATCCAGCCGGCCAAATCGGCGATGGCCAGCCCGCGATAGTCAACGATTGCCTCATCGCACAGCCCACTGTCGCTCATATCCACACGCGCATGACCGGTGACCGCGACCACCGTCGCGCCCGACGCCCGAGCCGCCGTCAACCCGGGCTTGGAATCCTCGAAAACCAGACACTGACCGGCGCCCGACGCATCGGCCGGCAGCCCGACCATCGACGCCGCACGCCAATACGGCGCCGGATCGGGCTTCGGCGTCACATCGTCGTTGCCGCACACATAGCCGACGAACGCGCCCTTAGGCGCCTGCGCCATCACATTCTCGACGATCTCGCGCGGGGAGCCGGTCACCAGCACGGCCGGAACGTGCGCCGCCGCCAGACCGGACAGCACATCGCGAACGCCCTCAATCCACGGCAGACGCTCCTTTTCCATGCACAGCACCTCATCGGACAGGTGCCGCACGATTGCATCGCCATCCCAATCGACCCCCGCACCGCGCAGCAGACGCACGGTCTCGGGGAAGGCCGCCCCCTGCAGCGCATCGGCGAGCGCGTCGCTCCATTCCCCGCCACAGGAGCGCACCAAGGTCTCCTGAGAGCGCACCCAATACGGATCGGAATCGATCAGCGTCCCGTCCAAGTCGAAGAACACGGCCTTCATCATCGGCATCCTCCTTGATCTCACAAGCCATTTCACGAGCCACTAGCATCGTAGCCCATGAACCCGGCGGGGAAACGGTCCGCCCCGAGAACAGCAGAAAACAGCAATGCCCCGGCAATCCGGCAAACACATGTCCACCGGCGGGAGACATGCCATGGCGGCCCGATGCCGCGCCGTCACACCGACTCCTGCGCGAAGCCGCCCGTCGAGACATACCACGATCCCCCGCATACCGCTATACTGGAGAACGTTCGCGCGGTTGGTGGCAGCAGCCGTGCCAGACATCAGAGAAGTAAACGCATTGCAAGGCGATATGTGTCGCGCTACGATGCGACGGGTCTGATTCATGTCGCGCAGGCTCCTCACCTTCCCGCCCGGCGTGTGTCAGCCGGCAGGCGCACGACGTGCGCAGAAGGCAAGGAGACAGAAGATGAAGACAGTCAAGGGCTTCAGCAAGATCGTGGCGATGGTTGGGGCCGTCGCGCTCGGCCTGACGCTCAGCGCCTGCGGAAACACCAATTCCGCGAGCAACACCGATTCCAAGAACTCCGGCTCCACGCCGACCGTGTCGTTCATGCTCGACTGGACGCCGAACACGAACCACATCGGTCTGTACGTGGCTCAGAAGCCTCGGCTATTACAAGGATGCCGACGTCAACGTAAAGATCCTGCCGACCGCCCAGGCCGGAGCTGAAACCAGCGTCGAGAACGGCGTGGCCAACGTGGGCTTCACCACGCTGAGCAACGTCGCCGCGTTCAACTCGCAGGGCGCTGACCTGAATTTCGTGTTCGACCTGACGCAGAAGCCGGTCGCCCGTTGGTGCGCGCTGGCGTCCCGCACCGACATCAAGACGCCCAAGGACCTTTCCGGCAAGACCTTCGTCAGCTTCGGCTCCGCCGAGCAGACCGCGGTCGTCCGCCAGATGATCAAGTACGCTGGCGGCACCGGCGACATCAAGACCGCGACGGCCGGCACCAACACCTTCGAGACGCTGACCAGCGGCAAGGGTGATTTCGGCGGCTTCTACGTGACCTGGGAAGGCGCGGAAAGCGAGTTGAACGGCCCGAAGCTCAACTGCTTCGTCGCCTCCGACTGGGGCGTGCCCGGCAACCCCGACCAGCTGGGGATTCGCCGTCAAGGGCTCCTGGCTCAAGGACTCCGCCAACGCGGATGCGCTGAAGAAGTTCATCGCCGCCACCAAGAAGGGCTACGACTACGCGCTCGCCAACCCGGACAAGGCCGCCGACATCCTGGTCGAACAGGCCAAGGAGGCGCAGCTCGACTCCAAGCTGACCCGCACCTCGATGGAGGAGATCGCCAAGAACAACTACTGGACGACCGACGATCCGAAGTCGCTGCCCGGCACCACGAACTTCGATGACGCGCAGCCGTACCTGGAGTTCCAGTACAAGGCCGGCACCTACAAGAACCAGGACGGCAACGATCCCGCGTCCGCGCCGCAGGCCAAGGACCTCGCGACCAACGAGTACGTGGGCTGATCCGGCTGCAGCCAGTCCGGCCGCAGCCAATCTAGCTACAGTTCAGCGAATCCGCGAGCACAGGTTCGTCACAGCCGGCCGGGCCAACCTCCACTCCCCTTCGGTCCGTCACGAGACGGGACGGAGGGGAGTTTTCCGACTCTCGTAACGATTCCGGGGCTCTTCTCCCTCCTACCCGGCCCATCTCCCTCCGTCAGCCCGTCAACCCGCCAGTCCCCATCAATCCCATCCCTAAGGTTTCACATTGTCCGAAGATCACACCATGCGCACACTGAAATCCCTGTTCGCACGCGTCGCGCCGCCGGCGTTCACGGTCGGCGGGCTGCTCATCGTATGGGAGATCGCCGTGGATGCGGGCCACATCTCCCAACGCGTGCTCGCCTCCCCCAGCCAGATCGCCGCATCGATCGTCAAGACTTGGCCCGACCTGTGGGAGGCGACCGCCATCACCACATACGAGGCAATCACCGGCTTTCTCATCGCAGCGGTGGCCGGGGTGCTCATCGGCATCGGCCTGTACGTGTCCAAAACCCTGTATCGCGGTATCTATCCGCTGCTCGCCGCCGCGCAGACCATCCCGCTCATCACCATCGCCCCGCTGTTCATGATCTGGTTCGGGTTCGAGCCGCTCGGCAAAATCGTGATCGTCGCCGTATTCGGCGTGTTCCCCGTCGCCGTGCAGACGTGCCGCGGCATGCTCGCCGTACCGCAGTTCTATGAGGACGTGGCGCTCACCTGCGGCGCCACCCGCGCATGGGCGCTGTGGCATGTGAAGCTGCGCGTCGCCGCCCGCCAGGTGTTCGGCGGCCTGCGTATCAGCGCCGCCTATGTGTTCGGCACCGCGGTGACGGCGGAATATCTGGGCGCGATGAACGGCCTGGGCATCTGGCTGCAGGCCGCTTTCAACTCGTTCCGCACCCCGCTGATCTTCTCCGCAACGATCATGGTGGTCGCACTGACCGCACTGCTGCTGACCATCATCAGTCTCGCGGAACGCCTGCTCCTCGGCCCGGACGACACCATCGCGTTCAACGACGACGGCGAATAGAGCCGGCGCCGCACCACAGCAGCCATATACGGCCGCGCCGGAGTACGGCGGCAACAGTCCTTACGCCGGCCCCTCTCAGTTCGGCACAGGCGAGCCACCGCTGGACAAACCCTACTACGGGTGCTCGTTCGGCAAGGCGTTCCTCAGGTTCTGGAAGAGGTACGCCACATTCAGCGGCCGCGCCGCAAGCAGGTCGGCACGATTCCGAGCAGTCAGCGGTGAATCGCATATATTTCAGGTCTCCGCCCCGTCCCATCAGACGTCAGGCGGCAGCCGTCACAGCTCCACGGGTGGCTTGGACGGGTCGTCGCCCACGTGCGCGAACTTGGCGGCGAGCGCCTCCTTGTTGCGGCGCTCGTCCTCCTCTTTCGCGAGCCGCTTCGCCTCGGCGGCATCCCACAGCACGTCGTCATGGTGACGTTTCCACTCACTCGCCGCGACCATAGTAAACAATTTCACCGTTTCGGCTAGGGCGGCCTCGTCGTCGTTAGTCAGCGATCGGGCGGTCATCAGCGACGACAGCTGCTCGGCCTTGAAGCACAGCCGCGGCACCGACAGGCGCTCGCACAGTTGCCGTTGACATAGAACATCACCGGCACCGCGCGCGACGGCTTGCGCAGATCGATTAGGCGCAGCAACCCGTCGGCCGCCACCGTCACCGTGGCGAATCGCTGCGCGATGGCTTCGACATCGGCACTGGGCGCAGCATTCGCAGGCGCGGCGGCACCGGCGGCGGCACCGGCGGCGGCACCGCAGCGACACGAAGAACATATTCAGCCGCCTGAGCGCCTGTCATATTTCTTGAATTTCTTATCTGTGAATATTTTGAAAAAGTTGTTTTAACTTTTGAATCTGACAAATCAATGTTATTATGATACAATAAACAATAAACACAAGATAGGTCATATCAAATCCGTAAAAGAAGCCCAAGCAATCAAACACCTTTTCTGTCTGCATATTGCAGACGGAATTTTAACCGATTACATCACCGACAGAAAGCCTGTGGCCGGCAAAGGAATGCCTCGGCGGTCATTTTCTTTTGCCCTCCGGGCTGAATGCCACTTGAAGTCGCTTACCATGTCATTGGCATCAGAGTTTCCGCCGGAACACCATCTCTACAGGCGTATGGTAAGTAGCGAGATTTGCAATTACCGGGATGTTTGGACAGGAGATGCCCGCTTTCCAGTTCGATGGATTTGCAAATTCGGTAGACCATGAAGGCAGGATAACGCGGGCGCGGGCGCGGGGCAATCCCAATCAGAGTCTGTCTGGTTCCCCTCTTGCCGCGTGCGGAGGGATGGGGTCTCTGTTGTTCCGGATGTTCGTGGGCGGCTTTCCCTTGCGCACGGCTTTGATTTCTGGCAGACTTGAAGAAACCATATTTTTATCCTATGGCTTATCTTTCATGGTCTTTCCTGAAAATGGGGGAGAAAGCGGAGCGCAGGACAGCCTTTCTTTTCCTGCTCATGGCGGGCGTGCCTGTCCTCTTTGCCGCTTTCTTCGCTCTCGTAGCGGGAATGGCCGCCATGTTATATGCCGGGCCCCGTCTTGGTGCTGATGCTTCTTCCTTTTCTATTTGCCCTGCGCTCTGAGTAAGGAAAAGATGCGGAACGCCTGCTCCCATAATATTCTCTTTGGCAGGGAGCCGCTGACGGTCTCTTTCGGGGCGAAAACTGCCTTTGCGTTCACGCCGCCGATCGTCACGGCGATATCGTCCTTATGCGGGCGGAAAGGCACATTCTTGATGCCGTTTCGCCCGCCGCGTGCGTGCCTGATGCGCGCGCAGCTGATTAAGTAAATCGTTTCAATTGGCGCGAGCGAATGCAAATGGTCGAAGCCGTCTGGTATTCGACGCCCAGTTCTTCCTGCCGCCGGAGCATTCGCGGTGCGCGATGCCCATATTCCTTCAATCGCTCGCAGAACCGCGCACATTTGGTAGATGATGACCGCTCCGCTCTGCGCCATGCACCAGGTCAAATTCCGGCAAAGTATCGAAGCGACGGATACTCTTCGCTGTCGCGCAGAATGCGCGTTTTTTAACTTTCGTAGGCGCGGTGATAGTCGCTGAGCT
>VOFJ01002368.1_pt1 | contig 25959 bp, 30 predicted proteins | sample 5384081 | NCBI WGS metagenome assembly VOFJ01 (sample SAMN12384729, study PRJNA508395) | human gut metagenome | isolation source: healthy gut I | host: Homo sapiens | reverse complement strand
TGTATTATAATTAAGCCTTTCATGAAAACGAAACTTGTGGCTATATAACCCATAAATCAGTTATATAACCACACAAGCTTTAATTAAAGATTTCTGTATTGATCAGTTATTTGCCTACACCATTCTCATTAAAAGCACTCACAGAGAAGTAATATTCAGAATCCCTATTGAAATAACGAGCCTCATATTGATTTTCGTAAACCACCATAGAGTGAGTCAATTTCTCTTTTTTGTATTCCCCAACGTAAAATATACCCTGTTACATTTTCCTGCGGATTCCATGTAAACCGGTAGATACGTTTATCATTATTATCACGTGAAGCACGGAAACCAGTCACTTCGACAGGGGGCTTTGCCTCCGCCTTGCCCGAAGACGCGCAAACCGAACAGGGAGAAATTACCTTCCATATCTTTGGTATTGTTGATTTTCAGATATTGTACCTTTGCGGAATATCCAAAACATGGAGTTTATGAGGGGCATCTTTCTGATTTTTCTCTTCATCCACCGAGGCGAGTCCAGTTCTTACCGTCGGTTGAGGCTTCTATGTTATATTGATAAACCACCGGTCCATGAGGGGCACGGATATTGAAGTTATGGTCGGCAAAGTTGACTTGGATGGCATTCACTTCCATAGGTTTGCCAAGGTCTATCTGCAACCATTCGCCTTTCTTCCCTGTCTGGGCAGCCCACCGGGGTTTCCACTTTCTCGTCATCCGCCAGTTCCGGTTCGTAACTTTCGAGGTGGGGAAGAAGCGGATACATTCTTCTTATAGGAAAGCAGGTTCCAACCCATACCGATGTCTTCCTTTTCAAAGTCTACTTTCCGGTCGGGGATGCAGAAAGGATAATCGGCAAAGGTGCTGAGTGCATACATACCATATTTATCGGAAACGACAACCGGAAAGATGCTAAACGACGCTCGAACCAATGACGAACGGAAATAACCATGGAGGGGGCTACGTGCCAATAATTACCGTATTTATCCTTGAAAGTATGTCCGTGTCCGGCACCACCGATGAAACCACCGGGTTTGAAGGAGAAGGGGTTATCTTCCACAGCTTCAAAGGGGCTAACGGGTTATCACCTACATAGTTACCGTCACCATAGATGCGATATTGAGTACCGGGGGCAGCATATTGTAAGTAATAGCGGCCGTTGTGCTTCAGCACGCACGGGCCTTCGTTCCAGCCTTGGCGCGGTTCTTCATTATTCTTACCGGGAACTTCCCAACCGAATTCATCACAACGATGTTTTATCAGGGGCTTGGGGTTCTCCGATGGCACGGAAGCCATTTTTTAGGGTCCACTTCCACACCCATGATAGGATCTTTATCCGAGCATCCCCAATAAATATAGACTTTCCCATCATCATCTTTAAAAAAGCCGGGTCATGCTGACGGATAGTCAGCTTTGGTATCCACTTCCTCCCAAGCATCTGTTTCGGGATGGGCATTCTTTGTAAATCTGAGTTTTTCCACTGGAAGCGGTAAAGTAAAGTGTATCACCATAAACAAGAATTGTAGGCGCATAATCCTCCATAGTCGGAATAGTTGTACAAGGAATATATTCCCACTTTGCCAAGTCTTCGGAACGCCAGTAGCCACCGGACTTAGAAGCAAACATGTAATAATATCCCTTGAAATATTCCAGTACCGGGTCGGCAGCCTCGCGTCGTGGCTCATCTTCATCCTGAGGTTGGAAACGATAGTTCAAATCAATAGGATTGGCAACAATCCTGTCTGCTTTAATGGCAGTTTTTTCTCTTCCGAGGCGCAACTTGCCAATAGGCCTGCAGCCAGAGCTACGCCAAATAATCGAGTTATTTTCTTCACGGTAATTTGATATTAAGTTTTTTTCCTACATATTCTGTTTTTACGGTATGCGATTCATTATCCAATCCCAAGCCTTCTTGCCGGTTCACTAGGACGATGTGGAACGTGCGGTTCTGCAGCATATCATCATCATAGCTGCCCTGACGCGGATGAATGGTGAGTTGGCGATTCTTGTCATCCCACGTCATGCGGATGGTGGTGTATTTACCTTTCTCATAATTATAGTTGTCATCCTCATCTTCGTACAAGGTAAATTCTCCGTCGGCTCCGGGATAGATGCGGATTTGCAGGTCATCCCATGGTTTCTCCGTGGCATATTGCACGGAAGGGCCGATGGGGATAATGGAAACCGGCTTTTACATACAGCGGGATGAGGTCGATGGGGGCTTCGCGGGTAATCTCACGTCCGCCCTCCTGCTGTTCGCCCGTCCAAAAGTCAATCCACCGGATACCTGCGGGCAGATACAGGGAACGGCTCTTTACAGGACTCGTGACCGGAGCCACCAATATGGATTTTCCGAATATACTCATCGCCAATGTCTGCCACCTTCTTGTCTGACGGGAAATCGGAGAACAGGGCACGCATCAGGCTTCCGCCGTTGGAGGTGATGTTCCATGAGGTGGAATAGAATAGGGCAACAGGCGATAACGGAGATTAATCATCTTCTCCTGTGCATCGAAAGCCCAGTAACCACGCTCGCCAAAGTTGAAGATTTCACGCGGGTGTGTGTGCCGTGCGAACGCATCATACCGGTGAAAACGGCGAACTGCATCCAGCGCACGTACAATTCATGAAAAGCCCGGTCTTTTATGCCCTCCGGGAATTTATAGGCAGAGAAGAAACCGCCTATATCAGAATTCCAGTACGGAATGCCCGTAAGAGAGAGAGGTTCAAAGCACCCGAAATCTGCTGTGCAGTACCAACCAGTCCGATGCCGCCATCGCTCGACCATGCCTGTGCCGCATAGCGTTGTTGGCCGGCAAAAAGCAGAACGAGTCAGAATAAAAAACGCGTTTATCGGAAGTCTCCTGTCTTTGATGATCATAAACGCCGCCCACGCTTACAAGTGGGAAAGCATTACGCACTTTACGGAAAGAGCCCAGATAAGTTTGAAAATCCAAGTCTCCTTCTTTCGCCGGACTATGTTCCGTTCGGTTGCATCCAGCCACCAACCATCCATTCCGATGCTGAACATATTTTTATTCATATATTTCAATAGATATCTTCGCTATGGGATCATAAGTATCATATACCTTCACACCATTATCCTGCGGAAAGTTTCATGTATCATCAACTTGTTCAGAGCTTTCAAATCAGCATAGATTCCGGTAGCGGTCCAAAAGAAGGCCACACAGAAATAATGGCATGGGCATTCAGATGATGCACCTCTTTCCATCATTTTCTTTTGGATCGGGAAATTTCGGATTACGAAATTCTACCGCATTCCAATCTTTATGGTCTTCTCCCCAATAACGCCAATCCTGAATAATGCCATCCAGAAGACCTTCAGGTCACGATATTTCGCAACAACGCTAATCAGTTCATCTTGGCTGACATATCGCCTCTCTGATTGCCAAAAACCGAATGTCCAAAGTGGAAACATGGGAGCCTTGTCCTGTTATTAATTCACGCAATCCAGCCACACTACTTCCCATTCCACCGCCATAAAACAAAGTAATAATCGCACAAATCACCAACCTCCAGGAATCAAAAGTCATTCCTTGTGCATTGTCTGTAAAGTGGTAGGATAACAATTATCCCAAAACAACGCATAGCCTTTTGATGGAATGAGGACCAAAGGAATACATATTTCCGTATTCGCTTGTTGCAAGAAAAGAGTTTGATTACGCTGATTCATCTTTCCCTGCTGGTGCTGTCCCAAACCATAAAATAGCCTCATCACTATCCAACGAAGAAAGTTTGGCGAATCCGATATGTAGAATTACCTGCATCATTGAAAGAAGTGAAACCTGTGGAGGAAGTTTTTTCTGCCAACAATTCTTCCCGTCTTTAGTCGCAAAGCAAACCTTTGGTTCTGAACGATATCCAGCAAACGGTCAGTTCGAAGTAGTAAGTATTACCTCCGATTTATTTGCTTCCTGTATCTTATACTTCACCTTTTCTGGTTGCATCGTAACAGATAACGACTGTTTTTCCGGCGCTTGCCCAAGAGGATACTTTTCACACGAATAATGGAAGAAGAAAGCACTCCAGTTCCAACAGGCAGCTTTGTCTCTACTTTTATCTGTGAAGTACGCAATACAGATTGTCCCATTATGGGGACAATCTGTATACACAGGCATATAAATGCTAACAGTTTCTTCATTATATCAAGTTTATATAGACAACAATTTTATATTTAGTGGTGAATGCACACTTCCTGTCATTATTATTCTTATCCACACTGAAAGGTATCAGTCGTTTCTCTTCTTGGAGCCAGTTCATAATGCAAATTTCTCTCCTGTCTTCTTACCTCCAACGTACATTTCTATCTTACCTGTATCCATCAGAGTACCATTGTTCTTAAATAGATACCCAGATTGTCTTCTGATTTTTTCAGCAAGTTCTCTTTCAACTTTGAACAATGACAAACCGAAATCTGCGGCAAATTCATGAGTATATTCAAGCATACCGGACAATCCTTTCTTTGCATCCGCATAACCTAAACTATCTTTTTATACGGTCTTTTGCCACATACTGAGGGGCTAACCCGCCGACTAATATCTTAAACTCTCCTTTCTCTACTACTCTGTCCATACGATCATTGAGTAATGAGGAGTTCATAAGGTGTCAGTTCAAAAGAAACTGTCTTTTGACTCACCCGGTTGCAGATGAACACGAGTGAAATCTTTCAGTTCTGTAATACGCGTTTTCACGCTGGCATACATATCAGTTATATACAACTGAACAACTTCGTCTCCGGCACGTTGCCCCACATTCTTCACAGTTGCCTGTACTGCAACATTACCATTATCCTTTCCTGTATCTTCAAACCGGAATATTCAAAAGAAATTAGCTTAAACCCATATCCAAAATAATAAAGAGGGATAAATTCCATGTCTGAATACTCATAACGACGACCGGAAGTCTATAATTGCCAGAGGAAGCGGCTTCCCCATGACGCGGGAACGTCATCGCTAAAATCTGGTGATTATAATCACCGAAACGTTCGATCAGTCGTAGCCGTGACCACCTCTCGGTCCTTTAGCCAGTTAACAAGAATAGCTTTTACATAGTCTTGACGCCTTTAATAAGTTTGTATGACGGCCTGCCCTGTGAGGCTGACTGGCATCATGGTTTGCTGGTTGTACAAACGGCTTCCCTCAATAACTCCTGCTGGCTTTACCTTGCAAATAAGAGCGGCACAATCATGATTTTAAAGTCTTGTAAACATCTGTCGTTGATTCACTGGCCGAGCAATCTCCCCAAAAACCAGTACCATTTCATACATGACTGGAGAAGTTGCTTTCACCCTTGGGAATCTGTCCCATTCGAACCTGCAAAATCATTAAACCTTAAGTTATAAACCACCTTGTGTGCTTACCCACCGCTTGTTTGATACCCGTCAAATACAGATTTCAACTGACCGGCAAAGTTTGGGAGTATAGTCACCTTTAATTGGAGATCACCGCATCCTGCCTGCACTTACTACAGCGGGCCTCCGTACGGCATTCTTTGGCCAAAGGCAATATGTTTGGCCCCTTTTATTTTTCCGCGACAATAGATCTTCGCGTGCTGCCTGACGTGCCATTTCTTTATGGCTGTCTGAGTTCCATCCTTGGATATATCTTATTCCAGTCAAGCTTTTATTCTGGTGTCTTCTCAAACAGTTCGTTACGGAAACATCATACGCAGCATGGTGCGGCAAACCTCTATCCTGAAGGTTTTCCACATTGACACAGTCCGTCTTTGCAGCTTGTATCTACCTCTTTGTCATTGTAGTATCAAACAATACTGGAAGCGATGCCTGCCGCCAGAGCCCTGATTAGCGGCTTCTAATCTTATCTCTTTGCTGTATAATGTTTACGCAGTCAGATTACCGATATGCACCGCAGTCACTCACAATAAAGCCGTCAAATCCCATTCCTCACGCCCAGAATACTATGCAATAACTCTCTGCTTTTAGCAACCGGCACACCTAGATAATCAGAATAAGCCATCATTACAGATTGGCAGTCATAGTTGCGAATCACAACGGAACGGAACCAGATGCACCTCACGCATTTCACGTTCGGACAAACCGATATCATCATGGGGTCACGTCCGCCCAAAGGGGGGCATGCCCCACCAAATGTTTCGGAGTAGTAAACAAGCCTTTAGATTGATATCCTTTAATCCAAGCTCCACCAATTTGTGATACCAGCACAGGGTCTTCTGAAATGTCTCCTCACAACGTCCCCAACGTGCATCCGGTTGCCACATCAGTACCGGAGACCATGCCTGCATAGTACCTGCTGCCAAGAGTTTCACGTCACCAACAGCCATAGCAACATCTTCTGTCGGTTTTGCTTGTTCCAGGTGGCTCCCATTGCCAATGCTTTGCGGAAAAATAGTAGCACCGCTACCGTATGAGAAACCCATGCACCGCTTCTACTTTTTTTGCAATGGGCCGGTACATATAAATGAGGAATCACAAGGATACCCCATCCCTCACGAATCAATTCCATCTTGTCTTCCGGAGTCATTACACTCAGCAGACTTTCCACACGTTCTTTCCACCGGAAGCGTCGGATCCATATAACGAAGAGATGTTTTCTCTCCTTTTCGGTCTTTCAGCACTTTATCTGCCAAAGCACCGCTACCTCTTTTCACCGAAAGGTTTCACGACTATCGCCTTTAAATGCCAGTCGAACGTGAGCACCGTATTTGGGGTGAAAACGTGACCGCCATTTCTTTCGCACTACCCTTCTCTGATAGTCTACCGGAACTCCCAGATTCATCGGATCATAAGTAACAAATACACTCATCAGTTGCTTCAGTTCTTCCTTTGATACACCCCTGCATCTGAAGGTTAAGTTCACACACATCACCAGAGAGTCTGTATGGTAAACATCAGCCACTGGTCCGCCTTCAGATCCCTGACCATTCACTTCCCCACATCGTTTTCGTATCTTTATCAAAAGCCAGCGAGGCTTTCTCCAGTTTGGTTGATGCCGACACTGATAAGATATCACTTGGTTGTTGAGCCATTGTAAAAAAGCAGGGACAATATACCTGCAAAAAAAAGAAACAAGTGCTTTTTAAAATTCATACTATCAGATATTAATTTTACTCTGTTTGATGTTGCAAAGTAAACGGTAACCTATTAATAAAACAGTGAAACTATAATTAATGAAACATTAAAATCCGCTTAATGAGGCCCTTTAAGAAAAAAGAGAAGTCCTCCCTGAAGAATTGTATAATTTAGTAATTGCTTTTCACCGAAAAAATATTATTTTGTCCAAGCTAATACTATAAAGGAACTTCAGAATGAAAAAGCACTATCTATATTCTTCCTTTTATCTATATGCTTGAACTCAATAGCCCAGCTTTCCCTGAATAAGGGCCTGCATATCCAGTCCCTCCCACTTCAACAACCTGAGTTCACCAGTGCATGGCATTAGAAGATGGAAAGCCCATAGATACCAAAGGAGAGAAAAGTCACCCTGAACTTTAACCCTTTGATCAGACCGGATAATGTATTTTCCAAATCGTGTTCCGAATTATTACAAATGACAATAAAAATATAGATTTAATGTACAGCGTGGTGAGAATGACAGGCGTTTCCCCATTCTGGTCACCGGAGATGCCGTCCATCCCATCCAAAGAAGCAAGACGTGAAACCTGGGTTTCAGTCAGCCTGACTTTTTGACCCCAAAGACGGAATATAACAGTACTTTTACGACAGCACACAAATTAATGTCAACTATCTGGCATTAATAGGTGCACAAGAAATACGCATTGCTGGTTTGTCCTTTCGAAAGATTTCGTGTTAGATGAAGCTTCCGTTAACCTGAAAGATATCAGTCTGAAACGCAACCAGGAAATCCGTCTATGGGAAAATGGCGCGTCATAATGGAGACATTTGTTATGATGAAAACATCCTTCATAAGCCCGCTTCCGGCAAGAATACAGTGATTATTTGACCAATACATTACTTGGAAGAAAATCTATTCACAACATTTTTGCCACCTCTCCTTCCATTGTTCTGATCCCCACTGTCGCCACGTCCTATATAGCCAACGATAATAAGAGATTATACGCGTTTTTCAGTCCTAAGATGAAAAAGTGACAGATTCCATACGGGTGAAAGGTGGAGAAATTCCAGCAAACTATCCGAACCAGCTTATCTGCATCCCCCACGCCATCAGTTACTATCCTACAATCTGAATGAAAATCTTTATTCGGCATTCGATTCTAATGCCCAAAGTTGGAAAGGAACGCATAGGCCCCCTGTCGCGGAACATGACTATTGAACAATACGCCTCGTCACAATCCCTCCAACTCCTCACTAATCAGCTTTGGCCGGATATGGACATTATCACTATAACAATAGACTACTAATCAGTTACCCGTATGAAAACACACCGCAACGGTATATCAATCTGACTAATATCCATCCCGGTATTCCTCCAGTTTCGCTCTTGTGGACAGTACACTTTATATCTTCGGCGGGTTTCGGTTGTCCGTCCGGACGCCAGGAATTATCTCCCCGGAATTATTATGATCTTTGGCCGGTCAACTTACTCACCCAACAGGTCAACAAGCTGTAGGGAAGCCCCTCAAAATCCGGATGATGGTGACTTCCAACCTGGCGAGAATATGATTTATGACTCGAAAAAGACTGTTTCTATTTCTTCTGTACACAATTAGGTGGTATCCTGATGAAAATCGATACAAAAACGCCACTTCGAGCCCATGTCATTGCCCATGGGGCTGAAATTCCCTGGACAATATCTATACAGTAATCTATATTATTCCCCAAAACAGAAGAAACTATATCTGGCTGTACACCAGGCCGAAGTCAGCGGAAAAAGCAGATATAGACATCTATGAACTGAATTTTCCTCCTATTCCCGTTTCATCATTCAAACAGTCCGAAGTGTCTGAAGCCCAGACTGCCGGTAGCAATAAGCTCTATGTTTGGCTATGCATTATCGGAGGTTTGCTTGCTATCGGAATAGGAACTCTTTATTACAGAAAGAAGCGCACCATACTCTCCCTAATGAGGAAAGTAAATCTCAGAAGACAAATGTGACCAAACAAATTCCCAATACTCTCCAGAGACAAGAGAAGCCGGAAATCAAGATTGATATGCCTATCAACATGTCCGTCCCCTACATTTCATAAACTATGACTTCTCCAGGAAATGTATTTGTTTCTTTGGTGGCTTCCGTGTCATTGACAAGGAAGGGAATGACATTACATTTTCCTTTTTACCCCCTACCCTCAAATACTTATTGATATTATTAATTTTTATACGGGAAAAGATTCCAAAGGTATCATTGGAAAACAAGTTGATTCAGTTGTTGTGGTATGATAAAAACGGAAGAACCGCTAAAAACAATCGTAATGTATATATATGAGTAAGTCTGCAGTCTGGACAAAGTGGGTGACATCAAGATATTGAACCAGAATGGCTTTGGAGCATACAATTTTGAGAATGGCACCATTTGCGACTACCTGAGGCTCTCCACTTATACAACAAGAACAATAGTCAGTGGATCTGAAAAGTTTATTGGAGCTGTTATTGCGCGGTATGCTTCCTAACATTGAGACCGATTAATCGATACATTCAAGAATGATTTCTCCAATGACACCATCGACTCCTGAGTTATGCTGATTATTAAAAGCAGAGGATCTTTCGACACGCTGAAATTGCAGATAGTGACACCTTATTCCAGCATGACTACATCAATGAGGAAGCCCTCTGTATAAAGTGCCGCATTTTGCCAACAGGGAACAGTGACTGACCTGCCAAAAAACCGTTTACGATGCTTTCTGTAAAGAATATGCAGTTTCATTGGGAACTACATACAAATATTCCTAATGGAAATCATTGATGAACAGAACAAGAACTAACGCAATGGTTGCTTCATCTCCAACGGTATTTCCTTACGCAACATTTACCGGCCTGGCCCACTCACAGCCACAAATAATGATCACTACCAATGCTCTCCCCATACGGGCACAAATGTAATGGCGACCTACAACCTTTTTAGTACATTTAAAGATAGCCGTACCTTCATCTATCTCATCAAACATAGCTACATAAAGCATTTCCGCACCTTCCTTCAAAGCTCCGACAACTGCTTCCAAAGAACGAACCTTGTTACGCGGTATTCGCACACTGTTCTCATGCCCCTTCATATTACGCCAGGAAAATCCCGGGAAAGCCAAAGGCGCATAATCTACTTTATTCTTTTTCGCCCACTCGATGTCACTTTTAATCAGTCTCTGATAACGGGGATACGAGTCTTCATTATACCGTCCTACAAACCAGGGCATCACAACATCACACCGTTCTATCAACTCATGCAGACGAGGTCCGATTCGGTATCTCCCACTCAATTCGCGCCAGTGCGTAGGCACTCCCAACATCACACTAAAGCCCTGTGCCTTCAAACCATTGATAATCTTTTCGGCTTCATCCAGACCGTAACGGCGGTGATCATTGAAACCCACTCCCCAGACCGTAACCAGCGGTTTTCCATTATGATACAGATAGAGGGATTCTTTTGGCATGATCTTTCAGAGAATGACGTTTAGCCACATCGGCAATATCTTTCAGCAAACATCCTCATCACCGGGACGCTACCACTTTAAATCATACATGACACAAATGGCACGCTCGTATTTATTGGGCGGCTTTCATGGCAGAGTTCAAAACAGTATTGAAATGTTTCAAACCACTTCACCACGGATTTTACCGACAAACGCTGCATAAACACACCATCCAATCCATATTCTTTCATCCATCTGAAATGAGTATCTACCGTAGACCTCATCGTGCGAAGAGAAAGTATAAGCGGGCATTCCGTCTGCAAACTTGAACTCCGTCTTATACAAGTTTTTTGGTATATTCGACACTTCCGGCCAAAAGTCGGTTCTGTACAAGAATAAAGGAAGCCATTCATCGTGTCCCGGTATAGTGCGATTAACACCCCCCGATGGCCATCATCAGGGGCATTAAACCACCCCGAGCGCCAACCGGTCATCACCAATCCTTTGTACGAATTGTACTGCTTACCGGCAGCAAGCTGCAATACCTGTATTGAAAACAACAAGCATACAATAAACCAATTTAATCTTTTTACCATAACCTATTTCCTTTATTTCTTATTCGTAATATCAAACAAAATGATTGGCCAGGAATGCTCTGTGCAATGTACTTTTTCTCCCTATTGTGTCTGTATATCATACTCATAAATCTTATACAAGAGAGGATATTGCGCCCTTAATCCGGCAGCGACCAGCGGTTATTAATAGCTCCGCGCTTCATCAGCAGTTCAGATTATCACCCTTCGCTTCGCCCCAAGACCTGTACCTTCCAACGGCACATACGAACGTATACGCAGATTGCCGCCTATGCGTGAAGTTACGGTAGCCGTAGTCAATTCACCGCCATCCCAATCCATGTCCACTTCAAAAGCACCGCGAGCTACCAGACCTTTTACGCGCTACCCTTATTCCAATCCTGAGGCAAGGCGGGCAATAAATGTAAAGCCTCGTCATGACTTTGAAGTAACATCTCGGCTACACCGGCGTGAAACCGAAGTTTCCATCAATCTGGAAAGGCGGGTGTGCGTCAAACATGTTCGGATAAGTACGTCCGTCAGGATTATCCTTTTCCACCAGCTTCAACATATTCTTGATAATCTTATAAGCATGAGCACCATCGAGCAGACGTGCGCAAAGATTTATTTTCCACCCGATAGACCAACCCTGCAGCCATGTCACCCCGATAGAGAAGTGAGCGTTTAGCTGCTGGAAAAGCTGCGGATGCGGGGAAATCTGGTTACTGGGATAAAGCCCGTACAAATGGGAAACATGACGATGGTCATTATTCGGATCATCCACATCCGCCAGCCACTCCTGCAACTGGTTATGCTTGCCTATCTGCATAGGCGGCAAACGCTTAATCATGCTTTTGCAGACTATCCCGAAGAGGTATTAGCGGATACAACAGTTGGGTAGCCGACAGTACGGAAGTCAATGCATCCAGCACAATCTGGGTGTCCATCGTACATCCGGCAGTAATCATTGTACCGGTTGGAGGGCCTGTTCGGGAGACATAGAAGGTGCACAGAGCATCCAGCCATATTTAGGATGTTCCACCAGGAAATCCAGGAAAGAAATCTGGCTGCCCCTTCAAAGCCGGATATGCTGTTTTTCCAGGAATGCCTGATCGCCTGTATAAATAATGTTGCCACAGATGTTGGCTCAGCCAGCACCACCCAACGGCCAGACATACGAAGCACCATCCATTGAGTCCGGCCATACGCCACAGATCCGTGTTATGATGTACGGTCCATCCACGGCATTCGTACAAAGGTGCGTGCTGTGCCTTTGTGCCGACTCTGACAATTCTTTTTCACCATCTGGAACAGCCAGTGGTTCATGCATTTAGGGAGATTTGTCACTTCTGCCGGCCAATAGTTCATCTCCGTATTGGATATTGATGGTGTACTTTCCATCCCAATGAAGCCAATAGTTCATGATTCCAGATGCCTTTTTGATCCGGGCAGCTGTCCGCCGGGTTGAAGAGGATATAAGCAGGTAACGCCTCGAACTGGAACATCAACGCCACCAAACCCAAATCTTTCCTTTCATTGAAAATGCTTGATACGGTAAGATGTTCCTCTTGACTGAGGGGCCAATGTTCAGAGACACGTCCGAAAAGCTTTTGATAGGCTTCTTCATGAGCAGTAAGCGCCTGGGCATAAAGGACGCTTCATGGCTTTTGCCAGAAACCCGTTGCCTCGGATATTTCGCTGGCACTTACATCTTTATAATTGACAAAGTTGGTTGGCAAAGTCACATAAATCACAGCAGCATCTGCACCTTTCCACTTCAATGCAATCATTGGTGACATTGACTTTTACCCTTCTCCGCCTTTATCTGTGTGCGGGTTTCAAAAACGGATAGCTCCAGGAATGCCTTCGTGCGCAGAACCATGTCCGGACAACAGGAGGCTTTTTGCCATTCTTCTTTATCTCGTACTCTTTATACACAGGGTACTATATCTGGTTGTAAAATTGACTGCCTTAAAGGTTTATCCCGCCTCGATACGGATGATCAAAGCATTATCTACCAAAGAACCAGAATATGGTACGGGTATATTTCCACTTCGCCTATCTTGTACCGCACGGATGCGACTGCCCGTTCAAGTCTAAATCTCTGCGATAGTGGGGTAAATCCGGTCCGTCAAATTCCAGCATCAAACTGCCAATCGTCTGGAAAGGCATGCCATGCTGCTTATAAAGAAGTTATCAGCCATAACCTTTTCGGCTTCCTTCTCACGTCCGGCAAAAAAATAAGTTCCCTGACTTTGGGCAATACACCGAATGCCTTCGGACTATCGTTGCGATGAGGACCACCGCCCCAGACAGTCTCCTCATTCAACTGTATCTGTTCGTTAGCCACTCCGCCATAGACCATGGCAGCCAAACGTGAATTACCCAAAGGTAATGCTTCGGTCCATACTTTGGCAGGTTGCTGATACCAGAGTTTTAAGTCATCAGCTTTAGCCATCAAGCAGCAAGCACATACAATGCACAGACCTATCAAACGGTTTTTCATGATTCTTTAAGTTTATGTTTTCCGAATGCAAAGAAAAGTGCGGACCCATTAATAATATCAATGAAAAGACATTAATATCGACTTAAAATAGAATTAATAAGATTAATGTCGAAAATAATTCATTTTTTTCGGTTATGAGTTAAATGATAAATAATCTTTTAGACGCGGATGACGCGGATAACGGATTTTTTTATACTTCTTATAGCGCAGCCTTTTAAATCCGTGTTATCCGCGTCATCCGCGTCTAAAAAATAATATACCGAATAGCGCTAATCCCTTATCACTCAAACACTAATCACTTTTTGTTCTTTCCTTTCCGTTATAAGCAAAACGATAATCTTGTATGATAAGTGCCCCCATATACAGATGACCAATATTTACACAATAAGATATTTGTGAGATCAGTATGATACTGAGACCACCTCATCAGTCGTATGCTGAAATACGTTCATTATAACACCCTGATAATAAACCATTTATAAAAAGGCATCTTCATCATTAATAAATTCAGACAAATGAACTGTTTAAAATGATAAATTATTTTCTCTTTTTCTGTTATGGATCAAACAATAGTCGATATACACTACGCCTTATACCAAAGTCACAATGGCACGACTCTTTCTTCTGTGTTATCATTTTTTTTTCAAAAAGGGATAAAAAGCAAGCATTCCCGATATAATTGCTACATTTTGCAGGGTAATCGGATAAAAAAAGAAGTACAAGAAAATGGACTTTAAACAAAGTATTTGCCACCGTGCAGGAAGCCAGCCGGAATTGTTATCACTGAGCGATAGAGAAAATCAATCAGATACTATTGGCTGTAGCGGACGCTGCCTTGGCAAAATCGGACTTCATTCTCGCTGAGAACAAGAAGGACCTGGAAAGAACGGATCCAAATGATCCGAAATACGACCGGCTAAAAAAACTAACCGGAGAACGCCTGCAAGGCATCGCTGCCGATACACGCAATGTAGCAACCCCTTTCCTCACCAGTGGGGACGCACGCTGAAAGAGAAACACACATCCCCGAACGGGATGAGGCCTCCGAAATGACCGTCCCGTTTGGCGTCATCGGCATTATATACGAAGCACGCCCCAACGTGAGTTTCGATGTATTTTCTCTCTGCCTACAAAAGCGGAAATGCCTGCATACTGAAAGGCGGTAGTGATGCCGACTCCTCCAACCGAGCCATTATCAGCGTGATACACGAAGTACTGAACATTTCAACATCAACCCGCACATCGTAGAATTACTGCCTGCCGACCGGGAAGCTACAGCCGAGTTGCTGAATGCCGTCGGGGGTATGTAGACTTACTTATTCCGCGTGGCAGCAGTAGCCTCATCAACTTTGTGCGTCAAAATGCCACCATACCCGTCATTGAAACAGGCGCAGGTATCTGCCATACTTTCTTCGACCGCTACGGTAATGTAGAGAAAGGTGCAGCGATTATCAACAATGCCAAGACACGCCGCGTCAGCGTCTGCAACGCTTTGGATTGTCTGTTGATTGACGGTGACCGCCTCAACGATCTGCCGGCACTTTGCGCACCGTTACAAAAAAGCAATGTGATAATCTATGCGGATATGTACGCATACAACGCACTGAAGGGGAAGCTATCCTGCGGAGTTACTGAAGGAGGCCACGGAGGAAGACTTCGGTACGGAATTCCTGGACTACAAGATGTCCATTAAAACCGTTCAGTCCATTCGTGAAGCTATAGCACATATTCAAGGAATACGGTTGAAAACACAGCGAATGTATTGTAACCGACAAAGACAAGACCCGTGCCGAGTGGTTCTGTCGTGATGTGGACGCCGCCTGCGTAGCTACGTCAACGTACCGACTTCCTTTACAGACGGAGCGCAGTTCGGTCTGGATGCGGAAATCGGTATCAGCACACAGAAGCTACATGCCCGCAGGTCCCATGGCTCTGGAAGAACTGACCACGTACAAGTGGATTGTCGAAGGAGAAGGACAGGTAAGGAAAGCGATAATTCTTTAGCTCCTTCTTTCCCCCTCTTACTCCTAATTCATATTAATCATAAATATATAACATGAAGAAGTTTACTTGTGTGCAGGACATCGGAAATCTGAAAGCTGCACTGGATGAAGCATTTGAGATTAAGAAAGACCGTTTAAATACGTAGAATTGGGACGGAACAAGACGTTGATGATGATTTTCTTCAACTCTAGCTTACGTACCCGTCTCAGCACGCAGAAAGCGGCTACGAATCTAGGTATGAATGTTATCGTGCTGGACATCAACCAGGGAGCCTGGAAACTGGAAACCGAACGCGGCGTGATCATGGATGGCGACAAGCCCGAACATCTACTGGAGGCTATTCCTGTCATGGGTTGCTACTGCGATATCATCGGTGTCCGTTCGTTCGCCCGCTTTGAGAACAAAGAGGATGACTATAACGAGGTAATCATAAATCAATTCATCCAACATTCCGGTCGCCCGGTGTTCTCAATGGAAGCAGCTACCGCCATCCGTTGCAAAGCTTTGCCGACCTGATTACGATTGAAGAATACAAGAAGACTGCACGCCCTAAAGTGGTAATGACCTGACCTGGGCATGCCACATCCACGCCCATTGCCCCCCGCAAGCCGTGCCTAATTCATTCGCCGAATGGATGAACGCCACGGATTATGATTTTCGTCATCACCCACCCCGAAGGCTACGAAATTGCTCCGCAATTCGTAGGGAATGCCCGTGTGAATATGATCAGATGAAAAGCGTTCGAAGGCGCCGACTTCGTCTCATGCCAAGAACTGGGCGGCTTATGCCGGAGATAATTACGGACAAATTCTGAGCAAAGATCGTGAGGTGGACCGTAAGCGACCGCCAGATGGCAGTAACCAACAATGCTTATTTCATGCACTGCCTGCCCGTGCGCCGCAATATGATTGTAACAGATGATGTCATCGAAAGTCCGCAATCTATTGTCATCCCCGAAGCGGCTAATCGTGAAATATCAGCTACGGTAGTATTAAAGAGACTGCTTTTGAGTCACTCTGAACAGAATAAGGAGCTATAGTGAGGAGCTAAAAAGTTATCAGCCCGCAAGCGGGCTTAGGAGCAAAAGCCGATAAAGTTGTGAATCATCAGCAGGAGTGTTGGCTTTAACTCCTTCTAACTTCTGTAACTCCCGAACGAAGCGAAAACGTCTTTCTCCTTTAAAAAGCTCTCAGCATCAAAAAATAAGCAAAGCATATTTTGTACTGCTTTCGGTTTGCATTATCTTTGTCCCCAAACAACGCCAAGGATTATGACTATAAAAGAGAGTTTTTTTTTTCTTTCAAACAGAATAAGTTTTTCTGGATAAACCTGATCGCAATGGTCATTGTGGTTGCCCCTTGTACTGTTTGGAGTGCTGAAGGGACTGGATATATACACCGTCACGGTGAAGCGGTAGTAGTTGCCCAACGTGAAAGGTATGGGAGTGGCAGAAGCTGAGAAAATGTTCCGCAACCAAGGACTTACCTGCATTGTTTCCGACTCCAGCTATGTAAAGAACTTACCAGCCGGATGCATCCTCGAACACAATCCTGCCAAGCCGGCGAAGAAAGTGAAAGAAGGACGCACCATCTATATCTGACCATAAACACCCTTGGTACCCCTTTGCTAGTCGTTCCCGATGTAGCGGACAACAGCTCCATGCGCCAAGCACAGGCACGCTGCTGGCGGCCGGCTTTCAAACTGTCCGAGAACGAACACATAGCCGGAGAAAAGACTGGGTATACGGTGTGAAATATAAAGGCCATTACACTGACCAACGGTGAAAAAAGTACCTGTACACTTACACTAATTGTGGGAGACGGTGGAGAGCTGCCTGCAGGAAGGGGATTCTACAGCAGTAGAAGCTACCACCCCTACCTCCTCTAAAGATTCCTGCAGCAGACGAGTCCTGGTTTTAAACTCGATCATACGGGGAAATAACAATAACACATAGAAAAAGAACAAGAATGATAGAAGATTTGCCGGGACGACATAGTGACTGAGGATGATCTGGACGACATAGAACCTGTCGGTGATGAAGCCCAACTCTATGAACACTTCCGTGTGGTAGTGGATAGAGGACAGGAAATGATGCGCGTAGACAAATACCTGTTCGACCGCCTGACAAACGCTTCGCGCAACCGCATACAGAAATCAGCGGAAGCCGGTTTTGTAATGGCTAACAACAAACCGGTCAAGAAAGCAGCTACAAGGTGAAACCGATGGATGTCATCACCATCATGATGGATCGTCCGCGTTATGAAAACGAAGTCATTCCCCGAAGATATCCCACTTAATATAATCTACGAGGATAAATACCTCATGGTAGTGAACAAACCTGCCGGACTGGTGGCGTACACCCCGGACACGGAAACTACCAAGGGACTTTAGTGAACGCCATCGCCTGGCACATGAAAGATAATCCCGACTACGATGCCAACGACCCGCACGTCGGTCTGGTTCATCGCATCGATAAAGACACTTCCGGACTGCTCTGTCATAGCCAAAACACCAGATGCCAAACCAACCTTGGTATGCAGTTCTTCAACAAACCACCAAACGACGCTACCGTGCCTTGGTGTAAACCGTTGAACAGGACGAGTAACCATCACCGGAAACATTGGCCGAATCCCAGAGACCGCATGCAGATGAATCGTTCTGCCTGATGATCAGGGAAAAGCATGCCGTGACCCATTACCGGCTCTGGAGCGTCTGGGCTTGCGTCACTTTGTAGAATGCATTCTGAAACGGACGTACCTATCAGATTCGTGTTCACATGAAACATATCGGCCATGTAAATTTTCACGATGAGGCGCTACGGCGGTCACGAGATTCTGAAATAAGCGCACTCCATTTCAGTAAATACAAAACAATTTGTAAATAACGCTTCGGATATTTGTTCACGGCAGGCACATAACGCCATGACACTGGGTTTGCATCCCGCCACCGGCGAAGAGATGTACTTCACCCGAAATGCCCGAAGACATGACCTTTGCTGATAGACAAATGGAGAGGCTACATCAGTAACAGAGATTTAGAATGAAACGCACGATTGCTATTGTTTGCGGAGGTGATACCTCGAATTTCAAGTTTCCTGCGCAGCGCACAGGGTATCTACCCTTTATCGATAAGGGAAAAAGTACACATTATATATTGTGGAGATGCACGGCCTCGACTGGCACGTGCAACTGCCCGACGGCGGCAAAGCGCCCATTGACCGGAATGACTTCAGCTTTCAGATGAATGGCAGGAAAGGTCACATTCACTTTGCCTACATCACCATTCACGGCACTCCGGGTGAGGACGGACGCTTGCAAGGTTATTTCGATCTCCTTCACATCCCCTACTCATGTTGTGGTGTACTGGCAGCAGCACTTACGTATGACAAGTTTGCCTGCAACCAATATCTCAAAAGTCTTTGGGTACATAGCAGAATCGCTTAGTGCTTCGCCAAGGACAATCCATTTCCGGATGAATGTGATTGAAAAGATAGGTTTACCCTGTTTCATCATCAAACCCAGTCTGGGAGGTTCCAGCTTTGGCGTAACGAAAGTTAAGACGAAAGAATCGGGGTCATATGCCATTGTTAAGGGGCATCTTCGATGAAGCGCAAGAAGTTCTCGGATAGAAGCCTAGCCATGGAAGGCGCTACCGAAGTGACCTGCGGTTGTTATAAGACTAAAAGAGAAGTCAGTCGTATTCCCCATCACCAAGTAGTGACCGAGAATGAATTCTTCGACTACGACGCCAAGTACAACGGGCAGGTTTCCGAAATCACCCCAGCCCGTCTCTCCGATGACCTGACACACCGGATACAGACACTGACTTCCGCCATTTACGATATCCTGGGCGCTTCAGGTATCATTCGCGTGGACTACATCATCACTGCCGGAGATAAAGTCAATCTGCTGGAAGTGAACACCACGCCCGGAATGACGGCTACCAGCTTCATACCCCAGCAGGTACGTGCCGCAGGATTAGACATTAAGGATGTAATGACTGATATAATTGAGAACCAACTTTAGTGACTAAAACTACTAATCGCTAATCACTAAACGTTAATCATTATGAATATGGAATTTGATGAAACCGCCCTTATCATGACGAGGAGCTTCCTCAGATTTATGCGAGGAACTGATTGCCGATCCGGCTTTCCAGCAGGTGGCGTCTGCTGTTTGGAAGTTCCCTTTGAGGCACTTGCGCAGAAAATGCGTACATGCAAGACAGAAGTTGGAGTTTCAGAAAGCATTCTGTTACACAATCCTGAAAGATTTGCCAGGAGACACGACCCAGGGGTAACTCTGGACCTTACGGCACAGACGGACAAGACATTTCGCTTATAGCTTATATCTCCAACCACCGCGATATCATTCTCGACTCCGGTTTCCTGTCCGTAGAGTTGATAGACAAAAGGTATGGATACAGTAGAAATTGCCATCGGCGATAACCTGCTGATCTATCCCTGGATTAAGAAGTTCGTGCGTGTCAACAAATCATTCATAGTACAACGTGCCCTGACCATGCGCCAAATGCTGGAATCTTCCGGACGCATGTCGCGCTATATGCACCACACTATTAAGGATAAGAACCAGTCTATCTGGATAGCACAACGTGAAGGGCGTGCCAAAGACTCCAACGACCGTACTCAAGAAAGCGTTCTCAAGATGCTGGCTATGGGGGTGGCGAAGGTGACATCATCGGACCGCCTGATTGAAATCAGAACATCCTTCCATTGGCCATTTCATGTACGAATACGATCCTTGTGATTACCTGAAAGCACAGGAGTTCCAACTGAAACGCGATATACCGGACTACAAGAAGACGCAGGGAGGACGACCTGAAAGAATATGCAGACCGGCTTGTTCCGGACCTAAAGGACGCGTGCATTTCCAGGTAGCGTCGTGCATCAATGAAGAGCTGGAAAAGCTGGACCGTTCTCTTTTCCAAACCCGAACTGTTTTTTCACAGATCTCCGCCCTTATAGATCGGAGAATTCCATGCAAACTATCGTATGTATCCCTACAATTACATAGCTCACGATTATTGTCGGGCGAACTCCAAGCCTTTCGCCGGTCATTATACCACCGAAGAGAAAAAACTTCACTGACTACATCGACCAGCAACTTGCACGCATTGAACTGCCCAATAAAGACATCCGTTCCTGCGCGAAAGATGTTGTTGATGTATGCCAATCCACTGACGAATTATTTGGCTACAAGAACTGATAATCCGAAATAGAGTAATATATGAAAGGTAAGCTACAATTTCCGGTTTCTTTATGCTGGTTTCTTCCCGTACTGGTATTCATGCTGGTTTCCTGCGGCGATGACGATGATTATCATTATCCGTCCGTAAAACTGGACTTCCTGGACTGCACAGGCCGGTCTTAGGCGGCAGCCTGCAATCCGTGCTGACGGATGAAGGCGAAACACTTGCAATAGTGGAAGATGCGTCGAAAACACGTATAGACGCTAATGCCTCTGCCCGCATTGTCAGCAACTATGGCAAGGCGGAAGCTTTGCCGATGGGACATCCGAGTGAAATTGTATTGAGTGCTATATCGCCTGTGCCGCAGTCTGCGGATAAATTTAAGGATGGAATCAGAAGCGTGATCCGGCAGATATATACTGAGTATCTGGATGGGGAATTGATTGCTACCTGAACATAATGCTGGAAATCAAGTCGCAGAACGGGAAAGCACTCGTTCCATTTCATTGAGGACAGAAGTCACCACGGACAAGAGCAGGAACCGGACGGTACGTTTGCGTCTGTCTCTATCATGATGATGGCGGAGATGTGCAGGCATTGCACTGAAACGTGCATATCTCTCCATCCCCTTACGACAATATGCAGAAGAAGGCATAGAAAAGTAATAACCAATTTCACTCTTAATAGATATTGTGGTAGAGACACCACTTATCATTTTGAATATAAGCCTAAATAAAATAATCTACTGATGAAAATAAATTCTTTGATTGCAGGCATCTGCCTATTCTTCTCCTCTCTTTTTCTCCTGTCGCAGAAAGGAGATTTCAAGTCTGTATCCGTGGAAGATTTCTCCACGCTGATAGCCAATCCTGAGATACAACGTCTGGATGTATGTACGCACCGTAGCCGAATACTCGAATCACACATTCCCAAAAAGCATCAACATCAATGTACTTGATAAGACTTTTTTGCGGAAATAGCCGACTCCACTCTACAGAAAAAGATAAACCCGTTGCTTTGTATTGCCGTAGTGGTAAACGCAGTAAAAAGGCTGCCGCTATACTCAGCGAAAAGGATACGTGGTTTTTTACGACCTCGACAAAGGTTTCGAAGAATGGAAAAAAGCCGGAAAGAAGGAAATAGAGGAATAATAAGAAAAAAACGTTGATTGTAAACTAATACGTTTCAGATTCATAACGTATTAAAAGAACAAAAGTGATTCGTGTTTAGTGATAAGTGATAAGCGCCATTCGGTATATTATTTTTTTAGACGCGGATGACACGGATGACGCGGATTTAAAAAGGCTGCGCTATAAAAGTGGATAAAAAAAGATCCGCGTCATCCGTGTCATCCGCGTCTAAAAGATTATTTATCATTTAATTCATAACCCTACAGAAAGAAATTAATTCCGCTAAAAGCTTTATCGTCACAATAAGAAAAATGCCGCAAAGCACTGTTATCAGTCCTTTGCGGCTTTCTTCTTTATTACAAAGAGTTTACTTATAGCTTTCACTCCGTTGTATTCGTCAGAAACAGTCAGTTTCTTGCGGCCTTTAGCACGACGTGCAGCTAATACTCTGCGACCGTTAGCGGAAGCCATTCTCTCACGGAAACCGTGTTTGTTTTTTCTCTTTCTGTTAGAGGGTTGAAATGTTCTTTTTTCATTACTGTATATTGTTTTTATGTTATTATTTCACGTAATCGGGCTGCAAAAATAGGGACTTTTTTCAAAAATAACCAAGAGTTAAGTCTTTTTTCTCTCAAAACTTTTTGCGATTTTTACTGATTTCCATTACTTTTTGCACCCGCAAAAGCTCACTGGAGACAATTATATAACATCTAAAAAATAAAAAAATATTAGTATGATTAATGCCCAAAGACATTAAAAATCGGAACTTGCATCCGTATGGACAACAAGTTGTATTTTGTATTGACTTCCTGCATGTAAAGCCGGGAAAAGGTAACACTTTCATGCGTGTTAAACTGAAAGACGTAGTAAATGGTTATGTGCTGGAACGTCGTTTTAATATCGGTGAAAAACTGGAAGATGTACGCGTAGAGCGTCGTCCTTATCAGTTCTTATATAAAAAGAAGGTGAAGATTATATCTTCATGAACCAGGAAACTTTTGACCAACATCCCCTGTCCGCTCACGACCTGATCAATGGTGTTGACTCCTGTTGGAAGGAAGTGTACTGGAAGTAGTATCGGGACGCTTCCACCGAAACAGTTCTTTATGCTGATATGCCTATAAAAAATTCAAATGAAGATTACTTATACAGAACCGGCGTAAAGGGTGATACAGCTACAAACACGTTGAAACCTGCTACTGTAGAGTCTGGTGCAACAGTGCGCGTTCCGCTGTTCATCAATGAAGGTGAAACAATTGAAATCGACACTCGTGACGGTTCTTATGTAAGCCGTGTGAAGGCATAAGCCGATCCCCTTTCATAATTACGATTATACAAGCTGCCTGTCAGAAGAATTAAACACTTCTGGCAGGCAGTTTTTTTTCTATAGGGGAGCAAAAAGAATATACGATTGGGAAGATTATCGGAAAGAATGATTTATCTTTTGTAAGCAATAAGCAATAGAATTGCACTATGAAGTAAAACTGGATAAAGACAGACAACGAATATAAAGAGTGGATAGGCGAACTAAACAGCGTATCCGCCAGAGTCAGATTAAGGCAGCGGTAAAAAGTAAATACGGAGTTATTGAAACTATACTGGAGTATAGGAGGTGATATAGTCCGGTTGAAAGCGGAAGCAAAATGGGGAGATGGCATCATTGAACAATTATCCCAAGATCTAAAGACGAATTTTCCAGATATGAGTGGCTGCGCAACCTTTGGTATATATGAAGAATGGTATTCTTTTTATTCTCAGCCTGATACAAAAAACTGCCACAAGTTGGGGCGGAAAGTAAAAGTGAGAAACTGCCACAAGTTGGCAGAAAATAGAAAAAGCCTTTTCAGCAGTTCCATGGGGACATCAACGCTTTATCATTGATAAAATAAAGAACATAAAGAGCAGCTGTATTCTATATTAATAAAACTGTAGAAAATGGCTGGGAAAAAATATGTTACTTAATATGATAGAAAGTAGTCTCTATTACAGAGAAGGTGCTTCTATTAACAATTTGCTACCTTAAAAGCCAACCTTGCACAGAACAACAAAAGGACATATAATTTCGACTTCCTCACCCTGCGTGATGGTTATCTTGAACAGGAGTGGAAAGATGCCTAACTGACAATATCACCAAATTCCTCATTGAATTAGGAAATGGTTTTTCCTATGTAGGACGGCAAAGTACGGTGGTGATGAGTTAAAACAGGAGACTTATCGAATATTGGTAAGTTATTCTATGTGCACTGCCATCAATCATGAGATGAAACTGCCACAAGACAAATCCAACTATAAGGATTGCTAATTTGTAAAGTAAGAACAACATAGTGGCACGATATGCACTGGACACATGCCAACCTGCCCATCGGTATCTCTGAATATGAATTAAGTCAGCTTTAAAAAGATTTTTCAAGAGTACCCCTGCCCAGCATTTGAAGGGAAAAAACGAACTAAAAAGATTAATACCTATGAGATACTCCGTCATTATTCCTGTATACAACCGTCCCGACGAAGTAACGAACTGTTGCAAAGTCTGACCGAACAGAGTTTCAAAGAGGGCTTTGAAGTCGTAATTGTGGAAGATGGTTCTCCATTTCCCTGCAAGGAGGTAGTGGACACATATCCAGGATAAATGGACATACACTATTACTAACAAACCGAATTCCGGTCTCCGGACAAACCCGTAACTATGGCGTAAAACGAAGCGCGGGAATACCTGATCATCCTCGATTCCGACTGCATCCCCCGCAGGTTTATCTTCGTCGCCATTGAAAAAGAACTGCAAGCCAGTCCTGCCGATTATGCTTTCGAAGCGGACCGGACCGGGCTCACGTTTACAGATATACAAAAGGCCATCAACTACTCCATGACCTCTTTCTTCACTACCGGAGGCATCCTGGGGAAAAAGAAAATGGATAAGTTCTATCCGCGCAGTTTCAACATGGGTGTTAAGCGAGGACGTATGCTGCATTGGGCGGGTTTTTAAGATGCGATTCGGAGAAGACATAGACTTCAGCATCCGGATATTTAAAGGCGGTTACCGCTGCCGGTTATTCCCCGATGCATGGGTATATCATAAACGCCGCACGGACTTAAAGAAATTCTTCAAGCAAGTGCATAATTCGGGAATTGCGCGCATCAATCTATATAAGAAATATCCGGAATCACTGAAAGTAGTCCACCTCCTGCCCGCAGCATTCACACTAGGAGTAGCGGGTACTGCTGCTTGGTGCTCCTTTCTGCCTTTACAGTCTGACGCCCATTGCTTTGTACGCACTGCTGGTATGCATAGACTCTTCCATCCAGAACCGAAGCCTGCGCATCGGCATCTATTCCATTGCCGCCTCCCCTTTATCCAACTCATCGGATACGGCACAGGCTTTTGGAGAGCATGGTGGAATCGCTGTATACCGGTAAAAGACGAGTTTGAGGCTTTCAAAAAGAACTTTTATAAGTGATTAGCGATTAATGATTAACATGGAGAAACTGACTATCAATCAGTGGGCGGAAGAAGACCGTCCGCGGAAAAAAATGATGCTGAAGGGAGCGGAAGCCTTGAGCGATGCTGAATTGCTTGCCATCCTTATCGGTTCGGGGAACACAGAAGAAAGCGCGGTATCATCACTTATGCAACGGGTACTTCTCCACTTGCGGCAAACGACCTCAATCAATTGGGTAAATGGGAAAGGTGACTCTTTCAGCTTCAAAGGCTTTTTACCCGCCAAGAGCATCACCCCATCATGGCAGCATTGGAACTGGGTAAACGCCAGCAAGCTACAGGAACGTCCGGAGCGTGCCACCATCCGCCTCCTCTTCTCCAAAGACAGCCCACGGTGTCCTTTCACCCGCTTCTTTGCGACCTGCTACCACGAAGAATTCTGGGTTTTACCTTAACCAGGCTTCCCGCGTCATCGACAAATCCCGCACAGCCGCGGCGCAGCCTGACCAGACTACTGCCGACGTACGCATCCTGCGCGAAGCCTTACTGCCAACGAGCCACGCAATA
>VOFJ01003771.1_pt1 | contig 25967 bp, 28 predicted proteins | sample 5384081 | NCBI WGS metagenome assembly VOFJ01 (sample SAMN12384729, study PRJNA508395) | human gut metagenome | isolation source: healthy gut I | host: Homo sapiens | reverse complement strand
AACGCCCTCAGAGATGAGGGGACATCCTCCAACACGGTCTGCCCCCGCGTAATGCTTTTTAGATGGCAAACTTCTAGGTTCATGAGGGTTTCTCTCCTTCTTGCTTCGGCGCGCAGCGCAGCAGGCGTGTGCTGAGGCGGCGCATCAGTGCGACCAGGAGCTTTTCCAGCAGCATGCTCAAAAAGAATGATGACCAGTGTCCAAGCAAACAAATCCGATGTTTCAGCTGTATGTGCTAACCCGCATCAGATAATTACTACGCTGATAATGTTTAGCTGATGCGTGAACATGTCTAAGAAATCCTCTTCAATCATGATGCGAACGATCCGTGCGTGTTCACATCCCCCAGTGGTTGAAAAGGAGTATGAAACTTTAGTTACCTAAAGTCAACGCAAATTTGTAATGAATTTTCAACTTTTTTGGATTTCTCGGTATAAAACGCCACTGACCTCAGACTTTACCCCACGACAGTTTTTGCATGAGAGATGCCCCTGAGAGCCGCGGGAGCCGGGCGGCGCATATGAACTTTATCGCGAGTTCCGCAATCAGAACCACCCTTAAAAAGGGTGGTTTGCTCTTAGGGTATAACCCACGGGCTCCGGGCTCGCGTCTAAAGGCGCGGGCCCGGACTTCGTCCAGGCCTAGTGCATCTTGACCCGTGGCGTGCCGGTCAAACCGGCGGGGTCACCTCCTCTTGAAGGGGTCCTCGTACTCCTTCACGCTCAGCTTGTCCAGCGCGATGTCGTGGGACTCCTGCTCCCTGATGTACTTGGCGATCGTCGCCTCGTTCAGGCCGACGGTGGACACGTAGTAGCCCTCCGCCCAGAACTTCCTGTTGCCGAACTTGTACTTGAGGTTGGCGTGCCTGTCGAATATCATCAGCGAGCTCTTCCCCTTCAGGTAGCCCATGACGCTCGCGACGCTGTACTTCGGCGGGATCGCCAGCAGCACGTGCACGTGGTCGGGCATCAGGTGCCCCTCGATTATCTCGATCCCCTTGTACTCGCACAGCTTCCTGAGGATCTCCCCTATGTCGCTCCTGATTTGGCTGTAGATCACTTTGCGCCTATACTTCGGCGTGAACACGATGTGGTACTTGCACATCCACTTCGTGTGGGAAAGGCTGTAGGCCTTCTGGGCCATGGCGACCACCCCTTCGACTCGAATTCTTGACGGCCTGAACAATCGTCAATATCGGTCGGAGGGGTGGCTTTGTAAAGCCGTTTGGCCCCACCCGCATAGCGGGTGGGTTGAAGCTGGCCGCTGCGCGCCCAGCAGACTAAAGTCTTGAACGCAAAGAAGGCCACTTAATGTGGCCTTCGTCGTGCGCAGGACTGTAGAGCAGGAAACCTTATATCCGGCCCCTCCGTCCGGGGACCGCGCCGTACCAGCTACAGCGTCATGTTTGGATCGGCGTCGACGTCGAACGGCGAGATTTCACCTCGGTCGAATTTACGGCGGGCGACCTCCGCGATCATGGCTGCGTTATCGGTACAGGCAGACAAGGGCGGCACCGTTACGCGAATCCCCTGACGCCCAAGCTTCTTGATCATCATCTCGCGCAGATGCGGGTTGGCCGAGACGCCGCCACCGATGCAGTATTCCTTGCATCCGGTAGCGTGCAATGCGTTTTTGGCCTTCTTGTACTGCACGTCAAAGACAGCTGCCTCAAACGAAGCCGCCAGATCGGGCAGGTGAATCGTGCGCCCGGCCTTGGTCTCCTGCTCGATGTAGAGCGTCACGGCCGTTTTAAGACCCGAAAGCGAGAAACGATAGTCTCCCCTGCTGTTAAGCGCGCGAGGAAAATCGATCGCGCGGGGGTTGCCCGTCTCGGCCAGCTTGGAGATGATGGGGCCACCGGGATAGCCCAGACCCAACGCCTTGGCTACCTTGTCGAAGGCCTCGCCCACAGCATCGTCGAGTGTCTCACCAAGTACCTCGTAGTCGCCCCACGCCTTCACGTGCACGAGCATGGTGTGCCCGCCCGAGACAAGCGTGAAGATGAACGGCGGCTTGAGGTCGGGCTGCGCCAGCAAGTTGGCAAACAGATGACCCTCAAGATGGTTGACGCACACGAGCGGCTTGCCAGCAGCGTAGGCAAAGCCCTTGGCGAAGGCGACGCCCACTACCAGAGCACCCACCAGGCCCGGACCCTGTGTCACGCCAACAGCGGCGAGTTCGCTCGGCGCGATGGCTCCGCCCTCAAGACCAAGCGATGCTGCGGCATCCTCGAGCGCCGCATCCACGACACTCACAATCACCTCAACGTGTTTGCGCGAGGCGATCTCGGGCACCACGCCGCCAAAGCGGGCGTGAAAATCAATCTGTGTCGACACCTGGTTGGCCAGCATATTGCCATCCGCATCGATAATCGCCACGGCCGTCTCGTCGCAGGAGCTCTCGATAGCGAGCACTAGGCGGCGGCGCTCAATTTCGGCACGCTCCCCCTCGGAGCGCCCAGGCGCAGGCAGCGGCCATACGCGCTGCTCTGCCGCCGTCGGCTCGGGCGAAGCATTGTCGACCGGAAGCACCAGGGGCAGCGGAGCCGTCATGACGATGGCGTCCTTGCCGGCACCATAGTAGCCGCGGCGACGGCCAGCCTCGGTAAAGCCCAGAGCGTTATAAAGCGCGGTCGCTCCCTCGTTACCGTCCTCGACCTCGAGCGAAGCCGTAGTGCAGCCGAGCATCTGGGCATCATAGCTCACATGCGACAGCAGCTTGCGGGCAATGCCCTCACGGCGATGTACCGGGTCGACGGCGACATCCAGAATCTGCACATCACCGTCCACGACCATACCGCCGGCAAGGCCCAGTAGCTTGCCGTCGTGCCACCCACCAACTACGCGGCGCAGCGACGTCCTCGCCCAGTTCGGACAGGAACATGCCCGGCGTCCACGCCTCGTGTCCGGCACCTTCAAAGCAGGCAGCCTCCAGCGCGCTCGCGCCCTCGGCATCCGCCGCGCCCATGGGACGGAACTGCAGATGACGACCGGCGAGCTCATCGGCAACGCCCGTAATTCCGCTCTGCGCACTCTCGGCAAGACCAAGACGCTTGCGCTCGTTTTCCTCGGCATCCGAAAGGCGCGTGTAAATCGGCAGGACGCGGGCCGGATCGCCGTCACCCGCAGCGTGCGCGAGCAGCAAGCCCTCGCCCGAAGGCCACCACAGGTCGCGCTCCACGCAGCGGGCGGTCTCGTCCTCACCCAGCAGCTTGCCATAGCGCACGAGACCGTCACCGGTCAGCTGAACCTGGTCCCAGTCCGCTGCTCGGCGCCACTCATCGAGCGCCACGGCGGCCTTGACTACGTGTTCGCGCTCAAATTGACGCTCGGGACCCTCATCGACCAGCATATACAGCGCCGGATATACCTCACCGCGCATAGCATCGGCCAAGATACCAAGCTTGCCGCGCACGCCAGCCTTCCACGCCGTCCAAGCGCAAGCGTCGAGCGTCGACACGCCCAGCAGCGGAACATTGGCACCACGCGCGAGGCCCTTGGCAGTGGAGATGCCGATGCGCACACCCGTAAAGGACCCCGGGCCGCGACCGACCACATAGCAACCAACATCGCTGCGATCCAGACCGGCTTGAGCCAGCACGCCATCAACGGTATTCACGAGCTCAACGTTGGCGTGACGGCGACACATGTGGTCGCCACTCACGAGCTTCGTCTCGCCCGTCTGCCCATCAATCCAGCTTGCCGCGCAGGCAAGCATGTCGGTCGAGGTATCGAGCGCCACCACCAGCGCGTTGTCGTTATGCAAGCTCATCTTGTACAGCCTTATCAATCAAATGGGAAAGCTCCATTGCGCGGTCACCGTGCGCCTCGAGCGTTATCGTTCGCACATCGCTGTCGCCCTCATCACGCTTGAGCGTCACCGAAAGATACTCATCCGTCAGCTCGTCCTGGAATTGTTCGCCCCATTCCAGCAGGCAAGCACCCTCATAGCCCAGCACATCGAAAATGCCCGTATCCTCGAGCTCGTAGGCATGCTCCAGGCGGTATAGATCAAAAGTGAAACAGCGGAATACGGCCTTGATCGTGAACGGCCATGAGCGCAAACGTAGGGCTCGTAACCATATGCCCATCGCCCAGCCCGCGCGAGACGCCCTTGGTAAAGTGAGTTTTGCCCACTCCCAGGCCACCGGTCAGGATGAGCACATCGCCGTCCTCAAGGCACGGTGCAATTAGCTCGCCAAAGTACTCCGTATCGGCAGCGCAAGTCGTTTTGTAAGTACCTACCCCCAGGCGCTCCAGGGACATATATGCTCCTTATTATTCCGAGGCGTCCTCTGGTGCGGGATGTCGCTCCAGATAATCGCCCAGCATCTTAAAGTCTTCCTCCAGCAACTCCTGCCACGCCGGATTGCGCAGCGCTGCTGCCGGATGGAACGTGGGCATTACTACAAAATGCCCCATCTGGTGGAACCTGCCACGCAGCTTAGTAATGCCAATCTCGGTCTTAAGCACAAAGTGCGTCGCGGGGTTGCCGAGCGTCACGATAATATCGGGCCAGATGCTTCGAATCTGCTCACGCAAAAACGGCGAGCAAGCCAGCACTTCCTCGGGACGCGGATTGCGGTTTCCCGGCGGGCGGCACTTAAGCACGTTGGCAATGTAGACGTCTTCGCGTTTGAGCCCCGCCAGCGACAAAATGCCGTTGAGGTCCTCGCCTGCCGCCCCCACAAAGGGCTCGCCCTGCAAATCCTCATTGCGGCCCGGCGCCTCGCCAATAAACATCACGCGAGCGCGGGGGTTTCCCACGCCAAACACGATATTGTGACGCGACTGGTAGAGCTGGCAGAGGTGACAATCGCCCAGAACGGCCTCAATTTCCTCGAGTGCGACCTCACGTGGCGCCTGATGGATATGGCCGGGGATGTGCATGACGCCCATAGCGGCTCCTACACGTAGACCTTGTCGAGACGCATGCCAAAGCCGCAGGCGACCTCGTAGTTAATCGTTCCGCGCAGTCGGGCCATCTCGTCCATAGTGATCTCGGCATCGCCATCGCGGCCGACGATAATCATCTCGTCACCATACTCGGCCTCAGGGAATCTCGTGTGCCGGGTTGGACTGAATGGCGACCATAAACTGGTCCATGCAGATATTGCCAACCTGATGCACGCGCTCGCCGCGATACAGCACATCCATACGATTGGAAAGTGTACGCGATAGGCCGTCGGCATAACCGATCGGCAGCGTACAGATCTGAACGCGCGTACGCGGTACGCGGTAGGTAAAACCGTAGCCCACGCCCTCACCCATCGCAGGGTGTGCCACGCGCGTCACGCGCGCATGGACGCTCATAACGGGATCAAGCTGCATCACGCGGCCACTCAGCTCGCACGGCTGCATGCCATACAAGCCAACGCCGGCGCGAATCATATCAAAATGCATCGAGGGGTCGAGCATCGAGGACGGCGTGTTGGCGCAGTGCACGATACCGCACTCAAAACCCGCATCCTTAATGGCCTGAACGGCCTCGGTAAAGCGCTGACACTGCAGCTTGTAGTCCCAGCCCGAAGGTTCATCGGCCGTGGCGAAGTGCGTAAATACGCCGTCGCACTGAATACCGCGATGGAAATTTATACCGCGGACAAAGTCGAGCACCTGTGTGTAGTGAACGCCGATACGATTCATGCCCGTCTCGATGGCGAGATGATACTTGCCCACTTTGCCCGCCGCGACGGCGCATTCGCCATACGCAAGAGCAAAGTCAGACGTATAGACCGAAGGCATGATATCAAACTCGAGCAACGTCGGAATGGCCTCGATAGGCGGCTCGCTTAGGATGAGGATGGGTTTCGTAATCCCGCTCTGTCGGAGCTCAACGCCCTCGTTAACCGTCGCCACGGCAAACATGTCGGCACCGGCCGAATACATGATCTTGGCGCACTCAACAGCTCCATGACCATAAGCATCGGCCTTGACCACGCAGCACAGGCGCTGACGTGGATTCAGCAAGTTCTTATAGGCCCTCGTGTTGCGACGGAGCGCCCCGCGGTCGATCTCGACCCAGGACCAGCGCGTCAAATCGGCTTTATTCATGATTAGTCATCCGACCCTTCGTCCATGATTCCCAGATCTTCGAGCGCATCCTTTGCCGCCAGTTCCATGGCAGGACCGATCAAGTCGATAAGATCGGTCGCGATGACGCTCTTCTCACCATACTCCATCGCCGCGGCAAAACCGGCGTAGCTGTGAAGTGCGACGGCGTACGAATACAGCAACTCCCAACGATCCATCTCGTCGCGCATGGTGGCAAGCGTGCCGGCCAAAATACCCGCGAGAACATCACCCGAACCGGCAGTTGCCAGAGAAGCCGGACCCGAGAGCGGCAGCAGCACACGCTCAACGCCACAGATAGCCGTCGTCGGCCCCCTTGGCAATGACCACCAGATTGTCGGAGCCTGCAGCCCAGACAACCTTCTGCGCGGCCGCAATCGCGGTACCAAGGTCGTTCACCTCGTCACCGGCAACCAGACGCGAAAGCTCACGATAGTGCGGCGTCATAACCAACGGCTGTTCGCGACGATACATCTCGGGATTACTATCAATACCGTCAATGGCAATCTTAGCAAGGCAGTTGAGTGCATCGGCGTCCAAGATAAGCGGCACATCAAGCTCGAGCAAGCCCGAAACCACCTGCATAGCGCCGGCAGATGTCGTCATACCGGGACCGCACAGTACACAGCTGTACTTCTTTGCAATCTCGCACACAGTCATGCGCGCAGCGGCGCCAAAGGAGCCGCGGGAATCAGACGGAATAGCAAAGACGGGAATCGAAGGAAGTGCCATGCGAATAAGATTGGCGCAGGCGTCAGGAGCCGCGACTGCCACGTAACCAGCACCCGCGCGAGCTGCAGACTTGGCCGCCATAATGGCAGCACCAGGATATTGCGCAGATCCGGCGACAATAAGCACAGAGCCACGGGAATACTTATCGATATTCGTAGGTAGTGGGGCAAAGTAATCAACTAAGTCACCGGGCTCGACAATCTCGGCGGCGTGGTCGACATCATCGATGACCTCGTCAAGACGGTCGTAAAGATTGCCGCAGATCAAATCGCCAGCATACTCAGGACCATCAGCGCTATACAGACCAATCTTGGGCGCAATCATCGTCACCGTATGCTCGGCACGAATGCAGTCGTCATCAACAACGCCCGTCTCGGCATTCAGGCCCGAGGGAACATCAATGGATACGACACAATCGGCGCATTCATTGACCGTAGGAATCCAGATGGAGAACGGCGCACGCAGATTTCCGTGGAAACCGGTACCAAAAATGGCATCGACAACAACATCGGCCTTATCGATCAAAACCTCGAGTTCGTCACGCGAGGGGCCGACGCAAACGTGCACATCGCGGCCGGCCGTACGACGAGCAACATGACGTGCCAGAGCAGCAGGAATCTCATCCGGCTCAACCGGAGAAACGATATCCACGTCCACACCCTTATGGCTCAGGATATCGGCGGCAACCCAACCGTCACCGCCATTATTACCAAAACCGACCAGAACGAGAACCCGATCGGGATTGAGCTTCAAGACCTCGTTGGCGGCAAACTCACCCGCTAGCTCCATAAGCTCGGCCTTCGAAGTCCCTTCGCGTTCGATGATATCCTCGAGACGAACGACTTCTTCGGTACTCAAAACCGGTTTCATCTATGCTCCTAGCGTATCTTGCGAAGCATCGCCCAGGTGCTCCGTCAATGCTGAATTCTGCAGCTGCTCGAGCTCATCTAAAACAGAGCGAGCCTCTTTAAATGTCTGCGCTACGCGTTTCTTGGTGCTCACCTTTTCTTCCTTAGGCTTAGGTCGAGCATCTTCGGTAATCGCGATGGCATTCGCAACGGCTAAGTCTCCTGTAAGCGTAATGGAAAGAGCGACCTCAACAACACCCAGCTCTTGAGCGATCTCGAGTGCACGGCCCGAAAGCAGCGCCTTCGGTTTGCCGAGTTTATCACGCGTTACCGAAACATCCTTGCGACCCACGCCTTGACTAAAACCCGTGCCAAGAGCTTTAAGCACCGCCTCGCGCGAAGCAAAGCGGCTGGCATAGTGAGCAGCGGGACGCGATGATGCATCGCAATAAGCACGCTCTTCTTCGGTAAACACACGCCGAGCAAACGACGGCGTCTTTTCAAGAATTGATTTCATGCGGGAAATCTCGACGATATCAACGCCGATACCAGCTTCAGCCATGTTCACCTCCATATCGCACAGACTAAGTTATTGTAGCCCGTTCACAGAAGATGCGACAAACGAGGGTTATAAAACACAGCCGCTATGTGAGACAAAAACCCTGTAAAATCAGAACCACCCTTAAAAAGGGTGGTTTGCTCTTAGGGTATAACCCACGGGCCCGGGCTCGCGTCTAGCGGGGCCCGGACTTCGTCCAGGCCTAGTGCATCTTGACCCGTGACGGGCCGGTCAAACCGGCGGGGTCACCTCCCTCTTGAAGGGGTCCTCGTACTCCTTGACGCTCAGCCGGTCGAGCGCGATGTCGTGGGACTCCTGCTCCCGGATGTACTTCGCGATCGTGGCCTCGTTCAGGCCGACGGTGGACACGTAGTAGCCCTCGGCCCAGAACTTCCTGTTGCCGAACTTGTACTTGAGGTTCGCGTGCCTGTCGAATATCATCAGCGAGCTCTTCCCCTTCAGGTAGCCCATGACGCTCGCGACGCTGTACTTCGGCGGGATCGCCAGCAGCACGTGCACGTGGTCGGGCATCAGGTGCCCCTCGATTATCTCGATCCCCTTGTACTCGCACAGCTTCCTGAGGATCTCCCCTATGTCGCTCCTGATTTGGTTGTAGATCACTTTGCGCCTATACTTCGGCGTGAACACGATGTGGTACTTGCACATCCACTTCGTGTGGGAAAGGCTGTAGGCCTTCTGGGCCATGGCGACCACCCCTTCGACTCGAATTCTTGACGGCCTGAACAATCGTCAATATCGGTCGGAGGGGTGGCTTTGTAAAGCCGTTTGTCTCCACCCGCATAGCGGGTGGGTTGAAGCTGGCCGCTGCGCGCCCAGCAGACTAAAGTCTTGAACGCAAAAAAGGGGGAGGCCGCGAGGCCTCCCCCTTCTAAGCTCGATGACGGCTCGGTGCCGTCCACCGGTCAGCGGCGCCCTGGCCTCCCACGGGCTGACCCCGCAGTACTCTCGGCGCGATGGGGCTTAGCTTCCGGGTTCGGAACGGGACCGGGCGTGCCCCCCATGCTCTGGCCGCTGACCGGTGGGCGGCGCCCACCGTTACGGTGTCCTGGGTCGATATCTGCGTGCCCTGGGGGCCGCATGGCGTATAGGGGGGAGTGACTCGGGGGCATCCTCGTGCCCGGACCGCGCATGGAGCGCATGTCCCGCGGGCCGCGAGGTGCGGTTCCGGAAGAGCTCGGGCGATTAGTGCGGCTCGGCTGAGGACGTCGCCGTCCTTGCACCTGCCGTCTATCGACCAGGTAGTCTACCTGGGCCCTTACCGGAAGGAGAACTAATCCCTGGAACGGCTTCCCGCTTAGATGCCTTCAGCGGTTATCCGCGCCGCACGCGGCTACCCGGCCGTGCCGTTGGTCGACAACCGGTTCACCGGAGGTGCGTCCACCCCGGTCCTCTCGTACTGGGGGCAGCCTCCATCGATTCTCCTGCGCCCACGGAGGATAGGGACCGAACTGTCTCACGACGTTCTGAACCCAGCTCGCGTACCGCTTTAAACGGCGAACAGCCGTACCCTTGGGACCTGCTCCAGCCCCAGGATGCGATGAGCCGACATCGAGGTGCCAAACCTTGCCGTCGATGTGGACTCTTGGGCAAGATCAGCCTGTTATCCCCGGAGTACCTTTTATCCGTTGAGCGACGGCCCACCCACTCGGGGCCGCCGGATCACTAGAGCCTGCTTTCGCACCTGCTCGGCTTGTGGGCCTCGCAGTCAAGCCCGCTTGTACTCTTGCATTCAAAAGGACGGTTGCCGACCGTCCCGAGCGGACCTTCGCGCGCCTCCGTTACCCTTTAGGAGGCGACCGCCCCAGTCAAACTGCCCGCCTGGCACGGTCCCCGAGCCGGTCGACGGCCTCGGGTTAGGACGCCGGTCGCGCGAGGGCAGTATTCCAAGGGCGGCTCCCCGGGGGCTGGCGCCTCCGGATCTGTGCCTCCTGCCTATCCTCTACACGCGGGACCAGCGGCCAATGCCAAGCTGCAGTGAAGGTTCACGGGGTCTTTCCGTCCTTCCGCGGGTAAGTCGCATCTTCACGACCAGTGCAATTTCACCGGGTCCATGGTCGAGACAGCGCCCAAGTCGTTGCGCCTTTCGTGCAGGTCGGAACTTACCCGACAAGGAATTTCGCTACCTTAGGACCGTTATAGTTACGGCCGCCGTTTACCGGGGCTTGGCTTCGGGGCTTCGCGCGATGCGCTAACTCCTCCGCGTGACCTTCCGGCACCGGGCAGGCGTCAGACCCTATACGTCGCCTTGCGGCTTCTGCAGAGTCCTGTGTTTTTGGTAAACAGTCGCTTGGGCCTCTCCACTGCGGCCCGCCTCCGCTCCCGGAGCAAGTCCGTTCACGTACGCGCGGGCACCCCTTCTCCCGAAGTTACGGGGCCATTGTGCCGAGTTCCTTGACCATGGTTGACCCGATCGCCTCGGTATGTTCTACCCACCCACCTGTGTCGGTTTGCGGTACGGGCGCGCACGCGCCTGCCTAGGGGTTTTTCTAGGGACCTCGGGCTCACTCGCTTCGCTCAGTCGCTTCGTCCGGAGCCTCGCCCTTCGTGCGGACCGGATTTCCCTGGTCCGCGGGCCGCGCTCCATCACGGGGACGTCCAGAACCCCGCCGAGCCACCCCCATCCGTCGCCCCGTCGGTCGTAGCGCCGCGTGCGCGGTGCAGGAATGTCTGCCTGCTGCGCGTCGGCTACGCCTACCGGCCTCGCCTTAGCCCCGACTGACCCTGGGAGGATTAGCCTTGCCCAGGAAACCTCGGGTTCACGGCGGACGAGTTACTCTCTCGTCTCTCGCTACTCATGCCAGCATTCTCACTCCCATGCGCTCCACCGTCGGTCGCCCTCCGGCTTCTCCGCCCATGGGAAGCTCCCCTACCGATTCTAACGAATTAAAATCCCGCCGCTTCGGTGTCCAGCTTAGCCCCGTGTATTGTCGGCGCATGTCCACTCGACCAGTGAGCTGTTACGCACTCTTTGAATGGATGGCTGCTTCTAAGCCAACATCCTGGTTGTCTGGGCGGACGCACATCCTTTGCCACTCGGCTGGAACTTGGGGACCTTAGCGGGCGGTCCGGGCTGTTTCCCTCTCGAGCACACAGCTTAGCCCACATGCTCTGACTGCCGCGCTCTGGGCCGCCGGCATTCGGAGTTCGGTTGGATTCGGTAGGCGGCGAAGCCCCCTCGTCCATCCGGTGCTCTACCTCCGGCGGTGAACGCGCGACGCTAGCCCTAAAGCTATTTCGGGGAGAACGAGATATCTCCGGGTTTGATTGGCCTTTCACCCCTATCCGCAGGTCATCGCCGCCGTTTTCAACCGACGTGCGTTCGGCCCTCCACGGGGTCTTACCCCCGCTTCAGCCTGCCCACGGATAGCTCACCCGGCTTCGCGTCCGCGGCGCGGGACTCAAGTCGCCCTGTTAAGGCTCGCTTTCGCTCCGGCTCCCTTTCGGTTAACCTCGCCCCGCGCCAGCGACTCGCTGGCTCATTCTACAAAAGGCACGCCGTCACACCATAAAGGTGCTCCGACTGCTCGTGGGCGCACGGTTTCAGGTACTGTTTCACTCCCCTCCCGGGGTGCTTTTCACCTTTCCCTCACGGTACTGGTGCGCTATCGGTCACAGGGTAGTACTCAGGCTTGGATGGTGGTCCACCCAGGTTCGGACCGGGTTTCACGTGCCCGGCCCTACTCAGGGACCGCGTCGCGCCGTCCGGTCTGGGTTCGCGTACGGGGCTGTCACCCGCTGCGGCCGGCCCTCCCATGCCGTTCCGCTCCCCAGCCGGACCTGCGCCCGGGGGCGGCAGCCCCCGGATGCGCGGCCCTGCAACCCCGTCGGCGGAACCCCTGCCGGGTATGCCCGCTCGACGGTTTGGCCATCGGTCCCCTTTCGCTCGCCGCTACTCGGGGAGTCTCGAGATTGATTTCCTCTCCTCCGGGTACTTAGATGTTTCAGTTCCCCGGGTTGTCCTCCCCCCGCCTATGCGTTCAGCGGGGGGATATGCACACTGCTGTGCATGGGTTCGCCCATTCGGAGACCCCCGGGTCGAAGGATGTGTGCTCCTCGCCGGGGATTATCGCAGCTTGCCGCGTCCTTCATCGGCTCCCTGTGCCAAGGCATCCGCCGTGCGCCCGTGGTATCTTGCGGGACCGCACTCGGGCCCGCGGGATATCCACGTGTCGCTAATTAATCTAATTAATCGATATCATGAATAGCGCTCGTATGTCGCAATTCGGGTATCTCATACCGCGGCACAGCGTCTTCACTGTGCTCGCGATCAGATGCTCCTCACTCATTTATAAGTGAATTCTTCTATATTGGATCGGATGAATGATTGCTATCATTCTGTCTTTAAATCGCAGAAAAGAATCGAGTCTGGAAGATTCGGATCTTCCATCTCTCTCCTATCGCTATGCGGCTCTCAAGGTACGCGGGTGCGACCCCGGGGACCGGGTGCTGCGGGGACTTATCCTGGCGGACATCTACCGGACGGGCTCCTGCCCTCCATTCGAGTTAAAGTGTTTCTCTCTAGAAGATTTATCTCCCTAGAAAGGAGGTGATCCAGCCGCACCTTCCGGTACGGCTACCTTGTTACGACTTCACCCCCCTCACCCTCCACACCTTCGGCGCCTCCCCCCTCTCGGTTGGGCCGGCGACTTCGGGTGCAGACGACTCGGGTGGTGTGACGGGCGGTGTGTACAAGGCCCGGGAACGCATTCACCGCGGCATGCTGATCCGCGATTACTAGCAACTCCGACTTCATGGGGGCGGGTTGCAGCCCCCAATCCGAACTGGGGCCGGCTTTCCGGGATCCGCTCCCCCTCGCGGGGTGGCATCCCTCTGTACCGGCCATTGTAGCACGTGTGCAGCCCAGGGCATAAGGGGCATGATGACTTGACGTCGTCCCCGCCCTCCTCCGCCTTGACGGCGGCGGTCCCGCGTGGGTTCCCGGCATCACCCGATGGCAACACGCGGCGGGGGTTGCGCTCGTTGCGGGACTTAACCCAACATCTCACGACACGAGCTGACGACAGCCATGCACCACCTGTATGGGCTCCTCTCGGCCACGGGGTCTCCCCCGCTTCACCCATATGTCAAGCCCTGGTAAGGTTCTTCGCGTTGCTTCGAATTAAGCCACATGCTCCGCTGCTTGTGCGGGCCCCCGTCAATTCCTTTGAGTTTTAGCCTTGCGGCCGTACTCCCCAGGCGGGACGCTTAATGCGTTGGCTGCGGCACGGGGGGATCGTCCCCCCACACCTAGCGTCCATCGTTTACGGCTGGGACTACCAGGGTATCTAATCCTGTTCGCTCCCCAGCTTTCGCGCCTCAGCGTCGGTCTCGGCCCAGAGGGCCGCCTTCGCCACCGGTGTTCCACCCGATATCTGCGCATTCCACCGCTACACCGGGTGTTCCACCCTCCCCTACCGGACCCAAGCCGCGGAGGTTCCGGGGGCTTCGGGGGGTTGAGCCCCCCGCTTCGACCCCCGGCCTGCCGGGCCGCCTACGCGCGCTTTACGCCCAATGAATCCGGATAACGCTCGCCCCCTACGTATTACCGCGGCTGCTGGCACGTAGTTAGCCGGGGCTTCTTCTGCAGGTACAGTCTTGACTCTTCCCTGCTGAAAGCGGTTTACGACCCGAAGGCCTCCGTCCCGCACGCGGCGTCGCTGCGTCAGGGTTCCCCCCATTGCGCAAGATTCCCCACTGCTGCCTCCCGTAGGAGTCTGGGCCGTGTCTCAGTCCCAATCTGGCCGGTCGGTCTCTCAACCCGGCTACCCGTTGTCGGCACGGTGGGCCGTCACCCCGCCGTCTACCTGATGGGCCGCGGAGCCATCCCCTCCCGTCGGGGCTTTAGCCGGGGTGCCATGCGGCACCCCGGGGTATCCGGTATTACCCGTCCTTTCGGGCGGCTATCCCGGGGGAGGGGGCAGGTTCTCCACGTGTTACTCAGCCGTTCGCCACTCGCTTCCCTCCGAAGAGGGGTGCCGTTCGACTTGCATGTGTTAGGCGCGCCGCCAGCGTTCATCCTGAGCCAGGATCGAACTCTCCGTCCAAAATATATGGGCTTCGAGCCCGTCCGGTCCTCTCAGTTCATCGCTGATCGGTTCCGTTCGATTCATATGGTTTTAGTATAGGAAAAGGAATTTCTCGGGGCCGCCTCTCGGCGGCCTTGCGAAAAACAAATCCAAGTTAGACCATTTCAAATGGTTCGATGTCTGCCCGGATGCGACACTGAATGTGTCCATCCTCGCAGTATCCGGTTCTCAAGGTGCACGCCTGGCGGCTCATCCGGTTCCACCGGGCCGCGCGGCAAGGAGATATATTGCCAGACCGCGAAGCGCGATGTGGGACGTCAATTCCACTCTTCACAAGTCCTACACAACATATCGCTTCCTTTATATAAGTAATAGAAAGGCTAATGCAGAAATACTGCACGTATCAGATGATGACCCTTCGATTAAGAGATATATAGAGATCGGTCACCTGTAAGTGTTTATCTACCCGCGCTTTTAGCAATGTAAACCGCGCTTCAGATAAAAAGAGGGAGCGCCGCGCACAACGCGACACTCCCCTAGCGATTCAAGAGAATCTATTAGGCCTCGAGAGCCTTCTTGGCGATGGTAGCCAGCTCGTTGAAGGACTCGATGTCCTCGTAAGCCATCTGAGCCAGGACCTTACGGTCAAGCTCGATGCCGGCAACCTTCAGGCCGTGCATGAACTGAGAGTAAGAGATGTCGTTCAGGCGAGCAGCAGCGTTGATACGGGTGATCCAGAGAGAGCGGATCTCGCGCTTCTTGTTGCGGCGATCACGATACTGATACTGCAGGGAGTGCTGGACCTGCTCTTTAGCATGCTTGTAAGTACGCGAAGCGGCACCGTAGTAACCCTTCGCACGGTGCATAACGGTACGGAACGCTTCTTCTTGGCGGCAACAGCGCGCTTAATACGTGCCATGTTCTATCAACTCCTAGACGGTAAAACGAAAAACGGGAACGCGAACTTAGGCGAGACGCGACTTGATGACCTTGCGGTCGGCAGCGGCGATCTCGGTCTCCCTGACGGAAGCCACGCTTACGCTTGGTGGACTTCTTGCTCAGGATGTGGCTCTTGAAAGCCTTGGCGCGCATAAGCTTGCCGGTACCAGTCTTGCGGAAACGCTTCTTGGTGCCGCTGTGGGACTTCATCTTAGGCATGAAATACTCCTTAATCGGTTACAGAACACTAGTTACTTGGTATCGCTTGCCGCTTTATCCTCATCGAAGGCGCCCTTAATCGGGGCGAGCAGCATAAGCATGTTACGGCCTTCCATCTTAGGCTTGGACTCGACCGTAGCGTAAGACTTGAGATCCTCGGCGAGACGCTCGAGGACGTTAAGACCCTGCTCCGGGTGAGCCATCTCACGGCCGCGGAACATGATGGTGATCTTAACGCGTGCGCCCTTCTTGAGGAAACGCAGAACGTGGCCCTTCTTGGTCTCGTAATCGCCAACGTCAATCTTGGGTCGGAACTTCATTTCCTTGACCTCGACCTTGGACTGGTTCTTACGAGCAGCCTTGGCCTTCATGGCCTGCTGGTACTTGAACTTACCGTAGTCCATGACCTTGCAGACCGGCGGCTCCGCGTTGGGGAGCGATCTCGACCAGGTCGAGACCCTGATCGTCGGCGACGCGCTGGGCATCGCGGATGGCGAACAGGCCGAGCTGAGAGCCATCGACGCCAATCAAACGGCACGAAGATGCAGTGATCTCGTCGTTGATGCGGGTGTCATCAGACTTAGCTATTTTCCCTACCTCCATTCATAAAAAAAAAATAACCCGGCACTTCTCAGCAACCAGGTCGTACACATAGAGTTCCTCGATTTGAGGAAGGGAATCTAAGTTGTATGACCAGTCAGCTGCTCATTGGCGCCAAAAGGTGGGAACCCTCGGGTTCCTCTTTAGGGCATTGCGGAAACAACGCCTTGCGAATAATAACACGTACAGCGAGTTATCACATTACGTACACGAAAAAGGGGCCTTTGACCCCCTTAGCGCTCGCTTGCATGTATGGTGCCCGAGGCGAGACTCGAAGGGCCTTCGCTTCGCGAAGCCCCGGGCTTCGGGCGCGCGGCGCCTCGCCACGCTCCGCTACAAACAGGCCGCAGGCCTGTTTGCTCTTTTTTCGCGCGCTCACGCGAGTTCGGCACGAAAAAGGAGGCCGCAACCCCCTTGAACGCTCACTTGCATGTATGGTGCCCGAGGCGAGACTCGAACTCGCACGTTGTTGCCAACGGTGGATTTTGAGTCCACTGCGTCTGCCAATTCCGCCACTCGGGCACGTAATGCGTGAGTTAGTTTATCACAGCTTTCTACCGATTAGTCCGAAAATGGAACTTCGAGCATTTCGATGAGTTCGACCGAACGGAGCATCTCGCGCTGACGGCATCCACGACCGTCGACCGAGACCTCCCCCATCTGGTTGTCATAGGGGTCCTCGCGCATGCCATCGAAAGCAGGCACAAATTCAGCCTGGAATCGATTGTTGGCCACCATGCGCCACGGGTCGAGATTGCCAAAGTAGTGACGGCGGCGCCACTCCTCCCCCATCCTGCGAGCAGAAGATCCAAATGACACGTCGGCGTTGAGCCAACCGGTCTGCGGCGTATAGAACTCTGCCCAGTCGTGCGACCCCACCGAATCGGGCGCAACATACAGGCCGCTCTGCCAACGGGCAGGCACGCCCGCGATACGGCACATGGTGATAAACGTGAGCGCCATAACGCCGCAATCGCCGCGGAGCGAATGCACACAGTCATCGGCAATAGATCCCAAAAGCAAATACGGCGGCTGATAGCGATAGTCAATATACTGCGTCAGGTAATCATAGATAGCACGGGCGCGATCGAGCGGATCCTCGAGTCCGTCAACAACACTGGCCGTCAGCTGCTGCAGATACGGCGTAAATGCAATGTGTGGTCGGTCCTCGGAAATATCCTCGGGCAGAGGCGCGTCCATACGCGGATGAACAGGAAGTGTGCCACCGTAGACATCACAATAAGCAGCATCGATGTGATAACGATAGGTCACCGAGAATGAGCGTTCACTCGAAGAAGACCACGAGGCGGTACGCGCCGAAGCGTTCGCGGGAGCAACAGCACCTTCCGGCGTCATGTCGAGAATCTCGACCCGAGACTGCTGACGGCAGGCAGCCGCGACGGGAAGCCAAGCGCAAACGGTCTCCCCCTCCAGAGCGCCGGGGACAGACACGGACGCTTTAAGCGTAATGACGCGAGCCAAACCGTTTTGCGACTCCATCTCCTTGAGCATCTCGTTGCGCAGTGCAATTCCGTCCGTAGGATCGGACCGCATGCCGGGGACCTCTTTGGGATACACTCGAAGCGAATTGAGAAAGTTGTCGAGAACGAACAGCTCGCCATTGATAAAGCGCCAGTCAATACGCTTGCGATCAATCAGGTCGTCAAACTGCTCCTCGGTAAACTCAGGCCACTCCTCGCGAATCATCGCAATAGCCCGAGCGCGCGACACCGAAAAATGAAGCGGCGTCTCAAGCATGCGATACCGCTCGGCACGAACGCAGGCGGCAAGCGAGGGATCGGGATCTTGGGCAAGTAGGCGGTCGCAAGCCTCAATAGCCTGCGAAAGATACCCCGCGTCCTTTAAACGCAGAATCTCGGGTGGCAAGCCAACATCTAGAAAACGGAAGTCATCATTGCAAACATCAACAGAGCAACCAACAGGACCCTCGTCAATAACCTTCCCATCCGAAGGCAGCACATTAATAACAGCCATACCAAACTCCAAGTCATCAGAACGCTTGAAGTCCATTGTAGCGAGATAAAAAAGAAAGCCCCAACAAGGGAGCCATCAACACCGCCGAGCGGTAGTCAAAAAATGAATTCAGCCCAGTAACCCTGTAGCGAGTTAACGAAGGAGGCCCCGTTCACCCGAAGCTTTTCCCATTGCGCGACTTCTGGCAAAGCCAGGTGAGCGCAAAGGGAAAGGGTGGGCTGGGCCTCCGACGGGAAAGTTAAACCGCTACTTACGCCTTTGTTGACGGAGCCAAACTCCTCCATGAGCTCCTTGGTGCGGGCAACGATGTTGTCGCGACCAGGCTTGAGGAGCTTGCGGGGGTCAAAGCCCTTGCCCTGCTGATCCTTGCCGGCCTCGATGTACTCGCGAACGCCCTTGGCGAAGACGAGCTGCAGGTCGGTGTTGACGTTGATCTTGGAGATGCCCAGGAGATGGCCTTCTTGATCTGATCCTCGGGGATGCCGGTGCCACCGTGCAGAACGAGGGGCAGGTCGCCGGTCTGAGCCTTGATCTCGCCCAGGCGCTCGAAGGAAAGGCCAGCCCAGTCGGCAGGATACACGCCGTGGATGTTGCCGATGCCACAGGCGAGGAAGTCGACGCCCAGGTCAGCAATCTGCTTGCACTCAGCAGGATCAGCGAGCTCGCCGCTGGAGGTCACGCCGTCCTCGGTACCGCCGATGCCGCCAACCTCGGCCTCGATGGACATGCCCTTGGAGTGGGCAAGCTCAACGAGCTCCTTGGTGCGGTCGAGGTTAAGCTGGAAGGTCTCCTCGTGAGAGCCGTCATACATGATGGACGTGAAGCCGGCCTCGATGCACTTGAAGCAGTCCTCGTAAGAACCGTGATCGAGGTGAAGGGCGACGGGAACGGTAACGCCCGTGGCCTCGACGGCAGCCTTGACCATGTCGGCGCAGACCTTGAAACCGCCCATCCACTTAGCGGCACCAGCGGTGCACTGAAGGATCAGCGGAGACTTGGCCTCCTCGGCGGCCTGGAGAATAGCCAGGGTCCACTCGAGGTTGTTGGTGTTGAAGGCACCGAGACCGTACTTGCCGGCCTCGGCCTTCTTGAGCATGTCTGCTGCGTTGACGAGCATAAAAGAAACCTCCTGTAAGGTTGCTCCGATAACGCCTGAGATTTTACCACGACATACCCGAGCATAAACGTTCGTTTGTTCACGAATACCATCCGATTGGACAAATTTTGACCGTTTGCCCCACAGAATCGACCCACTGGGGAAAATAGCTTGACGATTGACCGGTCTTCGTGGTTCGAAAGACGGCTTCGAGCCTACATCTGCATAAACGGGTTCTGCATAAGTTCGCGCGCCATCGTGGTCGAATCGCCATGGCCCTTCAAGCAAACGGTATCGGGCGGAAGCGTCTTGGCAAGTTTGGAGAGCGAGCGCATAATCGCCGCCTCGTCACCGCCGGAAAGATCGGTACGACCGTGGCTGCCCGGGAAAAGCGTGTCGCCCACAAAGGCGATGTTCCCCTGCTCGGTCGCGGCGAACAGGACGATGCCGCCCGGCGTATGCCCCGGCGTCTCGATCACCTGCAGGCAGACGTCGCCCACCTCGATTGTATCGCCCTCGGCAAGCAAACGCGTCGGCTCACCCGGATCGGGCGTCTCGATACCCCACATGGCGCGCTGCTCCTCGATATTTGCGCGAGGTACCGTCACGTCCTTAGCGCACAACTCATATAGTGCGCTGTCGCCAACAACAGCTCGAACCCCGGCAACCCCGCCAACATGGTCGGTATGACCGTGCGTGCAGACAGACCCGAGTACGCGCACCTCGGGATGCGCGGTGCGGATATGCTCCACAAGACGCTCGCCCTCCCACGCCGGATCGACGATTAAGCACTCGTCATTCGAAATCACGGCGTAGCTGTTGGTCTGAATCGGACCGTTGACGAGCGCCTCAATCGAAGCCGTGCCTCGGGGTGTCAGGTCCAAAGTCATATCGTCCATGCGCATACCCTCCTTCTAGAATACGCTCGAGGCACCAAACGATGCCTCGAGCGTAACCAATATCTATGATGCTGAGAGCTCTCGCACCTACACGGCGCTTGAGTTGCGCTCCGCCCTCGCCGGGCATAAGACGGCGAGCGTCGTAGACCGAATCGACACTGCTGATGGAAGCCAGCAGCGGGTCCAGGCCGCTCGCATCCGAAATCTCGACCATAAAGCGCAGGGTCGCAATACCCTCGCGGTTGGTCGACGTGGCGGCGGAAAGGATATTGCCGCCTGCATCGCCAATGGCAATGGTGACGTCCTTGAGCAGGCCCATGCGGTCCAGGCACTCGACCACGATCTCGACCTGGAAGAGAGTGTCGGCAGCACCATCCCACTCTACGTCAATCATGCGCTCGGGGTGCTCCATGAGGCCCTTGACGTTGGGGCAGTTGGCGCGATGCACTGAGACACCTCGGCCACGCGTGATGAAGCCGACGATATCGTCGCCCGTCACCGGATTGCAGCAATGCGCTAGACGAACTAGCAGGCCGCTGTTACTCTCGCCCTTGACGATAATGCCGTTACTTGCGCTCTTGCCACGCTTTTGCGGCTTGCGGTTGGAGCCGCGGGCCGGCTGTTTCACGACCTCGGCGATAGCCTCGGCCTTGGTGAGCTGTTCCTCGGGCTTGGGGTCCAAGATTTGCTCGACCTTATTACCCACAGCGCGCGGGGCAACCTTGCCGGCGCCGACGGCGGCAAACAGGTCCTCGAGCTGCTTGAAGTTAAACTGCTCCGCCACGGCGTTGAGCGCACGCGTGGAGCGCGGCGTAGAAATGCCATAGCCACGCTTACGCAGGTCCTTGGCCAGGATATCGCGGCCGGCGGCAGCCGATAAAACCTCCTTGGTCGCAGCGGCAAAATAGCGGCGGATCTTTGACTTGGCGGAAGGTGTCTTAACGATCTTGAGCCAATCACGCGACGGCTTGGAACTCTTGTTAGTCAGGATCTCGACACGGTCACCCGTCTTAATCTCGTGCGTGAGCGGAGCCACCGCACCGTTGATTTTGGCGCCGACGCAATGGTTTCCCACCTCGGTGTGAACGGCATAGGCAAAGTCGAGCGGCGTGGAGCCGGCACGAAGAGCCATGACCTCGCCTTTGGGCGTGAAGACAAAGATCTCCTGATCGAAGAGGTCGACCTTCAGCGAATGCAGGTATTCCTTGGCGTCGGTGATCTCATCAGACGCAGCCCAATCGAGCGAATGTTTGAGCCAGTTAATCTGGTCGTCCAGACGCTGGGCATCATTGGTCTTAGCTTTTTGCAGACGATCCGCCCGACTTCTTATAGAGCCAGTGGGCGGCAATACCGTACTCGGCCTGCTCATGCATCTCATAGGTTCGAATCTGAATCTCGAGCGGACGAGCCGTGGGGCCGATGACCGTCGTGTGGAGCGACTGGTAGTTATTGACCTTGGGCATGGCGATATAGTCTTTAAAGCGACCAGGCATGGGATGCCACAGCGTATGCACCGCACCGAGCGTGGAGTAGCAATCGCGCACCGAATGAGTGATGACGCGCAGCGCCACCAGGTCGTAAATCTCGGAGAACTCCTTGCCCTTGCGCTTCATCTTTTGATAGATGGACCAATAGTGCTTGGAACGACCGTTGATCTGAAAGCCCTCAAGACCAATGCGATTGAGCTCGTCGTTGTGAGCGTCTTGATGGTCTCGAGCCAGATAACGCTCGCGAACCTCGCGCGACTCGGCTACCATGCGCGCGATGCGCTGGTAGGCATCGGGCTCCAAGTAGAAGAAGGACAGGTCCTCGAGCTCCCACTTAATAGAGCTCATGCCCAGGCGGTCGGCCAAGGGCGCGTACACGTCCATGGTCTCGCGAGCCTTAAACAGGCGACGATCCTCGCGCAGGGCCGCCAGCGTACGCATGTTGTGCAGACGATCGGCAAGTTTAACGATGATGACGCGAATGTCCTTGGACATGGCGAGGAACATCTTGCGCAGCGTGAGCGCCTGCTTCTCGTCCATGCTGTCGACTTCGATGTTGGTGAGCTTGGTCACGCCATCGACGAGCTCGGCCACCGTATCGCCAAACAGGCCGGAAACATCGGCGAGCGAGGTCTCAGTATCCTCGACGGTATCGTGCAGCAGCGCGGCGCACACCACATCGCAGTCCATCTTGAGATCGGCCAGAATGATGGCAACCTCGACGGGATGGTTGATGTACATCTCACCCGAGCGCCGCTTTTGGTTGCAATGCTTCTCGGCAGCAAAAGCAGTAGGCCTGCTCCACCTTGGAGAAGTCATCCTCATTCATATATTTGAGACACAGACGCTCCAGCTTGTCGTAGCTGTCCGCCATAATCTCGGGCGGCAGCTCATCGGCATGCTTATAGTGCTCCATCTCCGAAAACGGCTGGAGGGTGGAATCATGGGCGGTACGGGCTGCGGCATCCATCGAGGTCCCCTTCCCCTAGGCCCGCGGTACGATCGGGCGGTTAACTTTGGCTAGCATATCAGAAGCGCACGAATCGAGCGCCCAGCTCCGGAAAGCCGAGAACTCCATGCGCGAGCGCAAGCCCTCCAAATAGCGAATTGACCTGCTCAATTGCACGCGGCCGGGGTTTTCGGCCATCGCGATGCGACGGGTGTCGTCAAACCCCGAAACTCGACAGAAACCAAGCTCTTCGAAGATTCCCAGGCCGCTTTCCACCGAACGCTCGTCGACCGGCGTGCGAGCATCGATGGCAAGGCACATCTGCGCGATGTCGATATCGCTCGCGCTAAAGGAATCGTCCCCGGTCTTGCCGCGGTTGGAGCGCCACATGGTCTGCAGCGCGCGATAGAGCGTGACGAGCTCGTCGCGCTCGGGCGCATAGCAGTCGAGCAGGCGCTCGTTAATGCGGGCGTCGCGCGACGAATAGAGCAGATGGATCACGGCGGGCTGGCCATCGCGGCCGGCACGTCCGCTCATCTGGTTGAACTCGATGGCGCCAAACGGCATGTGGTAGAGCACAACATGGCGGATATCGGGCAGGTTGACGCCCTCGCCAAAGGCAGAGGTCGAAACAATGCAGCTGAGGCTTCCGTCTCGGAATGCTTCCTCCACGCGGCGGCGATCGGAGCGCGCAAGCCCCGCGTTATAGAACGCGATATGGGTTGCGCAATCGGGCACACGCTTGCGCAACGTCTTGGCGAGCGCCACGGACTGGTCGCGCAATTGACGTAGATGACGGTCTTTTCCCCCGTCGCCACAATCGACACCAAACGGTTCTCGCGACTTGCAAGATCACGGTCGTCCTCGAGCTGCAGGTTCTCGCGCACCGTCTCGTCGACCACCGTGCGAGTGATCGGCAGCATGCGGGCAAGCTCGGCCACGACCGGAGCCGTCGCGGTGGCCGTCGCAGCCATAACGACCGGGTCGCCCAGGGCTTTTGAGGATATCGGGCATGTCGAGATAGGGCTGCGGTCGCCGCCCTTGGCAAGACCGGCATGATGCGCCTCATCGATAACGACAAAGCCGATGCGGCCCGAACGCGCGAAGCGGTCACGGTGGATAGACAGGAACTCGGGCGTCGTGAGCACGATACCGGTGCGGCCCGAAGCTAGGCCGGCGAACACGTCATCGCGTGCGGCCTCCACGGTCTCGCCGGTCAGCACGCCAACGCCAATGCCAAGCGATGCCATCGTCGACGAGAGGTGATAGGCCTGGTCGGCAACAAGCGCACGCAGCGGATAGACAAAGATGCTCGCACGTCCGCGAAGCACCGCCTCACGCGCGGCATGCACATGGAAGATGAGCGACTTGCCGCGGCCCGTTCCCATAACCGCCAAGACACTCTGGTGATCGGCCAAGGCGTCGAGCGCCTCAACCTGCGCGCGGTGCGGCTGGTTCGATCCGATAAAGCTATGGATAAGCGAGCGCGTGAGCTCGGTATAGGAAAGCTGGGCGAGCGTCTCGCGCTTGCGCGACTCCAGGCGCAGGCCGGAATCCGCCGGCTGCACGCCACGACGAAGCTCGCATGCCGGATCGTCGACGCTGGGCAGCGTGGTATCGCGGACCAGAACATCCTTGACCATGAGCTTGGGCTTCACACGACCCTGCCAATGCTCGGCAACGGCCTCGAACACCAAGTCGACAACGCTATCGCAGTTGATGAGCTTATCGATTTGCGGTACACGAAACATGATGGCCGGCACACTCGCGGCGCCATCCGTCGCCACGAAGCGCATATGCTCGCCGGTTTTGCCCACCACGGCGCGATCACACATCGTCACGCCCTCGGCAGCCAGCAGCGGCACCTTATTACCCTGGCCAAACGGCTCAAGGCGGGAAATCTGCTCGATGGTCTCGATATTCAATTCGGAAAGGTCGACCGTGGCGGCAACCTCGTCGATGTCTTCAAAGTCCTCGGCGGGAATCTCCGATAGCACAGCGGAAAGGCGACGACGGAATTCATCGAGCTTGGATGCCTCGATGGTCACACCCACCGCACCGGCATGTCCGCCGCGACGAATCAGCAGGTCGGAACAGCGCTCGACGGCGTCAAACAGGTTAACTTTGCCCACCGAGCGACCAGAGCCACGCGCGATACCGTCCTCGATCGAGAACAGCAGCGCCGGCACGTGATAGCGGTTGGTCAGACGGCTTGCCACGATGCCCTTGACACCCTCGTGCCAGCCTTCGCCGCCCACGACGATCGCGCGTCCGCCGTCATAGGTCTCCTCGACCTTTGCCATGGCATCGCGCGTGAGCTCCGCCTCGATCTCACGGCGCTGGCGGTTGATTTCCTCGAGCTCAGCCGCCAGCGCACTTGCTTCGATGGGATTGCGGGCAAGCAGCAGGTCGAGCGCCAGCTTTGATCGGCCATGCGACCGGCAGCGTTTAAGCGGGGAATGAGCGAGAATGACAGGCCATCCGCCGTAATGCTCGAAAGGTCCGCTTTGGCGAGCGCGGCAAGTGCGATGTAGCCGGGACGGGCCGTCACGCGCATCTGCTGGATGCCCTCGGCGACCAGTGCGCGGTTCTCGGGCGTAAGCGGCATCATGTCGGATACGGTGCCCAGCGCCGCGACCTCTATCAGCGAACGCCAATACGACGGCTTGCCCAGACGATCGCCCAGGACCTGCACCAGTTTGAGTGCCACGCCGGCACCGGCAAGCTCGCGCGAGGGGCCCTCGTCCTCGAGCTTGGGGTCGGTCAGGGGCACACCCTGCGGCACCTGGTCGGAGGGCTCGTGATGGTCCGTGACCACCAAATCGATCCCCAGGCTCTCCAGATAGGAAACCTCTTCCTTGGCGGCAATGCCGTTATCGACGGTCACGATCAGCTGGGAACGAGCGAGCTCGTTAACGCGGTCGAGTGCCGCGCGCGAAAGACCGTAGCCCTCATCAAAGCGATGCGGAATAAACGGCGTGACATCGGCGCCAAACGTGCGCAGCGCCTCGGTCAACAGGCAGGTCGACGTAATACCGTCAACGTCAAAATCGCCAAAGACGGCGATGTGCTCGTGGTTGCGAATAGCACGCTCGACGCGGTCGGCAACGACCGACATACCCGGGATAATGAGTGGGTCGGCCCAGTCGCGATCGAGCGAAGGCGTCAAAAACAATTGGCCCTCTTTGATGGAGCCAATGCCGTGCGCGACCATAATGCGCGCCACCAGCCCGGGAATGCCCAGACCAGTCGAAAGCTCCTTTTCGAGCTCGGGGTTTTGCTGAGCGACCACCCAGCGATGCGTCGTCTTAAGCGATGACATAGGCACCCACCCCTGATAGGGGCAGGTCGCCGCGATACCTCTCACGGTTCATAGCGATGAGTCCTCTGTGTATGCCCGCTTCGGCAGGCAGATCTGTTGAACGGATTTATTATACCGTGCAGCGCGGACGCAAAACGCCGCGGAGCGTCGCGGTTTCGGCAAACGATGGCGTACGGCCTAGCACATGCACCGAACGAAAATCGA
>VOFJ01001852.1_pt1 | contig 25994 bp, 53 predicted proteins | sample 5384081 | NCBI WGS metagenome assembly VOFJ01 (sample SAMN12384729, study PRJNA508395) | human gut metagenome | isolation source: healthy gut I | host: Homo sapiens | reverse complement strand
AGTGGTGTAACAAGACAAACGTTCTCAGAAAAAAAGGAGAGAAGAAGATGGAACATTTGAAAATAGCCATTGCTGATGATAACCAGAAAATTTTGGATCTTTTGGATCGTGTGATTGGGATGGAAAAAAGACATGAATCTGGTCGGAAAGGCGAAAAATGGTGAAGAGATGTGTCAGATCATCAAAGATAAACAGCCGATGTTGTTCTTCTCGACCTGATTATGCCGAAAATGGATGGATTGACGGTCATGGATCGGATCAATCATGACAAAACTGTCAGCAAGCATCCGTATTTTATCGTAATCACAGCAGTTGGGCAAGAAAAGATTACAGAAGATGCTTTTAATAAAGGTGCAAATTACTATATGATGAAACCGTTTCAAAATGAGATGTTGTTAGAACGAATCCGAAGTGCAGGGCGGATGTCACACGGTATGGAAACAAGAAGCTCTGAGGCGGTATCTGATAACAGAGGAGAAAGTCTGGAGACACGAGTGACAAATATGCTGCATGAAATCGGAATACCGGCTCATATTAAGGGGTATCATTATCTGAGAGATGCGATTATGATGGCGGTAGATGATATGGATGTGCTCAATGCAATCACAAAGATCCTGTATCCAACCGTTGCAAAGAAGTATCAGACAACATCAAGCAGAGTAGAACGTGCGATCCGACATGCGATTGAAGTGGCATGGAGTAGAGGAAAGCTGGACACTCGGATGAACTTTTTGGGTATACAGTAAGCAATGGAAAAGGGAAACCGACAAATTCTGAATTTATTGCTCTGATCGCAGATACAATACAATTGGAATACAGGCATGGAAAATAAGAAGTAAAATACAATGAGAAATCCTTTGCATTATGATAAAAATGCGGTATAATATTTTATAAGTAATTGCTGAAAGAGGGCAAGTGAAAGTGGAGGATCTAAGTATGAAAAACATTTTGTTCGCTTCATCAGAATTGTGTACCATTTATAAAGACCGGGGGTCTTGCTGACGTTGTAGGTTCACTTCCAAAAAAGATTTTGATAAAGAGAAATATGACTGCCGTGTAGTTTTTACCTAAGTACATGTGTATGAAACAGGAGTGGGTAGAGCGCCTGGAGTATATCACAAACTTCTACATGGATTTTGCAGGAGAGGATCGCTATGTCGGAATCTTTAAGACAGAATTAAACGGAGTTACGTTTTATTTTATAGATAATGAATATTATTTTTCGGGATTTGCTCCATATGATGGAGATCCGAAGTGGAATATTGAAAAATTCTCTTTTCTTCTGTAAGGCAGTTTTAAGTATTCTTCCGGTCATTGGGTTCCGTCCGGATCTGATTCACTGTCATGACTGGCAGACAGGTCTGATTCCGGTATATCCGGATAATTTCCGCTTCTTTGGAGAATATTACAGAGGAATCAAGACAGTTATGACGATTCATAACCTGAAGTTCCAGGGGGTATGGGATACAAAGACTGTACAGGGAATCACAGGACTTCCGGATTATTATTTCGTTCCGGATAAGCTTGAGGCATATAAAGATGCAAACTTGCTTAAAGGCGGTATCGTATATGCCGATAAAGTGACAACGGTAAGTAACAGTTATGCAGAAGAGATCAAAACACCGTTTTACGGTGAAGGTCTTGACGGACTGATGGCAGCAAGATCAAATGATCTTTGCGGTATTGTGAATGGTCTGATTACAATGACTGGAATCCGGATACAGATTATAGAATCGCAAAGACATTTAATGTTGAGAATTTCCGGAAAAACAAACCGGTGAATAAGGCTGCTCTTCAGGAAGAACTTGGACTGGATAAAGACAATCATGTAATGTTGATCGGAATCGTTTCCCGTCTGACAGACCAGAAAGGATTTGATCTGATCGATTATATGATGGATGAGATGTGTCAGGATGCAGTGCAGATTGCAGTACTTGGAACAGGAGATCCGAAATATGAGAATATGTTCCGTCACTTTGCATGGAAGTATGCAGGAAAGGTTTCAGCGAATATTTTCTATTCCGATGATCTTTCTCACAGACTTTATGCCGGATGTGATGCATTCCTTATGCCATCCTTATTCGAGCCATGCGGACTCAGCCAGCTGATGAGTCTGAGATACGGAACACTTCCGATCGTTCGTGAGACAGGAGGATTGAAAGATACTGTAGAACCGTACAATGAGTTTGAGAAGACAGGTACAGGATTCAGTTTCTCTAATTATAATGCGCATGAGATGTTGAACACTGTACGTTATGCAGAAAGAATCTATTATGATAAGAAACGTGACTGGAACAAGATGATCGAGCGTGCGATGGCTCAGGATTTCTCATGGATGAATTCTGCAAGACAGTATGAAGATTCTGTACAGAAGTCTGATCGGAGAATAAGAATTATAAGAAGTAACAAAAAGAAGTAATACAAGAGTAACACAAGAGCAAGGAGTAACAGACCCGATGAAAATTATTGGACAAACTGAACCGACGAAAGGCATCCACATTTTTTTTGAGGTGTTTCCGCCGAAGACAGATGCAGGATTTGACAAAGTATTATCAGCAACAGATGAGATTGCCAAACTGAACCCATCTTATATCAGCGTAACCTATGGAGCCGGTGGCGGAACAAGCAAGAACACAGCGAAGATCGCATCCCATATTAAGGATGATCTCGGAGTGATGAGTCTTGCACATCTGACATGTGCTTCATCCACAAAAGAAGAAGTTGGAGAGGTAATTGAAAACCTGAAGGCTCATGGAATCGAGAATATTCTCGCTTTACGAGGAGATATTCCGGAAGGCATGACATTCCCTGATGGAGATCGATTCCATTATGCTTATGAACTGGTACAGGAGATCAAGAAGCATGGGGATTTCTGTATTGGTGCAGCATGTTATCCGGAAGGACATGTGGAGCAGGAGCACAAAGAAGATGATATCCGTTATCTGAAACAGAAAGTAGACAGTGGAGTTGATTTCCTTACAACGCAGATGTTTTTTGATAATGATATCCACTACAACTTCCTTTACAGAATCAGAGAAGCAGGGATCACAGTTCCGGTTCTTCCGGGAATCATGCCGATCACCAGTGCTGCTCAGATGAAGCGAAGCCAGGAACTTTCCGGAACAGTATTTCCGAGAAGATTCCTTGCAATATTAGATCGCTTCGGAAGCTCTCCGGAGGCAATGAAGCAGGCGGGAATTGCTTATGCGACAGATCAGATTATTGACCTTCTTGCGAACGGTGTGAATAATATTCATATTTATTCTATGAATAAGCCGGAGATCGCAATTGCGATTATGAATAATCTTTCCGAGATTATCAAGTGTTAAGAAAGTGAATGACCGATGATAGAGACAGAGAAGAGAGTACGTGAAGCAGTTCGTTATCTGGGATTTGGAAAAAATGAGGCAGATGAACGAACCTTGGAACTGATCCAACAGTCTTTCAAAGACCTGGAACAGGAAGCAGCAGGCCTAAGTCCATCTGCCAAATTTTTGATCTGAATCATACAGATGACGGAAGACTGGTTATTGGACAGATGGAGATTCGAAGTAAGAGCCTGAGTAGAAATCTGAAAGGATGCCGCCAGGTTGTTCTTTTTGAGCAACACTTGGCGCCGGAGTTGACCGGCTGATGCGCAGGATTTCTTTGACAGATATGGCAAGAGCAGTTATTTTTGCAGTCTTGTGCAGCAGCAATGTTAGAAGAATATTGTGATGAGTGTCAGAAGAAGATTGGCGGCAGAACTTGAAGAAGAACATTTGTATTTAAGACCGAGATTCAGTCCCGGATATGGAGATTTTGATATCTGTTATCAGGAACCAGTCGTACGAATGTTGAATTGTGCAAAGACAATCGGGTTGACTTTGACAGACAGCTTTATGATGACACCAACAAAGTCGGTAACAGCAGTAATTGGAATCAGTACACAGAAGGACAGATGTCCAATCTCAGGATGTGAGGTCTGTACAAAAAAAAGATTGTGAATACCGACGATAAGCAAGAGATAAGAGAGGAAGGATTGATACAAGAAGATGATACGAGAACGCCTGGGAAAAGAGTTATTATATTTTGACGGCGGAATGGGAACCTTTGCTTCAGGCAAAGGGACTTCAGCCGGGAGAGTTACCGGAGACATGGAATGTTACACATGCGGATGAGATCAAAAACATTCTGACAAACAATATATTTCAGCAGGAAGTGATATTGTACTTGCGAATACATTTGAGCGAATGCATTGAAATTCCATTGCGATGATTTTCCATTGGAAGAAATTATCCGTCTTGCAATCAGGCATGTGAAGGATGCGGCTGAAGAGGCAAGTGGTGGAAGAAGAATCTACACAGCACTGGATGTCGGACCGACAGGAAAGCTTTTAAAACCGATGGGGGATCTGGATTTCGAGACAGCATATGAGACATTCAAAAGAAGTTATGATCCTCGGAGAGAAAGCCGGTGCGGATCTGATCCCATATTGAGACCATGAGTGACACTTTATGAACTGAAGGCAGCAGTGCTTGCAGCGAAAGAGAATACATCTCTTCCGGTTTTCGCTACGACGATTTTTGACGAGCGTGGTAAGCTTCTGACCGGAGCAGATGTTCCGTCTGTTGTGGCAATGCTTGAAGGATTAAGGATCGATGCCCTTGGAATCAACTGTGGAATGGGACCGTAGCAGATGCTGCCGATCCTGGAGCAGATCATGAAGTACTCCTCTGTGCCTGTGATCGTCAAACCGAATGCAGGTCTTCCTAAGCAGAAAGACGGAGAAACTTATTACGATGTTTCTCCGGAAGAATTTGCTTCTGTTATGCGTCATGTTGTTGATCTTGGGGCAGTTGTGATCGGCGGATGCTGCGGAACAACTCCTGCACATATTGCAGAGATGGTGAAGCAGTGTAAAGACATTCCGGTGAAGCCGATTGAGAAGAAAAAGTTATACTGTAGTATCTTCTTACGGACAGAGTGTGTTCCTTTTGGAACCGGATCAAAGATTATTGGTGAGCGTATTAATCCAACCGGAAAGAAACGCTTTAAACAGGCGCTTAAGGAACATGATCTTGATTATATTTTTAAAAGAAGGAATTGCACAGCAGGATAACGGTGCACATATTCTGGATGTCAACGTAGGACTTCCGGATATTGACGAGCCGACATTGATGAAGGAAGTTGTTCAGGAACTTCAGAGTGTGACGAATCTTCCACTTCAGATTGATACGGTTGATACGGTTGCGATGGAGAATGCACTTCGCATTTACAATGGTAAGGCGATGGTCAATTCAGTCAGTGGAAAGCAGGAGTCAATGGATGCAGTGTTTCCACTGATCCGGAAGTACGGCGGTGTTGTGATCGGCCTGGCACTTGATGAAGACGGAATCCCGGCAACAGCCGAGGGACGTGTACAGATTGCGAAGAAGATTATCGCAGAGGCAGCAAAAAATACGGTATCGAGAAGAAAGATATTGTAATTGATGCCCTGGCAATGACGATCAGTTCAGAACCGGAAGGAGCAAAGGTGACACTTGAGACACTTCGCAGACTTCGTGACGAAGTTGGTGTGTACTGTGCTTGGTGTATCAAATATTTCTTTCGGTCTCCCAAAGCAGACCGATTGTAAACTCCATCTTTTATACGATGGCAATGCAGAATGGTCTGAGCGTTGGAATTATCAATCCGAACTCGGAGGATATGATGAAGGCATGGTATGCATACCATGCGTTAATGAATCCCGGACAGCAACTGTGAGAATTATATTAATAAATATGCACAGCAGCCGGGAACAGCTCCGGTTTCCGCAACAGGTTCAGCTCACAAGATGACACTGAAAAGTGCAATTGAAAGAGGGGGCTTCGTGAAGAGGCGAACAGCATTACATCTGAGATGATTCAGGAGAAAGATGGTCTGGAGATCATTAACGAAGAGCTGATCCCGGCACTGAATACGGTAGGTGAAGGATTTGAGAAGGGAACAGTCTTTTTGCCTCAGCTGCTGATGAGTGCTGAAGCGGCCAAGACAGCATTTGCGGTGCTTAAAGAGAAAATGGATAGCAGCGGAGAAGTTCAGGAGAAGAAAGGAAAGATCATTCTTGCTACAGTAAAAGGGGATATCCATGATATCGGTAAAAATATCGTGAAGGTTCTGCTTGAAAACTATAGCTTTGATGTGATCGATCTTGGAAAGGATGTTCCGCCGGAGACAATTGTTGATACAGTACTTGAACAGGATATTCATCTGGTAGGATTAAGTGCTTTGATGACAACAACTGTCGTAAGTATGGAAGAGACGATCAGACAGCTTAGAGAGAAAGCTCCGCATTGTCTTGTGATGGTAGGAGGCGCTGTACTGAATCAGGACTACGCAGATATGATAGAGCTGATTTCTATGGCAAAGATGCCATGCAGTCGGTTCATTATGCACAGAGAGTTTTTGGAACTGAAGAATAGGAGGAGATCAAAAAAATGAGAGGATTACAGACACCGGTTCGTGCAATTCGAAGACAGGTATTTACAGAAGTTGCCAAGCTTGGATTTAAAAGCAAATGCAGAGACATTGGTAGCAGATATGGAAGCAATTCCATATGAAATCGTAGGAGAAGATTCAGAAGTAAAATACCGTGAGAGCATTTATCGTGCAAGAGCAGTCGTAAGAGAAAAAGACTTCGTCTTGCGATGGGACTTTCCCTTCGTCCGGAGAATAAGCCGGTCCACTTGACAGCGGGAGTTGAGGCCAGTAATATTTCTTGAGAAATATTATGAGCCGCCGCTGATGCAGGTGATTCCGTCAGGCTGCGAGAGCTGTGAGGAGAATAAATACGAGGTCAGCAATGTATGTAAGGGGCTGCCTTGCACATCCTTGTCAGGAAGTCTGTCCGAGAGGTGCTATTTCCATGGTGAATGGAAAGTCATTTATCGATCAGGATAAATGTATCAAGTGTGGAAAATGTAAATCTGTCTGTCCATATGATGCGATTGCCAAAGAAAGAACGTCCTTGCAAGAAAGCATGTGGAGTGAATGCAATTACATCGGATAAATTAGGACGTGCTTATATTGATGCTGACAAATGTGTTTCCTGTGGTATGTGTATGGTAAGCTGTCCATTCGGTGCGATTTCTGATAAATCTCAGATTTTCCAGCTGGCTCATGCACTTTCAGAAGGAGAAGAGATTGTGGCTGAGGTAGCACCGGCATTTGTTGGTCAGTTTGGACCGAATATTAATGTAAGAAACTTCAAAGCAGCTCTTGAAGAACTCGGATTTTCAGAGACATATGAGGTTGCTCTTGGAGCGGATATCGGAGCAATTGCGGAAGACATCATTATGTGAATAAAGTGACGACCGGAGAACTTCCATTTCTCCTGACTTCCTGCTGTCCTTCCTGGGCAATGCTTGCGAAGAAGTTCTTCCCGGATCTGATCGATCAGATCTCACAGGAACTGACTCCGATGGTTGCAACAGCACGAACAATCAAACAGGAACATCCGAATGCAAAGGTTGTATTTATCGGACCCTGTGCATCAAAGAAGCTGGTGCTCCGGACGTACTGTGAGAAGTGATGTGGATTTCGTTGTTACATTTGAAGAATTGCAGGCAATGTTTGATGCGAAGGGAATTGATCTGACAGCTTATGAGGCAGAGTCTTCTTTCCATGATGCGACAGGAGCCGGACGTGGATACGCCTGTGCAGGAGGAGTTGCAAAGGCAATCGAAGAATGTATTAACGAGTATTACCCTGGAACGCAGGTTAATATCGAGCATGCGGAAGGTCTGCAGAATGTATGAAGATCCTGACACTTGCCAAAGCCGGAAGAATGAACGGATGTCTGATTGAGGGTATGGATGTCCTGGCGGATGTTCGCAGGAGCTGGAACGAATATTCCAATCCCGACTGCGAAGAAGGATGTCGCAGCTTATGTCAAAAACTCAAGCAGAGCGCTTCCACCGAAAAAGAACTGGAAGAAATTGAACTGAAATAAGGAAATTAATAAAGCAATACAATGGCCTCCGCTTTACAAACGGAGGCTGTTGTTTGGTATATTACAAACTAGGCTTTTTATGAGCGAAAGAGGAGGATGGATGTATGCAGCCATATGGAGTAAACCAATTAAGAAAAAATGTTTTTGAGTTCTTTGAGAGCAAGGGACATCTTGCAATGAAGAGCTTTTTCTTTAGTACCACATAATGATAAGAGTTTCTCCTGATTAATTCAGGAATGGCTCCGTTAAAACCATATTTCACAGGACAGGAGATCCCGCCGAGACGCAGAGTGACAACCTGCCAGAAATGTATTCGTACAGGAGATATCGAGAATGTCGGTAAGACAGCACGTCACGGTACATTCTTTGAGATGCTTGGAAACTTCTCTTTTGGAGATTATTTCAAACATGAAGCGATCGCATGGTCTTGGGAGTTCCTTACAGAAGTTGTGGGACTTGATCCGAACAGATTATATCCTTCAGTATATGAAGATGATGAAGAAGCGTTCGAAATCTGAATAAGAAGATGGGAATTCCGGCAGAACGTATCTTCCGTTTTGGTAAGGAAGATAACTTCTGGGAACACGGTTCAGGTCCATGTGGTCCGTGTTCTGAGATCTTACTATGACCGTGGAGAAAAAATACGGATGTGGAGAAACCGGGATGTACAGTAGGATGTGAGTGTGACCGTTACATGGAGATCTGGAATAACGTATTCAGCCAGTTCAACAATGACGGACACGGCAACTATACAGACCTGATCCGGAGAAGAACATTGATACAGGTATGGGACTTGAGCGTCTTGCCTGCATCGTACAGGATGTAGATTCTATGTTTGATATCGATACAATGAAAGCACTGAGAGACCATGTATGTAATCTCTCCGGCAAGCAGTACGGAATAGATCATGAGACAGATGTTTCTCTGCGTGTTGTTACAGACCATATTCGTTCCGTAACATTTATGGTTTCTGATGGTATCTTACCTTCTAACAGCGGTCGTGGATATGTTCTCCGCCGTCTGTTAAGACGTGCATGCCGTCACGGAAAACTGCTCGGAATTGACGGAGCATTCCTTGTAGAGCTTGCAACAACTGTAATTGAAGGTTCCAAGGATGGATATCCGGAGCTGGAAGAGAAGAAAGAGTTTATCTTTAATGTAATTGCAAAAGAAGAAGCGAACTTCAATAAGACAATCGATCAGGGACTTGCAATTCTTGCAGATATGGAAGAAGAGATGGAGAAGAATGGAGAGAAAGTTCTTTCCGGAGAGAATGCATTTAAGCTTTATGATACTTATGGATTCCCAATCGATCTGACAAGTGAGATCCTGGAAGAAAAGGGGCTGACTTATGACGAGGAAGGATTCAAAAAGCACAGGAAGAACAGCGTGCGAAATCAGAAGGAACATTCGTAAGACTACAAACTATATGGGAAAGATGCGACTGTTTATGATGAGCTGGATCCTTCCGTCACAACAGAGTTTGTCGGATATGATGATAAATTAGAGACAGCATCTACGGTGACAGTACTTACTTCTGAGACTGAGATCGTGGAAGCATTATCCGATGGTGAGATCGGAACGATCATCGTAGAGGAGACACCATTCTATGCTACCATGGGTGGACAGCAGGGAGATAAAGGTGTGATCTACACTTCTGATGGTACATTCAAAGTGGAAGATACCATCAAGTTATTAGGTGGAAAAAGTGGGACATGTCGGCAAAATGACAAGCGGCATGATCAAGTCCGGTGATAAAGTTACGTTATCTGTTGACGCAGATCTTCGTGGCAAAGACTTGTAAGAATCATTCTGCAACACACTTATTACAGAAAGCACTCCGTGAAGTATTAGGTACTCACGTAGAGCAGGCTGGTTCTTATCAGGATGCAGAGAGAACACGTTTTGACTTCAGCCATTTCCAGGCTATGACAGCAGAGGAGATCGCAAAAAGTTGAGAAGATCGTAAATGATGAGATCGCTGCAGACCTTGAGGTTGTGCGTACGGATGTCATGACCGTAGAAGAAGCGAAAAAAGACAGGCGCTATGGCGTTATTCGGTGAGAAATATGGTGAGAAAGTACGTGTCGTATCCATGGGAGAATTTTCAAGGAGTTCTGTGGTGGTACACATGTAAAAACACACAGGCAGATTGCATGCATTCAAGATCATTTCTGAGAGCGGTGTTGCGCCGGTGTACGTCGTATTGAGGCGTTGACAGGTGATAATGTATTCGCATATTCTAAGAATATCGAAGCTGAATTAGAGAGAGCTGCAAAAGCTCGCAAAGACAACTCCGGCTGCTCTGGTTGAGAAGATCGAGCATATTATGGCTGAGATCAAGGCGTTAAATGCAGAGAATGAGTCCTTAAAGAGCAAAGCTGCCAAAGAGGCACTTGGCGATGTTATGGATCAGGTTGTAGAAGTAAAAGGTGTAAAACTTCTTGCAACAAGTGTTGCAGGGGTTGACATGAACGGCTTGAGACCTTGGTGACCAGCCATCAAAGGAAAACTCGGAGAGGGCGTTGTAGTGCTTGCTTCTGAGGCAGACGGCAAAGTAAATCTTGTCGCTATGGCAACAGAGGAGGCAATGAAGAAAGGCGCTCATGCAGGAAACCTTATCAAAGCGATCGCAGGAAAAGTTGGCGGTGGCGGCGGCGGACGTCCGAATATGGCACAGGCTGGCGGTAAGAACTCCGGCAGGAATCCCGGATGCGGTAGCCGAGGCTAAAGGCCTTGCGATTACAATAAGGGAAAATCAGATTAAATAATAATTTGATGAAAAAAAATAGAATTGTCTGAATTTTTCTAAATATAAGAAAAACTATTGACGTGAACATTTTTTATGCTATAATAACTTATAGTGCAATGAAAATTACCCAAACAGTTGAATATGCACAATACGCAACTGGAGGGAGGTTAGGTGTGAGATAATGTCTAGTGTAATAGTAAAAGAGAACGAGACTTTAGATAGCGCTTTACGTAGATTTAAGAGAAACTGTGCTAAAGCAGGTATTCAGCAGGAGATTCGTAAGAGAGAACACTACGAGAAGCCAAGCGTAAAACGCAAGAAGAAAATCTGAAGCAGCAAGAAAAAAGAAAGTACAACTAATGTATGTAAAAAGAAGCTATCGTGTATGCGGTAGCTTTTTTTGAAATTTAAAGTCAGTTTGTCAGAATCAGTTTTTTATTGGATTGTTTTACCTGAAGTTTACAATTAGAAAACAAAAAAATACAATTAATATCATAAATATCTTGACACTGAAATATGTGTATGATAGACTTTTCTTCGTGTGAAAAATAAAAATCGTTTTTTCATGCAAATGTATGACCACTCAGATTACTGAGGCAACCCTAACGGACAGGCGGGTCGGTTGCCGGTGTGGTGAGGAGACCACGTTATTGATTGAGTCAGAAGCTCAAATTTTATAAGTTGATAACTTTATAATCAGTGTGTAAGCACATCATCTTGTGAAACGGTCAATAAGAGTGACATATATTTTGCAGTTGCCCAGATGCAGGCAAAGGCAGAAAGCAGAAAGCGGCAGGCAACGGATTCTTTTGAAAAACGATATTTGGGATCGCATCGAGAGTAAAAAGGATTCCAATATGGAGAACGAAGGTCAACAGAGATGATTGCGCAGGCAGTTGTCTTTTTTTATTACATAGGAAATTACTTCCTATGTAATAAAAACGCTCCGCGAGGATGCGACTGATGCGCAGAAGAATTATGCAAGTAAAGCTTGCATCGCATCAGCGCGCAAAGAGTTGCGAAGCAACTCTTTTGTTCTGAATGATCGAAAACATGATTTTTATTACATAAAATGTGAAAAAATGATTATCTTAAAATTATAAATTGCAATGGAGAAAGTTATGAACAGAGAAGATCAGAAAAAGAGCTCCCATTTATGAAGCACTGGAAAAATTCAGGAAACAGCGTGTCGTACCATTCGATGTGCCGGGGCATAAGCGGGGCCGTGGCAATCCTGAATTAGTGGAATTATTAGGGGAAAAAATGTGTAGGGATCGATGTGAATTCCATGAAGCCACTCGATAACCTCTGTCATCCGGTATCGGTTATAAGAGATGCGGAGGAACTTGCAGCAGATGCATTTCATGCAGAACATGCATTTCTGATGGTGGGAGGAACTACTTCTGCAGTGCAGAGCATGATTTTGTCAGTCTGTAAGAGGGGATAAAATTATTCTTCCGCGAAATGTACATAAAAGTGCCATCAATGCACTGGTGCTTTGCGGAGCAATTCCGGTTTATGTGAATCCGGAAGTGAATCCAAAACTCGGAATTTCTCTTGGAATGGAAGTGCCGTGTGTAGAGCAGGCGATCAAAGAGAACCCGGATGCAGTTGCAGTGCTTGTGAACAATCCGACTTATTACGGTATCTGTTCGGATATCCGTTCTATCGTAAAGCTTGCACATGCGCATGGCATGAAAGTGCTCGCAGACGAGGCACATGGAACACACTTGTATTTTGGAAAAAACCTTCCGGTTTCAGGCATGGGAAGCCGGTGCTGATCTGGCAGCAATTTCCATGCATAAGTCCGGTGGAAGCCTGACGCAGAGCTCCATTCTGCTTGTAAACAAAGGTGTCAATGCAGATTATGTCAGACAGATCATCAATCTCACACAGACTACAAGCGCATCTTATCTTCGTCTGTCAAGCCTTGATATTTCAAGAAGAAACCTTGCGTTAAGAGGTGAGGAATCCTTTGCCAAAGTGTCCGAGATGGCAGAATATGCAAGAAATGAGGTCAACAATATCGGTGGATATTATGCTTATGGGAAGGATCTGATCAACGGAACCAGCATCTACGACTATGATGTGACAAAGCTTTCTATCTACACGCTTGGTATCGGGCTGGCAGGGATCGAAGTGTATGATCTTCTTCGCGATGAATATGATATTCAGATCGAATTTGGGGATATCTGTAATATTTTGGCCTATATTTCCATTGGAGACCGGACACAGGATATTGAGCGCCTGGTGGGGGCGCTGGCAGAATATCGCAAGACTGTATAAAAAAAGATAAGGCAGGACTTTTATCCGGTGAATATATAGCACCGAAAGTCATCCGTTCACCACAGGAAGCTTTCTATGCGGAAAAGAAATCCCTTCAGATCCGTGAGACCAGCGGCTGTATTTCCGGTGAATTTGTCATGTGCTATCCGCCGGGAATCCCAATCCTGGCACCGGGTGAGATGATCACAGATGAAATCATCGAATATATTATTTATGCGAAGGAAAAAGGCTCGCTCCATGCAGGGAACGGAAGATCCGGCAGTGGAACATCTGATGGTGCTGGTGTAAGAGATGAGTGATCCCGGAGAAAACGGTGGAAACCGGGACATGGAAGGAGAAGCAGAAAAATGGAAATGTGGTTTTCGGAGCTTCACACATCGAATGTAAAGCTCTCAATGAGAATTGAAAAACAATTATTCAGCGGTAACAGTGACTGCCAGAGGATCGATGTTCTGGAATCGGTAGAATTTGGCAAGTTTCTGGCTTTGGATGGAGAAATCGTATTTTCTGAAAAAGATGAATTTATCTATGATGAAATGGTGACACATGTGCCTATGGCAGTACATCCGGACGTGCGTCACGTGCTGATCATCGGTGGCGGAGATGGCGGCGTTGCAAAAGAACTGACACAGTATGATTCCATAGAAAAAGATTGATGTTGTGGAACCGGATGAGATGTTAGTGGAAGTCTGCCGGGAGCATTTCCCGGAGCTTGCCTGTGGTCTGATGATCCGCGTGTGAATGTGTATTATCAGGATGGACTTCGTTTCCTGAGAAACAAAAACGGAGGAGTATGATCCTGATCATCAATGACGCAACCGATCCATTTGGGCATACTGAGGGGCTTTTTACCCAGGAATTCTACGGAACTGTTATAAGGCTTTAAAAGAGGACGGAATCATGGTTTATCAGCATGGAAGTCCTTTTTATGATGAGGATAAGGAAGAGTGCATGAAGATGCACCGCAAGGCATTCCGTGCATTTCCGGTAAGCCGTGTATATCAGGCACATATCCCTACCTGTCCCTCGGGATACTGGCTTTTTGGATTTGCTTCCAAAAAAATATCACCCACTCAACAATCTGCGCGTAAAAGAGTGGAAAAAATTACATATCAAAACAAGATATTACACAACGAATCTTCACCGGGGGAGCCTTCATGCTTCCGAAATATTTAGAAGACATGCTAGAGGACGAGGAAGACAGGTAGAAAAATATATTAAGTAAATAATGACATGGATAATTGAGAAACTCATAAAAATCCAAATTGAAAGAAGAGTAGGAGGAGGTTCGCAATTATCTAAAAAAACAATAACATGAAAAAAGGAGAAATAAAAATGAGCAGAGTAATGATTATCGGATGTGGAGGCGTAGCTTCCGTAGCAATTGCAAAATGTTGCCAGAACAGTGATGTTTTCACTGAGATTATGATCGCAAGCAGAACAAAGTCCAAATGTGATGCAATGAAAGAAAAATTACAGCCAACAACAAAAAAAGTCATCACAACCGCACAGGTAGATGCTGACAACACAGAGGAGCTGATCGCACTAATCAAAGAATACAAACCGGATGCAGTATTAAACGTTGCACTCCCATATCAGGATCTGACCATCATGGATGCCTGCCTTGCAACAGGAGTGGATTACATTGACACTGCCAACTATGAAGCAGAGAATACAGGATGATCCGGATGGAGAAAAATCTACGAAGAACGCTGCAAGAAAGAGGGATTTACAGCATACTTTGATTATTCCTGGCAGTGGGCTTACAAGAAAAAAGTTTGAAGATGCAGGTATTACAGCAATCCTTGGAAGCGGATTTGATCCGGGTGTGACAAGTGTTTATTCCGCATATGCATTAAAACATTATTTCGATGAGATCCATTACATTGATATTTTAGACTGCAACGGCGGCGACCATGGATATCCGTTTGCAACTAACTTTAACCCGGAGATCAATTTCGAGAAGTATCTGCGATGGGTTCTTACTGGGAAGATGGTCACTGGGTAGAAGTAGAGCCAATGTCTTTTAAGCGTGAATATGATTTCCCGGAGGTAGGAGAAGAAGGATATGTATCTTCTTCATCATGAAGAGATTGAATCACTGGCAAAAAATATTCCGGGAGTCAAGAGAATCCGTTTCTTCATGACATTCGGACAGAGTTATTTAACACACATGAAATGTCTGGAAAATGTAGGAATGCTTTCCACAACACCGATCAACTTTGAAGGAAAAGAGATCGTACCGTTGCAGTTCTTAAAAGCATTATTGCCGGATCCGGCAAGCCTTGGACCACGTACAAAAGGAAAAACAAATATCGGCTGTATCTTTACAGGTGTAAAAGACGGAAAAGAAAAAGACCATCTACATTTACAATGTATGCGATCATCAGGAATGCTACAAAAGAGGTTGGTTCTCAGGCGATCTCCTATACAACCGGTGTACCGGCGATGATCGGAACAATGATGGTAGTAGAGGGACTCTGGGAAAAAACCTGGCGTATTCAATGTAGAGGAGTTCGATCCCGATCCGTATATGGAAGCACTGAACAAATGGGGACTTCCGTGGGTAGTCTGCGAGAATCCGCAGGAAGTTGAGTAAGAAAAAGGAAATGAACAGACAGAATGAGAATTGAAGAATTAAAAACACCATGCTATGTCATAGATGAAAAACAGTTGAAAAAAAATCTTTCCATTCTCCAGAAAGTGGAAAAGGATACCGGATGCAAAATCCTTCTTGCACAGAAAGCCTTTTCCTGCTTTTTACGAATACCCGCTGATCGGTCAGTATATCAGCGGAACAACGGCAAGCGGACTTTTGAGGCTCGTCTCGGAAAGAGAGAAATGGGAAAAAGAAAACCATGTATTTGTTCCGGCATATAAAGAAGAGGACGTGAAGGAACTGGTAAAAATCTGCGATCACATGGTTTTTAATTCTTTTTCGCAGCTGGAAAAATACAAAACTCTCTGTAAAGAGACCAGCGTGGGGAACCGTATTAACCCGGAGTGTTCCACACAGGGGGGATCATGCGATCTATGATCCATGTGCAAAAAGGCTCACGCCTCGGTGTGACATTTGCGCATTTTAAAGAGCAGTTTACGGATGAGATGTATGATTATGTGGATGGACTGCATTTTCACACGCTCTGTGAGCAGAATGCGGATGATCTTGCAAAAACCCTTAGAGGCGGTAGAAGAAAAATTCGGCAGTTATCTTTACAAAATGAAATGGCTGAATTTTGGCGGCGGACATCATATTACAAGAGCAGATTATGACATCGGACTGTTAGAAAAATGCATTCTGCACATGAAGGAAAAAATATGATCTTGACATTTATTTAGAACCGGGCGAAGCGATTGCATTGAATGCCGGATATCTTGCCACAACCGTTATGGATGTGGTAGATAACGATATACAGACGTTGATTCTGGACGCATCCGCAGCATGCCATATGCCGGATGTGCTGGAAATGCCGTACCGTCCGCCACTTCGCAGTTCGGGAATGCCGGAGGAAAAAGAAGTATACTTACCGGTTATCTTCCTATACCTGCCTTGCAGGCGATATTATCGGGGATTATTCTTTTGACGAAGAGAAAAAAAGTGGATGACAGACTGTATTTTGAGGATATGGCGATTTACTCCATGGTGAAAAACAATACATTTAACGGAATCCCGCCGCCGGATATCGCAGTGATGGATGAGAGTGGTGAATGTAAAGTGATCCGCAGTTTTTCTTATGAGGATTTTAAAGGAAGACTGTCATGAGAAAATCCGGCCGGATGGAAGAACATGTGACAGGATGAAGCTATGATTCATGAAAAGACAACACGGAAAAGGCAGGAAAACAGAAGTATGAAGATAGAAAACAGAACTCCGCATCAGGATGGATTTTATATGCCGGGGGAATTTGAACCGCAGGATGGTGTGATCTTTAATCTGGCCGAAAACGTCCGGGTTCCTGGCCATATGAGGCAAAAAGAAGCCGGGAAAAGTATTTGCAGAGATTGCCAACAAGCTGGCAGAGACAGAAAAAAGTATATATGCTGACAGAACCGAAACGGAAGCAGTGGCAAGAGAGTTATTGTGTGAGAATGTAGAAATTTTAACAATTCCGACAGATGATGCATGGGCGAGGGATGTCGGACCAACCTTTGTGACGGATGGAAAAGAAGTCCGTGGGATCAACTGGAGCTTTAATGCCTGGGGTGGAACCTATGATGGTCTTTATCAGGACTGGCAAAAGGATGATAACGTGGCAGAAGAATTTTGTAAACAGACCGGTTATGATTATTATGATGCGGCTCCTTTTGTGCTGGAAGGCGGTTCCATCCATTCAGACGGACAGGGAACGGTGATCGCAACGGAAGCCTGTCTGCTCAGTAAGGGAAGGAATCCGGAACTTACGAAAGAGCAGATCGAAGCAAAATTGCAGGAATATCTTGGTGCCAAGAAGATCATCTGGCTTCCAAACGGAATCTATCAGGGATGAAACAAATGAACATGTAGACAATGTCTGTGCATTTACAAAACCGGGTGAGGTTGTCCTTGCATGGACAGATGATGAGAGTGATCCGCAGTATGTACTTTCAGCAGAGGATCTTAAGGTTCTTGAACAGGAGACAGATGCCAAAGGAAGAAAGATCCGTGTGCATAAAATGCTGATCCCGAAGAAACCGGTCTGCATTACGGAAAAAGAGCTGGCAGGTTACGTGTTTGAAGAAGGCGAGGATACAAGAGAAGCCGGAGAACGGTTAGCGGCAAGCTATGTGAATTTTTATATTGGAAATAAAGTTGTCCTTGTGCCGCAGTTTGGAGACGAGCATGATGTTCTGGCAACAGATTTATTGCAGAAGCTGTTCCCGGAGCGTGAGATCGTGCCAATCTTTGCAAGGGAGATCATCATCGGCGGCGGCAATATCCACTGCATCACGCAGCAGATACCAGTACGCAGATGACGGATAGCAGGAAATCATATAAAGTATCGTTTGCAAGACAGATGGAAAGATAAAAATGCCGGATTTCAGAATAAACAGGAATAGAACGAAAAAGCATGGAAAATATTAAGAAGGGGAGACAGCATATTATGAGCAGAAAACGTAACGTCACAGTAGCCGCAGTTCAGATGAAATGCAAAGCACACATGTGGAAGAAAATATCGCAAAGGCAGATGCACTTGTCCGGGAAGCGGCAGAAAAAGAGCACAGATCATCCTTTTGCCGGAACTTTTTGAAAGACAGTATTTTTTGTCAGGAACGCAGATATGAATACTATGAATTTGCAAAAGAAGTGAATGAAAATGATGCGGTAAAACATTTTTCTGCACTGGCAAAGGAATTGTCTGTTGTCATCCCGGTCAGCTTTTATGAAAAAAGATGTGAACCGTCTGTTCAATACTGTTGCAGTGATCGATGCAGACGGAAGCAATCTGGGCATATACCGCAAGACACATATTCCGGACGATCATTATTATCAGGAAAAATTTTACTTTGTTCCGGGAGATACCGGATTTCAAGTGTTTGATACGGCGTATGGGAAAATCGGTGTCGGCATCTGCTGGGATCAGTGGTTCCCGGAGACAGCAAAGAGCCATGGCGGTCAAAGGAGCAGAGCTGCTTTTTTACCCGACCGCAATCGGCAGTGAACCAATCTTAGAGTGTGACAGCATGCCGCACTGGAGAAGGGCGATGCAGGGACATGCAGCAGCAAACCTCATGCCGGTGATCGCAGCAAACCGTATCGGAACAGAAGAAGTAGTTCCATGTGAGGAAAACGGCGGACAGAGATCAGCACTCACATTTTACGGATCCTCTTTTATCACAGACCAGACCGGAGAACTTGTGGCAGAGGCAGATCGCAAGACGGAACAGGTGATACTTGCAACGTTCGACTTAAATGAAATGCAGGAGAACCGTCTTTCATGGGGAATCTTCCGGGACAGAAGACCGGAGTGCTACGGGGATATCTGTAAATAAGCAAAGGACGCATGAAAATACCCTCTTTACTGGACAAACCAGTAAGGAGGGTATTTTATGCGTCCCTTTGCTTATTGTGGATACAAGAGTGGTTATACTCCATAAAAAGTGCCTTTAGTATCTTTTTAGTAGCCAAGTTCCTCTCCAATTAAAATAACTTTTAATCCTTCCCTGAATACCGCTTCGTCTTGTGATCACGACCTGATTGCAGATACAGTCAGGAGAGAGGCAGTCGGCACAGACTCGGTGACAGCACATGGTGTCTGCTTGTTCAGACGTACACAGTTCATAGGGGTTGCGGTTAAGTGGACACGGTCAATGGCTTCTGCAACGTCCTTTGCAACCTTGTTCATTCCGGCAAGAATAATGACATTTTCAGGATAGTAGATCAAAGCGACGACCCGGTTTCCATTACCGTCGATATTGACTAATTCTCCATCAATTGTCATGGCGTTGGTGCTCATGAAATAGTAATCAGCCATTAGTGCGTCGTGGAATATTTTTCTGGAATCTTCCGGCGTCTTACAGACTGCCCGGTCTAAAAACTGAATATCGGCTGAACGCAGTGCATCCATCATGCCGGTCTCCTCTAATGTCATGGAGCCTCCGTGGGACCACGACTGCACCGGATGGCAGGAAAGAAAGTGCCTTTTCTACGGCTTCTTTTGCGGTCGGGCAGTAGTATGCTTCCATTCTTCTTTTTCAAAATTTTTGATCATGGTATTGGCGAGTGTTTCGTAATATTTTGCTTTTGGTGTCATATGATCCTTCTCCTCCTATTTAACTTTTTGACTTTTATTATAAGCGGATTTTTTCGTTATGCAAGCGCTATTAAAATAATTGAAAACGATCAGATTTTCTTCTATTAACAATTCTGAAACAAAACTCAAACAAATTCAAAATAATATATGTTATGATGTAATCAATGGACAATGATAGAAACCAGAAAGGAACAGAAAAATGATACACATTCTTGTAGTGGATGATGATAAAAAAATTTAAACCAGACGGTCTGCACCTATTTAAATGACTGTGGATTTGAGGCAAAAGGCGTTTTGAGTGCGAACGAAGCCTATGACGAGATGTATAACAATCTCTACGAGCTGATCATTTCCGACATTATGATGCCGGAGATCGACGGATTTGAATTTGCGGAGACAGTGCGTCAGGTCAATAAACAGATCCCGATCCTTTTCATGTCGGCTAAGGATGATCTTCCTTCCAAACGGAAAGGATTTTTAGTTGAATCGATGATTATATGGTAAAAAAACCGGTGGAGTTAGCAGAACTTGAGATGCGTGTGAGGGCACTGCTCCGAGAAGTAATATCGAGATGGAGCGCAAACTTATTGTCGGAAATCTGGAGATGGATGCGGACGGCATGACTGCAATGATAAATGGGGAGGAGATACCGGTCACAACACGCGAATTCAATATTTTATATAAACTGTTGTCTTACCCGAAAAAAAACATTTACAAGGGCACAGCTTATGGATGAGTTCTGGGGGGCTTGATTCGGGAACGAGCCTGCGGGCTGTGGATGTCTATGTGACAAAGCTCCGTGACAAGTTTTCCACCTGCGATGGATTCGAGATCAAAACTGTGCGTGGACTTGGATACAAAGCGGTATTGCTATAGAAAGGGATTGCCTGAAACCATGAACAAATTGAACCATACCAACACAATCAAAAATGACCGTTTTCCATCGTCCCTGTTTCTGGTGTATTTTCTCGTATTGCTGTTAATGTCCGGTATTCATACAGGAATTATCGTAGGTATGAATGCACTGGGGTGGAACAAAATCATACAGGTAATTTTACCGCTTGGTTACTGGACTGTTGTGGCAGTTGGATTGACACTTTTACGAAAAATGTGATCCGAAAAAGCTATGAAAAGCCAATGCATGACCTGGCAGATGCAACAAAAAAGTGGCAGAGGGCGATTTTTCAGTGTATGTTCCGACACTTCACACCGCTGACCGGCTGGATTATCTGGATGTCATGATTATTGATTTTAATAAAATGGTGGAGGAACTCGGCAGCATTGAGACGTTGAAAACAGACTTTTCTCCAATGTTTCCCATGAGATCAAGACGCCGCTTGCAATTATCCAGAACAATGCGGAGCTGCTCTGTATGGAAAAGAAGCCGGAGAAACAAAAAAGAATATGCCGAAGTGATCTTTCAGACTACAAAGCGTCTGTCGGAACTTATCAGTAATATTTTAAAACTGAACAAGCTTGAAAAACAGGCGATCACGCCGGTAGCAGAAGAGTACGATCTGTGTGGACAGCTTGCGGAATGTGCCGTGAATTATGAGCCGGTGTGGGAGAAAAAAGATATTGGATTTGATGCAGATATGGAAGATTCTGTAAAGATCACGGCAGACGCTGCGTTGATGGAGTTAGTCTGGAATAACCTTTTTTCCAATGCAGTGAAGTTCACAGAACCGGGAGGAACGATAAAGCTGACTGAGCAGTCGGATGATTCTGAGATCCGTGTGTGTGTCGGTGGAGGATAACGGCTGCGGAATGACGGAAGAGACAAGGAAACATATTTTTGATAAATTTTATCAGGGGGATACATCCCATGCAATGGCTGGAAATGGACTTGGACTGGCGCTTTCCCTGCGTGTTTTGCAGTTAAATGATTATAAAATCGAAGTGGAAAGCGAACCGGGACGCGGCAGTAAGTTTACGGTGATCATTCCGAAAAGGTAGAATATTGGATAACAGACAGAAAGCGAATTTCTGGGAAAGCGTAGAAAAATGAGTGAGTTTGAGAGTTTTGATTATACGAAAGTGACGGTCGCCGAGAATCAGATGTCACAGTATATGGATGGCTACGAGCATTTTGGATGGAAGGTGGATTCCAATGTACCCATAGAAAAAGGAATGGGAAAAAGTAACAATCCATTTAAAGCGGAGCAGGGCAGTTTTAAATAAAATGGAACTGACACGGTTACAGAGACATTTTGAGGCGTGCATGAGTGAGATTGCGGCGACTCGAAAATTCCACAGAATCTTTTTTGCAATGATCGCGGCACTGACCAGTGGGATTTCAGGCTGTGCATTTATGGCGGGTTCGGTATTCGCTGTGACGGCTGCAAAACCGATCATTTGGCTGATGATTTTGCTTGCAATCCCGGGATTTTTTCTGTGGGGAATCGCATATCCTCTTTATAAAAATGTGAAAAAGCGGAGAGAAGAGAAAGTGAAGCCTCTCATTGAGGCAAAGCTTGATGAGGCGGAAAAAGGTGTGCGAGAAGGGGCATGCACTGCTGTAACTGCAACTTATGCCACCACACAGCCGACTTATGCCAGAAATCTCCATTTTCCAAAAAAATGATAAGTTTATCTCACAGCAATCCATTACGGATGAAAAGAGAAAAACGAATTTTTGGAGGAAAAAAAAATGATGAAGAAAAAAAAGTATTGGCAATGATGTGTGTAGCAATGGCAATCGGCATGACAGCATGTGGCGGGGGAGAAAGCAGCAGAGAGACTCCGGCACAGTCAGAAAGTTCCCAGACACAGGAGACAGAAACACAGGTCTGCGGCGACAGAAAGCGAAGAAGAGACAGCAGAAGGAGCAGTCTTAACAACAGATTTACTTTTTAATGATGCAGATGAATTTGTAAATTATGTACCATTTGCACCAATTGGAAATTCTTATGCCGAGGCAATGATGCAGGTGACAGGATATACATATACCTTTATTCCGGATGGCGATACGTATACATTAGAGCTTGTATATGAGTGTGGAACACCGGGTGAAGATACCACAATGTACATGAAGAGAGATTATACATTTACCGGAACATGCACAGCAGATGGAGACGTATATACGTTAGACACACCAGAGCATTTCACAATGACACAGGAGACGGCAGGTCAGTTCGCTGCAACAAGCGGTGAAGGTGGAGCTGATTTCTGGGGGGATAACCAAACGGACTTACAATTGATGAGACCTACACAAACGATGACAACTACAACGGATTGACTGCAGCTTTTGATATTCTTGCAAAGATTCCAGCCTTGCAAAGCAATCGTAAACGGAGATGCTTTAAGCTTTGAGGAAGTAGAGGGCGCAGAGGATGGTGAAACAACAGAAGCCGTTGAAACAACAGAAGCTGTAGAAACAACAGAAGCAGAATAAGCGCGGAGGGTTCTTATGAAAAAGCCAAAATATCGTTTGTTTACGATTTTATCTGTGGTATTCCTCATCCTTGGAATCTTAATGACAACGGTTGGAGGACATTTCAGCACGGTGCTTACGGTTGCAATGGAAGGCTCTACGACAGATAAAGAGACAGCAGAAATGACATATGCAGACGGATTGGCAATGAATGTGGAACTTGAGGAAGAAGGTCTGGTCTTATTGAAAAATGAGAACCAGACACTTCCTTTATCTGCAGGAAAAGTCAATGTGTTTGGAGAACATGCTTCCAACATGGTCTACAACGGTTCCGGTTCTTCCGCAGGAAATGCGAACGGCGCTGTGACCATCAAAGAAGGGTTGGAGGAAGCAGGACTGGAAGTGAATAATGACCTCTGGTCTTATATCGAGAAAAATACAACTGCCAATAATGACACTTCCGTTCATGAAGGGAACGAAGTAGATATTTCCGGTTATCCAATCAACGAAATGTCAGTAGACCTGTATACCGGAGATTACAGTTTTGAAAAATTAAAGGAATACTCCGGAGAATGCGATCGTAGTCATTGGACGTGTCGGCGGGGAAGGACAGGATCTTCCGCGTATCGGATTTGGAGAAGATGGCACAGAGAGCTATCTGGAACTGAATGAGAACGAGAAGAATCTCTTAAAAAACATTAAAGGAAAAGGGTTTTAAGACAACTGTTCTTATCAATTCCTCTTATGCGATGGAGCTTGGCTTTATTGATCAGGCAGAATATGGAGTAGAGGCGCTGTGTCTGGATCGGAGGCCCTGAATCGCAGGTGCAACCGCAGTTGGCGAGGCACTTACCGGGAAAATCAATCCTTCAGGCAGACTGGTAGATACTTATGCATATGATCTGACTACCCAGTCTACGTATTATACATCTGATTATAATTATTACTATTCAGCTGAGGATGCAGCCAAGATTTATGGCGGATTTTCCAATTATTCTGAAGGAATTTATGTAGGATATCGCTGGTATGAGACTGCAGATGCAGAAGGTTACTGGAATAATATTTCCAATGAGTACGGAAATGGCTATGATGGTGTGGTGCAGTATCCATTTGGATATGGCATGTCTTATACTACATTTGCACAGAAAATTACTACCGCAGAAGAAAAAGATGGAGTTGTGAACTTCGAAGTGGAAGTGACGAACACCGGAGACACTTATGCAGGAAAGGATGTTATCCAGCTATACTGTGAGACCCCTTTATACACCGGGTGGCACAGAGAAGAGTAAAGTGGTGCTCTGCGCATTTGAAAAGACTGCATTGTTACAGCCGGGTGAAACCGGAACTTACAGTTTAAGCGTTGCGTTAGAGGTCATCATTGCTTCCTATGACGAGACAGCAAAGAAACGGAAATGGTGCATATGTTCTGGATGCTGGTGATTATGCATTTTATCTGAGTGAAAATGCACACAGCTGGTCAGCAATTGACACACATGATGCAGAAAAATATTTTGCATATGCGTTAGACAGCCAGATTGTTTATGACGAGAGTAACAAGCGTTCCTCTGACGAGATAGTGGCTTCTAACCAGTTCTTGGATGCAGAAAATGATATTCCGAAACTTTCCCGTGCGAATGGGTTTGCAAAATGCAGAGGAGACCATTTTCAGTGAGATCGAGGATATCGCGCTGGAAAAAACAGATACCATGTATGATCTGCTCATCAACAAATCGTCCGAAGCAGGGGAGTATCAGGGAGAACTCTTAGATAATACAACAGGAGCAGACAAAAAAAGTATACCATGGATGATATGGCAGGTGTCCCATCTGATGATGAAAAATGGAATGAGTTCGTAAGCCAGATGTCTGTGGAGGATACATGATGACACTGATCGGCACAGGCGGATGGTCTACGGCTGCGATTGACAGTATCGGAAAAGCGAAGACGACCGATATTGACGGGACCGTTTGGATTATCTAATTTCGTACAGAACGAGCTAGGTAACAGTGAGAGTGTCTGTGTTTCCTACTGCAGTGAGGTAGTTGTTGCATCGACCTGGAACAAAGAGCTTGTAAACCGGTATGGACAGACGGTTGGCAATGAAGGAAATGCAACCGGAGTGTCAGGATGGTATGCACCGGGAGCAAATCTGCATCGTTCCTCCTTCAGTGGACGAAATCCGGAATACTATTCGGAAGACAGTTACTTATCAGGTGTGATGTGTTCCAATATGGTTGAGGGAGCATTGTCCAGAGGACTGTATGTCTATGTAAAACACTTTGCATTCAATGATCAGGAAGCAAACCGTACGAATAAAGAAAATTGTTGGATGAGCGAACAGACCGCCCGTGAGATTTATTTGAAACCATTCGAGATGGCAGTCAAGGATGGCGGGGCAACCGGACTGATGGCATCATACATGTGGTTTGAAGGAAAATGGTGTGGCGGTAACTATAATCTCATGACGAATGTTGTACGGAAAGAGTGGGGATTTACCGGAATGATTGTTACAGATAATTATTGCGGAACATGGATGAATCCAACAAAAAGCAATTATGGCAGGAACAGATCTGATTTTAAGTAATGCTTCAAGAGAGGTAGATGCATCTGTTTGCATCAACAGATGAGGGAATCAGTGCCATGAAGGTTTTGCCTGCAAAAATATTCTATATACAATTTCTGATGCGGCCGGTAAACGGAGATTGAAGGCACGCGCAGGATTTGACTGGTGGAGGCTGACTTATATCGGCACGCAGATTATATTTCTACGGATGTGCAAAGACTGTTTGCGGTGATCGCATACATTAAATACTGGAAATGGTTAAAAACGCTATAACAGTTGAGGTAGAAGAAAAACAAATAAATAAGTTACAATAAAGG
>VOFJ01003237.1_pt1 | contig 25997 bp, 31 predicted proteins | sample 5384081 | NCBI WGS metagenome assembly VOFJ01 (sample SAMN12384729, study PRJNA508395) | human gut metagenome | isolation source: healthy gut I | host: Homo sapiens | reverse complement strand
TCGGTATTGCTTCGTTCCGGTTACGTACTGCGCCGCACGGATGATTGGAAGTAAAGGAACATCAGAATTATGTCGAAAAAACATTTCCTGCGGGGACTGCGCGACGGCATCCCCATTGGGCTTGGTTATTTTGCTGTCAGCTTCGGCATCGGCATCAGCGCGCACAACGCGCACCTGAGCATTTTTCAGGGTTTTTTGCTGAGCTTTTTGAACAACGCCTCGTCGGGTGAATACGGCGGCATCACCATCATCGCCGCCGACTCCGGCCTCTGGGCCATGGCGCTGATGATGCTGGTCGTCAACGCGCGCTATCTTCTGATGAGCTGTGCGCTCAGCCAGCGTCTCTCGCCCGATACGCCGCTTCCCTGGCGGCTCCTCATCGCCTATGACCTGACGGATGAGATCTTCGGCCTCGCCATCGCGCAGCCTGGGTATCTTGAGGTGTGGTATTACTTCGGCACCATGTGCGCGGCCATGCCGGGCTGGAGCATCGGCACCGTGCTCGGCGTGCTGATGGGGAATCTCATGCCCGTCTGGGCCGTCAGCGGTTGCTCCGTGATGCTGTTCGGCATGTTTCTCGCCATCATCATCCCCGTCGGCAAGCAGAACCGCATCGTGCTCGGCTGCATCGGTGTGAGCTTTCTCTGCTCGCTTCTTGCAAGCGTTTTGCCGTTCACGCGCGAGCTGTCCGAGGGCATGCGCATCCTGGTCTTGACCATCGTGATCTCTGCTGCCGCCGCCATTCTGTTCCCGCACAAGGAGGATGATCTCGTCGCATGAAAACGTATTTATATCTTTTCGTCATGGCGGCCACGACCTATCTCATCCGCGTCCTGCCGCTCACGCTGATCCGCAAGCCGATCCAGAATCCCTTCCTGCGCTCGTTTCTCTTCTACGTGCCCTACGTCACGCTCGCGGTGATGACGTTCCCCGCCATCATGAACGCCACGCAGTCGCCCATCGCGGGCGCGGCGGCCATGGTCATCGGCATCGTCGCCGCCTGGTGCGGACTGGGACTTCTCCCCGTCTCGCTCGTCTGCTGCGCGACAGTGCTGATCTTAGAGCATTTTATCGTGTAAGCAAATCTTGTAAAACACCCTCCGCGGATTTCCCGCGGAGGGTGTTTTTATGTATTCACAGCACCTTTTCTTCGCCGACCGAGAAGAAATACAGCACCTTTTCCCTGACCTTTTTGCCCATCACGCGCATAAGGGCCATGGAGTATGCCTCGAGCTGAGGGCGGTAGTGCTCAGCTCGTTCTTCGATCTGTGTTCTTCCGATGCGGTCAGTCTTGAAGTCCACGACCACAAGCTCGCCGTCCTCTTCAAAAAAGCAGTCTACCACGCCCTGCAGCAGCACCGCGTCGTCGGCGTCCAGCGTGGCAAAGTCCCGCACCGGCCGCAGCAGCGAGAAGCGGTACTCGCGCCGCACCGTCTGCGCATTCTTGCGAATGCGCGCGGCAAGATCACTTCGCAAAAATCGGACGATCGCGCGCACATCGACGGCGCTTGCCTGCTCGTCGGTCAGCTTGCGCTGCGCTCTGAGCTTTTCGACCTGCTCATGCACGCTCTGCTCACTTGCTTCGCAGAAAAAGTCAAGGTCCTGCATCACAAGGTGCAGCGCCGTGCCCCGCTCCGCACCTGTGAGCGTCGTTTCGCCCGCAAGGAATTTTGGTTTATATAGGCTGCGCAGCCGCGGTGGGAGCGTTGTATTTTCGGATATCTCCTCGTCCAGCGCGCGGCCCTTGAGCTGCGTGGCCGTCAGCTTGGCGGGAAAGGCCGTCTGCCCCGCGTAGGGGTAGCGGTACGACAGCGCAGCAAAATCCACCGGCAGCTCATCCTTCGGCGGCGCGGCATCCACTGGCGCGTCATCGGGCCGCTGCTGCGGCGTCACAAAACTCAAACCGTCGTGCACGCGCACCGTCCACGGCGTTTCATCGACAAAGAAGCGTCCCTCGCCGCTCTGTCCCGCAAGCTCGCGCAGGGACGCCGCTTCGCTGCGCTGCAAAAGCGGCAGCATGATCCAGTCGCCCATGCACTTGCCGCTGTCCACAGCCTCGGGCAGCACAGGACAATCGCTCAGCGCCAGAAGGTCGGCGACGCGGCTTTTCGCGTTTGCCTGCGTGTGCACCATGACGAGCTTTTCCTTCGCGCGCGTCATCGCAACGTACAGCACACGCAGCTCCTCGGCCTTCGCCTCGCGCCGCAGCGTGCGCTCGAGCGCCTGCCGTGCGACCGTCGGGTACTGGATGTGCCTTTGCGTGTCCACGCACACCGGCCCCAGCCCGAGCTGCGGGTGCACGAGCACCGAACTCAAAAAGTCCATATTGCTGAAGCGACGCGCGAGGTCCGAGAGGATCACGACCGGAAATTCAAGGCCCTTCGACTTGTGGATCGACATGATGCGAACGCCTGATGATGCGTGCGCGGTCTGCATCGAACCCGCCTCGCCTTCGGCAAGCTGCTCGCGCAGCGTGCGCACAAAATCGAAAAGCCCCTGCCGCCCCGAGCGCGCGTAGTCTTCGCTGAGTTCCAAAAACGCGAGCAGATTTTCCTTGCGCTCCGCCCGCGGCGCATCGCGCCGAAGATGCCGAGCACATTGCACCGGCGGTAAATTTCACTCAGCAGCTCGCACACGCTCAGGTGCGCCGCGCTGTTGCGCAAAACGTCCAACGTACTGAGGAATTCTACGCTGTGGATGTCCTCACTCAAAAGCAGCGCATCGTAGAAGTCACCCGTGCGCTGCCGCGCGCGGATCGCCGCGAGCTCATCGGGTGTAAAGCCGAAGAGCGGAGAGCGCAGCACGGCAATGAGCGGCACGTCCTGCCGCGGATTGTCGATGACCTGCAAGAGCGCGAACAGCACTGCGATCTCCATCGAGGCAAAAAAGTCCTCGCCCGCGTCAGCGGCGCAGTGGAGGCCGCGCGCTTCCAGCGCGCGGCGATAGTCCAAAAGGCGCGTGCTCGGCGAGCGCATCAATATGACGATGTCCTCCTCGCACACGGGCCGCAGCTCTTTCGTTTTGTCATCCTGTATAGGAAATTCACTTGTCAGCATATTGCTGATATAGTCCGCGACGAACGCGGCCTCAGCCTCACTTGCGCGCACGCGCTGCTCGCCCGTCTGCGTCGGCAGGTCGAGCAGATGGAACTCCGCGCCGCACGCGCTCGATTCGACATAATTCGCGCCGAGGCGCAGTATTTCATCCGCGCCGTAGTCGAGCTCACCCATTTCCTCGGAAAGAATATTGCAGAAGATAAAATTCGTCGCGTCCAGCACTTCTTTGCGCGAACGGAAGTTGCGCGAGAGCAGCAGCTTCGCGCTGTCGTGCTCCTGTGCGTCCTCAAGCGGCGGCCAGGTGTTATAATGCTGCAAAAAAATACGCGGGTCGGCTAGGCGGAAGCGATAGATGCTCTGCTTGACATCGCCAACAGTGAAAAGGTTTTCTCCTTTACAAGAAATTGCGTCAAAAATGCGGTTCTGCACCTCGTTGGTGTCCTGATACTCGTCCACCATGATCTCGCGGTAGCGCGCGCTGACGATGCGCGCAAGCTCTGTCGGCGCGCCGTCCTCTCCGATGAGAAGGCGGATGGCCTCGTGCTCCTGATCGGAGAAGTCAGCAGAATTCCGCCGCCGTTTTTCCTCGTTGTACCGGCGGGAAAAGTCCGCCGTCAGGTCGATGAGCGCGAGCATTGCGGGCGCCATCGTGCGCAGGTCCTCCACCGCCTCGTCGGACGAGGCGGAAAAAATCTCGGCAAAGCCCTTGACGGTCTCCTTGCAGTTGTCCCACAGGCTTTTCATGCGCGCTTTCATCTCGCCGCCGTCGCTGTCCTTCACCGCGGCGAGGCGCGGAAACACGATGGTCACACCGCGCGCGGCGTCCCAGCCCTCTGCGGTCTTCCCCTCCAGCGCTTCAAGCTGGTAGGACGCGTCGAGGAACGCGGGCGCATACTTCTGGTTCAGCGCGTCATTCGCGCACATCTCCTGTGCCGCGCGCTGCAAAAGGTTTTTGCAGTGGCGCGCCTTGCGCCGCACCTCGTTGAGCAGAATTTTTCCATAGGGCGTGTCCTCGATCTTATCCGGCACGGCGCGCCAAAACGCGCGCTGCGCCTCGAGCCATTTGTCCTCATACGGCTGCGCCTGCAATTTTGCGTGCAGCTCCAGTACTAAGTCCTCAAGCGCGCTGTCGTCGCGCCCCGCGCCAAGCGTGTCGGCGAGCAGTGTGCCTCCGGGCGTCAGACAGTCGTAAAAATCGTCCAGCGTGCGCGCGAGCACGCGCTCGCGCAGCACCTGCGCCTCGTTCTCGTCCAGCACGCGGAAATCGGGCCGCAGCGCGTGGCCGCGCGCGTCCTCGCCGAGCAGATGGCAGTTTTCGCGCAAAAGCGCGGTGCAGAAGGCGTCCACCGTCTTGATGTCCGCGCGGTAGACGCGCAGCATTTGCTGCCGCAGGTGGTAGTTGCCGGGGTCGCGCTCCATGCGCTCGGTGAGCGCCTTCGCGATCTTGCCGCGCAGCTCGCTCGCCGCGGCGCGCGTGTAGGTAATGATGAGGAAATCGTCGAGATTCGCGCCCTCGCGCTCTACGTAGGAAAAGAGCCTCTCGACGAGCACCTTTGTCTTGCCCGAGCCCGCCGCCGCGGAGACGAGCAGACTGCGCTCGCGGCTGTCCACCGCCGCTTGCTGTTCGTTTGTCAGCTTTTCAGCCATTTTCGTGCGCCCCCTCTCCGTTCACCTCGTCGATGTACTGCCAGAATTCGTCGTTTTTCGTCGCCTTGATGTATTCCATACGGTCACTGCCGCAGCCGTTTTCAAAGTGGCACGCGCTCGCGAACTCGCAGTATGTGCAGGCCGACTGCTGCGGCGTGCGCGCGTAGGGGTCGGCGTCGATGTTGCCCGCGAAGACCTCCTGCGTGATTTCATGTAAAATATGGTCGACGTATTTCGAGAGCTTTCCGAGCTGCTCGGCAGAAGCAAGGCTTCCCGTCACCGCGCCGTCCCTTTTCACCGCGATGGGCAGGTAACACGGCGATTCGAGCGCGCTGTGCTCCATCGCCTGCAGGACCGCCGGGTCCTCGAGCACCATACCGCTGCGGCGCAGCTCCTTTTTGAGTGCTTTTTCGATCTTTTCGGGCTCCGTGTCGCGCGCGCAGCGCAGCATCGGCTCGCGCGCGGGCGTATAGAGAACGCCCGCGGGAACGATCTCGTGTCCGCCGAAAAGCATCTGTCCCTCTTCTTTAAGCGTAAAGAGGTAGAGCAGCATTTGGAGCCCCAGCCCGTAGCGCAGCTCGGCGAGGTCGAAGCTCTTCTTGCCCGTCTTGTAGTCCACGACGCGCAAATATAGCTTGCCGTCGTGCAGCCAGCCGTCCACACGGTCGACCTTGCCGACAACGCGCGCCGTGCCGTTTTCCTCGCGGATCGTGATGGCGGGCAGCTGCCCGTCCGCACCAAATTCCAGCTCAAATGCCAGCGGCTCAAAGTCGGAGCTTTGCAGCTCCTCGCTCACCTCGTCCATGATGCGCTCGACCATCGCACACAGGCGGTTGAACAGATAACGGAAGCGCGCGCTTTTTTCGCACAAGTCCGGCAGCACGCGGTCGATGTATTCCTCGATCGACGCGCGCACGAGCGCGTGCAGCTTGTCCTTCGATAGCGTATGCAGTCCGCCGCACTCCTTCGCCTGCCGCAGCGTATGCTCCATCACATCGTGCACGAACGTGCCGATCTGCGGCGCGTCAAAGCCCGCGCCCGTGCGCTCCCTGGCTTTCAGGCCGTAGCGCATGAAATAGGCAAAGTGACATGAGCGCGCCATGTCCATGCGCGAGGCGGACAGTGTCACCGCGCCGCCGTAGAGCGCGTGCACCGCGTCGCGCGACAGATGCCCGCGCGTATAGCGCGAAGCGTCCTTCATCGCGGCAAGCGCACGCTCCGCGTCGCCCTGTCCTTCAAAATACTGCCACAGCGCGCCGCCGATATGCTCGCCCGCATACTCGAGCGCCGTCGACTTTGCTGACAGGCGATATTCCTTGTCAGCGCTCTCTGCTTCGACGCTGATCGACGGCAGCAGACGCGCGATGCGCCCGATGACGAACGATGGCCGCTTCTCCGCGCCCTTTCCGTCCGAGACGGGATAGGACACCGTCAGCTTTTCCGTCGGCTGGGCCAGCGCGGCGTAAAGATTCTGAATTTCCAGATGAAACTGCTCCATCCCGTGCGGCGCGAGGAAGATTTGCTGCCTCTCGAGCGCCTCGCGGTCCTCGTCGCGCAGCACGCCGCCGCGGTTCTCCGCCGCAGGCAGCACGCCGTCGTTCGCGCCGAGCAGGAACAGCGCGCGCACCGTGTGGCGGTCGTTTCGCGTCATTTCGCACAGGTTCACCGCGTCGAGCGTCACGGGGATCGTGCCCACGCTGTACTGCGTCAGCACAAGGCGCATCAGACTCGCAAACTCCTCGGCGTCGAGGATCGCGTCGCCCAGGATTTCCACAAACTGGTCGAGCACACCGCAAAGAATGCCCCACAGCTGTGCCGTTTCCTCGGCGCGCTGGGCCTCGCCCGCGGCGAAAAGCTGCTCGGTCTGCGTCTGCAAGACCTCCGGCAGCTTGATCTCCTCCAAATAGCCGTACAGCGCGCGCACCTTCTGCTCGGCCTCGCCGCTGCCGCCCACACCTTTTTTTAGGCGCGCAAACGGCCCCTGCACGCGCTCGCGCAGTGCGTTGACCGTCTTGAGCCGCGCCCTTGCCTCGTCCGTCCAGTCTTCGCCGTAGCCGTCGGGATGCGCCGACCAAGGCGTCTCGCGCGTCCACATCGCGCCGCGGATCTCCCACTTGAGCGCGTAATTTTCCAGAATGTCGCACTCCGCCATGCTGAGGCCGGCGAGGCCGGTCTTGAGGCAGCGGAACACATCCTCGTACTCAAAGCCTCCGCTCGCGGCGTCCAGCGCGCCGAGCAGCAGCGTCAGCACGGGGCTTTTCAAAATGTCGCTGCGGTGGGCATAATAGAGCGGGATGCCGTAGCGGGCGAATACGTTTTCGATTGCGCCCGCGTAGGAGTCGAGATCGCGCGCCGTGACGGTGATCTCGCGGTAGCGGTAGCCCTGCTTGCGCACGAGCTGTAAAACCTGCGACGCGACCCACTCGCACTCGCTGTACACGCTGCCCGCCTCATAGAGCGCGACGGTGTCGGTCGGCTGGGTAAATTCGTCCGCCGCGCCGAAAAAGCAGCGCTCGATATGGTCGAGCGCGCCGCGCACCTCGCCCTGCGGAAGAATTTCCTCCTCGCATGCGACGCCGGCATCGCGCGCGAGCGCGTACAGCCGCTCGCGCACGCGCAGGCTCTCGGAAAAGAGCTCGCGGTCCTGCGTGTCGCCAAGGAGCGTGACGGTCACGCTCTTCGCGCGCCGCAGCAGGATACGCAGAATGCGCAGCTCACGCCCCGTAAAATACGAAAACCGTCGAGGAAAATGTCTTTATTGTCAATATATCCCGACGCTTCGAGGTTTTCCTCCAGCTTTTCAAGCACATCGCGCGCGTCGTGCCCCGGTGCGTGGAGCTTGCTGAGGTAAATGCCGTAGATAAGAGAAAGGTCGCGCAGCTTGTCGCCGCTCTCGCCTTCGATCTGCGCTACGCTCTCGGATAGCTGCTTGGGCGATACGGCGTAGGCCTGCAATTCCTCCATCACGGCAAGCAGGCTCTCCAAAAATGCCGCGCGCTGCGACGGGCGCTTGTAGACCTTGAGCACCGGCGCAAGCTCCGTGAGCGTACGCTGGAGCGTCAGGAGCTTTCCGCCCGAATCGAGCGTCACGTCCGCGCTGCCGCCGCAGATGCTCAGCACGCGCGAGGCGAGCAGCTTGAACGTCAAGGCCTCGGCATGGCGCGACGCGGTGTCGCCGCAAACACGGCACAGGTCCATCTCCGCCACATGCGAGGCGTGCTCCGGCACAAGCAGGATTTGCTGCGACGAGTCCCCCAGTGCGGCGATCCTTTGCAGCACGCGCTCGGATTTGCCCGTGCGCGCGCGTCCCATCAGTATGTGCAGCAAGCGTCCTTCCCCCTTTTTCTCTCTTAAAGTTATCAATATTTTATCCTGATTTTATCATAGTTTTCTTTTCCGGGCAACGCAGAAAACGCCGTACGCATATTTTCGCCCATCACGGGAAGACTACCGAAGACCAAACCATCTTTTTAAGGAGGGAACTTCATGGTCATCGACAAGATCGCGCTGACGCTTGCTATCATCGGCGCGCTCAACTGGGGCAGCGTGGGCCTTTTCGGCTTTGACTGCGTCGCCTTTCTCTTCGGCGGACAGATCGGCATGCTCAGCCGCGTGATCTACACGCTCGTCGGCCTTGCCGGCATCTGGTGCATCACGATGCTGTTCCGCGAGAAAGAGCCGATGGAAAGCGGCGGCCAGGCGTAAAAAATAAAAGGAGAGGGGCTTGCCCTCTCCTTTTATTTTTGCGTTAAAAATTTTCTTTACCGCTCCCCAGTCGCTTCCGCACCTTCCAGCTCGCGCATTGAGCGGCGGAACTGGCGATAGAATGTGAAGCTCGTCAGCGCCACCGCGCCGAAGTCCGCCACGGGCTCGGCCAGGAACACCGCGAACGCCTTGTCCGCGAAAAAGTGCGGCAGAATATAGATGAGCGGGATGAGCAGAATGATCTTGCGCCACACGGCGAGGAAGAGCGACGTCTTCGCGTTGCCGAGCGCCACAAACGTCTGCTGGCAGGCGATCTGGATGCCGAAAATACCGCTGCACCCCATGTAGATGCGCACGGCCCACGCCGCGTATTCGACCAGCGCGGGGTCATTATTGAAAATCAGGATGAACGCGCGCGGGAAGAGCTCGACCAGAAGCCAGATGGCCATGGAATAAGTAAAGCACGCGCGCAGCAGGCAGAAATAGGCGTCGCGCACGCGCTGGACGTTCTGCGCCGAAGTTGTAGCTCACGATGGGCTGTGCGCCCTGTGTCAAGCCCTGAAGCGGCATGTTCGAAAACTGCATGATGCTCGTCAGCACTGTCATCGTGCCGACGGCCATGTCGCCGCCGTAGCGCAGGAGAGATGAGTTGAAGCAGATGGCGATGAGGCTCTCCGTCGACTGCATCACAAACGGGGAAAGTCCCAGCGCGATACACGGCAGCACGATCTTCGCGTCCACGTGCAGGTTCTCGCGCTTTAAGTACCAGCGCGTCTTCTTTCCCGTGAGGAACGTCATCACCCACATGGCCGACACTGCCTGCGAGATCACCGTCGCCAGCGCCGCGCCGCGCACGCCGAGACCGAGCACGAAGATGAACAGCGGGTCGAGAGCCGTATTTAAAAGCGCGCCGATGAGCACCGTCTTCATGCTCACGGTGGCGAAGCCCTGTGCCGTGATGTAGGCGTTCATGCCAAGTGTCAGCTGGACAAAGATCGTGCCGAGGGCGTAGATTCGCATATAGTCGAGCGCGTAACCGATGGTGTTCTCGCTCGCGCCGAACATCAGTAAAAGCGGCTCGGCAAAGGACTCGAACAGCACCGTCAGCACCAGCGCCGTGATCACAAGCATCGTCAGACAGTTTCCCATGATGCGCTCGGATTTTTCGCTCTCGCCTGCGCCCTCGGCGATCGAGGCGCGCGGCGCGCCGCCGATGGCCATGAGCGACGCGAACGCCGAGATAACCATGATGATCGGCAGGCATACGCCAACGCCCGTCAGCGCGAGTTTTCCGACGGTCTCGGCGGGCTGCATGTGGCCGATGAACACGCGGTCGACCAGATTGTAGAGCATGTTGACGATCTGCGAGGTGATCGTCGGCACGGAGAGCGAAAAGAGCAGCTTTTTGACGTCCCCGTGTCCCAGATCTGCGCGCTTATCCAAAATCATCACCTGAATTTTTCGTATTTTTCCGTATAAGTTGTTAGAATATCATGCCGCGGGGCGTTCGTCAAGCAAGCGGGCCGCGAAGCGCTCTATCATGGCATTTCCATAAAGCGCTTTTGGACATTTTTTCACTTTCTCCATTGCTTTTTCCGCGTGGGCTATTGTATAATTTGTTTTACAATCGCACCAGCGGAGCACCCCGCGTTCCGCTTATCAAACAAATAACGGAGGAATCACCATGAACGAAAAGTTTTCCAAGCTTGGCTTTTATCCTTCCGACATTCTGCTGCCCAAGAAGGATGTCGATATGAGCAAGTGGGCGGTCGTCGCATGCGACCAGTTCACCTCTGAGCCCGAGTACTGGGAGCGCGTGGAGAAGACCGTCGGCGACGCGCCTTCCACCCTGCGCCTCATCCTGCCCGAGGCCAACCTGAAGGCCCCCAACGTCGACGAGTTCATCGCCGACATCAACGCCTCAATGAGCAAGTACCTCGAAGAGGGCATCTTCGAGACGCTCAAGGACTCCCTCATCTACATCGAGCGCGGCCAGAGCGACGGTAAGATCCGTCACGGCCTCATCGGTATGGTCGACCTCGACCAGTACGACTTCACCCCCGGCTCCGGCGCGCTGATCCGCGCGACTGAGGGCACCGTGCTCGACCGTATCCCCCCCCGCGCCCGCGTGCGCCGCAACGCGCCCATCGAGCTGCCCCACGTCATGCTGCTCATCGACGACCCCGATAAGACCGTCATCGAGCCCCTGACCGCCGCGGCCGACAAGATGGAGAGCGTCTATGACTTCGACCTGATGGAAAACGGCGGCCATATCAAGCTACAAGCTCTCCGCTGCGCAGATCGACGCAGTCGCCGACGCGCTGACCGGCCTCACCACCGACGAGGCGATGAAGAGCAAGTACGGCGTCTCCGGCGTCGCGCCCCTGCTGTTCGCCGTCGGCGACGGCAACCACTCCCTCGCCACCGCCAAGGCCTGCTATGAAGAGCAGAAGAAGGGCAAGACTCCCGAGGAATACCTCGCGCTGCCCTCCCGCTACGCACTTGTCGAGGTCGTGAACAACCACGACGATGCGCTCCAGTTCGAGCCCATCCACCGCGTGCTCTTCGGCGTCGACCATGAGAAGTTCATGGAAGAGTTCAAGAAGTTCTACCCCAACGCCCACGAGGGCAAGGGCGAGGGCCACGTCATCGAGGTCTGCTGGAACGGCCACGACGATTTCGTCACCGTCCCGACCCGAAGGTCCAGCTGGCCGTCGGCACGCTCCAGGCGTTCATCGACGAGTACCTCAAGAAGTTCGGCGGCGAGGTGGACTACATCCACGGCGATGAGGTCACCCGCGAGCTCGGCTCCAAGGAGGGCAACATGGGCTTCCTGCTTCCCGCGATGGGCAAGGAGCAGCTCTTCAAGACCGTCATGGCCGACGGCGTGCTGCCGCGCAAGACCTTCTCCATGGGTCACGCGCAGGACAAGCGCTACTACGTCGAGGCACGCAAGATCCGCTAATCTAATGTAACCATTGCAGAAAAGCGCCGCCTTGCGGCGCTTTTCTCATCAGGAGGATTCCCTATGGATTTGAAAACAGCCAGGATATGGCAGGACGTATTGCTCTGGGGCGGCGCAGTGGTCTCCCTCGTCGGCGCGTGGGGCTTTCAAAACACTGTCGCCGCGCTCGTCGGCCTCATGATGATGGGCGCTTCTCTCATCGTCTGGTGGCGCTTTTACCGCTGCCCCAAGTGCGGTGAGCACCTCGGCCGCGGTTCGCCCAAGCGCTGCCCGAAATGCGGCGCGTGGATCGCCGACGAGCCGGAGCCCGAGGAGAAGAAAAAGATCCAGCACAAGAAAGAAGCACTGAGCGCACAAGGAGGCCGCGATGAACGACAAAAAGCCCCTGATGGACTATCGCAGGGCCCAAAAGCTCCAAACACCGCTGCTTCTTACCGGCGCGCTGCTCAGCGGCGTCGGCACAAGCGTCAGCGTACCGCTTGTTATTCTCGGTATCGCGATCATGCTCTTTGCCATCGTGATTGGGGTTCTTTACTACCGCTGTCCGCACTGCGGCAGACCGCTCGGACGCATAGGTGAAGGCGGTGCCTACTGCCCCCACTGCGGCAAGGCGCTGAATGCGCCGGTCGAGGAGCCCGTGCGCAGCATAACTGTCCCCGCCTATGCTAAGCTCAACCTGACGCTTGACATTCTTGGCAAGCGCGATGACGGCTACCACGAGATGCAGATGGTCATGCAGACCGTTTCGCTCCACGACGATGTGACCGTCACGCTCACAGACGGCAAAGGCATCACCTGCCGCGTCGACGGCGCGGCGCTTCCCTGCGATGAGCGCAACCTCGCTGTCAAGGCGGCGAGAGCCTTCTGCGAGGCGATGGACTACGGCGGCGGCATCGACATCGCGCTTATAAAGCGCATTCCGTCCGAGGCCGGCATGGCCGGCGGCAGCGCAGATGCCGCGGCGGTGCTGCGCGCGCTGCGCGAGCTCGTCTCCCCCACCCTCACGGACGAGCGGCTCGAGCAGATCAGCGCAAGCGTCGGCAGTGATGTTCCCTTCTGCATCCGCGGCGGCACACAGCTGGCCGAGGGCCGCGGCGAAAAGCTGACCGTCCTCAAGCCCGCACCGCGCTTCTTCGTCGCCGTCTGCAAGCCGGACTTCCCGATCTCCACACGCGCTCTTCGCGCGCGTAGACGGCGTGACGATCACCGACCGTCCTGATACGGACGCGATGCTCGCCGCCATCGAGCACGGCGACGCGGACACGCTGTGTGCAAACGTGCGCAACGTCTTTGAGCAGGCGCTCGACGGCGAGCAGCGTGAGCGCATTGAGACCATCAAGTGCGATCTTCTCGCCTACGGCGCGAAGACGTCGGCAATGACCGGCTCAGGCAGCGTGGTGTTCGGCCTCTTCTCTGACAAAGCGGCTTGCCGCAGAGCGTGTGAGGCACTGCAAGGCGAGTGCGTCAAAACTTTCTGCGCCGAATTTGTTTGAAAACTCAGAAAACCGTCCATACTCGAAGCAAATTCTTTGAGATGGGCGGTTTTTCGATGAAATGGACGAAATGGGAGCTTTCCCTTGCCGTTGGCCTCGCGGTCATGCTGCTTTTCTGCGCCGCGCGCGGCACTAATACCCTCCAGTGGTGGAGCGCAGCGTTCTCCCCGCTGTGCGACGGCATCCTGACGCAAAGCGCCGCAAGCGGTGACGTCGTAGTCAAATCAAAGCTCGCAGAGCTGCTGGCTCTGCTGATAGGTGGAAAATGATATGCTCTGCCTGCCATTTGAGCGAGAAAAAGGGAGTCGGCACTTTTTACGCCGGCTCCCCTTTTCATTATCCCTCGCACAGGATGTCGATCAGCTCATCCTTCTGCAAGCCCGCGAAGTAGCGCGAAACGTCCACATCGCTGAGTGCCTTTTCATAGCCCGCGCGGTCCGGCGTGCAGCCAACAAAGTGCGCCGCCAGCTCGTCCGGTTCCGAGGCGCTGAAGAAGTCGCCCTTGAATGACAGGGCCGCGATCTTTCCGTGCTCCACGGTGATGTAGGCCTCGATCAGGCCGCAGCCGTCCACGCGGCGGCGGCGCAGCATCGTGCAGGCCGGAGAGCGGCCGTAGTTCCACTCCCAGGTGGCATAGCGCTCCGCGCGCAGCTTCTCCACCGCCGCAAGGTCGTCCTGCGTCAGCGGGTAGGCCTCGCCCGGATTCTCATTCAGAATGTTTTCCAGCAGGATGCGGCGGAATTCCGGCAGCGTGACCTTTTCCGGCAGATGCTCGGCAACGTTCGTCACGCGGCTGCGCACCGAGCGGATGCCCTTGGTCTGGATCTTCGTCGGGTCGACACGCAGCGCCTCGCCGACAACGGAAAGGTCCGAATCGAACATGATCGTGCCGTGATGCATCACGCGTCCCTGGCGGATGTACTGCGAGTTGCCGGAAACTTCTTCCCGTCGATCGTGATGTCGTTGCGGCCGTTGACCTCCGCCTTCACGCCGAGCGTCGCCAGCGTGCGCACGACCGGTTCGCAGAAGAGCTTGAGGTCCAGCGCATTGCTCTCGCCGACATCTGTAATGAACGTGAAGTTCAGGTTGCCCATGTCGTGATAGACCGCGCCGCCGCCGGAAAGTCTGCGCACCACGCGAATGCCGCGCTCGCGCACGGCCTCTTCATTGATCTCAGCGATCGTGTTCTGATACTTTCCGACAATGATCGCGTTATCATTCTGCCAGAGCATGAAATACATGCGGTCGCGCGGGAGGCAGTCGAACACGTACTGCTCCATCGCCAGATTGTAGCTCGGATCGGTCGTCATCAGGTCCAGATATGATAGCTTCATGGTCGTGGTCTCCTTCTATCAGGGTCGTTGATTTTCAAGCCTTTTTCAGGGCTGTTATCCTTGTCTTTTCAGCTGCGCGCTCAGCTGCCGCGCCATCAAGCGGTGTCCCTCCGGCGTCGGGTGCAGACCGTCGAGCAGCAGCTCTGAGCGGATCGATCCGTCTGGCGACAGAAAATCCGCGCAGAAGTCGATATACGGCACGCCAAACGCCGTGCAGTACCGCTTGAGCCATGCGCAGTACTCTTTCATCGTCCGCTCCGCCGCTTCAAAATCGACCGCGGCCGCCCACGCCCGCGGCGCATGCGGTGCATCCGCCGGAAGCGGGATACCAACCATCGGCAGCACGCCCACGGAAAAGAGCTGGTGGATCATCGCGCCCATATTTCCCCGCGCCGCAGCGTCGGAGCCGGAGTAGAACACATCGTTGCTCCCGCCCATCAGCAGCACATAGGGCCGGTCGGCGCCAAGGCCGCCCTCGCGCAGCTCCGCGAGCACCCCGCCATGCATGCGCGACAGCATGCCGCCGGTCGTGTCGCCGTTGATGCCCTCATTGACAAGCTCCCAGCCCGTCTCCTGTGCGCACAGCTGCGTCCACCGCTGAGACAGATGCACGCCGTATCCAAAGGTCAGGCTGTCACCGATGCAGATCAGTTTCATGTTCTTTCCACCCGCGTTTCTTTCGGATCGATGGTAAGCAAAAAAGCCTTGAAAGTTTACACTTTCAAGGCTTTTTCATGGTGGAGATAAGCGGGATCGAACCGCTGACCTCTTGACTGCCAGTCAAGCGCTCTCCCGGTTAGTGCGGTTACATACCCCCCTAAACCGGGCCAAAAGAGCGCTTCAATACGCGGGCAACCCCAAAACACACCCTGAATGTCTTTCATTATAGTCAAAGAAAGCCCGTATATCAAGGAAAATAATTTTTCTGCTTTGGCCCCTCCACGGCATGATATAATTTTTATGTCCATGTTGGAAAGGAGGTGCGGGCATGGAAAAAGAATATATTGCCGGAGAGCCCCAACGATACGAAATTGGCGGTCGAGTTTTTATCGTTGAGCCACGGTACAGGAAAGACGGTGAAAGCATGGCAGACATCTTGCTAAAGCTGATGTTTGCCGACTTGGACGAAGAGATGCGAGCAACAAATAAAACTATAACAGACTAAAATTGAAAGTATCAATCTGGCAGTCAGCAAGAGGTTATTATTCTAACAAAAGCTCCCGTTGCCTAAATCTTTATAGGCAGCGGGAGTTTAAAATTGAGAACAACGCCGCCCAACAGGACAACGGGCGGCGTTTTCATATATAACACCACGAAGGGAGGTCACTTCCACCCGGCCAGTCTGCGGACTGGCTTTTTTTCATGCCACAAAAAGGAGGTTTGCAAATGGCAGATGATAAGAAAAACATTCCCGAGGCAGCTCCGCCCGCCGAGGCGTCCGCTCCTGCGGTAGAAAGTGTCGTCGTGTCGGAGCAGCCCGCTCCCGAGCCTGTGCTGACTGACGCGGAGACGGTCATGCTGGAGCATGAGGGGCAGGCAGCGCTCTTTGAAATGGGCGAGGCCGTGCCTGATCCCGCCGACGCTGTTACTCCCGCTGAGGTGGAGGAGCCTGCCGCTCCCGAAGTCCCCAAAGCTGAAAAGGAACAGGAACAGCCGCCCGCTCCCGGCAAGGATGCCCCCGCCCCGGCACATTCCGGCAAGGTGGTGGACTTTGCCGCTGCCCGTGACGAGGCAGCCAAGGAGGAGAAAAAGGCGGTCAAGCAGAAGCCGCCCACCGAAAAGGACAAGGCCGCCAAACCCGGCAGAGGCCGCCCGCCCAAGGCTGACAAGGCCGCTCCCGATAAGGCAAAGCCGCCCAAACCTCGGGACAAAAAGTCCCAAAGCAAGCCTGTCCCGGAGAAACCTGCCGTGGATAAGGGCGGCGCTCCCGCTGGTGCGGAGGTCACGCCGGAGCCGTCTGCGCCCCGTGATGCCACCCGCGCCGAAAAAGAGGAGATCGTCTATCTCAACCTGTCTGACCTGCACCCGTTCAAAAATCACCCCTTTGGTGTCCGGGATGATGCGGAAATGCAGGGGCTTGTGGAGTCGGTTAAGGCGGCGGGCGTCAATCAGCCCGCGCTGGTGCGTCCCCGTGAGGATGGCGGCTATGAGATCATCGCAGGCCACCGCCGCCAGCGGGCAAGCGAGCTTGCCGGATTTGCGAATATGCCCTGTATCGTCCGCAACATGACGGACGATGAAGCCATCCTCGCCATGACAGATGACAACCTCCGCCACCGTGAGCGCATTTTGCCCACGGAAAAGGCACAGTCGCTCAAAATGCAGGTGGAGGCCATCAAGCACCAAGGCTCCCGCCCCGGCGAGGAGGACAAGGACGCCGGAAAACGCTCCACGCAGGTCGTGGGAGATCGCAACGGCATGAACTACAAGCAGGTGCAGCGATATATCCGCCTGACCGAGCTTGTGCCGGATTTGCAGAAAATGGTGGACGAGAAAAAGCTGGCGTTCACCCCGGCGGTGGAGATCTCATTCATCCGCCCCAAAAATCAGAGGTATATCGCCGTGTCCATCGAGGGGCAGCAGTCCTCGCCCTCGCTGTCGCAGGCACAGAAAATGCGGGAGCTGGACAAGGACGGCAAGCTCAACGGTGATGTGATCGACGGTATTCTGTCGCAGGAGAAAAAGGAGGTAGACAAGGTGATCATCAATAGTGCGGAACTGGAAAAGTATTTCGGCAAGGACAAGTCCCCGAGGGAAATGAAGGACAAGATCATTTCTCTGCTGGATGACTGGAAGGCCAAGCAGCCGCCCGAGCTGGGCAAGCCCGAAAAGAAAACGGATCTTGAAAAGTGACCTTGGGACTTTTTGTCCCGAGGTCTTTCGTTTCCCCGGATGGCTCTTGTGGTTATATCCCCCGTCGCCGCCCGTATTCAGCATGGCCGGGAGCGGGCTGTCAAGGGTGCATCGCACCGCCGTTTACGGCGGCCAGCCCTTGACCGTCTGTCCCGGCTATGCTTTTTCTCCGGCAAGCGGCGGGGGTATATCCTCCAGAGCCGCCCCCTTTCCCAAGAATGGGAAAGGGGTGGGATTTGGGTTGACCCACTACATTATATGAATTGGAGGTTTTCAGGATGAAACGACCCCTCGCATATGTCACCGCCGCGTGGTGCGGCAGCGATCACGAAAACACGAAGCTGGCGGCGCAGTATTGCCGCACGGTGTATGAAGCGGGCTTTTCGCCTATCTGCCCGACGCTATATCAGCCGCTTTTCCTCAATGACGCCGTTCCCGAGGAGCATAAGAGCGGTATTGACATGGGGCGTGACCTGCTCCGCCGCTCTCATGTGCTGGTGGTGTGCGGTCATACCGTTACCGAGGCCATGAAGAACGACATCGCCGTTGCCCAGCGGCTGGGTATCACCGCCACCACCCTTGAGGGCATTTTGACCGTCAAGGGACAGGGGCGCAGATAAGATGACGGCGCTCCGGCTGGGGAGCCTGTTTGACGGGATCGGCGTGTTTCCGCTGGCGGCGGTGCGCTGCGGCATTGAGCCGGTATGGGCAAGCGAGATCGAAAAAGCCCCTATCTCCATCACCAAGCGCCACTTTCCCGATATGGCGCATTTGGGGGATGTGACAAAGCTGGACGGGCGGGAGCTCCCGCCCGTCCATATCATCACCTTTGGCTCACCGTGTCAAAATCTCTCGCAGATCGGCAACCGCAAGGGGCTTGCGGGAGAAAAGTCCAGCCTGTTTTTTCAAGCCATCCGCATTATCCGTGAAATGAGGGAGGCGACAAATGGTCTATTTCCAGCAATCGCTGTTTGGGAAAATGTCATGGGAGCGTTTTCATCAAATGACAGGATGGATTTTAGAGCCGTCCTATCCGCTTTCACAGACACCGATGTTTCAATGCCTGCTTCTGGAAGATGGGCAGGAGCCGGAATGGTGCGAGGGCGAACGCCTGACCTCTGCTGGCGGCTCATGGACGCCCAGCATTGGGCAAGCCCCCGGCTGGCACGACGGCAGCGCATCTTTCTTGTGGCAGATTTTGGAGGACGGCGTTCCCACGAAATACTTTTTAAGCCCCGCACAATGCAGTCACTTCCTGCACTTGGCGGAGATCGCGGGCTGCCCGCCGCCTGCGGAGATCGAGGCTCTTTTATTGAAGCAGGGCGGCGCGTACCAATCACCCGACCCTTTCAATGCTTCCGTATGCGGGCGTCCGCCAAGGAGCGGACGGAAACAGCGTTCCGAAACAGCTTCGGACTGCCAACTGACCCTTTTCCCACTCTGTTAGCGGGCGGCATTTCACCCTTTGCCTTTTGGTATGAGAACGATCCCGCCGGGGGCTGCGTCCGCTTTCCCACGGAAACGGAATGTGAGCGGCTCATGGGGCTGCCGGAAGGCTGGACAAAGTACGGCGCGGACGGCGAGGAAATTCTATCCTCCCACCGCTACCGGGCATTGGGAAATGCCATCGCGCTGCCCTGTGCTGAGTACATCATGGCGGGGATTGCGGAGGCGCTGACAAAAGGAGGTGCAAATGACGGTATTTGAAGCCTACATCACCAACCTCGGCAAATACGCCGAGGGGCAGCTTGTGGGTGAAACGCTGAAATTTCCGGCCATCACGGAGGAGGTGCAATCGCTTCTAAAGAACATCGGCGTGGACGGTGTGCTGTATGAGGAGTTTTTCATCACTGCCTTTGACGGCGATGTGATGGGCTTATATGACTATCTCACCGAGTATGAAAACTTGGACGAGCTGAACCATCTGGCGCATCTCATTTCCGAACTGGACAGCGACGAGATCGAAACGCTGGAGGCTGCGCTCAACAAGGGCGACCATACTTCCAGCGTAGAGGACATCATCAACCTCGTTCACAATCTGGACTGCTACGAGCTACACCCCGGTGTGACCGACGATGAAACGCTGGGGCGCATCTATGTGGAGGACATGGAGCTACTGGATGTGCCGGATAATGTGCTACCCTACTTTGATTTTGAAGCCTATGGGCGGGATATGCGGATCAACGAGGGCGGTCACTTCGCCCCCACGGGCTATCTGACCCGCAGCGGCAACTTCAAGGAGGTTTACCACGGCATCGAGGACATTCCCGCCGAACACCGCATTTTTGCGTACCCTAAGTTGAATATCCGGGAGCAGATGGCGGCCTACAAGGAGGTCATAGACCGTTCCTCTTTTGAAGGGTGAGCGCCTGCACCCGAGAAAGGAGCATGATGACCGCTGACTTTGGGACAACTTGTCCCCCAAAGCGGAAAAGAAGCGAGCAGTTTAGCCCTGCTCGCCTCGATCGGTGCCCCGCAAATAACACATAGCATTTATTTAGGGGCATTTACGAAGCGTGCGATGATGAAATCAAATCATCCTCAGACGGAGTTGTCACAATAGTGAACATTCCCTCTTTTTGATAAACTTCTCCATTCGCAGCGCGATCCACGCATCTCCGATGCCAAGCTGATTTTTGCCCAATTAGGTTTGCTTCTGAAAATTCGTCCGCTTGCTCGTCCACCTCTCGCAGAATAAAACTGTCATAGATATTTTCCGAAAGCGCTCTGAAGTTTGCCGTTCGAGATAAATACGCAAGGGGGCGTTTTCCTTTGTTGGGCTGTTTCCAGCGCATAGCACAGGCATTTAATAATGCCGGTTTGACCTCCCGTTGCAGAGGCAGATATTTCCCCCATTCTTCGGGCGAGAGTTCTCCCCAACCAATGTGCGTACAAAGGGTGTTATCGGTAGAGTATTCCCATTCCGGCAGTTTGACAGCATATATTGAGCCGATTGCGGGCAGCTTTTGAGCTGCAGCCAGCAGCCAATAGAACCCGCAATCATCGGATTATGGCTATACCAAATCCGCACAGGCTCACCCCTCGAGAGGCGCGGTCAAGGATTTCGATTTGCAAAGCCGTTTTCTGCTGAGCGGAGTGTCTCCAAAATATATTGTTCATTATCTTCTCTGTTCGGCCAAACAAAGAAGGCTTTTTGTTCTAATACGCTTTGCGGTTGTTGCCGATCTCATCATCGGAAATATCACCCATGCTCCATGCGACATCGATGCAATAGACATCCGCCGGATTTCCACCCAACGGAATTGAGGTTTCCCCATTTTGCGGTGAGCCTGCAATTCTGCATCTGCTTTTAATGTTTCAAGTTCTTCCGGGGATACATTTGTACGGCCTGATAAAACAAGGCCGATGGATGCGCTTTGAATGTTTATCTGCACCACAGTTTTGTGCCAGCTTTTAGACTTCCGTATGCGCTCTTTGCTAAATACAGTCTCTATCATAAATATCTCTCGGCGTTGACTTCATAAATTAGTTTTTATTATATCCGAGATATGTGAACAATTCAACTAAGGCAACACGGACTTACCATTTTATAACTGTGAAAGGAGGAGATGACGGCTGGTAGACGAGGATATTTCCCGGCGCACGATTGCCGTATCGGTGAAAGCGTCAGCTGACCGCCCGGGGGCTTGCCTATGTTCTCCGGGCGGTGGGGCGCAAGATCGCCAAGGCGCACCGGGCAAAGCAGATGCCCCACGGCAAGCAGACCGTGAAAAAGCTCATGGCGCACGGCGCATCCACCAACAGCCTTGAACTGTCCGGGGACACGAAGCTCTTTGACCGGGTAGCGGATTATGAATTGCGCCCGTCCCGGCATAACCCGGATATTCGCCGCGAAATGGACGCGCAGGCGCAAATCGTTGGAACATGGGAGGATGCAAAGCGCGTCCCGGAACAGAAGCGGCTGACATGGTTTTACCCGGACTTCGGCAGCTATGTTCCCAAGGGAGCATATCACGCCAGAGCAGCTTGCCGCCGCTGCCCGTGGTGTAGGAGCGCCAGCGGGCCAGCCGTGCCTATAAAGAGGGCAAGCGCCCCATTTCCCCAGCAGATGCAGGATGCCGCAAAAACAGGCCGAGGCTGACCGGGGGCAATCCGCCCCGAAGAAAAATGCCCCTGACCGGGGCGACAGATAGGAGGACATTTATGGAGCAGGAACGCAATCCCAACAGGAACGCCGAGCTTGCGATGGAGCAGAACGGGAACATGATCGACGGCATCATCAACAATCTGCCTGTGCCGCCCCCGGAGGAGAAGCCGCTGGACAAGGTGCGGGAACACCCGCCCAAGCGCCGCAGCCGGGAGCGTGAGGAGCGTTGACAAAAAAGCGGAGGCGCTCTGTCCATCTTCATGTGATGGTGACGCCGGAGGAGCAGGCGCTGATCGCTGACCGCATGGCCGAGGCGGGGATCTCCAACATGGGAGCCTATATGCGGAAAATGGCGCTCAACGGTTATGTCCTCCATGTTGACCTCTCGGACATCCGGGAGCTGGTGGCCTTACAGCGGCGGTGTGCCAACAACCTAAACCAAGTAGCCGTCCACGCCAACACCTACGGCATCTATCCATCGGAGATCACGGCGCTCCAAAAGGACTATGCCGACCTTTGGGAGCCGCTGTCCGAGCTGCTGAAAAAGCTGTCGGCTGTAGTGAGCCTATGACCTGTCGGGGAGCGGCCTTGTGCCGTTCCCCAGCTTTCACGACTTCGGGACATTTTGTCCCAAAGCGGTGAAAGCTCGACATCCTTGTGTACCTATTTCCCCAGCGGTATAATATGGGTAGAAGTACAAACCAACCCGATTTTTTGATGGAGGTAGCTGCTATGATCGTTCTCAAAATCCTTGCCGCCCCCGTGATGGTGGCGCTGTCCCTGCTGGCCGCTATGGTCACATTCCTGTTCTGCGTGGCGTCCGCCGTGTGCGAACTGGGCTGCATTGTGCTGACGCTGCTCTCCCTGATCCTGTTCATCGGTGGGCAGACGGTGGGCGGGATTGTGTTCCTCGTCCTTGCGTTCCTCGTTTCTCCCTTTGGCGTTCCCGCCATCGCTGAGTGGCTGGTGGACAAGCTGCACTCGGTCAAGTTCGCCCTGCGGGATTTCATCACCGGCTGATACTTCGGGACAAAATGTCCCAAGGCTGAAACGACGGCGGCTGACCACAGCCGCCGTTTGTCATATCGGAAGGAGGGCTGCCTACGGCCACGACCTACTACAAGAAGCACAAAATCAGCAAGGGCGAAACCATCGCGCAGTCCTTGAAAGAGCGGTTTGAATACGGGCAAAACCCGGATAAGACCGAGGGCGGCGAGTTGATTTCTTCCTATGCCTGCGACCACATGACCGCCGATGCCGAGTTCCTACTAAGCAAGGCTAAGTACAAGGCTGCCACAGGCCGGGAGCAGCGACGGGATGCGGATGTGCTCTGCTATCAGATCCGCCAGTCATTCAAGCCCGGGGAGATCACGCCGGAGGAGGCGAACCGCATCGGCTATGAAATGGCGATGCGCTGGACAAAGGGCAAGTATACCTTTTTCGTTGCCACCCACACAGACAAGGCACACATCCACAACCACATTTATTATAACTCGACCTCGCTGGACTGTACCCGGAAATTCCGGGACTTTATCGGCTCTGGCCGTGCAGTGCGGCGGCTCTCTGACCGCATTTGCCTTGAAAATGATCTGTCCGTCATTACCAACCCCAAGCTGCACAGCAAGGGGTGCTTTCTCCATTATGGGGCATGGCTGGGGGCGGAGCGGCAGTCCTCGTACAAGGAGCAGCTACGGCTTGCCATCAATGAAGCTCTTGCCAAACGCCCAGCCGATTTTGACGCTTTCCTCCGGCTCATGGAGGCGTCCGGCTACACGGTCAAGCATGGGCGCGGCGGTACAATCTCTTTTCTTGTTCCGTGGCAAGAGCGGGCGACACGGCTGCGGGCGTCCACCCTTGGGGACGACTACGATCCCGAGGACATCAAGGCTGTCATCGCTGGGGAGCGTCCGATCCCGGAACGGCCTGTTCCTGTGCCTGCGCCCCCTCGCCGTGTCAATCTGATCGTGGATATACAGGAGCGGCTGCGCTCCGGCAAGGCGCGGCCTATGCACGGTGGGCAAAGGTCTATAACCTCAAGCAGATGGCGGCGGCGCTTCAATTCATGCAGGAGCAGAATATCACCGAGTATGACCAGCTCTCCGCCAAGGCCGAGGACGCCGTTTCCCGTTTTCATTCCCTGACCGAGCAGCTCCGGCGGACGGAGGCTGACCTGTCCGTAACCTCCGAGCTGATGGGAGCCGTGGTACGGTACGCCAAGACCCGCCCCGTCTTTGACGGGTATAAGGCCGCCAAGTATAGCCGGAAATACCTTGCCGAGCATGAGGCGGAGCTGGCGGACTACCGGGCGGCCAAGGCCACGATGGGAGAACTGCTGGGCGGAGAAAAGCTGCCCAAGATGGCAGAGCTAAAAGAAAAACGCCGCCAACTGGCGGCGCAGAAAAAGGCGCTCTATACCGAGTACCGCTCGGCCCAGGAGGAGATGCGGCAGGCCGTGGCGGTCAAGGCCAATATTGACCATCTGCTGGGTGTCACGGACGGCCAGCGCAATAAGGAACAGGAGCGATAGCGCACGGTGACGCAGACAAATTACTTTGGGACATTTTGTCCCAAAGCCGGGTTTGGGGAGGCTCCCCCAACAAGTGTTTTTGCAGCCCGCCGGGATGCAAAAATAGCAAGTGTGGCTACACTTGCCCTGCTTGCCGTTAGTGCGTCCCCCGGAAACCCCACGAAAAAACGGAGGCAGCGCCGTTCGCCCGCTCCCCTCCGTTCCACGGTTGAGATTCAAGACGACGCTGATAAAATAAAAAATATGTTTGTGCATTTATCTTGGGACAATTTGTCCCAAAGAAAAATCGAAAAAACCTGTGACCAAAACGGAAATTTATCGAGTAGATAGGTGAAGAGGCTCTATCACAACGAGAGGAGGAATGAGGATGGAGGACAATCGTATTGTTGATCTCTATTGGGCGCGCTCAGAAGATGCAATCACAGAAACCTCGGAAAAGTATGGAAAATACTGCTATGCCATCGCCTATAATATTCTTTCAAATGCAGAGGACGCGGATGAAAGTGTGAATGATACCTACCTTGACGCTTGGCATAATATGCCGCCGCACCGTCCGTCCATTCTCTCTACATTCTTAGGTAAAATTACCCGCAGAATATCTATTGATAAGTGGCGGTGGCGTACCGGCAGATATAAGCGTGGCGGCGGCGAAATTGTGTTGGCACTTGATGAATTGGCGGACTGTGTTCCGTCCGACCATATAGCGTAGAAACGCGAAGTAGAAGCCGCAACATTGGAAAAGATAATCAATGATTTTGTAATGAGTTTTGCCCCTTATGGAGCGACGAGTTTTTTATCTGCCGCTATTGGTATCTTGACCCCAATTTCAGCGATTGCCGAGCAGTTTGGCTTTTCGCAGAGCAAGGTGAAAAAATGATATTACATAGGCAGAGACAGAAACTACAATCTATTTTTAGAAAGAGAGGCGTTTTTGTAATGACAAATGAGAAGATTCTTGATGCCATCGGCGGAATCAATGAAAAAGCTGTGCAGGACGCAAAGCGTACAAGCGTCCCAAATCAAACGCTGGTTTAGATGGGGAGCTATTGCAGCTTGCTTGTGCTTGATGATACCATTGACCGCATTTGCCGTTGATATAATTCAATATAATGCAGCGGTTGATTATCTCAATTCTCTCGGCATTGCTGTTGAAGATTTGAGCGACTATTCTCATAAAGAAATAAAAAAAGAAGCTGCAAAGACGATTGACGCAGGAGAAAGCAACCCGTTGACTGAAGAAATCCTTAGTCTAATACCAGAAAACAAAGAACCGCTCGATACACCGACGCAGGTAACATCTGAGCAAATTAAAGAACTAACACCGACCATGACAAGAGAAGATGTTCTTTCTCTTTTAGGTGACACACAAGATGTTGGCTCAGGCATTTATATATATCTTTACGAAGTAGACCAACAATACCTGCTGCGTATTCCTTTTGCAAGCGATGAAGCACAATTAGGTGTAACAGGAGAAGATTTGCTAAAGGCATTGGTTCCCATTTCTGGAGATATTGCTCCTATGGTCTATGTAAATGATACGCTTTATCAAATCGTTGACTCTCAATCAACCTCGCAGATGAAAAAAGTTCTTTCAATTTGTTAGGAAAAATCGAAAACACAGTTAGTTCTTCGGAAGAACCAAAAGAAAATTTCCAAGCAAATGATGATATTGCAGGGGCTGCGGTTTATCAGTACGGCGATAACATTGTCGTTGAGTTTGAGGGAAAATACTGGTTATATGAACACTATCACTTAACGGGCCTCGACACAGATCGGTGGCGGCCCATCACGGTAAAGAAGTTGCCGTCCTTGTTGCCGTCCTGCTGCAACCATGTGCGTGCCTGCTTGATGCCCTAGATGTAGCTGGAGGCCAGCACCACAGCACCTACGACCGTTGCGGCAGTAGTGGCGAGACTGGCAGCATCATCCACTGCGCCGCCGCCGGTGGTATAGGTCATTTCTTCGTTGGAAAGTACCGCATAATCTGCGGGATAATTCATCTTTTTCATCATCAATACTCCTTTGTCAAAGGGAAATGCCGCATTGCATCCCGATCCCCCGGCGTCTATACCCAAAGGCTGATAGAGCATTGTTCTCTATATGGCCATTCTACAACAGTGGTCGGATTTTATCAAGGGGTTTTGGCACATCTGTGCAAAAACTGGCGGGACGCATGAAATTGCGGCTATAAATTTGTGAAAATAGACTGCAATAATTTTAGGCTTTTGGCTGGTACAGCCACCTTGTATACCCCAGCGCGCAGTGGGGAGGTGGGGGTCGCTCTTGGCTGTCAAAGTTGTACAGCACAA
>VOFJ01000393.1_pt1 | contig 26000 bp, 37 predicted proteins | sample 5384081 | NCBI WGS metagenome assembly VOFJ01 (sample SAMN12384729, study PRJNA508395) | human gut metagenome | isolation source: healthy gut I | host: Homo sapiens | reverse complement strand
CGGGACGAGTAACAGGTACAGATTCCCGCGCTTTTTTTATATATAGGTATTATAAATTCTGATTTAACACATAAGAACGGCTCAGCGGAAATTTCTGGTTGTTAAGTTTTAAAATTAGCTACCTTTGCTTACCTTTGTTTTATGAAACCCGAACGACTCCTTCGTGCCATCCTTCCGGATGTGCTTATAGACAACTTTGATATTGTCAATTTCGACAAGAGTGCTGACCGTTTTGATATTTATCTTGATGAAAAAAAAAAGTTCAGCTAAAAGAAGATAAGACCAACCCGGATATCATATCCTATGGTTTTGGTGAGTACCGTACAATCCAAGACTATCCTATTCGTGGTCGCGCCACTTATCTCCATGTTCGTAAACGTAAATGGCTTGACAAGTCTTCCAATGAAATCTTCAGCTATGACTGGGATTTATCCGAATTTGACGGTACACGGCTGAATTCTGAGTTCGTTTCTTTTTTAAAAGAAGGAGATTGAATCTACTCCTGTGAGTATCTGTGTGCTTGCGGAACGTTATGGCGTAAAAGGGCAGACTCTTCGTAAACAATACAAGGAGAAAATCAGTGATTACCGGAACTGGGATCAGCTCGAACATGCGCATGACTACCTCCTTTATCCTGAAAACATTGGAGAAAACCTTTCTTTGGATGAAACTTGCCTGAGCAATGGAGATGTTTATACGATTCTGACCAATAAAGCAGCCAAAGGCCGTAAGGGGGCTTTAGTTGCAATGGTTCGTGGAGTGGCCACAGATGCGGTAAGCGGAATCTTGCGCAGGCTTCCGCACCGGAAACGGCTGTCTGTCAAGACTGTCACTACAGATTTATCTTCAGCCATGATGCTGACGGTCAGAAAGGTGTTTCCTGCCGCAAAGCTGATCAATGACCGTTTTCATGTACAGCAGCTCATGTCTGAAGCTGTAGACCAGTTAAGAATACGCTATCGGTGGAAAGTACTTGATGCGGAAAATCAGGCTATCAGGGAGCACCGTCAAAAGAAGAAAGAAGCAAAAAGAGTAAGGCGGAAAGGGAGAGAATAGGGAAATGGGAGCCTGAAAGAATGGAGAACGGAGAAACCCTGCCACAGATAGTAAGCAGAAGCAAGCATATTATACTGAAACACTGGAGCAAATGGAATGAACAGCAAAAGACCAGGGCTGCCATTCTCTTTGATAAATTCCCCAAGCTTCTGGAAGGATACAGCCTTAGCATGAAACTGACAGACATCTTCAACAAGAAGTCAGGTCCCGATGAAGCAAGGCTAAATCTCGCAAGATGGTACAATGAAGTGGAAAAGTTTGACTATATGGAGTTCAACAAGGTACTTGATACCTTTTCAAACCATAGTACGACCATCATAAATTATTTTGAAGAACGATTGACAAATGCTTCAGCGGAGTCGTTCAATGCTAAAATCAAAGCTTTTTCGAAGCCAGTTAAGAGGGGTGGCTGATCTGAAGTTCTTCATGTTCAGACTGGCTAGGCTATACGCTTAAAAAAGAAAGCTTGCCAACCCGGAAAATCCGCTGACCCATAAGAACCGTCCGGTTCGGGAATCTGCGGAAGGTCATCGGTTGACCCGACAGGCTGCATCTACATCGTGCGGATTCCCATCCTCCATTTGTTGAAATAGCTTTTCTTCGGTCAGCTTAATCACAAGAGGCCGATTCCTCTTGTATTTTACGAAACTTCTCGTAATTGATTGAATTGCAGATAGATATCTGTGCTTCAAAGCTCCATAACTAAGCTTTCAAGTGAAAAAATGCAATGGTTTGCCATGCGTGCCACTTATCGCCGGGGGATGCAGATCAAGGCTTTGTTGGATAAAGAAGGAATCAACAATTTCATTCCCATGCGTTACGAAGTTCGTATAAGGAACGGGCGCAAGAGGCGTGAGCTGGTTCCCGTTATCAGTGATCTGATATTTGTTCATTCCGTCCAGTCCGAACTTCAGAAGGTGAAGTTCAAACTTCCGTATTTTCAATATATGATTGATATCCGCAACGGGCAGAAAATCATTGTGCCCGATGATCAGATGAGGCAGTTTATCGCTGTGGCTGGAACGTATGACGAGCATCTTATCTTCTTCAGTCCCGATGAGGTGAACCTGCGTAAAGGTACGAAAGTCCGTATTACGGGTGGTGACTTCGAGGGCTACGAGGGGGTGTTTGTAAAGGTGAAAGGTGCGAGAGACCGTCGTGTGGTTATCAGTCTGCAAGGGGTGATAGCCATGGCCATGGCGACGCTTTCGCCGGACTTGATAGAAGTGATAGAAGAGCCGAAGAAGAGATGACTTCATTTGCTACGTTAAACATTCTTATTCCTTGATTAATGGGGAAGTAAATGATCTGATAATATAAATCTTATGTATAATAATGTGTAGAACCACATTCATGCCGTCAGGCATCCGGCTCCAGCAGCTGATTCAGAATCGGTATAAGGAAATTTTAGCCAGGGAAAAGAATAATGATAAATTCATTCATCTGTATGACATTGACGCGTATTGGGTGGCTTTCGAGCGTTCCGCCTGTAGGTTGAGCGGTTTGTTTTCTAAAAGTGAGCTGACTTTGTTTCGTGTCCCGGATTGTGTGGAATATGTGGTGATGGTTTCTGTTCCTGCCGATGAGGCGGAGGGCTGTTTGGGTGAGTACATCATTTTGCACGATGGAATTTACCGGAAAGTGTGGTCGGAGCATGTTTTGCCGATGGGGGATTATCGTCATTGGCATGAGATGGCTGTGAGGTCTGTTTTGTTGTAAAGAAAAGTATGTGGACTTCGTGGACAAGTAAGTGGTGTTACTTTGCTTACGAAGATATCTTACTTTTTTCAATGGAATATGGTCATCCGTCATGCTCTATAGGGAATACCCTGAAAAATCCTTCAAAAGCTTCAGCCTGCTCGCAAACGCCCTACCCGTGGGCATTCCGGCTGAAGGATTGGGTTCAGGAATCCTTCAGCTGGGGGTGGAATGTTTCAGCCGAACTGATCTTCCTCCGATTCTTAGGGAATCGTTTTTCCTGAAGGATATTTTCCGGCTGAAACATTTCACAATGCATATCCTTCAGCCGGAATGCCGACAGGCAGGGTGTTTGCGGAGAGGCTGAAAGATCTGAAGGAAAAAAAAGGCGTTTCGGCATGTAGATACCGTTATGGAAAAAATAACAGGTCAAATTTTTAAAAGCTCTTGTTCTTTCAATGAAAACGTCCTGTTCTTTTTTTTTTTAAAGACCTTGTTCTTTTCGGAAAAGAACAGGATCTTTTAAGGGTTAGTAACGTGTATGCCGGAAGGTTGGTAACGTGTCACCCCACACGTTACTAATGTGTGGGGTGTAAGATTAGTAATGTTGCAGGCGGAAGATTGCATATCTTGCTAGTGATACAATCATAAACGTATGAAGTTTCAGTATATAAAAGATAAAGTTAGTGCTTATTTCACTAAGGGGAATGAGCGTAGTGTTGCGGTGAAGAAAAATATCGCCGTTTCATTAGTGTTGAAATGTATAAGTATTTTAGTTTCCTTGCAGGTCGTTCCATTGACCATCGGTTATGTTAATCCTACGAAGTATGGCATTTGGCTGACGTTGAGTTCCATTATTGCCTGGCTGTCTTATTTTGATTTGGGGTTTGCCCACGGATTTCGTAATCGTTTTGCTGAGGCAAAAGCAAAAGGGGATATGAAGTTGGCAAAAGAATATGTCAGTACTACATATGCAGTGCTCTTCTTGCTCTTTTTCCGTAATTTTATTGATAACCTTGGTGGTGAATAATTATTTGGATTGGAGTCGTATTTTTAAATATTGATCCTGTTTATAAGGATGAGCTGAGTCTGGTTTTCGGTTTGTTGGCATGCTTCTTTTGCCTGAACATTGTGGCAAGTGTCTTTACTACCATGCTGACGGCAGATCAAAAGCCTGCTTTAGCTTCGCTTATAAGTACAAGTGGTCAGGTACTGGCTTTTTGCTTGTGTCTATGTATTGACTAAAACCACAAAGGGAAGTCTGAGTGCTTTGGCTGTTTCTTTTTTTCAGCTATACCGTGCCTGTTTCTTTTAATTGTTTCTATTATTGTGTATCAAACTAAAAAATACAAGATTGTAGCCCCTTCGTTGCGTGACGTTCGCTTTTCGTTGGTGCGGAGTGTTGTTGGTTTGGGTGGACAGTTTTTTGTTGTTATGTTTTCTATGCTTTTTATTTTTCAACTTACTAATATCATTTTGTCAAGAGTGCAAGGCCCAGAAGCAGTTACGCAATATAATATTGCTTATAAGTATTTTAATGTACTTAACATGGCTGCAAATATTATTTTGACTCCGTTTTGGTCAGCATTTACTGATGCTTATATTAAGAGAGATTATAATTGGATGCGTGGTACGCTAGAAAAACTGGAGAAATTATGGTTGTTATGTATTCCTATTTTAGTTTTAATGGTACTGAGTTCTGATCTCTTATATAAATTTTGGATTGGTGATTCTGTAGCTGTATCTTTTTCATTATCATTTTGTATGGCAATATATGTATTATGTCAGACGGGAGGAAATATGTATATGTTTCTTATTAATGGAACGAGCAAAAAATACGTTTGCAACTAATCATTTATTTGTCATTTGCTTTGGTTTCTATTCCGTTGATGAAGTATTGTTGTAAGTATTATGGTATAGAAGGTATACTGATAGTTCCTACTACGGTATTTATTTTGCAGGCCTTTATTGGAAGAGTGCAGATATTGAAGATGATAAATGGTACGGCTAAAGGAATTTGGCTGAAGTGAAATGAAAAACAATATGAATTATCCCCTAATTTCTGTCATAACTGTTTCTTATAATGCAGTTTTAACAATTGAACAAACCATTCTTTCCGTCATTAACCAAACTTATCTGAATATTGAGTATATCATCATTGACGGTGGAAGTACGGATGGAACGGTTAATGTAATAAAAAAAGTATGCGGATAAAATCGCTTATTGGGTGAGTGAGTCGGATAAGGGAATTTATGATGCGATGAATAAAGGAATTGCTTATTCGCATGGAGAATATTGTAATTTTATCAATGCAGGTGATAAATTTTGTTCCTCATCTATATTGAAACAGGTCATGGACTTTAATCATGTGGCAGATATAATAGTTGGTCAGGATTTACATGTTAATGAACATAATAAAATAGTATCACGCAGTGTATTACCTCGAAGATATAATCTTCTGCATTTTTATATAACTACCATACCTCATCAAAGTTGCTTTATAAGGGCCTCTTTATTAAAAAGTATTATTATGATACATCTTTAAAAAATAGTATCGGACTGGAAATTCTATTTACAATCAATCGTTTTAGGTGGGCATAGTGTGGCTGCGTATAACAATGTTATTGTGATATGTAATCCCAGAGGAGCCAGCAGTGATAACAACCGGATAAAAAGAAGAACGCGAAAAAGTGCTTAAAGATCTACTCCCAGCTTATATTGTCAATGATTATCAGTGTTTATCCTGTTTGGGAGAAAAGAATTTATTGAAAACGCTCTTTTTTTATTTTAATAATCATTGGATAAGATTTTTAGTAAAAAAGGGGCTTGCAATAATGGTTAAAATAGTAAGAATATTTAAATAGTTTATTTATGAAAATAGTAGTGTTCAAAGGAGGACTGGGTAATCAACTCTTTCAGTATGCATTTTATAAATACCTTTCAAGAAAGGATGAAACCTTTTATTTCTACAATGATGCTTGGTATAATGTGAGCCATAATGGATTTGAATTAGATAAATATTTTAAAACTGATGATTTGAAAAAAATGTAGTAGGTTTTGGATAATTCTGTTTAAAACCATTTTATCAAAATTATACCATTGGAAAATATATGTAGTAGGTTCTGTAGAGTATCAATATCCTAATCATTTGTTTCAAGCTGGATATTTTTTTAGACAAAAAGTATTATGACGAAAATACTATTGATTTTAAACATCTTCTTTTGTCGGAGAAGAACCAATCATTGCTGAAGGATATTCCAAAAACTCAAATAGTGTTGGCGTGCATATAAGAAGAGGTGACTACATGACCAAACAAAATTTGGTTATATTTGGAAATATTTGTACGCAGAAATATTATCATGATGCCATAAGAATAATAACAGAGAAAGTAAATGATGCTGTCTTCTATGTTTTTTCTGATGATATTAGCTGGGTACAAACTCATTTGGATATACCCAATGCTGTTTATGTGAATTGGAATACAGGAGAATCCAGCATCTATGACATGTATTTGATGTCTTCCTGCAAATACAACATTATAGCCAATAGTACTTTTTAGTTATTGGGCGGCACGATTAAATAAAAAAACTAATATGGTGATTTATCCCTCAAAGTGGTATAATACATTTACTCCTGATATTTTTCCTGAATCATGGTGTGGAATCTAAAAAATGGATAGATGATAATTACTCAGCTTATTTTTCTGCTCTTTATTATTTTTTTTTATAAGATATAAAAAAGAAGGCTGTTCTTTATATAATACCATTGTCTTTGTTTTTTTTACAATGCTTCCTGTTGTAAGAATAGGGGGTACGTATATTGGTCTTTGTGATGCGATAAATTTTGTTATATACGGGTATATTCTTGGTCGGAAAGATGCAAGGAAAGCTATATTCTGCAATCCATTGTTTTTACCTTTGTTTGGTAATTTTATATTGTTGTTATTAATTGCTTTGTATGGAACGGAACGGACTTCATTGTATGTGTTGTGGAAAACAATATCAAATGAAATACTTTTGCCACTTGCATTTATCTATTTTTTGCGAACAAAGAACGATATTAAATTAATTGTAAATCTTTATTTGAAAGTGTTTTGGGTGTTATGTATATATGGAATTATAGAGTTTCTATTAAATTATAATATAATTCTATATTGGCTGCAATCTCAGACTGATTTATCTTTTTGGGTAGATCATACCAATGATATCCGATATGGATATGGGCGATATAATTCATTTTTTCATTTTCCCATACGCTAACATTTGGAGATGCGTGCGTTGTATTCTTTTTATTTTCTTACCTTCTTCTATAGTAAATATGAAGGAGTATTTATATCAAGGAAATCTTATATTAAGACTTTGTGTTTGCTTCTTATCGGTGTTTTTCTTGCTAATTCACGTGCTACTATTCTTGCATTAGTATTTGGATTGTTGCAATTTGACTATATAAGAAAGCCTAAAAACTCTATTAATCGCTTTTTTTCTATCTTTTTAATCATGGTCTTGCCGTTTTCTGATTATATATTAAATGTATATCATTCCATATTTGATTTTACGGGTAATTATGATGTTGGTGGAAGCTCTATGGATATGAGAATGAGACAATTAGATATTTCTCTTTTTTCTGTTTTTACAAAACCCTATATTTGGTGGTGGCTTGAGTATGATTTATTATTTAATGACAGATATATCAATCCCGGAACTTGCAGGTGCGGAGTCTCAATTATTTTATTTTATTTGTTGATTGAACGTGGTTTGTTAGGTATATTGGGATATCTATGGCTGATAATTTCAATGTGCAAATTATTGCCTTCATATAGAAAGTTCAACATGGTTTTTGTTGGTATCTGGGTATTGGCTTCTTTCGTATCATTAACAGTGGGATTATATATAAATTTTCCGATTATATTTTTGCTCATTATATATAAGAGTCAGAAACTTAATTTATTAAAAAAAGATAATGTTCTCTATTATTATTCCTCTATATAACAAGGCTGATTATATTGCAGAAACACTGAAGTCAGTTCTGAATCAAACATATTGTGATTATGAAGTAATCGTGGTGAATGATTCATCGACAGATAATAGTTTGGAAGTGGCTTCTAGTTTTCAGGATGAACGAATTCATATTTATACAAAAAGAAAACGAAGGTGTATCAGCAGCACGTAACTATGGTATTATGCATGCTAAATATGATTATATTGCTTTTCTGGATGCAGATGATATTTGGGAATCTGATTATTTGGAATGCCAAAAGAAGTTGATAGAAATCTATCCTGATGCTGGGATTTATTCTACTGCTTTCTACTCTTTGGAAAAGGGGAAACGGAAACTTCGTAATGTATTGATTAACGAACACACACACTTCCTTGTTCATGATTATTTTAAAGAATCCGTAATGAATGGATTATCCATTTGCTGGACTAGCTCCTTGTGCTTAAAAAAAAAAAAAGAAATGATAAAGGAGATACCAATGTTTCGAGTAGGTATTAAGCGTGGTGAGGATTTGGACCTTTGGCTTAGAATAGCGTTGAATTATGATGTAGCCTATTTGAACCTTCCGAAAGTCTTTTTATAGAACAGGGTTATCTGATAGTCTTACATCAGATTATTCTAAAAAATGGAGAATTTCCTTATTACGAGTGGTTTAACTTTACATCGGAAAGTTCTTATTATAGAAAGTATGTGATTTTAGTTGTGTATATACATGCAAAAAATGCATTTATACATCATGATTACGATACATGTTTGGCCGAGAGTTGTGGAGTGTTAAAACTATTGCTTGGAGATTCAAATGGGCAGAGCGATTATTATTACTAGTAATTTCATGGATAAAAAGTAAATAATGAATATCATTTATTTTGTTCCCAATATTACCATTGCAGGAGGTATATTCCGTATAGTGTCAGACAAGATGAATTATTTGGCGGAAAATATGGAAGGACGGCTTTTTTTGGCATATTATGGTAATGGACAGGAAAAAAACCTATATATCCTTTGCACCCGAACATTCAACTGTTACCTATTGATATAGAGTGGAAGGTAGGCTTTGGAAAGAAAATTAATAGAGTATGGAAAAATATAAGTATTATACGTCACATATTTAAAAAAAATATAAGATAGATATTGCTGTCAATGCCAATGCTCCTTTATTGATATGGATATTACCATTTATTTGTCGGCGGATAAAGAAGATCCATGAGTTTCATTTTTCTTATAAAGGACAACAGATATTAGATGAGGAAATTTTTTAAATCGCGAGGAAAGAAATTTTTAGTTCAATATTTAAGAAAGTGTTGTTTGACAAAATTCGATAAGGTAATTGCATTAACAGAGTCTGACAAGAAAATGTGGAATTTACCGAATATATTTGTAATACCTAATTTTAGCAATATACAACTACATGAAAGAAATGGTAGAAAAAGCAAAGTTGCTATATCAGCAGGTAGATTAGAATCTGTAAAAGGTTATAATCGATTGATTGCAGCTTGGGTGATAGTTGCACAAAAGTGTCCGGACTGGCAATTGGAAATTTGGGGTGAAGGAAGTCTGCGAGAAAGTCTTCAACGACAAATTGATGCTTTGCATCTTTCATCAGTTGTTCATCTGAAAGGTGTTTCACCTAGTATAGGTGAAGTATATTCTCATTCTTCTTTTTTTTTGTCATGTCATCTTTGTATGAAGGTTTCCCGTTGGTATTGGTGGAGGCGATGAATTGTGGCTTGCCTTGTGTTAGTTTTGACATTACTGGAGCAAATAGTATCATAGACAATGGTAAGAATGGATTTTTAGTGCCGGATAATGATGTAAATGCCTTGGCGGAAGCTTGTATAAAATTGATAGAAAATAAAGTATTACTAGAAGATATGGGTAAGCAGGCTTATATGTCGGGAAAATGCTTTTCAAAACCAAAGGTAATGCAAAAATGGTTAGACCTGTTTAGGGAACTGATGAGAGAATAAACCGCATGATTGAAAGAAATATAACTACATACAAATTAGTTTACTATTAATATGTTAGAAAAGAAAATTGCATTGTTGACTTCTGTTACATTTAATAATATTGGTAACGGATTTATAGATTTGGGTGCTGAAGCTGCTTTGATGAAAGCATTACCGCTTAATGCTGAATTATTTAAAGTTAGCTCAAATGCTAATTTTGCAGCTACAATGGGACAAATGTTCATGCTGAAAGAAAACCCAATAATAAATTGGTTATGGGTACATACCATGCAAAGGGCTGCTAAAAAGCTTCATGACCGTTCATACAAAACGGTAAAAACGCAAAATATCTTTAGTATGGCCAGTATGGTTAAATGTGATTATTTTATAATTCCGGGATGTGTATTAACTGTTCCATTTTTTACGATTTATGGAGATTTAATAAAGAGAAAAAGCAGAACAAGGAAGTAAGATTATTTTTTTAGGTGCAAGCGGAAACTTCTATACAGAATATGAAGTCAAATTTGTTTCTGAATATTTAAGAAAATTGCGGCCTTACGCTATAATGACCCGTGATATCCTTGCCTATAAGTACTATGCAAATTTTACAAAAAATAGTTATAATGGAATAGATAATGTGTTCTTTGTGAATTTACTTAATTTACCCCAAATAGATACTGATTTAACACCGTATGTAGTATTGAATATTGAAGAACCTAAGCATTATAGGATAAAAGAAGAACTGAAAAATATTTTTAAAGAAAAGAATATTGTTTATTCTTATCATAAGCCTTTTCCTTATACAAAAGTTAGTAAGTTAGTAAAAAATGGAGTGATAGTATCTGATAATCCAATGGATTATTTACTCCTTTTACCGGAATGCTTCAGAAGTTTATTCTGATAGAGTACATGCTTGTATCCCTACTTTGGCATTTGGAAATAAAGCAAGATTGTTTAGCAATAGTCCTAGGATAGCCTTGTTTGAAAATGCGAAAATTCCTGATGTAAGGGAAAGACTTGTCAGCATAGAAGGATTAAAAAGAAATGCAGGACAAACAAATTGCATTTCTAGCTTCATTATTACAGTAATAAAGAGAATGGTAATATGAATATATTGTTTTTTTATCGTGTTTATCCTAATTATGGTGGTGTTGAGGTAGTGACAACTGTACTTGCCAATCGTTTTATAAAGGATGGACATGGTGTTATCATAGCTTCAATAGAACAACCGCATATTGAACTAGCTTGTCAATTACTACCAGATGTAAAGCTTGTCAAATTAGACTATCCTGTTTGTTCTATAAAAAATATGAAGGAAGTTACATCGATTAATTATAAATGAAAAAATATGATATTATAATTAATCAGTGGGGACTTCCTTTTATGTCAACATTACTGTGTAGAGTGGCTATAAAAAGAACATCATGTAAATTGATTTCGGTATTACATGGTGCTCCAAATACGTCTAAATTAATTATTAAGGCACGTGATAAATGTGAAACAGTTTATAACCCTTTTTTGAAATACATATATCATGCTATAATGTATCTAAAAAGAAGAGTTGGTAAAAGCTAGCATTCGTTATAATTGTAGCCATTGTGAAAAAAATATGTTCTTCTTTCATCTCATTTTATCAAGCCGTTAAGTGATTATGCACATATAAAGAGAACTGAGAATATTATAGCAATAGGCAATCCTGTTACTATTCCTGTGTATTTTGAAGAATGGGAGTTAAAACAGAAGAAGAAGCAGCTGTTATATGTAGGAAGAATGGATTATGAAAATAAACGAGTAAATAGAATAGTGGAAGCTTGGAAAGTTCTTTATGAAAAAAAATATGTTGATTGGGAACTTGTTTTGGTGGGAGAAGGCCCTTATAAAAAGTACATTGGAAGAATATATTAGAAGATATGATATTCAACGTGTTTGTTTCAAAGGCTTTCAAGTATCTCCTCCCATACAACATTATAAGGAAGCTTCTATATTTTTTTATTGACTTCTGATTTAGAAGGGTTTGGATTAGTAGTTATTGAAAGTATGAGTTATGGAGTGGTCCCAGTTGTGTATGGAAGTTATGAAGCTATATATGACATCATAGACAATGGAAAGTCTGGCTTAATAACTCCGATACCTTATAATAGTCAAAAAACAATTGACTGCATCAGCTTGCTAATCGAGAATGAAAAATTAAGAAAAAGAAATGGCAAAGGAAGCCATGTGTAAGGCGAAATGTTTTACAATTGATTCTGTTATTACAAGGTGGTATAATCTGTTTGAAGAAGTATTATAAACTTCCATAAAAATAAATTATCATTTTAATTTATGCTCCCTCTATTGCTTAATAAAATCATACAAACAGATAAATTGCTGTTTTTTACATTTGGTTACTCAGAAAAACAGAATTTACACCTTTCTCAACCCCGTATCTTACCTCATAGCTTTAGAAAACAAATCTCTATTTAAACAATTCGATGGTATTTTTTTGCCGATGGCTCTTTACTGGTTTCTGCCATAAGATTAGTATACGGAAAGCGAGTGACCAGACGTAGTTTTGATATGACCTCCCTTGCTCCCGAATTGTTGAATTACCTCATGGAAAGCCGTAAAACGCTCTATATCGTAGCCTCGGGTCAAGAACAAGTGGAGTGTTCTGTGAGGATATTTCAAGAGCAGTATCCGAAGTTACGCATTGCAGGGTTCAGGAACGGATATTTCTCTTCGGATGCTGAAATGAATAAGGAAGCTTCTCATATAGTCGAATTAAATCCGGATTTTCTGATAGTAGGTATGGGGGCCTTGATGCAGGAAAAGTTTCTGCTTAAGGTAAAAAGATGGGTTACCAAGGCATCGGCTTTACGTGTGGTGGCTTTGTTCACCAAACGGCAATGAATAGGATGCACTATTATCCGGACTGGGTTGATAAGATGAATTTGCGTTTCGTTTATAGAATGTATAAGGAGAAACATACACGTACAAGATATCTGCAAGCTGCATTCTTGTTTCCGGTACGCTTTATCGGGGAAAGAATTTTCGGATGAAAGAGCAGACTTTGCTTATTGCCATGTAAATAATGGAGAATGGCAACAACAGGACGAAGATAGCAGTAGGAATAATTTTTCCGAGTATTTTTAATACATCTGTTTTCATGCTGCAAATATAAATTAAAATTCATAGAATAGTGAAATTAAGAACTCTAATATTTCTGGGGGGGACTCTTTGGAGGAATGAATGTTATCAAAGGGCAGGCTTTTTATGGTACTACAGGACTACTTCATGCACCTACTGCCGTTATGCAGAAAGATAAAACCGTTATGCTGGGAGGAAATATGCTGGATGTAAATATACTTTCCCGATATTGGGTGAGAAGTGAATATCATCCCTATACCTATAACTATTATATAAATTGTACTTTGTTTCCTTGGCTGGAAGTAGCATATACTTGTACGTTGGTAAAGGGGATACATGGTTCTTCTTATTGGCCTCAGCAAACTTGGGGCAGGTTTACCAATCAGGACAGATCGTTTCATTTCCGGTTGAGGGCATGGAAAGAAGGCTGGTGGAAGGCTTGGACGCCTCAGGTAGTGATTGGTGCGAATGATCCGGGAAGCCATTCTTCAAATGGAGGTGGAGACATAGATTGGGGGGGGGTGGTAGCGGAAACCACAATTACTTGACACGTTATTATCTGGCGGCAACGAAACATGTTGAATTTAGTGGAATAGGTACAGTGGGGGTTCATGTAGCTTGGGTTATCGGTAAAGCTATGAGTGATGTGCATTATAGCCGTCCTGCTGCAGGGATAAACTTTTACTTTGGCATAAAGGGCGAAGGTTTCTGGCAGAAAGCTCTGAATGGATTTAATCTGATGGCGGAAGTGTGTCCCGGACATGCGGAAGATCTGCATACAGCAACTTATACTGTGAATGTGGGTGGAACTTATTCAATATGGAAAGACCATATCAATCTTATTGCTGAACTGAATGACGGTAAATATTTTATCGGAGGTATATTCTTTAAATTACATCTCAAATAACTGACTTGATTTCTAGTGGATGAAGCATTATAAGAATAGCCGGAATCACTTGGAAAAAGTAGTTCCGGCTATTCTTATATAACGATATTTGTATGTCCTGTTTTTATTATCCTACAATGTATTTAGCATTCTTGCCGCTTATTTTACGAATGAATACCACAAGCAGCCACGATACGCCAAATGCCACGACTGCGGCAGCGGGAATTTGTAAAGGCACGGGAACACCGATATTGCGCATCAGGACTACACCCGGACCTGTGAAAAAATAATGTATCATATATAGATGCCGAAACCACATACGGTCAAGTTTGCCAGCATACGCTGGATCAGTTCTGAACGTACTTTTACTTTCTTGGCTATGAGGAAGAAGGGGATAGTCATCATAATCACATTCAAAGAATTATAGGTGAAGAACAGTTCTAACATTTCATCAGTGCATTGTGGTAATGCGGTCATGTGGCGGAAACCGAAGAATGTGACCATGTAACCTGCCAGAAACATGGGGGATACAGACTGACAGTATCTTACTCCATGACCAGTCGTGGTTGCGCAGATAGTGTCCCAATAGCAAGTACCCGTTGAATCCGGCAAAATAATAGAGCATATTGAATGAGTTCCACGCACAGCCTCCCCAAATGTATGGGGATACGAACTGATAATAATAAGGTAACAAGCTGGTTATTCCCCATGCGACAAGAAACCATAGTTTGGCTTTCTCCGAGGCCTTTTCTACCCATGCGGAGAAAATAGGAAGGTATAGATATAATCCGATAAGGCAGATAGATATACCACATATGTACGTCTAATAAAGAGAAATTGAGAGGCATTTCTGCTATATAACCCAATGATACGTTGAGTGACTGACGGGCGGCTTCTTCACCGCTATAAGGGAAAAAAGTCAAGGATTATTTCAGGATTAAGTCCCAACAATCCTGTAAACCAGGGAAATAAATTATAAATGACACTCCAGATAAGGAACGGCCAGAATACACGGCTGATTCTTTTTTTTTGTAGAAGGCGGATATTTCGCCACGTACGGGGAGCAGCAATGCTCCTGTAATCATGACAAACAGTGGGACACACGGACGGAGAAAGGCTCCGTAGGCGGCTCCCCAGAATTTGATTTCATCAATGTTGGCTGGCGGTTCGCCGGGGTAAAAGTTGAACGGGTCTGCACTATGGCAGCAAACTATGGTGAACATGGCTACCAAACGAACGACATCCAGCCATACCACATGTTTTCTTGTGGTGTTCATAGCAATAGGTTGATTCATAATTTAATTTTTGATTTGACAGGCACAAAGGTACGCTTTCTCTGAGGATTATTTCTTGCTTTGGAACAAAAAATAAAAAGAACTATCCGCAATCATACTACAAAATGAGAATCCTCCCCCTGCAAGAGTCACAATCATTTGTCTTTTGCAGGGGAGGAATTCTATTTTGGGTTAGAGGGTTATTTTAGTCCTCTGTTCTTCAACAAGGGATCAATACCGGGTTCTTTGCCGCGGAAATTGACATACATGTCCATCGCATCGTCAATGCAGCCGGGAGTGAGGATATATTTGCGGAACTTTCCTGCTACTTCTTGATTAAAGATATCGCCTGTTTCCTTGTATGCCTCGTATGCGTCACAATCCAGCACTTCTGCCCAAATATAACTATAGTAACCGGCAGTATATCCACCACCCATGGTGTGGTTGAAATAAGTGGTGCGATAGCGTGACGGAATTTGTTTCAGCAATCCGCGCTTACCTAATGTTTCTGCTTCGAACTGCATAACGTCCATATCATCGGGAATTTCTTTTAATACATGATAATCCATATCCAGCAGGGAAGCAGCTAAATATTCAGCCGTAGCGAAGCCTTGTCCGTATTTGCCACTCTTGTCCATTTTTTCAACCAGTTCGGCAGGAATAACTTCATCTGTCTGATAATGTTTGGCATATACATTCAATACCTCCGGTTCAAAAGCCCAATGCTCATCTATCTGTGACGGCAGTTCTACAAAATCACGCGGAACACTAGCCACACCATAATAATGTACATCTTTGAAAAAGATTATGTAAAGCGTGTCCGAATTCGTGGAACAAGGTATTCGCTTCGTCTGCACTGAGCAAAGCGGGTTGTCCGGCTGCCGGTTTGGTAAAGTTGCATACCACGGTTACTACAGGAGCCACTTTCTTGCCGTCCTTGTAGGTCTGTGAACGATAGCTTCCGCACCATGCGCCACCTTTCTTGCTGGCACGCGGAAAGAAGTCCATATAGAGTACACACCTAGATGAGAACCGTCTTTGTCCTTACATTCGAATGCCTGTGCATCGGGATGAGGGAGGGGAAGATTGTCCAGCTGGGTGAAAGTGATACCGTACAGTTTGTTGGCAACATAGAACACACCGTCACGTACGTTTTCCAGTTTCAGATAAGGACGTACCTGATTTTCATCCAAGTCGAATTTGGCTTTCTTGGCCCGGTCTGCATAATAACGCCAGTCCCAACCTTCGGCTGTGAAGGTTTTTCCGTCTTTCTTTATTTCGGCATTGATATCTGCCAGTTCTTCTTTGGCTTTGGACAGAGTAGGTGTCCAAATCTGGTCTAATAATTTATATACGGCATCCGGTGTTTTCGCCATACGTTCTTCCAGTGCAAAGGAAGCATAGTTTTCATATCCCATCAGCTTGGCTTTTTCCAGACGGGCCTTGAGCAGTTTGCGTACCACTTCCTTGTTGTCGTATTCATTTCCGTTATTTCCTCTGTTAATGTATCCTTTGAATATCTTTTTCGCGCAGGTCTCGGTTGTCGGCATATTGCAGGAAAGGCATGACGCTGGGATTATGCAGGGTGAAAATCCATTTGCCTTCCATGCCTGCTTCTTTAGCTGTTTCGGCAGCACTGGCAATCAGGTTTTTTGGGGTAATCCGGCTAAGTCTTCTTCTTTGTCCACGATCAATTGGAAAGCATTGGTTTCCTTCTGCATATTTTGGCCGAAGGTGAGCTGTAACATGGAAATCTCACTATTTAATTCACGCAGTTTTTTTTTTGACTTTCGGCATCCAGGTTGGCACCTCCACGTACAAAAATCTTTATAGGTTTCTTCCAACAACTTCTTTTGCTCTTTGTCCAAATCGCCGGGATTTTCATAGACAGCTTTGATGCGTGCAAAAAGTTTTTTCATTTAAGGCGATGTCATCGCTGTGTTTTGATTGTAGTGGAGAGAGTTCACGGCTCAGTGCGTCCATTTCATCATTGGTATTGGCGCTTTTCAGTCCGTAGAATACGGTGCTGACTTTACGAAGTAACGCTCCGCTTTGATCCAGTGCTGCAATGGTATTCTGGAAAGTGGCGGGTTCGGGGTTGTTTACTATAGCGTCAATCTCTTTCTGTTGTTCTTCTATGCCCTGCAAAAAGGCGGGTTTGTAATGTTCCATCTTGATTTGGTCGAAAGGAGGAACCTGGAAGGGAGTTGTGTACTCCGAAAGGAATGGATTTCCGGTAGGGGCTGCCTGTTTCCCTTTGCGAACCGCAACCGCTTAATATGGCAACCGCACAGGCTGCCAAAAGAATGTGTTTCATAATAATTTGTTTTATATAGGTGATAATGCAAAGATAGTAAAATAAGGCAAATTCCAATAAGTTTGAAGCGTAGAACTATTTGTTTGTTTTCATAGTCTGTCTAATTATCATACATCATTGTCTAATAATTAGACAGACTGTTTCTTTTTGCTATTTTTCAATGTGTTGTTAATCAGTTATTTGTTTGCGTGGCACGGTTTTTGGCATTTATATTATAGAGAACGAATTATAGAAACTTTAGTTTCTTATACACTTTATGGGAAGTAACGTTGTGAAACGGGACTTCTCTCTTTCAAAATAATAATGATTAAAAAACACGAAATATGAAACAGATTTATTATGTCATTCAGGCTTTGATACATGGACGAAGTTCTAATATAATAAAAGTCGTCTCGTTAGGCTTGGGCCTGACTATGAGTATTCTGCTTTTCTCAAGAGTTGTGTATGAGCAGAGTTTTGATACTTGTTTTAAGGATCATGATAAATTATACCAATTGTGGAATATATGGACAGTAAATGGAGAGCCTTTTCCTCCGAGTGAGTTCATTATCGGTGCAGCTGCCGGAGGCATACTGGATGCAATGCCGGAAATTGTGGAATCGGCGGCAAGTGCGGGGATATGGCCGGTTTCATCACCTATTTATAACGGGAGTGTCCGCTTTGATGATTTTAAAGTTGCTGCTGATTCATTGTTTTTTCAGACAATGGGTATTGAGGTCTTGAGTGGTGATCCGGTACGTGAATTGCAGCAAAAAGATGTAATTTTCCTGAGTAAAGATTTGGCGGATAAAATGTTTGGCGGTGAGAACCCGATTGGTAAAATAATTAGTTTCAATAAAGAAATTGAGTTGACAGTCAAAGGAACGTATGCTGCTTTACCTGAGAATTGTACTATGCGACCGAAGGCAGTCATTTCCTTGCCTTCTATCTGGAGCCGCCGGATAGGAAATTATTCATGGAACGGTGGGGACAGCTGGAAAGAATATATCCGGTTGAAGCAGGATATTGATTTGGATGAATTGAACAAGCGTATTGATATGGTAGTACAGCAACATATTCCCAGAAGTGATAAGTTTGGAATCACTGTCATGGCAAAACCTGTTCGAGATACGTACCGTGGATATGATGAAGTGAAAAGAATGCGTAATATTATGCTTATTTTAGGTATATCTATTTTGTTTATCACGACATTGAATTATGTGTTGATTTCTATTTCTTCATTGAGCCGGCGTGCCAAAAGTATTGGTGTTCATAAATGCAGCGGAGCGGGAACGGGTACTGTTTTTGTTTGTATGTTTATGTGGGAAACAGGTATTATTATTTTGCTTTCATTGTTTTTGATGGTTTTTTTAATGTTTAATTTCCGGGAATTTGTGGAAGATACTACAGCTGCTAAACTGGAGTCTCTTTTTGCGGTGGAACGTATTTGGGTGCCTTTTGGAGTGACTGCTGTCTTATTCCTCATTGGTGGTGTGCTGCCGGGACGAATTTTTTCAAAGATACCGGTCACACAGGTTTTCCGGCGTTATACAGAGGGTAAAAAAGGATGGAAACGTCCGTTATTGTTTATCCAATTTGCAGGAGTGGCTTTTATATGTGGATTGATGTGTGTAGTGATGCTCCAGTATCATTATGTTATTAATAAAGATCCGGGTTATAATCCTGAGCGGGTAGTGATTGGCGTTAATAATGCACCGGATGCTGAAGCCCGGCTTGCTGCCCGTCACTTTTATGAAGGGCTTCCATACGTGGAAGCATTGACTTCGGCAACTAGCTATCCGTCTAATGGATATAGCGGGCAGATGATACCGGATGAGAAAGGAACGAGTCTTTTTTCCAGCCGTTATGATTTTCCTCAGGAGAATTATGTAGCTTTTATGGGAATGGTCATACAGCAAGGGCGTGTGCCTCGTGAATCCGGTGAGGTGGCAGTGAATGAGGAATTTGTACGGAGAATGCATTGGGGAAAAGATGTTTTAGGTAAGAGTATACAGACAGAAGAAGGCCGTGTCAAAATAGTAGGTGTGATTAAAGATTTTAATATTGACGGATTCTACTCAGAGCTGAAACCATTTGTTTTGCACCATCATCCCAGAGATTTGGCTGATCTTGTTTATCTCCGTCTGAAGGAACCCTTTGGTGAGAATCTTCAGAAACTGAAGCGTGATGCTGCCGAAGCTTTTCCTAATCAAACAGTCGGTTTTGAAAGCTTGGAACAAAAAATGGCGGATAGTTATAATTCCGTTCGTGTATTTCGTAATGCGACTTTATTGGCGGCAATTGCCATCTTGTTTATTACTTTGATGGGACTGATAGGCTATATTAATGATGAATTACAGCGACGTTCGAAAGAAATTGCTATTCGTAAAGTGAATGGAGCTGAGTCATTTGCGATATTGGAAATGTTGGTGCAAGATGTTCTTTGGATTTCTTTCCCGGCTGTAGTCGCAGGTACATTAGGAGCATGGTATGTAGGTGGTTTATGGATGGAACAGTTTGCTGTGACTGTAGGTTCGCTTGTTCCTTATTATGTATGTGTAGCTATTGTGGTCTTGATATTGATTGTCAGTTGTGTCATTTCCAAAACATGGCGCATTGCCAATGAGAATCCAGTAAAGAGTATTAAATCAGAATAAGGATCAATAGAACAAACAATTAAAATTTATTATTATGATACAGATTGAAAATTTAAGTAAGGTATTTCGTACTTCAGAAGTAGAAACAATTGCGTTGAATCATGTAAACATAGAGGTGAAAGAAGGAGAGTTTGTAGCTATTATGGGACCATCAGGTTGTGGAAAATCCACCTTATTGAATATCCTTGGTCTGTTGGACAATCCTACTGAAGGCAGTTACAAGTTGCTGGGCAATGAAGTAGCCAATCTGAAAGAAAAAGAACGCACCCGTCTGCGTAAAGGTGTAATAGGTTTTGTATTCCAAAGCTTCAATCTGATAGACGAACTGAATGTTTTTGAAAATGTGGAATTACCGTTGACTTATCTTGGAATCAAGGCTAGTGAACGTAAGGAGCGTGTTCTGGAAATTTTAAAGCGAATGAACTTGAGTCATCGTGCCAAGCATTTCCCGCAACAGCTTTCCGGCGGTCAACAACAGCGTGTGGCTATTGCCCGTGCTGTGGTTACTAACCCTAAATTGATCCTCGCCGATGAGCCTACCGGTAATTTGGACTCAAAGAACGGTGCTGAAGTAATGAATCTATTGACCGAACTTAACAAGGAGGGGACTAGTATTGTCATGGTAACTCACTCTCAGCATGATGCCGGATTTGCTCATCGTGTCATTCATTTGTTTGATGGTAGCGTAGTGGCGAACATTAAAGAATAATTAATGAAAGGAGGGTTGTTATGAAACAAATCTATTATGCAATACAATCGACATTACACGGCCGTGGAAGCAATGTGACAAAAGTCATATCGCTTTCATTAGGCCTGACTATTGGTATTCTGCTTTTTTCACACATAGCATTTGAACTCAATTATGAGAAATGTTACCCTGAGGCCGACCGATTGGTGTTGGTACGTGGAGGAGGAGAGAATGTAAAGACTGGAGAGAAAGGAGAAGGATATGATGATAGCTTGTTTGCTCCGATGGCAGAAGCATTCCGCAGTGATTTGTCACAATGGATTGAAAATGCTACAGTCATTTTCAATTTTGAGACATTAAATGTATTCAAGGATGGTCATAAGCTGAAAGACGTAAACTACGCTTATGTAGATACTTGCTATTTCCGTACTTTCGGCATCAAAGTATTGAAAGGGAATCCTGAGGAATTGCAAAGGGCAGGGAGCATATTCGTTTCTGAAACTTTTGTTCGTGATGTCTTTGGTGGACAGGACCCTGTGGGACAAAAATTATCTTTGGATAAACAGCATGAACTGACAGTCCGTGGTGTTTATCAGGATACTCCGGAAAATACGGCCTATCATTTTGATTTTGTAGCTCCCATTTATGCCGGAGGTGGTTATATAGGGGGTGGAACATGGGGGCGTAATGACATTTATTATACTATTCTCCGTTTGCGCGATGGGGTGGACAGGGAAGAAATCAATCGTCAGATATACAAGGCTATGCAAAAATATTATCCTGATTCTGCTGATGATGAATGGAGAAATTTTTATGATGCACAGCCATTGCCCGAAATTCATCTGGATGACTCAAATACCCGCACTCGCCTTTACATTTATGGTTTTTTGGGCTTTGCTATATTTTTTGTGGCAATCATGAACTATGTATTAGTAGCTATTGCTACCATGAGCCGCAGGGCAAAAAGTATAGGTGTGCATAAGTGTAGTGGTGCCAGTGCAATCAATATTTTCAGTATGTTCCTTTTTGAGACAGGGATTGTGGTATTAATTTCCGTTATAGTGGCCCTCTTTATTATTTTCAATACCAAAGATCTGATAGAAGATTTACTTTCGGTGCAGTTATCTTCACTCTTTACATTGGAAACTCTATGGGTTCCGATGCTCATTGTTTTTGTACTGTTCATAGTAGCCGGAGTGCTGCCGGGAAGATTGTTTTCACGCATTCCTGTCACTCAAGTTTTTCGTCGTTACACAGATGGGAAAAAGGGGTGGAAGCGTTCTCTTTTATTTGTACAATTTATGGGGGTATCTTTTGTGATGGGGATTTTGTTAGTATCTTTGATGCAGTATCATCATCTGATTAATAGTGATATGGGTATCCGTACTCCAGGATTGGTGGAGGCGGAAACATGGATGTCACCCGAAGAAGCAGAGAATATGGTTAACGATCTTCGTCGTCAACCCATGGTGGAAAATGCCACCCGTTCTATGCATGGTGTTCTGGGAGAATATTGGACTCGTGGGCTGATTGATAATAGTGGCAAGCGAATAGAAACCTTGATGTATAATCCTTGTGATAAAAATTATGCTGAAACCATGGGGATTACTATTATTGAAGGGAAAGATATGCAGAATGAGGGAGATGTATTGGTCAACGAAGAAGTAGTGCGGCTGATGAAATGGACAGATGGGGCAGTAGGCAAACGATTGAATGATTTTGATAAAGCCGGAACCATTGTTGGTGTATTCCGTAATGTGCGCAATACGTCTTTTTCTTTATAAGCAGTTTCCCGTGGCTTTGGTTTATAGTCATAATACCAGTCACACTTTTGATGTACGTTTAAGGCAGCCATACGATGAGAGTTTGAAAAAGCTGAACGAATACATGGAGCAGGTGCATTCCACTAAGGCATTGGAATTTATTCCGATAGATACCATGCTGAAGGAAATCTATCGTAATGTATATCGTTTTCGTAATTCTGTATGGATTACTTCTACTTTTATTTTGCTTATTGTTGTTATGGGGTTGATAGGTTACGTGAATGATGAAACACAACGTCGCAGTAAGGAAATAGCTATCCGTAAGGTGAATGGTGCTGAAGCTTCGACTATTCTTCGGTTGCTGTCCCGTGATATATTATATGTTGCTGTCCCATCGGTCTTGATAGGAATTGTAGTATCGTACTTTACAGGAAAGGCTTGGTTGGATCAATTTGCCGAAACGATAGATATGAATGCGTTGTATTTTGTCGGAACAGCATTGGTGATTATCGCTCTGATAGTGGTGTGTGTCGTTGTTAGAGTTTGGCGTATCGCTAATGAGAATCCGGTAAAGAGTATTAAAGTTGAGTAGTGTATTTGGAAAAAGGAGAGCGGGATGATATGTGTTGGGTATCATCCCGCTTTTTTTCTTTTTACCTGATTCCTGTGAAATTTACATTGACACCATCCAATGTGCCTTTTAAGAAGTTCCCGGCCAACCATACATTTTCAAAATATGAAATGTCACTGGGACCGTAAACCATACGGATGCATGTCTGTGCGCTGTTATCCCATCTCCATTCAAAATTGTACCTGTCTTCGGTTACATAGCCGTTCCGATGTTCTATTCGTATGATGTCTGTGCCTGTTCTATTTTCGTAAAAGTCTAGTCGTTGTGTGTAGTATTCACCGTCTTGTTCCCAAGTTTCCTGCCAGGTCCGGCTGCATAGTTCCCGAGTGGTTCTGTAATATATTTCGCTGTAATCATCATCATCGTACCAACTTTCTATGGATACTTCACAGGAGGTTAGGTTAACCATTATTATCAGTACAACTACCATTCCGAAGTATTTCAGTATTTTTGTTCTCATATCCGTTAATTTTAAAATTTGTTTTTCTTATGTCACAAAGATAAGTGGAGGGAATGATACAATAAACGGAATATTCCTATTTGTAAAGGAGAGTTTCCCTATTTGTAATAGGAAAATTCCTATGGTGAGGAGGGGAATAAGGTCTGTCTTATTTCTTTTACTATTAAACTGTAAAGTTACAAAAAAAGAGGCTGTCATTGGTGAGACAGCCCTGATAATTTCCGAAAAATGATAATAGGATATTTCTATATATTTTTAATTATCCTTGTTTGGGTATTATCTGCGTTTTTTTGAAGAAAGAAGTGGTGCTTCCTGTACTTGCTTCATTACTCTCAAGAGATTACCTCCCCAAATCTTCCTTAAGTCTTCTTCTGTATATCCTTTTTCAATCATTTTTATGGTCAGATTAATTAAGTCATTATCTCCTTTACATCCTTGCAGACCACCACCACCATCAAAGTCCGTACCTATTCCCACATGGTCTATGCCGGCTACCTTAATCATGTGGTCCAAATGTTCGACTGCATCACAAATGGATGCGGCTTTTGGGTTTTTATTGATATAGGCATCGAGGAGACATAACTGTGCCACTCCGCCATTTTTCGCTAAGGCACGGAGTTGTTCGTCTGTCAGATTACGATCATGGTCGCATAAAGCCTTTGACGAGGAATGAGAGGCGATGATAGGTTGTGTACTATATTTTATCACATCCCAGAAAGTACCTTCACTGGCATGTGATATGTCTATCATAATACCTAACCGGTTCATTTCCTTCACTACTTCACGACCAAACTGTGTCAGTCCTTGAGTCGCATCTTCCGTATGAGTGGACGAATGGCAAATATCGTTATCATAAGAATGGCAGAGAGTTATATAATTAACTCCCATCTGTTTGTATTTTTTTTATATTCTTTAGGATTCCTTGCCGATGGCGTAACCATTCTCGATCCCTATAAAGAAAGCTTTTTTTACCTTCACGCTTCAGGCGTATCAAGTCTTCTTCCGTAAGGGCGATGCCACCAAAAAATCTTTGTATTGCTCTACTTCGTCATAAATGGATTGAATTAATCGGGTGGTGCTTTCTACGGCTTTTTGTGAAGATGCGTCATCCCGTTTCCCCTGCCATATAAATGCGGCTAGGAACTGTGCGTCCAATTTGCCTTCCTCCATTTTGGGGATGCTGACCATGTTGTCTTTTCTCAGGCCTACACTGTAACCGTTTTTAAAACCAAAGAGGAGTGTCTGTATGAGTGTCAATGGATAGAATGCGGCTGTGAATTTTTTTTAGCTAGGTTGAATGTATCAGCCTTGTTCACTAGGAATTTAAATAATTTATGCATGGTGGTATCTCCGGCAGCTGTAAATATTTCCGGATGAAATTGTACACCTATCATTTGTCGTATGGGATAAGCTTCTATAGCTTCCGCTATACTGTCGGGTGCCCAAGCCGTGATTTTGAATCCCGGTGCCAATTTCCGGATAGCCTGATGATGGAATGTATTGACTTGCAGCACTTCTTGTTCCTGTAATTTCTGCCAACTTGCTTTCCTTTATGATGGATATCGGATGGGTGGGGGTAGTGCCGGATTCTTTTTGGCGATGGTTGACACTTGAAGGATGTTGCGTGGGCAGATCTTGATATAAAGTTCCACCGAAAGCTACATTCATTAATTGTAGCCCCCCTGCAAATTCCTAATATGGGAATATTCCGATCTGCGGCCATTTTCAGCACCATCAAGTCGAAGGTATCCCGGGCGGGGCTGACTTCTTCCAGTTTGTTCGCATAAGGAAGGTCGCCATAATAGATTGGTTGGATGTCTTCTCCACCTGTAAAGACAATTCCGTCCAGCTGGGATACAATTTGACGCAGTATTTCTACATTATCCGTTACAGGTATCATGTAAGGAATTCCTCAGAGAGAATGACTGACTGTACATATGCCGTGTTTACGGCTGTCCGTTTCGGACTTATATCTGTGGAAATTCCAATCAGGGGAAACCTTTTTTATTCCGGGAATCAATTCCGGAATCCACTTTTTTTGATTCAACCGGACGAGTGCTTCGGACAAAGGATCCTTTTTGACTTTTTGTGCTTGTACATGGCAATATCCCAAAGCTAACAGTAATACTAAGAGGCATTTGTTTTTCATATGAATATAGATTTTGTCTTGCAGGCAAATGTATAAACTATGTTTTTATTGAAAAAATAAAATGCCATAAAAATAAAGTAGGAGGTACTTATTCCAAGCACCTCCACCTTTTTATATTAATTTACTTCATATCTTCCACAGCAGCCTGTGCAGCGGCCAGTCTGGCAATAGGCACGCGGAACGGAGAACAAGACACATAGTTCAAAACCAACTTTGTGACAGAATTTCACTGATGAAGGCTCACCACCATGCTCACCGCAGATACCGCATTTCAAATCAGGACGAACTGAACGGCCTTTTATCTACAGCCATTTCAATCAGCTGACCCACACCATTTTGGTCGAGTACTTGAACGGGTCTACTTTTAGAATCTTC
>VOFJ01000256.1_pt1 | contig 26000 bp, 25 predicted proteins | sample 5384081 | NCBI WGS metagenome assembly VOFJ01 (sample SAMN12384729, study PRJNA508395) | human gut metagenome | isolation source: healthy gut I | host: Homo sapiens | reverse complement strand
AGATGCCGATACACTCAAATGGGAAAAAGCCATAGAGGAGGACAGCACCCAATACTTCATCCATGTGAGAGGGGTGAATGACAGGAATGTGCCCGACAAGCAGGTCAGGGCTTTAAAGATTAAATCTATTCCACGGAACTTCTTGTTGGACAAAGAGAGACGCATCATTGCAAAAGACTTAAGGGGAGAGGAGCTGCTGAATGCTTTGGAACAACTGATAAAATAACATGGCGGATATAGACTACACAATGAGCATACTGCATCGATATTTGAAAGAATTGTCGATAAAAGTAAGCTATGGACGCATCAGGAAGCTGCTTGCTACCCCGATGGGATGCTCCGTCAGGGGAATAAGTGATGCACTTGACAGCCTGCATATCACACACGAAGTATATCAACTGCCGGCCACTTATTTAAGCAAGATAGAAGCGCCTTTCCTTGCATTGATGCACAACGGAAGATATTGCCTTGTAAAAAGCATACAAGAAGAAAAACAATCTTACTTTCCGACAAGGGGAAAGAAGAAAACCTCCCGACAAAACAGTTCATCGCTGCATGGAAAGGAGTCGTCCTGATAATAGACGAAACGCAGGCGTCTTATCACGAACCGTATTATCAATTAAAACAAATATTGTATCTTTGCGAAGAAATATAGATGCCTGTCGACCATCGGATTAGCAGGTATTATCTATCTGCTGGCCAGCCCCCGGCAAACAGGAGACCTACTTTTCAACACACTGACATGGATAGGCCTTGCCGTGTCCATCCTCATCATTTACAAAGAATCCTACAACAAAGACTTCTTGCAGCGTTTCTGCAAAATAGGCAATATCGTGGACTGTAACGAGATATTGCACTCCAAAGCCGCCAGCATCAATGGAATCATCACATTGGGAGAAATGGCCTTATTATATTACTCAACATTGTTCCTTTCTACGGCATTCCATATCCCCCTCTATTACAGCATCTGGACTTGGGCCACCTGCATTTCCATTGCATTCACCTTGTGGTCCGTCGGTTATCAGGTGATAATAGCTCGCAAACTGTGCATGTTCTGCCTGTCCATCGATATCATAATATGGTTACAGGCTCTTGTCCTGTTCTCCACTGATATGGCTGCCTGGCATTTAAACATATCATCCATCTTTGCTTTTTATATTAATAGGCACACTTTGCTGCACCGCATGGTATGCGCTGAAAGAACTGCTGGACTCGGTGCGGGAAGTAGCAAAGTTGAAAGACAAAAAGAGTACTTTTTGCTGTCATATCCCACCCTTTTCGATACACTGCTGCAAATGGGGCATGCAGTTCCCAACGCGGAAAAGGACATGACAATTCAAAGAGAAGCACAAGGCGGCAAGCTCATACAAATTATTATAAACCCACATTGCAAACATTGTGCAAACGAGCATCAAGAATGGATGAAACTGGAAAATGCATCCATAAGGATTCTTTTTCAATTGCTCCGCAAGATACCGTAGGCAAAGACATCGCACTGGCAATCATAACCTGCTATCTTGAACACGGATTCCAAAAGGCCATGCACCTACTGAACGAATGGTTTGAAAAGCAAAACAGTAAGTTTATAGCATACTACAAACCTATAAGACAGGCCGAACAAATGTTGGAAGCACAACAAGCTTATTGCCAACAGATTCACTTGAAACACACGCCTTTTATCACAGTCAATGAGAGGGAGATGCCTCAAGTGTACGACATAGAAGATGTACAGTATGTGTAATAAAGATATTGTCGGCAAGCATACAATAAATACAATATTATGAAGCTTAAACTTTTCTCTCTCCTCGCTTTGTGTATGTCACTATTCACAAACTTGCATGCCCAACCACCGGATACCTACGGCCACGATATTCCTGTACAAAGGAACAACAACCGACTATAAAATTGCGCAGATTGATTCCTTTGCTTTTTGTCCGTTGCAACTTCGCATTGGAAGGAGGAAGTAATCCCCCTGTTCCCAAATGATTCGCTAAGCATCCATATAGATAATGATTCGTAAATAACGTTTGGAGGGACCAATCAGGCCGGACTGCAATATATACATGATAATTTCTCCGGCATTCTACTGTTTGAGCAATATACCCTGCCGATAAATAGAAAGTTTCGGGAATATATAAAGCCAAGAAAAAGACATTGGAATCTGTTATTGCGGAAATCAACAATACCCTCATTGAGCCACACATCAAGAGTCTGGACAGTATTGCCATAAGATACCATATCGACAGCATATTCAACAAAACGGCGGCAATCAATCCCGAACTAATCAAATTCTCTTTAGCCGGCCCTTACATACACACATATATTCGCTATCATGGCGACAAAAGGAAAATGGAGACGCACGACAAAGCAATCTTCGGCCCATACATCGATAATTTTTGTGCCCCGAAAGCCTGCAACCTTACCTGCTGGGGAGTGCAGCCATCTGTCAAATCGTATTCAACACCGAAGAAATGAATATCTATAAAGTAAAAGATTATTTAAACGAGAAAATGCGTTGGAGAATACATTTTAAGTTCTTCGTCACTTTTGGCCGGTTTATGTTCTAATGCCCCAGACACACCTTCAAAAAGACGAGGACATCTTCTAAAAAGAGCAAGAGCTTTCTCAAAAAAATAACGACCTTTTAAAAAAAGAAAAGGAGCTTTTTTAAAAAGACAACGAACTTTTTTAAAAACATCTTGATCTTTTTGCCGCTAACGAAATTTTGTCAACCGTTATATTTCGTGGAAATACAAACCCTTTAAACATCCTTTTATGAGGTAAACACCAGAAACGCTCTACTTTATATTCATTCGGAACAGCCTGACACAATGACATATATACGTATAGGCTCATGCGTACGTACGTGTAGCCTGATGCGTACGTACCTGTGGCCCGATGCGTACGTACGTGTAGCCCGATGCGTACGTACACATTTTGAGGTTTTCAAAAATGCCGGCATGATTTTCATGTGGGGGCAAAAGGATCATCCCCTCATTAGGCCGGTCATACCTTCTTTTCCCTTCATCCTTACATTTTAACCAAAACATTCAGATAATCAATCTATTAAAAATGACAGGACATCCCCTCATCCTCGTTTCAGCTGTACTCTTCAACTCCCTTCAAAATCTACCTTCAGCATTTGTCTCACAGGAAGAAGTTTTACGAATGAAAGGAGGCTGAAAGGGTGGTGACAAGATGCCCATTCACTACCGGATCCCCCATCAACAGGGCGTTTCAACCGCTAATGAAAGGAGAAAAGAAAAAGCGGATTTCCGCTTGTAGCACAAAAAAAACAGTTGTTTTTTTGTGGATTCACTCATTATATGATAAGGCATTGTAGCCAGTTCGAATATTAGCTTGGTGTGACTGCCACATATCAACGGTAAAACCGGAAAGAATAAACAATAAAATCAAAACGATGAAAAGGAAAGTTACGGATATCCCGAAATCCCCGGACATCCCAACCAAAAATACAGAAAGAAATAGCCTCATATTCCATTTACTTCACTAAAAAATCATTACCTTTGCACCTTACTATCAGAAATAACAAAAAGCACATACATAATATGGAAAAGAAATTCAAAAGAACCACCGTCACCTCGGCACTGCCTTATGCCAACGGTCCGGTACATATTGGTCATCTGGCAGGTGTATATGTTCCTGCTGATATCTATGTACGCTATCTTCGCCTGAAAAAAGAAGACGTACTGTTCATCGGAGGTTCAGATGAACATGGGGTGCCCATCACCATCCGTGCCAAAAAAGAAGGAATTACCCCTCAGGATGTGGTCGACCGCTATCATACACTGATTAAAGACTCTTTTAAAAGAATTCGGAATTTCTTTCGATGTTTACTCCCGTACTTCATCAAAGACACATCACGAACTGGATTCCGAGTTTTTCAAAACGCTGTATGACAAAGGAGAATTCATCGAAAAGACATCTGAACAATATTATGATGAAGAGGCTCACCAGTTTCTGGCCGACCGATATATCACAGGTGAATGTCCCCATTGTCACGCAGAAGGAGCCTACGGTGACCAATGCGAGAAGTGCGGAACATCACTTTCTCCGACCGACCTGATCAATCCGAAAAGTGCTATCAGTGGCAGTAAACCAGTGATGCGTGAAACCAAACATTGGTATTTGCCGTTGGACAAGCACGAAGGCTGGTTGCGCAAATGGATTCTGGAAGACCACAAAGAATGGCGTCCCAACGTGTACGGACAATGTAAAAGCTGGTTGGACATGGGCTTGCAACCGCGTGCCGTAAGCCGTGACCTGGATTGGGGTATCCCCGTTCCCGTGGAAGGAGCGGAAGGGAAAGTGCTTTATGTATGGTTTGACGCTCCTATCGGGTACATTTCAAATACCAAAGAATTACTGCCCGACAGTTGGGAAACATGGTGGAAAGACCCCGAAACACGTCTGATTCATTTCATCGGAAAAGACAATATCGTGTTCCATTGCATCGTATTTCCGGCTATGCTGAAAGCGGAAGGCAGTTACATTTTGCCCGATAATGTGCCAAGCAACGAATTCCTGAACTTGGAAGGAGATAAGATTTCCACATCCCGCAATTGGGCTGTATGGCTGCACGAATATTTACAGGACTTCCCCGGAAAGCAGGATGTGCTTCGCTATGTACTGACTGTCAATGCTCCCGAAACGAAGGACAATGACTTCACATGGAAAGACTTTCAGGCACGCAACAACAATGAGTTGGTAGCCGTGTACGGCAACTTTGTGAACCGTGCTTTGGTGCTGACTCAGAAATACTTTAACGGATGCGTTCCCGCCTGCGGAGAGTTGACAGAATATGACAAGGATACACTGAAGGAATTTGCAGATGTAAAAGCGGAAGTAGAAAAACTGCTGAATGTCTTCAAGTTCCGCGATGCTCAGAAAGAAGCAATGAATCTGGCACGTATCGGTAACAAATATCTGGCAGACACCGAACCGTGGAAACTTGCCAAGACCGATATGCCGCGCGTGGCCACTATCCTGAATATAGCATTGCAACTGGTAGCTAATCTGGCCATTGCATTCGAACCGTTCCTGCCGTTCAGCAGCGAAAAACTTCGTAAGATGTTGAATATGGATACCTTTGAATGGGAGCAGTTGGGACGTACCGACCTGTTGGCAGAAGGTCATCAACTGAATAAGGCTGAATTGCTGTTCGAGAAGATAGAAGACGAAACAATTCAGGCACAGGTAGACAAATTGTTGGCTACTAAAAAAGAGAATGAGGCTGCAAGCTATAAGGCTAATCCTATCAAACCGACTATTTCTTTTGAAGAGTTCGAGAAGTTGGATATCCGTGTAGGAACCGTACTGGAATGTGAAACAGTTCCCAAGATGAAGAAACTGCTGAAATTCAAGATTGCTGACGGACTGGAGAACCGTACCATCGTCAGCGGTATCGCCCAGCACTACGCCCCGGAAGAACTGGTAGGCAAACAAGTTTTATTCATTGCCAACCTTGCTCCCCGCCAATTCAAAAACGGCTTGGTGAGCGAAGGCATGATTCTAAGCGCCGAGAACTTTGACGGTTCACTGGCCGTTACCCTCTCTATTAAAAGAGGTAAAACCGGGAAGTGAAGTTAAATAATCATTATAAGAAGAGATACTCTTCGTGAGGGTGTGTCAAAATGATAGGCTGATTACTTTTGGCACATCCTCATTGGTTTTCATCAGCATTGTCTTCAGACAAAGAAGCTGAAGAAGCATACCATAGGCAAACGATAAGAACAGATTATGACAGAGCAATCTTTGAAAGACAAGACCGCAAAAGGACTTTTTTGGGGAGGGCTGAGCAACGGCATGCAGCAGTTGCTCAATCTTATTTTCGGGATTGCATTAGCCCGTATCCTTGATGCCGAAGACTATGGTATGATAGGGATGCTCAGCATATTCTCACTGATTGCTTCCACCCTGCAGGAAAGCGGATTTACCGCCGCACTTGCCAATAAGAAAAAATATCAGCCATGAAGACTACAATGCAGTCTTTTGGTTCAGTTTGTTTACAAGTGGGCTGCTTTACATATTATTATTTTTCTTATCCCCATACATTGCAGAGTTTTACCATACTCCGGCATTGATACCATTGGCACGGTATACTTTCCTTGGCTTTTTTATAGCCAGTCTCGGCATAGCACACAATGCCTATTTATTCCGTAATCTTAAAGTAAAACAGAAAGCTTTTATCCAACTGACCGGTCTGACACTGTCAAACATAACAGGAGTCACATTGGCTCTTTGCGGAATGGCATATTGGGGAATAGCAACACAAGGGTTGGTATACGTGACCAGCAATACCATTCTGTTTTGGCGCTATTCCGGCTGGAAACCAACGCTACATATTTCTTTCAAACCACTGAAAAGCATGATCAACTTCAGTTGTAAGATATTAATAACCAATATATTCTCGAATATAAACAACAACATGCTGACTGTCATATTAGGTCGTTTTTACAGTCAAGAGGAAGTGGGGTATTTCAATCAAGCCAATAAATGGACATCCATGGGATATTCTACCATACTAGGTACGATAAACGGAATAGCCCAACCTGTATTGCGCAATGTGTCGGAAGATACAGAACGCCAATGCCGCGTGTTTCGCAAGATGCTCCGCTTTACAGCTTTTATATCATTTCCCGCTTTGTTCGGTCTTTCACTCATCGCTCCCGAACTCATCACAATAACCATTACAGACAAATGGAACGAAAGTGCAATCATCATGCAGATTCTTTGTATCGGAAGTGCTTTTCTTCCCATTCAGAATCTTTATTCCAACCTTGTAATCAGTAAGGGAAAATCGGATATCTTCATGTGGAATACCATTTTCCTGGGAATCATACAAATTGCAACTGCCCTGCTATGCTACCCTTATGGCATCCGAACGATGATTTTTGCCTATATCAGCATCAATATCAGTTGGCTGTTCGTGTGGCATTACTTTATATGGAAAGAGATACACCTCACTTTATGGGATGCACTAAAAGATGTCGTTCCTTTCGGAATTATTGCAGTAAGCTGCATGGGTGCTGCCTACTTTCTCACCCGATCTATCGATAACCTCTATCTAATCTTAACAGCCAAAATTGCCATTGCAGCCGGACTATACATTATAATCATGCAATTGAGCAAGTCTGCAACTTTTAAAGAAGTCATAAACTATCTGTCAAAAAAAGAAATAATATTTGACTTTCTGATAAAATCTCCTTTACTTTGTAGCAAAATAGCATTTCAACAAAGAAAAGATATGGAAACAATACCTATATTCTTTACATTCGACCGTTATTATGTACTTGCAGCCTGTGTTGCTTTCCATTCTTTGTTGACTAATGCCGCACCCGAATATCAGTATCAGCTCTACGTAGTACATACCGACCTCCAGCCTCATCATATATACAACGAATAAAAAAAGTTGTCTCTCACTTCCATAATGCCAATATACAGTTTAAAAATGCTTCCCATTATGACACGGCATGGGATAAATTGCGTAATAAGTCGCATTTTTCAAAAAGAGATATTCTATAAACTGACAGCTGCGGAAATGTTTCCTCAGTATGAGCGAATTCTCTTTTCTGATGTAGATGTACTCTTTACAGCCGATATATCTTCTTCCTTCTTTCTTTATCCGAATGAGAAATTTTATTATGCCGGCACACGTCCTATTCAGGAAAATACAAACTTGCCGCGTTATGCTAAAGAATTTACACAGGAAGAAATCCGGTTGATATCTGATTATGAAATATCGGCCGGCTATATGCTTATAAACCTGAAATGCATACGTGAGGACAACAAGCAAATAGAACTGACACAGTTTTTCCATAACAATTTAAACCGCCTGATACTGCCTGAACAAGACTGCATTGCATTATGCTGTGCTCCATATCTTCGTTTCATGCCTTACAAATATGTAGTTTGTGCGTTTCAATTCCATGAAGACCCGCAAAGGGTGAAATTCAACCCCAATAATGCCTCCTTTCAAGACAAACAAGTTGCCATAAAAGCTTACAACGAGATGCGTGAACAAGTGGTACAATTGCATTACCCGGGAAGAGAAAAACCATGGAACTCACCTTTCGTATACAAATACAAAGAATGGCTGACCGGTTATCACCAAGCCAACCAACTTGGTTACTATCTGCTCATGCAGCCCTTATTCTTTACACAAAGACTGAAAAAAATACAGCTTATCCCGCTTTATCAGAAAAATAAAAAAAGAAATACCATGGTTAATATTCTGCATCGTATTCCGCTCATACGCCATTATGCACGGAAATGGGAGTTTGCCTGTTTTCAGAAAAAAAATGGCGAAAGCAAAACCGCCATAATCGCACTGTTGCCATGAACCGTTTTCCCATAAAATCTGTGCAAGTAGGAAAAGACACGTATGGCGAACTGCATATTTTAAGTTATTTGCCCGAAACAGAATTCCTGCAAATAGGAAATTATGTGTCCATTGCTCCCGATGTTCACTTCATTTTGAGTGGAAACCATCAGACAGAAACGCTTTTCACTTACCCTATTCAATCATTGTTAACCAATGGACACTCCTGTCCGAAAGACAGTGTGAGCAAAGGGGCCGTTATAATAGAAGATGAAGTTTGGATTGGTTATGGCGCCCTCATCTTATCGGGAGTAACCATCGGGAAAGGAAGCATTATAGCCGCCGGTTCAGTAGTCACCCGTGATGTGCCTCCTTATGCCATTGTAGGAGGAAATCCGGCCAAGATAATCCGCTATCGTTTACCCCGAGAAGTGATAGAGCTTGTAAAAGATACATATCTGAAAGATATTTCACACGATATATTAAAAAAGAACTTGAAACAACTGTATACTCCTCTGCACACTCCGGCCGAGGCGAGTCAACTGATAGAACTAATTAAAAATGGAAAAGAATAAATATAAAGTACGGGTCATTGCATTTTACCTGCCACAGTTCCATCCTACCCCCGAGAACGATAAATGGTGGGGGAAAGGATTTACGGAATGGACCAATGTGGGCAAAGCCAAACCTTTGTTTAAAGGGCATTACCAACCCAAGGTTCCGGCCGACTTAGGATATTATGATTTGAGAGTTCCCGAAACCCGCCGTGAGCAAGCAGAATTAGCACGTCAATATGGAATAGAAGGCTTCTGCTATTGGCATTACTGGTTCGGTAACGGCAGACAATTATTACAACGTCCGTTTCAAGAAGTTTTGGCTTCGGGAGAGCCTGATTTCCCCTTTTTGCCTGGCATGGGCCAACCATAGCTGGGAAGATAAACAGTTTAACAAAGAGGGAGGGAACAAAATGTTAATGGAGCAATTATATCCGGGTGACGAAGATTATATCGCCCATTTCAATGCTGTTCTCCCGGCATTCAAAGATCCGCGCTATATCCGTGTAAACGGTGAGCCACTGTTTATGATTTATGCTCCCATGAAAGTGCCTGATATAGCACACTTTATCGAACTTTGGCAAAAACTGGCCGAGCCTCATGGTTTCCGCATTCATTTTGTGGGGCATACCAGTAAAACAGAGGAATTGCCTTTATTCCGCCAATGGGGGTTTAATGCCACCAATCTGGTACGTCTGTTTGATGTGTTCCAAAAGAACTATAGCCTCTTAGGACGTATCAAAACCAAATTCCAGCGCATCACCTTCCATCAGGGACAAAGAATAGACTATGAAAGAGCTGCCCGATACTTTTCAGGACCGGAAGACCAAAACACAGACTGTTACCCTACACTGATTCCCAACTGGGACCATTCTCCCCGTTCGGGACGATCCGGACATATATTAATCAATTCCACGCCGAAAAAGTTTGAGGAACATGCGGAAAGAACTTTCCGTAATGTCATACACAAACCGAAGGAAGAACGCATTGTCTTTCTGAAATCTTGGAATGAATGGGCAGAAGGAAACTACATGGAACCGGATTTAAAGTTCGGAAGAGGCTATCTGGAAGCTCTATTAAAAGCTATTAACAACGTTTTTAACTGACAGAATCATGAATAAACTCAAAATAGCATTAGTTAAGCAAGAGGTCTATCAAGATCTGTACGTTTGTCCTGTTACAGAAAAAGATCCGGGTCAAATTTTGTTCTCATCTATGGGACGTGTAGGTCCCATAGCACTAATGAGCGACCTGAATGCGGATTTCTATATTGTAAAAGAAGAGTCCAATAAAGAAACCCGGATTTATCAGAAAGTCATCCCACATATAGCTCCTTATTTGCATTTGCTTAAAACCGAAACGCTGGATAAAATACCCGGGCAAGAATTTAAAAGTCCGGGAAGTCCGTACCCGAACGGGAAATATGCTGTCAGCTGCTATACTATAGACTGGGGACAATACGATATTGTTATTTCCATCAATATAAGTCTTCCCACACAATTGATATTGAAATATCCACAAACGCTTTTCGCTTATATGATAGGCGAGGCTAATATGGCTACCGGAAAAGCCAGGTTTGGATACGATGCCACTCTCAACCAAATGGCAAGGGGCAGAATATCGCATAAATGTGGCGCTATAGATTTTCCCTATACCTTTGTTGCAAAAGATACTTTAGAGAAAATTATGCAACAATACTTAGGCAGACCTTCTGCAAGAAAAGGTATCTTTATGGAAATCAATTCAACTACAGAACGACCGGTAACACGCATACCCGACCATTTTCAACCGCTGGCGGATGCCGGATATGAAATTATCCTGCATCAACAGAAAATAGCAGATAACCTGAAAAACATTTATGACGCCAAATATTTTGTCAAAATGGGAGGTCGGAGTATCCGAGGAAACTCCGTAGCCGAAGCCGTATCACTTGGCACACTCGCTATCATGAACCGTGATGAGGTAATTCACCACGAGCTGATTATTGATGAATGCAATGTGAAAACCATGGATGAAATGATATCACTCATCAACCGACTAGAAAATGACCCCGAATTATATCGGACTTTACAGCAGAAGCAACGTCAGGTACTGCACACTTACTTTTTTTGACGCACCACTTCAATCACTCATCAACTGCCTAAAAAGAAAAACGGAGGATTATCCAAACCAAGGACTTATAGCCGATGGAACAGATTATTTGATAACTTATATTTCCTAAAACTCAGATAATATGATGTTAGCCCCCATTCTTCTATTTGTATATAACCGTCCTGCACATGCAAAACGTGCAATAGAAGCACTGTTGCACAATACTTTGGCTGCCGAAAGCGAGCTGTTTATTTACTCGGATGCGGCCCGTAGCCCCGAAGATTGCAAATCGGTAAACGAAGTGCGCAGTTTTATCCACTCCGTCAATGGATTTAAAAAGGTACACATCATAGAACGTGAAAAGAACTATGGTTTGGCACGAAGTATTATTGACGGAGTTACCACACAAGTCAATGCATACGGACGCACCATTGTATTGGAAGATGATCTGGTAACCGCCCCTTACTTCCTGCAATTTATGAACAGCGCACTGGAAATGTATAAAGACGAGCCCCGGATAGGACATATACAAGCTTGCGACTTTACTCAGGACCCATCGTTACCGGATACTTTTCTTATTAAATGGACCGGAAGCTGGGGCTGGGCAACCTGGGATCGCGCTTGGAAATATTTCAATCCTGACGGTAAAGCACTCTTAAATGAGCTGGAAAAACGAAAGTTAACCTATACCTTTGATTTCAATGGTAAATATGGTTATACCTGTATGCTTCGCCGGCAAACGGAAGGCAAAAATAATTCATGGGCTATTCGCTGGAATGCATCTTTATTTCTAAAAGACATTCTATCGTTAAATGTAGGCAAATCACTGATACAGAACAACGGATTTGACGGAAGCGGAACAAATTGTGGGGGAGGAAATCTTTACGCTTCCAATTTATATATGAAAGAATTGCCTCTCGTTCCCATCACTCCGGTCGTTGAGAATTTACAGGCACGCCAGGCCTATGTCAACTATTATGCACGGACCAACTCATTTATGGCCAAAGCCATCCGGCGTATCAAACGAACTTTAAAAGGAGATTTCGGAGCATAAAAAGGCAAAAAGATACCAAACATTTCTTCTAAAAAACGTACCTTTGCATAAACGTTAATGCACATGAGAGTACTTATCATCAATACGTCTGAGCGAATAGGTGGAGCCGCCATTGCAGCCAACCGCCTGATGGAAGCCCTGAAGAACAACGGAATAAAAGCCAAAATGCTTGTACGCGACAAGCAGACCGACCAGATAAGTGTGGTGAACTAAAGAATCATGGTGGAAAGTATGGCAATTCATCTGGGAGCGCATCGTCATCTGGAAAGCAAACCGATTTAAAAAACATAATCTTTTTGCTGTCGACATTGCCAACACGGGTACAAACATTTCCGCACTCCCCGAGTTCAATCAGGCAGATGTGATTCATCTGCATTGGATTAACCAAGGTATGCTCTCACTAACAGATATACGCCGCATCATCGAGTCGGGAAAGCCCATCGTATGGACCATGCACGATATGTGGCCTTTTACAGGCATTTGCCATTACGCAAGTGATTTGTGATAAATATACCAAAGAATGCCATTACTGCCCTTTTTATTCAAAGGAGGAAAGAAAGACCTTTCCTATCGCACTTTCGAGAAAAAAGAGAAAGCTTTTTGACGGGGCAAACATCACATTTCGTGGCATGCAGCCGTTGGCTGGAAGGAATGGCCAAACAAAGTGAACTGCTGAAAGGACAGACCATTACCAATATTCCCAATGCCATCAACACCAACCTGTTCAAACCGCGCAACAAGAAACAGGCACGGGAGAAATGCCATCTGCCGCAAGACAAGAAATTATTGCTCTTCGGCTCGGTAAAAATCACAGATAAGAGAAAAGGCATTGACTATTTGGTGGAAGCATGTAAAATTCTAGCCTCACAAGACCCCGGATTAAGTAAACAATTGGGGGTCGTGGTGTTTGGCAAACAAGCCGAGCAGTATGCCTCCTTATTCCCTTTCCCCATTTACCCGATGAACTATGTGAGCAACGAAAAAGGAACTGGTGGATATCTACAATGCTGTCGACCTATATGTCACTCCCTCCTTGCAGGACAATCTTCCCAACACCATTGTAGAAGCGATGGCATGTGGCATTCCCTGCGTAGGTTTCAATGTAGGAGGCATTCCCCAAATGATAGACCATCTGCATAATGGATACGTAGCCGAATATCAATCGGCTAAAGACCTCGCCAATGGCATCCGGTGGACATTGACCGAAGGCGAATACGATAACCTGAGTGAAGAAGCTTGCCGGAAAGCACTCTCCAGTTATTCCGAAAGTATTATCTCAATGAGATATATCGATATCTATAATAAGATTACAGGAAGCCATGCATAATATTCATCCTCATCCCAAGTTCTCCATCATCACCGTGACCTATAATGCGGAGAAAGTGCTGGAAGACACGATACAAAGCATTGTTACCCAATCTTATAAGAACGTGGAATATATCATTGTAGACGGAGGTTCCACCGATGGCACGTTGACCATTGTCAACAAATACAAAGAGCACATACATACCATTGTCAGCGAACCCGACAAAGGCTTATATGATGCCATGAATAAAGGCATCAAACTGGCAACAGGAGATTACCTTTGTTTTCTGAATGCAGGAGACGGACTTCATGAAGATGATACACTTTTACGAATCGTTCATTCCCCTGACCGGAACAATACTGCCGGATGTGATTTATGGCGAAACGGACATAGTAGACGATGAAGGACATTTCCTTTACAAGCGACGTCTTTCTGCTCCCGAAACACTTCACTGGAAGAGTTTCAAAAAAGGAATGTTGGTCTGCCATCAAGCCTTCTTTGCACGCAGAGAGCTGGCCTTAGAAGAACCATACGATTTACAATACCGCTTTTCGGCAGACTTTGATTGGTGCATCCGTATCATGAAGAAGGCGAAAGTATTGCATAATACACATCTCACCCTCATTGATTATCTGAACGAAGGAATGACCACCCGAAACCATAAAGCCTCACTGAAAGAGCGTTTCCACATCATGGCGAAGCATTACGGATTGGTCAGCACCGTGTTGCATCATGCTTGGTTTGCAGTGCGTCTGGCTTATAAATGAAAGCCATTGCTCCGGTTAATATAATAAGAGAATGATGATGAGCATCATAAAGCTTTTCCAAAACAAGGTGAGCTCCGCAACTCCCCTTTGACAAGTTTCCTCCTGCCCATTCTTTATCCCTTCTTTCCCCAAAGAGCTTTTCCCTGTAACACCAGCAACAGCACCACCGCCATTGCCAGCAATCCCAGTGCAACAAAAGCAATTGTTTCCGTCGTATGCAATGACTTCGGGTCGAACTTGAACTCAACCGTATGTTTTCCTGCCGGCACATTCATAGCACGTAAAATATAGTCTGCCCTGCCGTGAGGAGCCTCAACTCCGTCGATATAAGCCTGCCAACCCGGATAATAGATTTCGGAGAAAACAACAACTCCACCCTTCTCCGAGCTTACCTCATATTTCAAGTCATTCGGTTCGTATGCCACCAGCTTAACGAAACGCAACGAATCAGACACCGCCACCGGCTTTACCTGCTCGGCAAACTTCTTGTCAACTACTGCCACCTTCGCAGGCATCACTTTATGTAAAGATTCTATTTCCTCGTTCGCATTATTCACATACTGCACTTTGTCCACAAACCATGCATTACCTAAAGTATAAGGATTTTGTATAGGCATAGTCTTTCCACCCTGCAGCGGAAAAATAAAGTAACGGGTATTCAGCATATTCAATACCGGAAACGCAGACGCATCTACTTTCGCCATATCGCCGCCGGCTTTCAGACACAGCCTTGAACAAATTACTCATTTCCGGACTGATATGCTCCTCTATCATTTCCTGATAGCGGCGCAATTTAGCGGCATGATAACCACCTATGCTCTTATGCCAATAAGAAGTATTATTCTCGTTAAATGTATTCGAAGCCAAGTTCAGTACCCTATAATCCAATGTCTTATCCTCCAAAATGGCCTTATCCGTTTCCGTCGGCCGGAAGCTTTCCGTTCGAACCGTTTGAGGTACAAACTGTGCATCATACAGATAGCGTTTGTTTACATTCCACATTTCCACCAGGCAGAGCAACAACAATACACCAATAGTCAACTCTGATTTCAGCTTACCCATGCCATAAAGCCACAGCAGCACAGCCCCAATTGATACCACAAAGAAACTACGCCAGGCATCCGAAGTGAAAATACTTACGCGAACCTCTTCCAAATTGGCTATCAGTGGTGCCAACTGGTCAGCCGGAATACTCTGCAAAGCCTGCATTTCCATGCTCGACACATAAGAAGGAAAGAAAAAGCGTGGAGCCAGTGCAAACAGCAAAGCAATACCGCCTGTCAATCCAAAACTGATATAAAACGCCTTTGCCTGTTCTTTCATGATTTGCGGACGTGCAATAATCTGCTTCAATGCCAACATTGCCAACAACGGAATTGTAAACTCGGCAATAACCAATATAGAAGATACCGCACGAAACTTATCGTACATCGGAATATAATCAAGGAAGAAATCCGTAAATCCCATAAAATTCTTTCCCCAAGAAAGCAATACAGACAATACAGTAGCAGCCAAAAGCGCCCATTTCATCGGCCCTTTTACAACAAATAGCCCTAAAATGAACAGAAACATTACAAATGCCCCGACATACACCGGACCTGACGTTCCGGGCTGCTCACCCCAATACTGACCAAGCTGATTGTAAATACTTCCATACATCGGATTGGCCTTTTCCATCGCCTTCTCATTGGCAGCAAGAGGCACCGATGCTCCACCTTTCACATTAGGCACCAATAAAGAAAAGGTCTCACCGATGCCGTAACTCCATTGCGTAATATAATCGCGCTCCAATCCACCCTTTGTCTGATTATGCGTATCCGGTTTCACCAATTCGCTCTTTCCACGCATGGTTTCCTTACTATATTCATACGTGTGATAAAGATTTGACAAATTGATACATACCCCCAATACACCTGCTACTACCAATACACCTGTTGCCTTAAAAAAACGGGGTAGTTCTTTCTTCTGATAAGCAGATACCCCGAAAGCCACTGCCATAAACAACATCACAAACAAAAAATAATAGCTCATCTGCACGTGGTTCGATACAATTTGCAAAGCTACAAATATGGCCGTCAGTAATCCACCAAACAAGTATTTCCCTCTGTAAACCAACACCATACCGGCTATGGTAGGCGGAATATAAGCCAACGTTACAAATTTCCAGATATGACCTGCCGCAATAATAATAAAGAAATAGGACGAAAAAGCCCATATAATCGCTCCCAATGAAGCAAGCCACACCGAGAAATCAAACGCACGCATCAGAATATAGAAACCCAGCAGCATCACAAACACATACCACACATAAGAAGGCAAATATAAATGATACAAATTTTCCATCCCTTTCAACATATCCGTAGAATCATAACTGGGTGCCATCTGATAAGTAGGCATACCACCAAAAATCGAATTAGTCCAGCGCGTACGCTCTCCCGTACGTTCCAGATATTCTTTCGCTTCTTCACCGGCACCAATGCCCGCCACAGCATCATGCTGAGACAGAACACGTCCCTCGGTCACTGCCGGGAAAAAGTAGGCGAATGAGATGACAGCAAAAAGGATAATCACTACTATATCAGGTAGTATTCTTTTAAATAAGTTCATAAGTATATCTGTTTATTAACGCTGCAAAGATACGATATACTCTGATAAATTACGTACATTTGCACCTGAAATAAAGTTGAATTATGAAAATAGGAATTATAACAGCCATGAGTTCCGAGCAGAAACAAGTGGAACAACTGCTCGAAAACAAGAAAGAATATGTCGAAGGACCGTTCCAGTATACGGAAGGAACGATTCAAAACAACACGGTCATCCTGATGAAATGCGGTATCGGAAAAGTAAATGCCGCCGCCGGCACGGTGGAGCTAATCCGCAACTTTCACCCCGATTGCATTATCAGCACCGGTGTGGCGGGAGGCATAGACAGTGGTTTGAAAGTAATGGATGTAGTTGCCGGCAGCCAAATCGTCTACCATGATGTATGGTGTGGAGAAGGAAATGCCTACGGTCAAATCCAAGGACTGCCTGCCCTGTTCGAAGGCAACGACACATTGTTCAACTGCGCCATGTCATTAGACACAGAAACAGCCATCCACGGCGGACTCATCTGTAGCGGAGACAAATTTATCACCGACCGCCAAGAGCTCAACTCCATCAAGACAGCTTTCCCCGCAGGACTGGCCGTCGACATGGAATCGGGAGCCATCGCCCAAATCTGTTATATATATAAGGTACCGTTCATCAGTTTCCGTATCATCAGCGATACACCGGGAGCCGACAACCATTGGGAACAATACACCAACTTCTGGAGCACCATTGCCGACCGTTCATTCGAGGTAACCCGCATTTTCCTCCATTCATTACCAGCAAATTTATAATAAAAACAGAAATATGAAAACAATACCCAAGTTTTACCATCGACCACATCCGTCTTTTGCGCGGTATTTATGTCTCAAGAAAAGACCAAGTAGGAGGCGACACCGTAACTACTTTCGACATCCGAATGAAAGAGCCCAACCGCGAACCGGCCTTGGGTCAGGGGAGCATTGCACACCATCGAACACCTGGCCGCCACCTTCCTGCGTAACCATCCTGTATGGGGTGACAAAATTGTCTATTGGGGACCGATGGGTTGTCTTACTGGCAATTATTTACTGATGAAAGGTGACTTGGAATCAAAAGACATTGTAGAATTGATGCAAGAAACCTTCCGCTTCGTTGCCGAATTTGAAGGTGAAGTACCGGGTACCACCCCTAAAGACTGCGGTAACTATTTGCTTCACGACCTGCCTATGGCCAAATGGGAATCTGCACGCTACCTGCATGAAGTACTCGAAAAAATGACTGATAAAAACCTGTATTATCCTCAAAAAGCATAGCATTTCCCGGCTTCACACACATTCTCATAAACAAGGGACAGTATTTACGGTTTTTCAAAGCAAAAAAATATTACCGTATATCTGTCCCTTTTTGCCCTTCTAACAGTAAAAGTCTTAAAAACACACCACATCATACTCCAGCCAACTCTGATACATCCTTTAAAAAGAAAACACAATCAGTAGCAATAAATCCGCCACAAATAATATAAAATCGATATTTTTTTATACTTTTTGTACAAAATAACTGTTTAAATAACCCTATGGACATACTTCAGGAAACAGACACATTTCATCCTCTGCTACTTAATATCGGCTATGCGATTCATCATTCCGACTGGAACTGGACAGAGGTAAACAGCCCGTTTTTTCGTATCTATTATGTAACAAAAGGTATGGCAGAAGTAACTCTTCCCGACCGAACCATAACACTTTCTCCCCACCACTTATATATTATTCCTGCATTTTACCTGTCACAATTGTCATTGTGAAGGAGATTTTGAACATTACTATCTGCACATTTACGAAGACCATTCTTCCGCCACCAGTATCTTGGAAGATTTGGACTTCCCCACTGAAGTTCCGGCCGGCCCACTGGATTTGGAGTTGATCAAACTATTACATGAAATGAATCCCGCTATTCAGCTTCCACATTCCAATCCCTCTACTTACGACAATACCCCTACCCTGATACAAAATATCATAAAAAACAAACAGAAAGCTTTTCATAATAAAGTAGCCTCCAAAGGCATCATCTACATGCTAATCTCTCGCTTCTTAAAAGACGCACAACCCAAAGACTCCAGCAGCGACAACCGTATCATTAATGTAGTCAACTTTATACGTAAGAATATAGACAAAAACATTGACATTGATACTTTGGCCGGACTTTCCTGCCTTTCGAAAGACCACTTCATCCGCCTGTTCAAAAGCGAAATGAAAACAACCCCCTTACAGTATATCGTCAAAAAGAAAATAGAGAAAGCACAACTACTGCTCATCACCAAAGACCTTGCCATCAAGGAAATAGCCTACACACTAGGATATGACAATTACTCGTATTTCATTAAGTTATTCAAAAAGCAGACCGGACTCACCCCACAAACCTACAAAGAGTCTAACCGGAAACATTAGTTACTCTATACCATTATGTTATACCAGCCTAACCCACAAATAAATAATTACTGAATTCCGCATTTATTTCCATAGCACTTGTAGCTAAGTAAAATGAAGCTGTGAATCCAGATATTGGATCTCTATAATATTTATTTTCTTGCAGAAATCCCTCCCAAAGCAGTTCCTGCCAACTACAATTTAAGACCTATATCGATTTAAGACTATCCTTTATCTGAATCGTTTATTGATGCATCTCATCATTTTCAATTACTTTGCATCATCCTATTTACGCCAAATAACAACCTGGTTCAAAACAAGTGGTGGAAAAATTAAGAAAATAAATGAGTCGATATCCGCACAACAGGTATAGAAACCAAAACCTGTTGGCGGACGGCTTTGATTGTATAACAAATAGCTAAATATATCACAATGAAAAAGAACAACCTCATCGCACTCTTTTTAATGTTATGCACTGCCTGCTTTTGCAGTTGCAGCCAGCAAGAGAAAACAGTCACATTCGCCATCGCATCCGACTTCCACGCACAAGATGTCCCGGACGGAAAAGAACGATTAAGCAGTTTTGTACGTGCCGCCCAAGACGCCAATGCAGACTTCATCATAGAGTTGGGTGACTTCTGTCGTCTGGACAGTGCCAATCAAGTGTTTCATGACATCTGGAACAGTTTTCCGAGAGACAAATATCACACCATCGGCAATCACGACATGGATGCTTATACTCCCGATAAGTACGTAGCAGGAATGAAAATGCCCGGGCGCTATTACTCATTCGACAAAGGAGACTTCCACTTTATCGTGCTGGATGGAAACAACTTGTATGATGGAAAAAAATACACTCACTATTCCAAAGCCAACTATTATGTGAATCCCAAGATGAGAGCCTTCGTAGACCCGGAGCAAATGGAATGGCTGAAAAAAGACCTGGAATCGACCGATAAGAAGTGTATCATCTTCTCTCACCAAAGTATCGATACCTTTATGAACAACGGTAAAGAAGTACATGCACTCCTTGCCGGAGAAAACAAGCGTGCCGGATTCAAAAAGGTGGTATTGGCCTTCAGCGGACACAATCACAGCAACTATACAAAGAAAATAGACGGTATCACCTATGTGCAGATAAACAGTGCATCGTATGTATGGATAGACAAACCCTCGCAAACAGAGAAACGTTATCCGGCGGAAATCAACAAGCGTTATCCTATCCTGAACTATTCCATGACCTATGACAAACCGCTTTATGCCATTGTCACTCTGACCGAAGACGAAGCAGATATCAAGGGAACAAAAGCAGGTTTCCTTCCTCCCACACCCGAGGAACTGAACATGAACGATTCAATCGGTGTATTCCCGTTGGTTTCGAGTATTGAGGATGCCAAAATCAGATTCTAAGAAACTAAAAAAGAGCTGGAAACAAGCTCAGAAATAAGAAATCATCTGGAAAGAAAGGTATGAAAAAAGAATTTATATTTTCAATGTTATTGGCAGCTTCGCTTCCGGCTGCCGCCGCCCACCACGGGCGTGTTTTTGTGGATAAGAACCACAACGGAAGTTTCGATAAAGGAGAAAAAGTGCTGAAAGACGTCAAAGTATCCGACGGGCTGAACGTGGTAAAAACCGATGCAAACGGTATGTACACCCTGCCCGGACACGAACGTGAGCGATTTGTTTTCATCACCCTCCCCTCCGGATACAAAGCCGGCGACAAGCACTACCACCCCATCACGGCGGCTGCCGGGAATTACGATTTCGGCCTCATCCCCTATCAGGCAGGCATTGATAAGAAAGGAGCACACCGTTTTATACAGGTATCGGATACCGAAATATTCAATACTACCGGCAACGAAGCATGGGCCGAAAACATCCGCCAATATGCCGCCAATGAAAAACCGGCTTTTATCATACATACCGGCGACATCTGCTACGAAAAGGGATTAAAGGAACATATCGAACTGATGAATACCCAAAATATGAACATACCCATGTTCTATTGCATCGGTAACCACGACCTGGTAAAAGGAAAATATGGAGAAGAGTGTTTCGAAAAATACTACGGTCCGGTATATTATTCATTCGATGTGGCAGGTGTACACTATATCGTCACTCCCATGCCGGGAGGAGATTACCGCCCGGGATATACCAAAGACGATGTATGCCGTTGGTTAAAGAATGACTTGGCACATGTCTCACCGGAACCCCCCATCTATATATTCAACCATGATATATTGACTTACGGAAACGACTTCACTTATAAAGGAAAGACTGAAAGTATCAACCTGAACGAATACAACCTGAAAGCCTGGATATATGGCCATTGGCACATCAACCACAAAAAGAAACAGGGCAACGTATATACCATCTGCACTTCCAGCCTCGACAAAGGGGGTGGGTGGGATTGACCATTCCACCAGTGCCTACCGGGTCATGCATGTAGACGGCAAGGGAGACTTTACCAGCGAGTTACGCTATACTTACCTGGACAAGAAATTATGTATCGCCTCACCCGTCGGAGAGTCGGCGTCACGCGTTGTTACAGCCAATGTTTACTCCTCGGTATCGCCCGTACGCAAAGCCAGCTATACCTGCACAGACGGAACAAGGACAATCTTGAAAAACAAACCGCTGACCCAGGTATCGGACTGGACATGGAGTGCCGATATGCCACTGAAAGAACAGTATAAAGGAAAGAAACTGACCTTACAGGTAGTGGCAGAATTCAAAAACGGAGAAACGACAAAAACAGAAACAAACTTTGTTTACCTTCCCGGAGAGACCACAGTAAAACTGGATGGCAATTGGGACAACCTGGCAGGAAATGCCGCCCATACCGGAATCTCTACCGCCCAACTGGACAGCACACTTTCGCTGGCATGGGTCAGAAATGTGGGGGCGCCAACCTCTATATGTCCTCTCCGTTAATACATAACGGCAAAATCTTTACCGCTTCCATAGATGAAGATTTAAAAGGAAAAGCTTTTATTTATGCCATGGACGGAGCAAGCGGAAAAATAGTATGGAAATATCCGGTAGCAAGCTCCATCAAAAATACAATAGCCATTACTGATGATATCGTATTTGCCCAAGATGTTTTGGGTAACCTGTATGCCGTAGATTGCGAGAGCGGAACACTCCGCTGGAAAGCCCAACTGCCGGTAAACGGCCTGCCCGGACTGATTGAAGGACTGGCTACCGACAAGGGAATCGTGTATGCCGGAACCGGAAAAGCATTGTCGGCCTTTGAAGCACGGACCGGAAAACTGATATGGAGAAATAACGACTGGAACCAGCGTGAAGGAACCACAACGACCCTGTCTGTAGGCAGTGGAGTCGTGATAGGTTCTGTTCAATGGAGTGCCTTGTATGCCAACGACCTGAAAACAGGCAAGAAAGCTTTGGAGTGCAAGCAACCACGGACTGCGCAACCGGGGTGCGTCGGCAGCGATTCACAACGGACTGCTCTATTTTGATTTCCAATAAAGCCTTCTTTATTATGGAAGCCCGGACCGGAAGAATCATTGTCCGCAAGACCTTACCTTATAGTGTAGATGTCACCTCCACTCCTCTTCTAACCGATAAAGAGATTATTTTCGGTACAGCCAAAGAAGGACTGGTGGCTTTGGACAACCAGACACTGGAAGAAAAATGGAAATGCCCCGTAGGAGATGCCCTGATTTATACCTCGCCCTACAGCCGCCCCGTATCGGGCACCATAGAGACCACCCCTGTCCTGGCAGGTAAGATGATAGCAGTAGGCGCATCAGACGGAACCATCTATGGAGTAGATAAAGCAACCGGAAAAATCACTTGGAAACATGCCACAGGCTCACCGGTATTCGGTTCGGTAGCTGCATCCGGAAACGCCTTGGTCGCTACTGATTTCGGCGGCAATGTCTATGTTTTTACTCGAAAATAATATGAACCATAACATCAATCATTTACAAAAGATGAAAAGAACCTTTTTATACAGCAGTCTTTTCGGCGTAGGCATGCTCTTTGCAGCCTGTGCCGAGAAGAGTCGCCCGGATCTGACCCTGCCGTGCCAAAACACGATAGCGATAGAAAGTACAGACACCCCGGAAAGCATTATGGAGAAAGCCGCACATATTGTTCCCAGCCCGATGCAAATGGAAGCTTTGAAAAATGAATTCATCGCTTTCATCCATTTCGGTCCCAATACCTTTACCCGCATGGAGTGGGGAAACGGCATGGAAGATCCCCGCGTCTTTGATTTGAAACAACTGGATACCGACCAATGGTGCGAAGCCATGAAAGCGGCAGGCATGAAAATGGTCATATTCACAGCTAAGCACCATGACGGATTCGTATTATGGCAAAGCCGCTATACCCGTCACGGTATCATGTCCACAGATTTCCGCGAAGGCAAGGGGGATATACTGAAAGACCTCTCCGCATCCTGCCAAAAATACGGATTAAAATTAGGCGTATACCTTTCTCCTGCCGATTTATACCAGATAGAACATCCTCAAGGTCTCTATGGCAACCTGAGTCCATACACCGAGCGCACCATTCCTCGGGAAGTACCCGGACGTCCGTTCGCCAACAAAACCACTTTCCGGTTCATGCTTGATGACTATAATGAATATTTCATGAACCAACTGTTCGAGCTGCTCACCGAGTATGGTCCCATTCACGAAGTATGGTTTGACGGTGCACATCCCAAGCGCAAAGGCGGACAGAAATATAACTACTCCGCCTGGAAAGAACTGATTCACAAACTGGCCCCTCAAGCTGTCATTTTCGGCCGCGAGGACATCCGCTGGTGCGGAAACGAATCGGGAAAAACCCGCGATACCGAATGGAATGTCATCCCCTATCCGGAAAACCCCGACACCACTTCTCATTTCCCGGATATGACTGACGAAGATTTAGGCAGCCGCACACAACTCTGCAAGGCCAAGTATCTGCACTACCAGCAAGCCGAAACCAACACCTCCATCCGTGAAGGCTGGTTCTACCGCGATGATGACCGTCAGCGTGTCCGCTCTGTCGATGATGTATTCGACATATACGAACGTGCAGTAGGAGGCAATTCCACTTTTCTGCTCAATATTCCTCCCAACCGTGAAGGACGCTTCTCGGCACAAGATGTCAGTGTGCTGAAAGAAGTAGGAAAACGGATCAACCAAACCTATACTACCGATTACCTGCAAGGAGCCGAGGGACCGGAAGAACTGCTGGACAACAATACAGACACCTATATCGTAGTCGGACCGGACAAGAAAGAAATTGTTATTGAGACCCCCGATCCTGTCACTATCAACCGTTTCCTTATTCAGGAAGCCATCACCGTGAGCAGTGAACGAGTAGAAAAGCATGCCCTGGACGCATGGATAGACAATGCCTGGCAAGAAGTGGCAACCGGCACCAACATCGGCTACAAACGCATCCTCCGTTTCCCCGATGTAACCAGCAATAAATTCAGACTGCGTATTTTGGAATCTCGCATGAAGCCGGCTATTTGCCAAGTAGCAGCCTATCACTATGCAGCCCGTCCGCCCCGCCTGGAGGTAAAACGAAATACAGAAGGTAACGTAACCATCGGCACCATGCAACAAAAATTCGGATGGAAAACATATACACAGGACATTGCCCGAAATTTGAACGCCGGATTCAAGATTCATTATACTACAGACGGAAGTACTCCTACAGCAGAATCAAAAGAATACACCCAACCGTTTGCTTTGGAAAGCGGAATGGTGAAAGCTGTTGCACTGCTGAACAACGAAAAAGGGAGAAGTGTGTCAGCAGCAATTGGGATACCTTAAAAAGGAATGGAAGATCAAACAGGAAAGACCTACTGTGGTGACTCTGCAGGCAGACCGTCCTTATTCCATATCCGGACTGATGTATACTCCACAGATAAATGATGCAATGCCGATGAGTGTCAAAGGAAGCGTCAAGTTCAGTGAGAATGGAAAAGACTGGATTCTTGCAGAAACATTTGAATTCGGAAATCTGAAGAATGACCCCACTTGCCGTTATCACTACTTCAAGAAGCCGGCAAAAGCGCGTTACATACGCATAGAAGCCAATGAAAAGATAACCAAGGACGCCATTGAGTACGACCTGTTCTAAGTAAAATAGCCTCATAAAAAAAGCCGCTTTCTTTTCAGAGAGCGGCTTTTCTTTAAGTCCTTTCCAATAAAGAATGGATTACTTACGTAATCCTAGTGCTTTAACAATAGCACGATATCTTTCGATATCACGATTCTTCAGGTAGTTCAACAACGCACGGCGTTTACCTACCAAAGTTGTCAAAGCTCTTTCAGTGCTATAATCTTTTCTGTTGAGCTTCAGGTGCTCAGTCAGGTGAGAAATACGGTATGAAAACAAAGCTATCTGCGCTTCAGCTGAGCCAGTATCAGTGTTAGACTTTCCGTACTTTTCAAAGATTTCTTGTTTTTTAGCTGCGTCTAAATACATAATTTTTAGATTTGTTGATATATAATTTATTCGTTTCGCGGGTGCAAAGATAGACATTATCTTTTATACCACAATGAATTAAAGCAATTTATTTTTTATTTTAATGTATAGACATAAGAGTTCAATGTCGTTTTGTCTCTGCCTGTTTTTGTTGTTTTAGCATGATTACAGTGGTATTTTCATCAATAATATCGGCATTTCAATCAAAAATATCGGTATATCGTTCATTTTTTCTCTAAAAAATTTGTTTTTCTATTTTTTATTCCTACCTTTGCAACGAAGAAATAAACGAAGTATTTCTTTTAGATAAACAAAGCCCCTTCATATCATTTTTTTATTATAGAACCATCTGGAAGAATAAGCGATTCTCCGGATGGTTCACTTTTTTCCAAAACTATTCCTTTCTCTATAAGAAAAAAACCGGCTCA
>VOFJ01000153.1_pt1 | contig 26000 bp, 39 predicted proteins | sample 5384081 | NCBI WGS metagenome assembly VOFJ01 (sample SAMN12384729, study PRJNA508395) | human gut metagenome | isolation source: healthy gut I | host: Homo sapiens | reverse complement strand
AGTCGGCTACTGGGCAAGCAAAGAGGATGTTCTTCAGAACTGGGCAATCGACCGCACCTTCACACCGGAGATCACCGACGAGGAGCGTAACAAGAAAGTCCGCATGTGGAAGAAAGCCGTTACTTATTCGTTCAACTGGGCGAAGGAAGACTAACACACAATTTCATATCTAAGAGGGGGTATTTATTATGACACCATATATTGCAGAGTTTGTCGGCACCATGATCCTCATCCTGTTAGGTGACGGTGTTGTTGCCAATGTCAACCTGAACAAATCCGGCATGAAAGGTGCCGGTGCAGTCCAGATCACACTTGCCTGGGGTCTTGCCGTACTGGTTCCCGCCTTTATCTTCGGCGCGGCATCCGGCGCAAGCTTTAACCCTGCATTGACCATCGCGCTTGCTGCTGACGGCAGTTTTGCATGGAGCATGGTACCGGGATATATTGTGGCACAGCTGGCTGGTGCTTTCTGCGGCGCATGCCTTGTATATCTGCTGTTCAAAGATCAGTTTGACGCAACAGAAGACGCGGCAACGAAGCGCGGCGTGTTCTGTACGGCACCTGCAGTGCGCAACATCCCGCGCAATATCTTAAGCGAGGCTGTCGGCACTTTTGTACTCGTATTTGCCATCAAGGGTCTGGCACAGGTTCCGGATCTGGCAGACGGCACCGGAAAATTTCTCGTATTCGCCATTATCGTATCTGTCGGTATGTCTCTGGGCGGTCTGACCGGATATGCAATCAATCCGGCAAGAGATCTGGGTCCTCGTCTTGCACATGCAGTGCTTCCGATTCAGGGAAAAGGTTCCTCTGATTTCGGATACGGACTCGTTGTTCCGATCGTCGGACCGATCCTCGGCGCATTGGCTGCCGTACTGGTATATGGACTTATTTTTTAAAACTATAGATTGAATGTCAGAGAAGAGCCAGGCAGAAAACACATCAGAAATGATGTATGATCTGCATGGCTCTTTTAAGGAGGAAAAAACTATGTATGATGTAAAGTGATCATTGGTGCCGGCGTCTCTGGAAGCGCCTGTGCACGTGAACTTTCCAGATACAATCTCTCCATTTGTGTTGTGGAAAAAGAGGAGGACGTCTGCTGCGGCACTTCCAAAGCCAACAGCGCCATCGTCCACTCCGGTATCGACTGTAAACCCGGAACCCTGATGTCAGAGATGAACGTCCGGGGAAATGAACTGATGGAACCGCTCTCCAAAGAGCTGGATTTTGAATTCCGCAGAAACGGTTCCCTGATCGTCTGCTTCTCCGAGGAGGACCGCCCGAAGCTGGAAGCCCTCTACGAGCAGGGCATTTCCAACAAAATCCCGGATATCCGGATCTTAGATGCACACGAAGTTCATGAGATGGAGCCGAACCTCTCCGAGGAAGTCGTCGCTGCCATCTACTGTCCGACCGGCGGCATTGTCTGCCCGTTCGGTTTGAACATTGCACTCGCAGAAAATGCTGCCACAAACGGCGTCGAATTCCGTTTTAACACAGAAGTGACAGACATCTGCCGCAAGGACGACGGCTATCAACTCTCCACCAACCGCGGTTACATCCTGACCCGCTGCGTGGTAAACGCTGCCGGTGTGTATGCAGATGTTTTTCACAACATGGTCAGCAGCAAGAAGATCCACATTACCCCGCGCCGCGGCGAATACTGCCTGCTCGACAAAACAACCGGCGGTCTGGTCGACAAGACCATCTTCCAGCTTCCGGGCAAATACGGCAAGGGCATTCTTGTAACCCCGACGGTTCACGGCAATACGCTGATCGGCCCTACCGCAGACGATCACGACGATAAGGAGGCAACCAACACCACCCGCCAGGGACTTGACCATGTCTGCAGCGCAGCAAGACGCTCCGTGCCTTCCGTTCCGGTCCGTCAGGTAATCACGTCCTTCGCCGGAAACCGCGCCCATGAGGACAACCATGAATTCATTATTGAAGAGTTGGCGGATGCTCCACACTTTGTCGACTGCTCCGGCATCGAATCTCCGGGACTCACCAGTTCGCCGGCGATCGGCGAGCGCGTAGCGCAGATTGTATCCGGACTGCTTCACGCACAGAAAAACCCGGCATGGAACGGCAGCCGGAAGGGCGTTCTCAATCCGAAAACACTCTCCGAGGAAGATTATGCGGCGCTTATCCGCGAAAATCCAGCTTACGGAAATATTATCTGCCGCTGTGAGATGATTACCGAGGGAGAAATCTTAGACGCCATTCACCGTCCGCTTGGCGCACGGTCATTAGACGGCGTCAAGCGCCGTACCCGTGCAGGCATGGGACGCTGCCAGGCAGGTTTCTGCTCGCCGCGCACCATGGAAATCCTGGCGCGTGAGCTTGGTATCTCCCAGCTTGAAATCACGAAAAACGGCGGCTCATCCAACATGGTCGTCGGTCTGAGCAAAGACAGAACCTGAAGGAAAAAGGAGGATTATTATGACTTCATATGATATTGTGATCGTCGGCGGAGGTCCCGCCGGTCTTGCGGCAGCCGTTTCCGCCAAAAATAACGGCATCGACCGGATCCTGATTCTCGAGCGCGACCGCGAACTCGGCGGCATCTTAAATCAGTGCATCCACAACGGTTTCGGTCTTCACACCTTTTAAGGAGGAGCTGACCGGCCCGGAATATGCCAGACGCTTTATCAATCAGGCTCTCGATCTGAACATCGAATACCGTCTGAACACGATGGTGATGAATATTTCTCTGGCAGAAGGCTCTTCCGATAAGATCGTGACGGCTATGAACCGCACCGACGGGCTGTTCCACATTAACGCAAAGACCGTGATTCTTGCCATGGGCTGCCGCGAGCGTTCCCGCGGAGCTTTAAATATCCCGGGCTACCGTCCTGCAGCCATCTACTCTGCCGGAACCGCGCAGCGCCTGGTGAACATCGAGGGCTTTATGCCGGGACGCAAGGTTGTGATCCTCGGCTCCGGAGACATCGGCCTCATCATGGCACGCCGTATGACCTTAGAGGGCGCCGAAGTCCAAAGTCGTCGCCGAGCTGATGCCTTATTCCGGCGGTCTGAAACGAAACATTGTACAGTGTCTGGACGATTTCGGTATTCCGTTAAAGCTGAGCCATACTGTCGTTGACATCCGCGGCAAAGAGCGCGTGGAGGGAATCACACTGGCACAGGTGGATGAACACAACAAGCCGATTCCCGGCACGGAGGAAGACTACGAATGCGACACACTGCTGCTCTCCTGCGGTCTGATTCCGGAAAATGAGATTTCCCGCTCTATGGGCGTCGAGCTAAATCCGGTCACCTCCGGTCCTTCTGTCAACGAAAGCCTTGAGACAAATATTCCGGGCGTTTTCGCCTGCGGTAATGTTCTTCACGTTCATGATCTCGTGGACTATGTATCCGAGGAAGCCGGCGTTGCCGGAAAGAACGCCGCAAAATATATCAAGTGCGGGGGCGATCATGCTGATTCCGGCAAAGAGATCCCCATCGTCGCAACCGACGGCGTCCGCTATACCGTTCCCCAAACACGCTGCATGTCGCCAATATGGACGACGAGCTGACCGTGCGTTTCCGCGTCGGCGGTGTATACAAGAACTGTTATATTTCCACCTACTTAAACGACCAGCGGATCATCTGCCGCAAGCGTCCTGTCATGGCTCCCGGCGAGATGGAGCAGGTAAAGCTGCAGAAGTCCGTTCTGGAAGCAATGAGTGACCTGGATCACATTACCATCAAAATAGAAGAGGAGGCGTAACACATGGAAACAAGAAATCTTACATGCATCGGCTGCCCGCTGGGCTGTGCCATCACAGTTATCATGGATGGCGGAAATGTTGTCTCCATCACCGGAAATACCTGCAAGCGCGGCTCTGACTATGCCGCAAAGGAAGTCACACATCCGACGCGCATCGTCACAAGCACCGTCTGTGTCCGCGGCGGCTCCATCCCGATGGTATCCGTCAAGACCGCACAGGATATTCCCAAAGAAAAGATCTTCGAGATCATGAAATATATCAACGCGCTGACGGTGACGGCTCCGGTACACATCGGAGATGTCCTGCTGAAAGATATTGCAGGAACCGGCGTCGACCTGATCGCCACCAAAGAAGTTCTCTCTTAGAACCGCAGATGCAGCTGCAAAGTAAAAAAGTACCGGTAAGCCAGACCAGCTTACCGGTACTTTTTAATTTTGTCAGAATAGCATTACAATACTGCGGTGCGCGGGAGCAATACGGCAAGCCCCCGCGTCCGGTTTTGCAATCGCCCGCATCATAAACTGCACATCCCGCTTTACCTGTTCCCCCGATAACGTTTTTCTGTAATATACAAAATCAATCATATAGTAGCAGATGGATGTGGAAAGAAAACTCGTCACCGCCTCCAGTTCCTCGGGATGCTTTTCAAACATGCCCGGATTCTCACCAAGCAGCAGACGGCGCACCTGCGCATCCAACGCCATGCGTACACCACGCACGATCATCGGCCACGCGAGCTCGTTCGCCAGCTTCTCATAAAAGCTGCGCTCTCTCTGCAGCACCTCCATCAGATCGCATGCCCACTTTTCCATACTGTCATACTGTCCCTGTAACTGATCCTTAAAGTCATTACAGCCGATCCACTCCAGCACATCATAAATATCCTTAAAATGATAATAAAAACTCTGGCGGCTCATCCCCGTTGCCTCCATGATGTCCCCGATCGTAATTTTGGATATCTCCTTGCGCTTCATCAGCTGCCTGACACAATCCGCAATTTTTTTTCTTAGTTGAATAACACATACCCGTACCCCTTCTCCTGATACACTGTATCCGTTACATTTTCCACACTGCCTGGTTTGTCGTTGAAATCGCAATCGCTCCCGCATCCAGTGCCCGCATGACGTCCTCCTTCTCCGAGATCAGACCTCCTGCGATCACCGGTACTGCTGCCTGCCCTGCTATATGCTTTATGATTTTAGGCATAATGCCCGGCAGCACCTCGATTAGATCTGCAAACTCCATACCGTGGTGTTCCAGTCCTGCAATCGCCTTGGAATCAATCGCAAATATGCGAAATACCGTACAGAGATCCAGCTCCTTCGCATAGCGGATCATTTCCGGCTTTGTGGAAATAATACCGTCCGCCGCCGTCCCATACCGTATAAAACGCACCGCTTCCTCCCTGACCGCAAGCCCCCCGATCAGATCCAGATGTACAACGACAAACTTTCCGGCATCTTTTAACCGCTGCACGATATCCGGGATGGTAATCAACTCTCCATACAAAATGAATACCACGCGGATATCATTCTGTATACAGACCTCCACCCCCGTCTCGTCCTTCACCGCCGCGATAATCGGTCCGTCCACAATCGCGTCATAAAATTGCTGCTTCATCTTTTGTCTGCACTCCCCCATTCTCCCCTGCCGCATCATGGCATTCCTGGCGCATCATTTCCATAATGATATTTCCCATAGCGGAAGTCAAAAAAATCCCGCAAGCTGCACATTCTTTATTTCTTCATAGGGCGTAATTTCCTTATGAAAAAAAGCACACCGACAGAGTAACATTTCTGTTATTCCCGGCCTGCTCTTTTCACTCTTGGCTCACACTATAGAATTGTATGCAAAATACCGTGTAATTTCTTTCTGACATTATTATAACTATGTCAAAAAAGGAAACGCAACCGAATTTCAGATTTTGCATTTGACAATTTCAGCGTTTTGTCAAAAAACTCACATCGGATTCTCAAGGTATTCCGCCAGCACCTGATATAACCGCTGCAGCTCTACCGGCTTTGCAAGATAGTCGTTCATTCCGGCTTCCTTACAGGCATCCATATCCTCGCGTGCATCTTTTGCACTCATCGCAATAATCGGAATCATCTACGCATCCTTGTGCGACACCCGTCGGATCTGCCTTGCCGCCTCAAAGCCGTCCATCTTCGGCATCACAATATCCATCAGGATCGCATCGAAATAATGCGCTTCCTTCTCCATAAAAAAGACGCACCCCGATTCCCGCCGGACATGCGTCTCTTTGTATTGTATCTTTATGTATGCCTTCGTTTCGATATGACATATATGCCTTCGCTTCGGTATGCCTTAGCTTGTCATCTCTGTGCCGTCATAACGTGCCAGATCCATGATCTTCTGAAGCTCCGCTCCCTCAACCGGCGCCTCGCCCAGACTCTCATGCCTGCCATCCGGCAGGATCTGTCCCAATGCGCGCACTTCCTTCTCCGCCGTCATCTCAATCGTGTAGTAACCCGCTTTCTTCGTCTGCGGATTAAACGTAATATAGATACGATAGCAAAGCGGGGCTGCCAGTGCTTTCTCCGGCAGATCCACGCGGATCAGTGTCAGATCCTCCGCAATGTCAAGCGCCATAACCGAATAGTCTGCCTCTGTGTACGGATAGAGCTTCGGCTCCTTATACGTCTCGGCAAAAATCTGGTTCACGAACGCCTCGCGCTCCTCACAGAGCTTCTGGACAAACGGCTCTCCCTCTGCATACAGGCGCTTCGGCAGAACTCCAAACTCCACCTGCTTTTTCACAAACACGTTAAACTGCTGCGGTGTCATCTTCACCTGCCGCATCTGTGCCGCCTTCTGATCTGCCTCATGCAGCTTCCGTACAAGTTCGGTCTTTAATACAAGGTTATCCGAGAACGGATTGATGACCAGCCCGGTCAGCTCCAGTTCCGGCTTCACGACGATGTTGTTGCACGCCGGGAACGGCATGAAAAGAAGTGCCTGGCTCTTCGGCTCCTCCGGCATCTGCTCCTTGGAAGTATATGCCACAAAAACTGCTCGCCCTTGTTGTTCTTGAGGAAACACGGGGTCGGCTGATCCGGCGCCTTAAGCATTGCCGGCACATACAGCTTGGTCGGACGAAGCAGGTTTAACACCGTGGTAAGGTTCTCCTTGGTGCGCTCCGCCGCATACTGCTTAATCGCTTCCTCTAATCTATCGTTGGTAATCTCCATTGTCATTTTCTCGTCCATCTTATAAGTATCCTTTCCTATGCTCCGATGTCGCTAAAATGAATTATATCATATCTTTCCCATAAAATGAACTGTTTTCTAATCCACAACAAAGACTGAGATATCCTGTGTCAGACGCTGTGCCGTCTGATCGCATCTGCCAACTTCATCTGTGACCGTATCCGCCTCGGATTTGACTTCCACGGTCTTTTGTGCAATATCTGTCGTTCCTTTTGCACCTTCGTTGGTTGCCGTTGCAATTCCCTCCATCGCATCCAGCACTCCATCGATTGATGCCAGCAGTTCCTCCGATGTCGCGCTGAAATCGCTGATCAGTGCATCAATCTTTCCTGCATCCTGGTTGTATGCATCAGCCACCGCATCGAACATGTCATAGCTTGCCACGACATCATTTCCCACAAATGCAAGCAGCTGCTCCGCATCGGAAGAAAGCTGTGCGACAGAAGTCGTAACTTCCTCCGTCACCTTCTGTATCTGGGTAACAGTCTGCTTGGACTGATCTGCAAGTCCGCCAATTTCTGTTGCCACAACGGCAAATCCTTTGCCTGCCTCCCCGGCGCGTGCTGCTTCAATCGAAGCATTTAACGCAAGCAGGTTTGTCTGGTTTGTAATCTCCATGATCGCCGATGATAACACTTCGATCTGCTGAACTACCTTTGCAGCCTCAAGTGCCTTTGTAAGGCTCTCCCGTATCTCATTGTGGATCCGGCTCGCATGCTCACGCTGTTCTCTGGTATCGTTCTGTGCCTTTGATGCCCGCTCGTGTATATCTGCTGCCTGCTGTGCCCCATCCTGCGAACGATTTGCAATATTTTTTGCTGCCTCTTCAATCTCAAGAGACATGCTCTTAATCGTATCCGAGGATGCCGCGGTCTCCTCCATGCTTGCAGCAAGTTCCTCTGTCGTTGCGGAAACGTCCTCGATATTGCCGTTCAGCGTAATCACATTCGTCTTGACCGTATCGACGACCTCCCCGATTACATAACTCTCATTTTTCACTTCTCTGATAAGATCTCTGATCTGGCACTTCATATTCTCAAGGCGCTCGCCGAGAATACCAAAGTCGTCCCTGCGGTTCTCAAGCTGTACCGGCAGCGGCTGCGAAAAATCACCCTTTGTAATATAACCGATGTACGTGAGTGCAACCTGAAATGATTTGCTCAGTGAAAACGCCATATAAAGACAGACCGCCATAACAATCACAACCAGAAAACTTCCCATTCCGATAATCGCAAGCAGTGCACTTTTTACATTCTCCTTCATTGCCTGTGTCTCTTTGGCAACAGTCTCATCAATATAATCGATATAATTGCCCGTTCCAACAACCCATCCAAACGGCTCAAATGCCCTGCTGTAGGAGCGCTTCGGAGAGGACTCCGTCTCCCCTTCCTTCGGGAATACATAATCTGTATAACCGCCGTCCGGCTCCTGTCCGACACGTATAATCTCTTTTACCATCTGGTAACCTTCCGCATCCTTTGTCTCCATACGGTTTGTTCCCTCGGTCTCGCTTCCGAGCAGAACAACATTGTTCTCCGTCATAGGTATCCGCCCAGAAATAACCACCGTCTCCATACCGGAGTTCCCTTTAAAAGATCCGCTCCGCGCGTTTCGGCCTCCTCATAGGAATAGTCGCCGTTTTCATAGCCCGCATACACCGCATCCAGCATGGAAATTGCATTATCCACCTGATTCTTGATATTCTCATCATAATCATCTTCAATACTTGTACGGAGAACGCTCTCTGATCCCTCCTCCATAACCAGCATCCGGTTCACTGCCAGAACTCCGATCGCCAGTGTTCCAATCAGCGTAATCAGCGCAAGAATAATCATCTTCCAACGCACGCTCACATTTTTCATACCCATCCGACTCCTTCCTGATAGTTATTTCTTTTATTATCCTACTTTTTCATTTTTTTGTCTATAGATGTTAATTATTTTGCAATCTTTCCCCGCTTTTTTTTGTAAATATTGCACATATATCACTTACAAATAACGCGATAACACTTACGGAACCGGATGATTCTTACATATATGAGTACCGTAGAAAAGCCTGTGTTCTTCTGGAACGGACTGATTCCCACGTCCCCGGGCTGACAGCAGATGTCTTCCACATGCCAGCACCCCTGCCTCTTCCATTACGAAGAAGCAGGGGGTGCGCTTTTTGTTTCTATATGTTTTTAAAAACAGTACCTGTTACACCGTTTTTTTATCTTCTGCAACTTTGAATTTGCGGATCATTTCACGCAGACTTTCCGCCTCACTGCTCATCTCCTGGCTGGCAGCTGCACATTCCTCTGATGTTGCAGAATTTGTCTGTACGACATCATTGATCTGCTCAATTCCCTCATTAATCTGCTTAATTTCTGTCGTCTGTGTCTCCAACGTCTCTGCAATATTTGTAACTTCAGTCGTAATTAATTTGGAATTCTCAGCAACCTCTTCTAATTGTGCCGCAGTCTGTCCCGCAATCACCATTCCCTTTTCCACAGCTTTCACAGAGGTTTCAATCAGAGTCGCAGATTCCTTTGCCGCCCTGGGCGCTCTGATCTGCCAATACGTTTACCTGATTTGCCACAACTGCAAATCCCTTTCCAGCCTCTCCCGCTCTTGCAGCCTCAATGGAAGCATTCAGTGCCAGCAGATTTGTCTGGGATGCAATTTCGTTGATTGTCGTGATAATCTTATCAATCTCCTTTGATGCCTCGCTGATCTCATGCATGGAATCAACCATTTCATGCATCTTACCATTACTTTCTAAAATGGCATTTCCAAGTTCATCCACTTTTACACTGATTTCTTTGGCAGACTGTGAATTTTTTTTCCACCTGTTCAGATACACCTGTAACTGTTGCTGTAAGTTCCTCTACTACTGCCGCCTGATTTGTAGCTCCATCTGCAAGATCATTAGAACTTGATGCTACCTGGTCTGCTGCACTTGAAACTTCATTGGAAACATTTTGAATTCCTTTGATCGTACCTGCCATACTTGCCTGAAATGCCATAAACGAATTTAAAATACCGACAAAATCACCTCTCCACTCCACCTCAGCATGAACATCAAAATTTCCTTCTGAAAAGAGCTTCATGGAGCGGTCAATATCATCTACATAGGTTCCCAGTATACGAATTGATTTCCGCATACTGTGTGCCAGTTTTCCGATCTCATCATCGGAATGATATTCCAGCGTACTGTGCAGATTCCCTTCTGTTAATTCCATTGCAACGTCCTCAATCGCATGTAATGGCTCCAAAATTGTTTCAAGTACTCTCTTACTTGTTTTCCGCGTCAAAGTAAATGCAAAAAACCAGGCAGACAATAATCACAACAAATCCTGCAACCGTACAGACTACCATATTTCTGACTGTCTCGCTACTTGCCTCATCTGTCAGTTCATCTAATTTTATCGCAATTTCTACTACTTTATTTAAAGCCGGGGGTACAATTATTAAGAATTGCATCTGTGGCATTCTCATCGTTTCCGTTTTTTATTTCTTCTATAATGGAATAACCAATTTTTCCCCAGTCAGAAAGAGCCGTTGCATATTCCTCGTAATTTTCATCGGAAAGGACTTCCGTTTTCTTTTTAAAATCTGCAGTTCAGAATCAACTTCTGAAAGCAGTCTTTTACTGTTTGTTCATAGTTATCATAAGAGGATGTATCCTCATTTAATGCCATCTCTCTGATATTTCTTGCTGCAGCATTAACGTTAATCCTGCAGATTTTTTACTGCCTGGTCTGCTACATTAACATTCTCAACATAATGCATCATATTGGCAAACAATACACCTATAATTACAACAGAAAGCAGACCAGAGATCAACATCATTGTAATGACTTTTCTATATCCGTAGTCTATCCTTTCCTTTAAAATGCATGTTTTCCAATTTCTTCTTCATCATACTCTCTTGTGACATCATGGGATTATTATTCCTTTCGCTTATTTTTAGTATATCCTTAGTACTAATACACTAATATATCAACTTCTTTTTTAAAAGTCAATACACGTCATTTATTTTATTTTTTATTTTACATCTGACCGTTTCGGCAATCTGTCCAAAAACTCACATCGGATTCTCAAGATATTCCGCAAGCACCTGGTACAGTCTCTGCGGCTCCACCGGCTTTGCAAAGATAGTCGTTCATTCCGGCTTCCTTACAGGCATCCATATCCTCGCGCGCATCCTTCGCGCTCATTGCGATAATCGGAATCATCTGCGCATCCTTGTGCGGCACCCGTCTGATCTGCCTTGCCGCCTCAAAGCCGTCCATCTTCGGCATCACAATATCCATCAGGATCGCATCGAAATAATGCTCTTTCCTCTCCATAAAAAGCTCCAGCGCCTGCCGTCCATCTTCCGCACAGACGACTTCCACGCCCCGGCGCTCCAAAAGCTTCCGCGTAATCTCAACATTGAGCGGATGATCCTCCGCGAGAAGCACCCGCTTCCCCTCGAGCGCGGCAAACGCCTGTCTGGAACCCCCGCCTCTTGCCACTTCCTTCTGCGGCTGAATATCCGCGAGCGGAAGATCCCAGATGCACCTTCACCTTCGTGCCCTCGCCGATCGCGCTCGTGACTGCAATACTTCCGCCCAACTGCTGCACAATATTCTGTGTAATTGCCAGCCCCAGTCCGCTGCCGTGCCGCCGTTCCGCCTCATCCCGTCTTTCCTGCGTAAACGGCTCAAACAGCAGTTTCTGAAACTCCCTGCTCATGCCGATTCCGGTGTCCGCGACAACATAATCCGCAGAAAAAGTACCGCTGTGAACTGCATAATTGCATACCCGAAAGGAGATCTCTCCCCCCCTCCGGCGTGAACTTGACCGCGTTCCCCAGCAGATTAAAAAGAGCTGCTCCAGCCGGATCGGATCCACCGTGACATTCAGATTGTTCTCGCCTCCGGACATGTAAAATGTGATCCCCTTTTTTGGCGCACTCCGGCTCTGTCATGTCCCGGATGGCTTCCATAAAATCCTCGAGCGCATACGGCTTCGGATGCAGCCGGAATCTTCCCAGTTCAATCATGGAAACATCCACGAGATCATTCAAAAGCCCCATCAGAAACCGGCTCGCCGTATCAATTTTTCCAAGACATTCCACCATCTTTTCCGGGTGATCCGACTCCTCAAGTCCGACCGCCGTCATTCCCATGATCACGTTCATCGGCGTCTTGATATCATTGCTGATGCGGGAGAAAAATCCGTCCTTGCATCCGCGACATGCTGCAACGCCTCATCCCTCTCACGCTCCGCCTTCCGGATCAGAACGATGCTGACCGCCAGTATCGTTCCGAGAAGCAGTAGGAAAATCAGCAGCAGGATTCCGCTTTCCCCATGGTCTTTCTCCTCCAACAAGTATGATTCCGACAAGCAGCAACACCGCCGTTGCCACCTGATCCGGTGTTCCAAAGACAATGTCACGCACAAAACTCCACGCCGCGTGAAACGCTCCGATTCCCCATATATTTCCGCGCCGGATCACATAAAGTGCCGCGAAAATACCGAACAGCATACCGTTTAAAAGTGCAAGCGGCGCCCTCCACGGCTCCCGCCGCGTACGGAAGTGCACCGACCACTGCGCTGATGAGCACCGCCACCGTCATCGAATAGCGGCGCGCGATCGTTACCATGAGGTAACTGCGGTACAAAAGTTCCTCTGCCATCCCCTGGATCAGATAGCCAAGGAGAAACAGCACCAGCATTCCCGGTGCCGTTCCGGTAAACAGCTTCGCATTTCCCGCCGCCACCGCGATGCCTCCCGTGACCGCCGCAAATACCGCCCAAGCCCCAGTCCAATGGCATATTCCCGCAGCGCGTGCTCCTTCACAAAACCGATCATCTCAAAGCTGCGCTTCTGGAACTTCCTGCAGAATAAGATGACAACCAAAAGCATGGCAATTCCGGAAAAAAGCTTTAACACCGCGTAGGCATCCGAACCCGCAATCTGCGCCGACACCTCCGACAGCATTTCCATATCCCCGGCGGCAGCCGCATCCTGATATGCCGTGTTCGTATTCAGCAGCACAAGCTCTTCCCGGCAGCAGAATCAGCATCTCTCCAAATGCCGCAATGATGTACACCGTCACAAACACCAGCAATTCCACCAGCCAGTGCTGCCCCTTCTGCACCTTTTTCGACTGCTCAACGAACTTCGGACAATCTATGCTCTCTTTCATCTCAATCTCCCATCCTGCGTGTGGGCTTCTGTCTGCCCGCTGCGACATTTCATTTTACGGAAAACTGCCTGTTTCCGCCGTTTTTCTGCACTTATCATAACATAAAAAATGGAGCGATGCAAAAATTTCCTGCACCGCTCCACACGCATTTTCCGGCTCATTTCTTCCGCCGGCTGATGCTTATTCCGGCTCATTTCTTCCGCCGGCTGACTTCCATCCCGATCCGGTTACTAACGCCGGATTCCTATCCCAGCTCGATTACCGCCACTTCACAGCTTCCGAGTGTCAGCGCGTTCGCTTTTTCACATGCCGTCTCCACCGCACTCTCTGCTCTCAGATTCGACAGCAATACCTGCCTGCACGGATAGGCAAGCGGCAGGGAAACCGCATCCGTTCCAAAGTTTGCTGCGACCAGTATACGCTGTCCGCTCTCCCCGGACACACGGTAATACGCAAATACATCCGCCATTTCCTGGTAAGCCGGCTCGAAGATACCGTAGGTGAATGTTTCCCGGTAGGCGTCCGCCTTGCGCAGATGCACCAGTCTCCGGTAATAGGCAAGCACTGAGTCCGTCCGCACCTCCTGCTCCCTGACATTGATCTGCCGGTAATTCCGGATTCATTGCCAGCCACGGCGTTCCGTCCGTAAATCCGGCATTCTCATCATCCGTCCACTGCATCGGCGTTCTGGCATTGTCCCTGCTGTTCTCGTAGCAGCAGCGCAGTGCCTCCCTCCCTGCTGCAGCCCGCGTCAATGGCAACCTGATACTGATCCTTCGTGCTGATGTCGTCATACTCCGAAATGTCGTTCCGGATGCAATTTGTCATGCCGATCTCCTGACCCTGATAGATAAACGGGATGCCGCGGAGCAGAATGGATGTGGTTCCCAGCATCTTTTTCCCGGCTTCATTTCTTGCATGCTCCGGCAGATAGCGGCTCGCCCCGCGCGCGGCTCGTCGTGATTCTCGATAATGTTCGCCGCAAATCCCGCCTTCTGCAATTTTAACTGGGATGCAAACAGCGTATCGCGCCATTTTTTGAATTCGATTGGTTTGCTGTCATACCAGCCGTGTTCTCCGTAGGTCAGCTCATGTGCGGAAAAATCAAACATGGTGGAAAAATGCCCGTCATCCCCGATGAACTCCGGCAGTTCGTCCTCCTTCATGTTAAAAACTTCCGCCACGGTAAATGCATCCCATTTTTTCAAAGGTTGCATGTTTTAAGTCCTCCAAAAAGTGCGCCGACTCCCTGCACTTCCTCGACCATCTTCACACAGGAGGCAAGTCCGTCGTCTCCATCCGGCGGGAATGACGGAAATGACGTGTCTTTTTTTGATGTTGATGATTGCATCGATGCGGAATCCGGCAAGTCCCTTCGCCAGCCACCAGTTCACCATATCGTAGATCTTCTGACGGACAACGGGATTTTCCCAGTTTAAATCCGGCTGCTCTTTTGCGAACATGTGCAGGTAATATTTGTCCGTTCCCGGCACCGGCTCCCACGCATTTCCGCCAAAAATACGAGCGGTAATTGCTCGGCTCCCCTGCCGTCTTTTTCCTTCACAAAGTAGAAGTAATCTGCATATTCGCCATCCGGATCTGCCAGCGCCTTTTGAACCATTCATGCTGGTCGGAACAGTGGTTCACCACCAGATCCATCACAATGTACATGCCTCTCTTTTTTGCCTCGGCAAGCAGCTCGTCAAACTCCTCCATCGTTCCGAATTCCTGCGCGATCGCGTAGTAGTCGGAAATGTCATACCCCTGATCCACAAAGGGAGATTTATAAATCGGAGAGAGCCAGATGATGTCAATGCCAAGCTCTTTCAAATAGTCCAGCTTCGAGATGATTCCCCGCAGATCCCCGATTCCGTCCCCGTTCGTATCCAGAAAGCTCTTCGGGTAAATCTGATATCCGATCTTTTCATGCCACCATTTTTTCTTCATTGCACATTCTCCTTTTTCCCAATACGGTTTTTCTTTTCCTTTTTTGTATGATACTGTTATTATAATAAGAGAAATTCGTAATATCTTGCACTATATTTTCTTTTTTATTGCACAATACTGCTATTTAATGTCAGGAGAACGCACATGAACAGGACATCCCTTCCGGCGCCGGAGCAAAAGGAACACGCCCGGCACGGTGAACAGCTTTTTCCACTGCAAAAATATATCACCACACTCGACGATCTGCACCCGTCTGTCAGCGCACACTGGCACGAGGAAGCGGAATTTACGCGCATTCTCTCCGGGAGCGGCACCTATCAGATCCAGCTGCAGCACTATGACGTTGCCGCAGGCGATCTCCTCTTCATCCCTCCGGCACTGCTGCACGCAATCACCGTGACACCCAGAGAGAGGCGCTTCGCACCGAGACTTATGTTTTTCACATGCATTTTCTCGGCGCCAGTGCCGCGGATATCTGCTCCGTGCAGTATCTGACGCCGCTTGCGACAGCAAAGCTGATTCCGCCGTTTTTCTTTGATACCCGTCATCCGCTGCACGCTGCCTTAGGCGATCTGTTCGACGATATGGATGCCCTGCACGACGCCGCCGCACCGGGCTATGAACTGCTTCTGAAGGCTGATTTTCTGCGCCTGATTGCCCTGCTTCTCCCCCTGCTGCAGCGCAGCGGATGAGGACACACGGCTCCACATGGAATATACCGCCAAATTAAAAACAGTTCTGGAGTATATTGATGCCCATTATGCGGAGGAGCTTTCCATCTCCGCTCTGGCTTCCCTGTGCTATTTCAGTGAGTATCATTTCATGCGTTTTTTCAAGCGCTTCATGGGTACCTCCTGCTTAAACTACATCAAGAACCTGCGTCTGGAGAAGGCTGCCGAGCTGCTCGGGCAGGACGGGCTTACCCCTGGACGTCTCCCTGTCCGCCGGCTTCCACAACCTGTCCTACTTCTACCGGGAATTCCGGAAAAAATATGGCGTGACCCCGGGGGATTTCCGCGGAACCGGTGCCCGGAAGAAATAGGCTTTATAATAGGAAATATCATTCCGGAGCGAAGCAGCGGGACGGAGTCTTTGAAACAAAATGCAAGAGTTTCTTCCCTGCCGCTTTCGGCAATTCATTCCGTGTCTTTGCCACGCTTGAACACTCCGCGAATGTGTCCGACAAACCCGCAGACAATGAGCGGACTTCCTAGCAGCACTAAGCACACCTCTTCACAGACATGATAAAACCGCGCGAGCCGAAACTCGTTGCTTTCTGCTATTAAAAACAAGGCAGAAAGCAGCTCAAACATCGGTCTCGCGCGGTTATGTTTTGCTCATCGGTGTGCAAAGTACTGCACGTAAGTCCTAAAATTGTCTGCGGCTTGCGGACACATTCGCGGAGTGCTCCAAGCCTGGAAAGACGCGGATCATCGCAGTTGTCGAAAGCGGCTGGGTTAGAAAGTCCGTATTTTGTGATCAGACTCCGCCCTGCTGCTTCGCGCCGGAATGCGATTGCCTGTTATAAATTCCCGTAAAGATCGCTTCTCCCCGGCAGGCTCCGTGAAAACTACCCTGGGCATGCCCTATTTTCCGGTCAGCGGCTACCGCAGGCGCTCTTCGCGGTACTCCTTCGGCGACATGCCATATTCCCGGCGGAACGCGCGGTAAAAAGCTGGAATAGTCCCGGAACCCGAACCGCTCATACACCTGGCTGATGTTCTCACCGCCTAAAATCGCCTCCCGGGACGCCTGCATCCTTTTCTTTAAAATATACTGGTGAACCGAGATTCCCGCCTGTTCCTTAAAGACGTGCGCCACATAATAACGGCTCACGAAAAAGGCTCCTGCCAGCTTTTCCAACGACAGTTCCTCCTCCAGATGCTCCTCTATATAATAGATCAGATTCTGATAGCGATCCTGCTCCTTTACCTTGGCGGGATTGTCTTCCTCGTACACCATCCGGTTCAAGTGCAGGATCAGATCGTTGACCAGCAGCGGTATCCGCGCCTCCCTCCCAAAACGCTCCATCTGCATCTCCTCAATCAGCTGAAAGATTTTAAACTGCGTGGCGTTAAATGTAATTACATCACTGTGAAACACATTTTTCCCGGACACTTCCGCGCGCTGCATCAGGTAGCCGTATGCCGGAGAAAGTTCCATCAGCCGGCTGGCATATTCCCGGCTGACCCAGAACACGAACCGGCGGTATGCCTGCGCATGGTTGTGCACAACGGCACGGTGCCTGCGGTGCGGAGGAATTACCACCATATCCCCATAGCGGAGCGGGTATCTCTGCCCCTCAATCTCAATCGAGACGTCCCCCTCCATAAAAAAATAGAACTCATAATAATCGTGTGTGTGCGTATCCACTTTTGACGTGTAATGTTCATTATAATAATATAGTTCAAAATCGCGGGACAGCATGTACTGTCTGGTGCTGAATCTGGTCTGTAAATTTTTCTGCATGCGCTATTTCCTCTTCGGGCACTCCTTTCATGCCGCCATTGATCCGTTGCTTTCCTTTTTCGTCTTATATTTTTTTTAACTCTTCCCTGATTATAGCGGAAGATAGCAACTTTTGCAATGTATGCAACAAGTCTTTCAATTTGCTTTTGGAGCGGATTTTATATAATGAAATCATCCAATATGACACTTCCTTAACGGAGCAGAAAAGAACGGAGGTTACACACTATGGAAATGACTTTAAGATGGTACGGTTCCAAATTCGACACCGTCACCTTAGAGCAGATCAGACAGATTCCGGGCGTGACCGGAGTCATCACCACCCTCTACGATACCGCACCGGGTGAGGTCTGGAGCAGAGAGCGCATCGCCGCATTAAAAGCGGAAGTTACCGCCGCAGGACTTCATATTGCCGGCATCGAAAGCGTCAACGTCCACGACGCCATCAAAACCGGCGCACCGGACCGTGATCTCTACATCGATCACTACATTGAGACACTGGAAAATCTCGGAAAAGAAGATATCCACCTCGTATGCTACAACTTCATGCCTGTTTTCGACTGGACCCGCACGGAGCTCGCCAGAAAACGTCCGGACGGTTCTACTGTCCTCGCTTACACCCAGGAGGCTGTGGATGCCCTCGATCCGGAGAAAATGTTCGAGTCCATCGCCGGGGGATACCAACGGCAGCATCATGCCGGGCTGGGAGCCGGAGCGCATGGCGCACATCAAAGAGCTTTTTGCCATGTACAAGGACATTGACGATGAAAAACTGTTTGCCAACCTGAAGTATTTTCTGGAGCGCATCATGCCGGTGTGCGACAAGTATGACATTAACATGGCAATCCATCCGGACGATCCTGCCTGGAGCGTGTTTGGTCTTCCACGCATCATTATCAACAAGAAAAACATTCTCCGCATGATGAGCATGGTCGACAATCCGCACAACGGCGTAACTTTCTGCTCCGGTTCCTACGGAACCAATTTGGAGAATGATCTGCCGGACATGATCCGCTCCTTAAAGGGGCGAATCCATTTTGCCCATGTGCGCAATCTGAAATTCAACAGCCCGACAGACTTTGAGGAAGCCGCACATCTCTCCTCAGACGGCACTTTTGATATGTATGAAATCATGCGTGCCCTCTACGAGATCGGGTTTGACGGTCCGATCCGTCCGGACCACGGACGCATGATCTGGGGCGAAGTCGCTATGCCGTGTTATGGCCTTTATGACCGCGCACTTGGCGCCACCTACCTGAACGGACTTTGGGAAGCAATTGAGAAAGGAGCTGCACGCTATGAAGCTAAATAACAAAGGATTAGAAAATAAGAACGCATGGGAAGCTGCCGGTTACGCACTTCCGCAGTATGACAGAGAGGCGGTTGCCGCCAGAACAAAGCAGAATCCGTTCTGGATTCATTTCGGAGCCGGCAACATTTTCCGTGCCTTCCAGGCAAATGTGGTACAGGATCTTTTAAACAAGGGAGATCTTGACCGCGGTCTTGTCGTTGCCGAGGGTTACGATTATGAAATTATCGAGAAAATGAATCATCCGCATGACGACTACAGCATTCTTGTCACATTAAAGGCAAACGGCACCGTTGAGAAAAACCGTTGTCGGCAGTGTGATGGAGTCTCTGGCACTCGATTCTGAGGATGATGCACAGTTCTCCCGCCTGAAGGAGATTTTTTCTCCGCAGACTCCCTGCAGATGGCAACTTTTACCATCACAGAAAAAGGTTACAACCTCTACGGTTCTGACGGAAACTTCATGCCGGCAGTTGCCGCAGATATGGCAGCAGGTCCGCAAAAGCCGGCCAGCTATATCGGAAAGGTCGCATCTCTTCTGTATGCACGTTTCCTTGCAGGTGAGAAGCCGATCGCCATGGTAAGCATGGATAACTGCTCCCACAACGGAGATAAACTCGCGGCTGCCATCACCAGCTTTTGCAGAGGGCTGGGTAAAGAACGGTCTTGCCGATGAGGCATTTGAGACTTATGTAAAGACTTCCGGCAAGGTATCCTTCCGTGGACGATGATCGATAAGATCACCCCGCGCCCGGACGCTTCCATCGAGGAGATCTTAAAAAGAAAGACGGCGTCGAGGAACTGGATCCGGTTGTCACCAGCAAAAAAACACCTACGTTGCTCCCTTTGTCAACGCAGAGGAATGCCAGTATCTCGTCATCGAAGACAACTTCCCGAACGGTCGTCCAGCTCTGGAAAAGGGCGGTCTGATCTTTACCACACGGGAGACCGTCGACAAAGTCGAGAAAATGAAGGTCTGCACCTGCTTAAACCCGCTCCACACCGCGCTTGCTGTCTACGGCTGCCTGCTCGGCTACAACTTAATCTCCGAGGAGATGAAGAATCCTTCTTTAAAGAAGCTTGTTGAAGTGATCGGATATAAAGAGGGACTCCCGGTTGTCATCAACCCGGGTAATTCTCGATCCGAAAGAATTCATCGATACCGTATTAAATGTCCGCATTCCGAATCCGTTTATGCCGGACACACCGCAGCGTATTGCAACCGATACTTCCCAGAAGCTGGCCATCCGTTTTGGAGAGACCATCAAAGCCTATGCGGCAGCTCCTTCGTTGAACGTTGCCGACTTAAAGCTGATCCCGCTTGTATTTGCCGGATGGCTGCGCTACCTGATGGGTGTTGACGACAACGGCAATGCATTCACCCCAAGCCCGGACCCGATGCTTGCAGAAGCGTCCTCTTATGTTGCCGATGTAAAACTCGGCGAGGCGTTCGACGCAAAGAAAACGCTTGCACCGATCCTCTCCAACGCAAAGATCTGGGGTGTTGACCTGTGCGCACTCGGCATGGATACGCTGGTATGCGATTACTTTACCGAGCTTACCGCAGGCACAGGTGCTGTTGCGGCAACCCTTGCAAAATATACCGCTTAATCCAGAGACAGGACAATCCGTTTTCCTGTTACTTATCACGTCAAAAGGGGCTGCCCGCTTCATGCGGCAGCCCCCTCTTCTATGTACGATCGCTATACCGGCTGCTGACCGGAAAACATCGAAAAATACTCCTGTGCTCTCTGCGCCGAAATATGCAGTCTCTCCTGCAACCGGTTCAGTATCATCTCTTTAGGCATGCCAAATGCACATCCGGTCTCAACAATCCCCTGTGCAAGACCACGGTTCATGCCAATCTGCTCTCCCTTTTTTTCAAACCTGCCTGCTCTCCTTTTTTTTCAAGCCTGCCTGTTCTCCCGCTTTGTATTCCGCCTGCCGTAGCTTCTTCTCCTCATATTCCTTATCATATTCCAGAATACTCACCATTTCCACCTCCGCGCGGTTTTTTCGCAGAAAATCTGTTAAGATTCCCTCTGTGATACATTCCCTTATCGCCCGACGTACCGCCTCTTCCAGCTTCATGGAACCGGCATACCCACGGACTCTGGCTACATACTGCGCATTATTCCTTCAACATCCGGCACTGCTTCATAAGTTCTTCGTTGTGCCCGGCATTGATGTTGAGTACCATGACTTTCAGTTCCAGATTCGGCTCTCCTTCAAAGTGTTCATATGCCTGCGACAAACGAAGCTCCGTGCGCTCCTCCATCTCCTCTGTGCCGTTGTAAAACACCATGAATACCGGTGCGGGCAGCTTCTGCAGCGTCGAAGAATACAGAGACTTATCGCTCACATACTTCTGATACTCCAGCGATATGTAGAACAGGTCTCTGAGCGGCATGTTCGGATTCTTCGTCGACTGATGCTCATACAAATAGATGTGCGTATCCAGCAGGAACGACAGATCGTTCTTCATCCCCATATAGACCGCATTATCCAGTGTCACAATCTCAAAATCCTCTGCATTCTCATGCGCCCTGCCCGTTACGGCATTGTACAGCGACAGAAGATTCTTTTTTGTCCGAGAAAAGCATACGGAACACCGTATCCTTATACTCCCGCTTTGCCTTCGGCTTCTTATCTTCCATATTCAGTTCCCCCTTGCAGGGAACTTCACTCCAGTGTCCCTGCTTTTTCTTGTTGATTGGATAAAAGCATAGACCTCTGAAATGAAATGAGAAAATAGACGGTGCATGCACCCTGAACTCGCAAGAAATATGCTTTTTGTTGAAATAATTTTATCATAGAATGCCATTGTTCTACAAGAGTATACGGATCAATTTAAAAAATTTAATAAATAAAAAGAGGCATATCTGCTATGCCTCTCTCCCGCTATATATCTTTGCTTTTACAAACTGATATATCTTTTTCCGCACTGTGCTTTTCCATTCCCCCGGTGCTGCGCCCTCTGCATCGCGTTTCTCTTCCCGGGATTATGAAGCAGCTGCATTCCTCTTCTGACCAGACCATATTCCGTGTATGCGGTCACGCTCATTCCCTTTTTGACAAAAAAAGCTCCGGTTCTTTGTCTCACATCCCGGTATCGGCTTTGTGTGGACAATGGAAATCTCCGTCACTGCGGCCTCCGTGGAGGTGAGTCCGCCGGGTTTTGTGTAAATGATGTCACACTCACGCAGATAAACCGGCATGTTGCTGACGCTTCCTAAGATCGTCACGCGTGCATCCCTACCGAAGCGCGCACGCATCCGCTGCTCTAGCTTCTGATTGCTGCCGCAGATCAGAATGAGGTGTTCCTCCCTTTGCATGCGCCGCAGCAATGCCGGAATCAGCCGGTCGATCGATCCCGCTCCCATGCTGCCGCCAGCCACAAGGATATACCTCTGCTTTTCTTCGAGTCCCAGACTCTTTTTCGCCGCCTGCTGCGCGTTTTTGCGCACAATGCTGTGCGTGTGTGTATCCGCCGCAGCACTTTCTTCCGGCATACCGCTCCACGGCTCACTGCATGCCGCCGCCACCGGAATGCCCGTTACCACCAGCTTTTCTTCCGGGATTCCTCGCTTCACAATCTCCGGGATCAGACTCTCGTGCGGAATCATATAATAGTCGCAGTCCGTCTCTTCCCAGAACGGGATACAGGTATAATCCGTCATCACCGCCACCGTGAGCGGAAGCTTCATTCCCTTTCGCTTCATATAGGTAATGGTTTCCGCCGGATACAGATGCGGCATGACAATCACGTCCGCCGGATGTTTCTTCAGATAAGCCGCCAGGTAGACTGCCATCTTCCCGTTGACATAATAGACCGGCGACCGGCGGAGAAGCCGGCTGACAAGCATGCCGATCTTATACAAAAGTCCGAACAGACCCGGGGCAATCTTTACTGTCTCCACATAGACGTTACCGACCGTCCTCGAGACCTTCTCTCCCGCAAGCTTGAGATAATCCAGCACCACCGCCTCGTCCCCGTGCGCACGGAAAACCTCCGCAACCGCACGTGCCGCCGCGTTGTGACCGCCGCCTGTATTACATGATAAAATCAGTACGTTCATTTTTTTTCCTCCCCCAGGCATCCGAATGTGTGCCGGTAGATAACCGTTCCCGGCAATCAGCAGGCTTCCCATCAGAACCGGCCGCTCCTTCACCGTAAGACAGGTTCCCGCTGCAAAACACAGATACGTCACAACGCTCCGCCTCGCATGGCTTTTTGATCTTAAGCAAAAGTGAAAACAGCAGATAAAAACAGCACCAGCATCGCTAGCGGCTGCCAGATTCCCGCCGGCACCAGTCCTAAGAGAACCCCGAAGGATACCGCGATCGCCTTGCCGCCGCGCCCGCGGTGATAGACGGAATAGGCATGTCCCAGCACTGGTGCCGCCATTACCGCCGCAAACCACGGGGATTGCAGACCCACAGTCCGCTCGCACAGCCATACCGGGAAAAATCCCTTCAAAAGCTCCAGCAGCAACACACAGATTCCACAGACTGTGCCGCCGTACCGGAACGCATTGTAGGTCCCGGATTGCCGTCCTCCGACATCTCCCGGATATCGATATGGCGGGTCAGCTTCGGAAGCACGTAAGCAAATAAAATGCTTCCCAGAAGATAGCCGCCGATCACAAATCCCAGATAACTGCTCATAACCGCTGCTCCTATCGCTCTCGTTTCTAACACTGATATGTAATGTAACATATTTTCTGTCATAAGAAAAGACAGGGCGGCAGAAACTCTTTCTGTCACCCCGTCCTTTTCGTTTATTTCCATTACACTCCCCTGTAATAAAAAAGAATCTTGCTTGCGAGATTCTCCGCGCGCGAGCGGTTCGCAAAGCGATATTTTCCTTACCGCGAGCTGCGCATCCTCGCGGAGCGTTTTTTATTTCATAGGAAAGTTCCACTTTCACACATGAATGTATCACGGTATTTCCTATGAAATAAAAACAAAACCGGATATCGAAAATGCCCTTGCAGGCGTTCTTGTCACTCACGCAGCAGGTACGCATCCCTCTCTGCTCCCGTAGATACCAGATAAATCGGATGATCCACGAGTTTCTCCAATGTGCACACATTTTTCTGGCATTTTCCGGCAGATCCTTCCAGCTTCTGCAGCCGGAAATATCGCATCCCCAGCCCGGCAGTTCCTCGATTACCGGTTCTGCCTCCTCGAGTCTGCTGTCCGTCGGGAAAGAATCAAGCAGCACACCGTGCAGACGGTATCCCGTAATTACCGGAATTTTATCAAATGCTCCGAGCACATCCAGTTTGGTCAGTGCGATATCCTGCGCCTTCTGGCACCGGATGCCGTAACGGCTTGCAACAGCGTCAAACGGTCCGACACGGCGCGGTCTGCCTGTTGCTGCGCCGAACTCTCCGCCGCTCTCCCGCAATTTTTCATTCCAGGCTTCGCCCATCGCCGTCTCCGCTGCAAACGGTCCCTCGCCTACGCATGTGGAATATGCTTTCATGACGCCTACCACGTTGTCGAGCGCGCAGCCCGGAATACCGGCACCGATCGGGGCATAGCTTGCGATTGTATTGGAGCTGGATGTAAACGGATAAATGCCATAATCAATATCGCGGAGCGCTCCAAGCTGCGCCTCAAAAACAGAATATTTTTCCCTTGACCGGCAGCAGCACCGAGCAATGTTCCCACGTCGCAGATATAATCTTTGAAAAAATTCTGCCTGGCTTCTGCACCACTCCATAATCTCATCATAGGAGAGCGGCTCCTGATTGTATACATTCTCCAGCACCAGATTCTTGCTGTCGATGATAACTTTTAAACGATGCTGTACGGACGGCGCATCCAGTTCCAGCAGATCGCCCATCCGAAGCGTCTTTTTTCATATATTTATCTCCGTAGGCGTAGGCGATGCCTCTCCGGGTCGATCCGAATGCGGAACCCCGTCTTGGAAAGCCGCTCCTCCTCAAGCACATCCTGTCTCACATGGAACGGCATGCAGATGGTCGCCTTATCTGAAATCTTAAGGTTCGACGCATCCACTTTTTACTTTCATATACTGCATCATTGCAATCTCATGGCGCAGATGATCCGGATCGATCACCATACCGTTTCCCAGCACACAGACTGCCGTCGGATGCAGGATACCGGACGGAAGCAGATTCAGCACAAATTTTCCCTGATCCGTCACCACCGTATGCCCGGCGTTATTGCCTCCCTGATAACGGACAACATAGTCCGCCTTTTCTGTGAGAAGATCCACGATTCTTCCCTTTCCTTCATCGCCCCAGTTAATTCCCGTCACTGATGTTAACATAATAATTGCCTCTCTTTCTAATTGCGGATGTCCTCCAGCTTCTTGGACACTCTTGTCTTTCTTTTTTCTTCCGGTATAGTCTGCGCGGATGTTCTGCACAATCCTGTTAAAATCACTGTCCGCCACCGCCACATCGCAGCAGGTCTCCGAGTCTTTGTCTCCATAGACAATACTGTGATGCACATGCAGCATCTTCATAAGCCGGTCAAGCATGTTCCGCGGACTTGCCTCAATCGACAGAATCTTGAGAAGACTCTTCTCCCCGAATACGTGATCCTCCAACAGGAATTTCAGCTTCCCGGCGAATCCCATCTCCTCAAGCTGCTTCTCCAGCATAATCAACCGGTTGTGCGTGTCCAGAACACTGAAATACAAAATATGATCTTCATCGTGCGGTGCACGTTTCATATAGTTGCGGTACGGCGAAGTCCGGAGTTTCTTTAAGTATCCTTTCTGGTCCTCGTCCACCAGATCGTTATAGTAAATCACCCACACGTCATCCACGATGACATTGGTGAAAAATGCGCGGTTCTGCTCCGTCAAAAGCTGCCGGATACGGATTCCCATATCGTGCTCCATCAGGCATGCATGCAGATACCTGTTCTGATAAATATCATACAGAACCGCTCCGTCAAGGGCGATCACCGGCAGGCGCAGCTTTTTAAGTGCTCGACCTCCGCAATCAAAGACGCCGGTGTCTGTCTGGTAATCATGGTAAAAAGTGCGCCCTCGTCAATCATATGATTTAATGCTGTCTTGTTAAATTCGCTGATCTGCCGGTGCGCACTGCGCAGCTCATCATCCAGCTCCGCCACGAACAGCA